>Ga0116164_10000248_pt1 | contig 51465 bp, 47 predicted proteins | sample AD_UKC109_MetaG_FD_89888 | JGI IMG/M metagenome (GOLD analysis project Ga0116164, IMG submission 89888) | Active sludge microbial communities of municipal wastewater-treating anaerobic digesters from Hong Kong - AD_UKC109_MetaG | ecosystem: Engineered > Bioreactor > Anaerobic > Digestate... | reverse complement strand
TGTTCGAGCCGCTCGTACCAACCCTTGCTGCCCAAATTCAACCAGAATTGATGCTCTACTGCCCGGTTTTGCATCAGGAAGGTCATCACAGGGGCTATCAGGACGCCAGGTTCTCCAACGATTTCCTCTTCAGGTACGAAAAGTGCCGAGAGCAAACCCTGGCTGAGCGCTTTATAGTATTCTCTGCCAAGATAAGACGCATCCGCGCCCTGGTCAGCCGCCAGCGGACGCTTGAATTTTTGGTAACTTTGGATCAAACGGGCGGTATTTTCACCTGCGGGCTGATCATCTGCAAAGCCAAATCCAGGCTGGGTGAGCAGCTCTGAGAAGAGACGGCTGATAAAGTAGTCCAGTGGTTCGTTCGGGTCCACAGAGCCTATCCAGAGGCACAGCTGCTTATATTGCCGCAAAACATCACTTGGAACCCTTTCAGTCAGTTCCTTCAGTAGTGTCTCAATGGGTGGCAGCAAAGTACCATCTTGATTGATCGTTGCTTGTTCAAGAATCAGACGGGCTCGCAGGGGATCAAACTTGGGAATAGCCGTTGAGAGAGCAGACTGGGTCTGGTAAAGGTCAGGTGCTTGTTTCCAATCTGGATGCGCAAGGGACGCCAGTGTGAGAATGGTCTGGATGTGTGGGTTGGATTTGAGCGCAAGAGATGGACGCAAAGTTTGGGTTGTTAGGCCGGCTTTTGTAAGCCGGCGCGAAAGCTCGAAAACCATAGGGTCACTGACAAAAGGCGAAAGTACCACGATTTGGTCTGCAGGCGTGCCGTTGAGCACCAGATCCGCAATCTCCCGGCTGACTGACTGGAGCAGTTCCGGAAAGAAGCGCGGTCGCTTGCTTGCGATGATCAGCGCTTGAGAAATCGTGGAGTGTGGAAGTTTTAGCGCTTGGGACGATTGCATGTAGCCCAGGAGAGCCTCTATCGGAGCAGGGCTGACGTAATTCTTTTCAAAGTGAAGCCTGGCATTTGATTGTGAAGCGAGCTTTGCAGCCGAAACTGGATCCGCTCCCAGGAAGCTGCGCAGGCCGCCGCCTTCGTCCAGGATAATCAGCGATGATTGCAGGTTCTTGATCCAGGAACCGACGATGTCATGCACATAAGGAGGATCTTCTTCGGCGTTATCGTAGATCAGGTGCTGGTATTGGTTTTGAAAATACTTTTGAAAGGTATCGTTTGGCCAGACAATATCCCGGAAGAGTTCGACCTGCAGCGAAAAATCCAAGAGGTTGTGTTCCAGGCAGAAGTTCCGGAAAGCATTCACAGCCAGCTGGACATCATCGTAGACGATCATTTGAGCCTGGTCGCCATTCCAGGCGGATTTTAGCCTGCGGGCAAGCTCGGTGTGTGGGAAACCGACGATAGCGGATTTGTTGAGATTATCCAACAGCTGACTGAAGAGGCGGTTGCGTGTGAGCGTGATAGTTGCAAAATGACCGTGATCAATTAACGGGTCAACAATTTGAGCCATGTAGTACTGGGCTGTCTCGAGCGTCAGAAAGCGGGGTGGTTCGAAGGGGTGCCTGAAAACCTGCCGGCTGGCAATTAATGGCCAAAAAAGGGCGATCATTCTGCGGACGACGCTGCTCATGGTTTGGACGCTCACGAACTGGGAAGCGGGCAATTTCACCTTCTGCAGATACTCTTGATACGCTTGAGCAAGGCTTCTTTGAGGCACAAGCACAAGCGTGGAAGAACCCGGTGCAGCCGGGCTGGAGGTGAGAATTTGCTGCAGGCGGAGTAAAGCAGCGCCGGTTTTCCCTGAGGAGGCTGGTCCGCTCAGGAATAGATGCGGGTTAGCTAAAAAATCAGCAGCTTGTGCCTGCGCGTTAGTTGGTTTGAATGAGAAGATCCCCTTCATAGTGACAGAATTATAAATCATGCCATTGGCTCACACACGTTGAAGCGCATTCTCAGCATGGGAATTGGTATAATCCTTCTGACAATCACACAGGAGAGAACCATGCCATCATCACTCACCCCATTTTTTGATGCAAAAGGTGTCGCCATTTTAGGCGCATCAACCAATCCCAAGAAATTAAGCTATGGAATTCTGGAGAACCTGGTTAGCTTTGGATATCAGGGCGAAATCTATCCAGTTAACCCAAACGCGACAGAGATTCTTGGCAGAAAGGCTTATGCGTCAATCGCTGACGTACCGGATCCGGTCGAATTAGCGGTGGTGGTGCTGCCCGTGACTGTAATCATGGAGACCATGAGGGAGATTGGCGAGCGAGGAATCAAGGCGGTCGTCATCATTACAGGCGGCTTCAGGGAACTGGGTGAGGAAGGCACGAAAGTGGAACGGGCTGTCAAGGAGTTGGCGCAATCCTACGGCATGCGGGTGGTTGGACCTAATTGCGTGGGAACTATTGACGTTCGCACTGGCTTGGATTCAACCTTCATCAAGGGGCTTCCTCAAGCGGGACCAATCGCGTTTATCTCTCAATCCGGCGCAATATGCGGCGGTGTGATCGACCTGATCATCAATTCCAGGATCGGTTTTTCCCATTTTGCCAGTTTGGGCAATGAGATGGACGTCACTGAAACCGATATGCTCGAATATTTTGAAGAAGATGAACACGCGAAAGTGATCGCGATGTACGTCGAGGGCATCCAGGATGGTCCGCGGTTTATGGAGGTGGCAAGGCGTGTTTCGCAAAAGAAGCCAATTGTCTTTCTAAAGGCAGGCAAAAATGACGCAGGCGCGAAGGCAGTCAGCTCCCACACCGGTTCGCTGGCAGGTTCCTACGCCGCCTACCAGGCCGCGCTTGAGCAGGCAGGTGTGATTGAAGTCGAAACCATCAGCCAGCTCTTCAACTTAGCATGGGCGCTTGGCACTCAGCCGTTGCCAGCTGGTAAGCGCGTCGCCATCACGACCAATGCTGGTGGAGCGGCAGCACTGGCAGCGGATAGCCTGGCGTTTAATGGTTTTGAACTGGCGCAAATTGCTGCGGAAATTCAAGCTAAACTGAGAACCAAGCTGAACCCCAGCGCGCAGGTTTCAAACCCGGTGGACATGCTGGGCTCGGTCAGCCCGGAAGATTACATCTGGAGCCTGGGTAATTTGGATGCCGATGAAGGCGTGGATGTGCTGCTGCCCATCCTGGTGCCGCAATCGCTTGTGGACACCCTCGGAGTGGCAAAAGCATGGGTTGAGGTTGGCAAGAGCACCAATAAAACCTTACTAACTTGTTTGATGGGGGAACGCAGCACACTTGAATCGGAACAATACCTGAACATGGCTGGCGTGCCGGTTTATGCTTATCCAGACGAGGCTGGTCGGGTTCTGAGGGGGATGGAACAATACAAACAGCTTCTGGGAAAAGCGCTTTTCAAACCTGTTGAGGTGGAGAACATAGACCACAACAAAATGGCAGCAGGATTGGCTTTGGTTAATGGTGCCAAAGCGGTAGGTGAGTACGAGACGCGTATTATGCTTGAGGCCTATGGGATTCAAAATGTACCGGGAGATCTTGCAAGCGATGTTGAGGAGGCTGTAAAAATTGCTGAAGAAGCTGGTTATCCGGTGGTGATGAAAATCGTCTCGGAGGACATCCTGCATAAGTCGGATTCCGGCGGTATCGCTCTTAACATCAAGAATACAGAAGAGTTGCGCGTAGAATACGATGCTATGATGACTCGAATAGCCAAGAACGAACCAAACGCGCGCATCCGCGGCGTAATGGTGGAGCAAATGGCACCCAAAGGTTTGGAAGTAATCGTTGGGATGCGGCGCGACCCAACCTTCGGACCGCTGATGATGTTTGGTTTGGGGGGCACGATGGTCGAGCTGCTCAAAGACATCAGCTTCAAGGTGGCACCGCTTACCAGTGAAGATATCGATGAGATGATCGAAAGGACGCTAGCAGGTAAATTGCTCAAAGGTTATCGTGGTTCAGCAAAGGCTGACATCCAGGCGGTCAAGGATGCTATCGCGCGTTTGAGCCAATTAAGCCTGGACAATACAGAGATCAGTGAGATCGAGATCAATCCCTTGATCGTTTATCCGGAAGGTCAGGGCGCGATTTCGCTTGACAGTCGTGCGATCATGGCGTAATGAAAAAAATTTGCTGATTTTAGTAAGGCTGCAGTGAAAATGGTTGGGCACGCCAATTGAAAAGAGAACGGAGAAACAATGATGCAATCTGAAGAGTTCACAGGAAAAGTAGTTTTAGTCACTGGCGCAAGCCAGGGTATTGGATTGGAAATCTGCAGGCAATTTTCTGAGTTGGGAGCTACCGTAATCTCAGTTGCCAGGAACGAAGAAAAGCTTGAACTGGCAAGGAATTCGATTAAGAACAACACCAATGTTTATCCTTATTCCTGCGATCTGTCTGTTAAAGCTGAAATAGAAAAGTTATTTGATTTTGTTGAAGAAAAATTCCAGAGGATTGATGTATTGGTAAACAATTTAGGCGCTTTCTCGGAGAAAAAAGACTGGAACGAGATCGATTATGACCTGTGGATCAAAACCTTTGAGACCAACGTTCTAAGCGCCTACTTTTGCATGGTGAGAGCTGCTGAGATCATGGTTGAGAATAAGACAAAAGGTGTCATCATCAACGTCGGTTCTTCGTCAGCTTTGCAGGTAAAAAAAGGTCGGCTGAATTACACGGTTTCAAAATCAGCCCTTCACACCATGTCAAGAGTAACCGCGATGGATCTGGCGAAGCATCAAATTCGCGTTAATGTAGTCTCTCCGGGACCAACTGCTACGGAGATTGTTCAAAGCAGAATGGGAGACCCTGTTCAGGTGCTGCAAGAATCCGAGAGACTCAAGAAAATTCCGCTTGGAAGATATGCTTCCACAGCTGACATTGCCAATGCCGTGGTATTCATGAGTTCGTCAAAGGCGGATTTTATTACTGGTGCCATTCTTCCTGTGGATGGGGGCTACACCATCGGCGAAACTGTGTAGGATGTGGGGTCGAAGTCATAGAGGGGAATAATAAAAGCCAACGAAGGGAATCGAACCCCCGACCGGACGCTTACGAAGCGTCTGCTCTACCGACTGAGCTACGTTGGCGTGCCGGCGATTATACCAGAAAAAAATTCCATGGTTGTGAACATTTCTTAGCACGTTAAGACCTCCAGCCTCAAAAAACGTGCTTATCAGCGGAGGAGACAGCTTCCCCCCAGGGAAGCCCAGTCGTCAGCCCTCCCTCGAGGGAAGGTCCGTGAAACGGAGGAGAGTGTCAGTATATTAGGTATTGGTGTTCAAGATGGTCAGGTACAGGGGCAAGATCCTACGCCATCCTTTTTTACAAGACCACCGTAGGAAACAGGCCGGCCTGTTCCACAACTTCTCGGTTGACGCAGGCGTCAACCCTACGAGACACTTTTTTAAGTGGAGGCATCCCGGGCAGGCACAGTGACCTGCTGCTAATAAAGTAACGGGCAAAAAAGACGGATTGAACCCCGCAAAAATTGACGAGGTTATCGATGCGATGCGGCCTATTTATTCTTTGTTTCCTTCTTATCCTTTTTCATCGCGCTAGCACGGATGATGATTTGGTTGCCGTATTTGTCCTTGAGGGAGTCAATTGCTTCCGTCAATTGGGTTTTCTTCTGAACACTGTTATCCCACAACGAGAGTTGGGTGGCGGGTTCTTCCAACTTGGTGACGGCCACGCCCAGAAGGCGCACCTCCCGTCCCACGGTCAGGTGGCTTTTCAATAATTCCGTAACGGCTTCAAAGATGTCATCATCCAAATTAGTCGGCTGCTGGAGCATTTTCTGCCGTGTGATGGTCGAGAAATCCGAATACCTGATCTTAATCTGGACGCAGCTACCTGCCAGGTTGTGCTTGCGCAAGCGATACCCAACCTTATCTGACAGCCACCTCAGGGTATCTGAAATTTGCTGCAGGTTGTCAGTATCTGAATAGTAGGTAGTTTCATTACTGACCGATTTCGGATCGCCTTCGCTATCATAAACCGGACGCGTATCGATTCCTTTAGCGCGATCAAGGATCTCGAGGGCGTGATTGCCAAAAAAGCTGTGCAATTCTGTCTCTGAAAGCTCGTAAAGCTGCCCGATGCGAAAAATACCCCTTTCGCGCAATTTTTCAGCGGTTTTTGGTCCAAATCCCCACAAAGCCTGGATTTCAAGAGGTGCCATGAATGCCTGTTCTTCGCCCGGTTCGATGATCGTGATTGCCCGGGGAGCACGTCCTGTGCGAACCTGCTTCTTGCCATAGTCATTTGCCATTTTGGCAACCAGTTTGTTGGTTGCGCCGCCAAGAGAGCAGGGAAGTTGTGTCTCCTCCGCGACACGTTTTTGCAGTCCGATAGCAATTATTCTGAGAGCCTGCGGCAAATCACTGACATCCAGGAAAGCTTCATCGACCGAAACCTGCTCAACAAGAGGGGTCGTGTCGTGAAGGATCGACATAACCCGATCAGAATACTCGCTATAAAGGTTGTGACGGTGATGGATCATCAACAATTCAGGGCAGAGCCGGATAGCTTTTCCGGCAGGCATGGCAGATCGGACGCCTTTCAACCTGGCTGCATAAGAACAGGAAGCAATCACTCCCCGACCCTGGGGACTACCGCCCACAGCAAAAGCCTTGCCCACCAGGGATGGGTCAAGCAGCTCTTCAACAGAACAGAAGAAAGCATCGAGGTCGAGGTGAAGGATTTTGCGTGCCATAATAACAAACTCGCCTGTTTTCCAGGCGAGTTGCGTATGTTTAGATATCCAGGTTACGCACTTCTTTCGCGTGCGTTTGGATGAAACGTCGCCGCGGCGGAACAAGCGAACCCATGAGCATATCGAATGTGAGGTCTGCTTCTGCCGCGTCTTCGATCTCCACCTGCAAAAGAGTGCGATTTTCAGGGTTCATGGTTGTTTCCCAGAGTTGTTCGGGGTTCATTTCTCCAAGACCTTTGTAGCGTGAGAGACCAACCTTGTTGGGACCACCCATTTTTGCGATCAATTTATCTTTTTCCGCTTCGTTGTAAGCGTAGTAAATTTGATTGCGGCTGCTTATGCGATAGAGCGGCGGTTGGGCAATGTAGAGGTGGCCTTCTTCGATTAAGGGCTGCATGTAGCGGAAGAAAAATGTCAATAGCAATGTGCGAATGTGGGCACCGTCGACGTCAGCATCGGTCATGATGACCACGCGACCGTATCTGAGACCTTTGAGATCGAAAGAGTCACCAATGCCAGTGCCAAGCGCGGACACGAGTGATTTCACTTCGCGATTGCCGAGGATCTTATCCAGACGCGCGCGTTCCGTGTTGAGAATCTTACCTCGCAGCGGCAGGATAGCCTGAAAATGACGGTCGCGACCCTGTTTGGCAGAACCACCAGCTGATTCACCTTCAACGATGAACATTTCGGTTTTTTCCGGATTGCGTTCTGAGCAGTCCGCCAGCTTGCCAGGAAGAGTCATTGACTCAAGCGCAGATTTACGGATGACAAGATCACGCGCCTTTTTGGCTGCGTCACGAGCCCGGGCGGAAGTAAGACACTTCTGGACGATAGCACGCCCGGTTGCAGGGTTTTCGTCGAGGAAAGTAGAGACTGTTTCGAGGACAACTGCTTGAACATAGGTCTGGACTTCAGGATTCATCAGTTTGACCTTGGTCTGGCTTTCGAATTGTGGATCGGGGTGTTTGATGCTGACAATCGCAGTCAGACCTTCGCGGGTGTCATCACCGCTAAAATTTGCCTCAGAATCTTTTAAAAGTCCTGCTTTGCGGGCGTAATCATTGATACTGCGGGTGATAGCTGCGCGTAAACCAGTCAGATGTGTGCCGCCATCAATCGTGTTGATTGTATTAGCAAAGGTATAGATCGATTCCGAGTAGGCATCGGTATACTGAACGGCAAACTCGACTCCGATTCCCTCGAATTCCTTTTCACCAAAAATCAAGGGGTGAAGTGTTTCGCGATTGCGATTTATATAGCGGGTAAAGGAGGCAATACCACCTTCAAAGTGGAAGGTCATCTCTTTTGCTTCACGCTCGTCCATCAATTGGATGCTGACACCGCGCGTGACAAAAGCCATCTCCCGGAAACGCTGGACAAGTGTTTCAAAACGGAAGGTTGACTCATCCTTGAAGATTTCCCGGTCAAAACGAAATGAAGTGGAAGTGCCTGTGTGATTGCCTGTGTATGTTCCAATGGCTTTGACAGGTTCTTTGGGTATGCCCCTCTCGTAACGTTGGAAGTAAATTTTGTTTGAGCGGTGAATGGTAACTTCGCACCACTCCGATAGCGCGTTAACTGCCGAGACGCCCACACCATGCAAACCACCGGAAACTTTGTAGGATCCGCCGCCAAATTTTCCGCCAGCGTGCAGCACGGTCATGACCACCTGAAGGGCTGAGATTTTCCTCTCAGGATGAATTTCCACTGGAATGCCGCGGCCGTTATCTTTGACAGTAACACTATCGTCCGCGTGTATTGTGATCGAAATGTGGTCACAATAACCTGCGAGAGCCTCATCGATCGAGTTGTCTACAACTTCGTAGATGAGGTGATGAAGGGCTTTGACGTCGGTGCCGCCAACATACATGCCCGGTCGGCGACGGACAGCCTCAAGTCCTTCGAGGATCTGGATATCACCTGCATTGTAGTGTTCGGGTTTATTGTTCAATTTTTTGCTCCAAAGGTCTATGCCAGATTCGTTTCTGACATCTGATTTTCGATAAATTCGCGGACAGATTTCCGCGCATCTAAAATGTAATGAAAGCTTGCAGCCAAGATAATTGTTGAGATCATGGCGTGTCCAAAGACACTAACTATCAGCATCCAGGAATCATCAGACGGTATCCGCCATAGCATATTTGTAAGGTAACTTGCCAGGATCGCAAGGAAAAGAAAGGTTGTGCTCTTTGCGTTTGTTAGTCGAACAGTGCGAAAACTGTTGATGATTGCCTGTTTTAAGCTTAGATTTTCCAAGACAATCAGGTGTGGTGTAAAAAAGATCGGTATGATCAGGGTAATCATGGCGATGGTCAAAAAAAAGTAGCCAACCGAGGTCAGGAAAGGAAAAAGAGCTCCAATCAGACTGATCACGAGCATGGCAGGAAAAATAACTACCAAAAAAAACATGATGGAAACGATTGGAATCAATAACCACGAAACCAATGAACTGGATTTATTGATCTCATCAGTTGAAAAAGATTGGGAGGAAGTTGCTCTTGCAGTCAATTGATAGAAGAGGTAGGCAAAAATTAGACCGATGAACAACATTCCAATAATGACGCCAAAAATGGCACCTGGTTGCTCCAATTGGATGACTCGAAACTCGCCAATGGGATTGCGTTCAAAAGCGCCATCGGAGAAAAGGCTTGGGATTCCAACTGGTAAAGAACGAAGAAAGGAAGTAAGACTAAAATACCGGAAAAATTCAATCGACTGAGTTGTTAAAACTTCCCAATTAGCGACCATATCAGCTGAGGTTGAAGGCGGCAAGACGAAACGCTGGATCGCATTTTGAATAAAATCCACGATGGTGATCCGAAAGCCGAAAAGCAGAAAAAGGTCAAGAATGATGGGGAAAAGCACCAGGTACAGATGTCTTGAAACGGTGTCGTATCCGGACTTAAATGCGGCAAATATTTTGGGCTGTTTTTGAAATGGAAGCATGATTTTCATAACCTTATAATTTTACCATTAAATGAAGGGAAGGGGGAATCTACCGTTCATTTCAATAGTGATAGAATTCAAAAAGAGAGGAGCAAATTTTGGAAAATCGTTACATCAATCGCTTCAGTATCATCCTTGCGACCCTGGCAACGTTCTTTTCTGCTTTGTTCCTGATACCGCGCGAGCCCCTTAAACCAGGCACAAATCTTTTCGGTTTCATCATTAACTTTAGCGTTATTGGGTTGGTGCCTTTGGTCATGATGCTGTTATGTGTCGGAGGATGTTTTTGGCTGTTCCTGGCTCATCAAGACCGTGAAAGGTTTATAGTTGAACCTTGGATTTTGATCCCTAACGTTGTTCTTCCAAGCTTGGCAACCCTGATTACCAGTACATTCTTGATTCAGTTGGAAAGAAATCCGATATGGTGGATCGCTCTCGGATTAGGCTTGTTGATCATTGGAGTGATTCTGAATGCGGAATATCATGCTCTCAGTCCTGGGGCGGGAACTGACAGGTTTGTGGCTCCGCTTCTAATCAGCCTGGCATTTAGCCTTTTTTTGGCTTTCACTATTTCCCTGGCGGCTTCCCGGTTAAGAATGTATGTCCAGGCTGTCATTATCTTATTCGCAGCATGTTTTGTTGCATACCGGACAATCCATCTGCGAACTGAAGGTAAAGGGTCAATCTCGATAGTGCTGGTTTGTGGTGTTTTGTGCGCGGAAATTGCCGCTTCTTTGTATTACTTGTTTTTGAAGCCAATCCAAAACGGCCTTATTCTGACCGGACTGCTATACATCATGACAGTTTTGATGATAACTGATGGTCCTTTGACCCGTCGCAAAATTATTGAACCCCTGCTGATGGCAGGGTTGACCATACTAATGTTTATTGTTGTCAGTTTTGCCTAGGATTCCAACTTCTTGACTTCCTGGTAATACAGCCACTTTAGATTGCGGGTGTGGAGATCCTGCGCCAATCCGCCCAGGCTAACGCGATGTTTTCCAGTATCTTCGATATCTTGCGCCGAAAGAAATTCAAGCGGGTTTCTCCGTCGCATCGCTGTCTTTACAATCTTCTGGAGGGTTTTGAGATAATCAAGGTTATGGTTTTTTACTTCTTCAATCTCACCGCGCAGGATAATGTCTCCATGACCTTGAACGATGTTCTCCAAGCCCATACTGCCGATGTGAGAAATAGATTTTGCCAAAACTTCGATGTCGCCACCGACAAAATAAGGCACCGGCATAAACGAGTCACCAGCGAACAATATCCGTTCATCCTCCAAGAGCACCGAAATACTGTCATCAGAATGACCGGGCGTACCAAAGATCTGGATTTGTTTCTTCCCAATTCGCAGGGTCAACGTGCCCGAACTGAAAGTGATCTGGGGAGGTGAGATACAAATGTCACGGAAAATGGGATTATCCTGACCAGCTTCGGCCAGGGCTGAAGTACTTTTTTCGAGCATCAGATCACGGCATTGCTGATGGCCAATGATCGTGGCATTAGGAAAAATACAATTGCCCCACGAGTGATCAGCATGGTGGTGGGTGTTGATGATGTATTTCACCGGAACCATAAGTTGTGATTCGATGAAATTCTGAATGCGCGGGGTTTCTGATGGCATCAGGGTGTCGATCAAAACTGCCCATTGCGGACCAACAATTGTACCCGCAGTTACTTGCGCATAGACTTCACTCTGAAACCAGTAAACATTATCTGAGACACGTTCTTTCAACATATCATGCTATCCCTATTAATAATGGGCATAGAATAGCATACTAAAAACCAAAAGTCAAAAAATCAATGTTTTCGTTGAATGTAAACACCCAGCAGAGCGATCAGGATCAGTACGGCAAGTCCACCAAGGTAAAAAGGAACTTGCTTTTCACCAGTATATCGATCTGACTTTCCAAGCAGACCAGAACTTGATGTTCCTGAAACAGTAGGCGAAGGCGTTAGGGAAGGTGTCTTAGTCGGGGTGGGTGTTCCTTCCGGTGTCGGGCTGAGATCAAGAGTTGGCTCAATAGGTGAAGTATCTGTGGCGGTTGAAAGAGATAAAGTCGGCTCTTCAGGTACCCCGGTCCTGAAGGCAGATGTGGCGGTACGGAATGGAGTAGGGCTACGGTAAATCGGTGTAAAGGTGTGGGTTGAGGTACGCGTGGGAGTTCGTGTGGCAGTGGCTGTGCTTGTGGAGGTTGTAAGAGGCGCTATCAACGCACTCACAGGTCCTACTATTTGCTGCACAGTTCCATCAGTGTTGATAACAACAAGTTGGTAATAATAGGTTTGCCCTGCTATTGGAGTGGTATCTGTAAAACTATAACTGCTGCCAGTGGCAGGAGAGCCTGTGGCTTGAATATCACTGGAAATCTTCTGGTATGTGCCATTGGATGTGGTTGATCTGGTAATGTAAAAATATTGCGTATTTATTTCGGTGACAGTTGTCCAGTTTAGGTTGATCGTGTTTGTGAGAGGTGTGGCTGAAAAAGAGAGCACTCCGGCTTGTTCGTAACCAATAACAAAAGGAGTAAAAAACATGTCAGTCAGCAGACCAGGACGGCCTCCATCATCATCAATGATGACCTCAATCGTTTTTGAAGCCACTCGGCAAGTGGTCTGTTGACCGACCCAGATGTCGTCTGAAAATTGGGGCTTGTCACCGGTTTTGTCCCACTTGTCCGTCAACTGGTTTTTTGGATCGTACCATAGCAACGGAAACCGGATCTGATTTCCGGAACCACAGTAAGCAGCAGATTGGATGATTGGTGCACAATCATTGGTGTCGCTATAAGTGAATGAAAGCGTGACTGCACCAGGATTTGCGGAAGGAGGTAGGAAGACATCAAAATAATTACTGCAAGAATAAGGAATGCCAGCAGAACCGGCAAAAGGAGCTGAATTGCCATGATTTACAACGTACAATTTCGAGGTGTTGGTACTGCTGGCCTTGAAACCATAGAAGTCTGCAGCAGGGAAAGTGTTCGTCAGGCTCAACAGTTGGGCTGCTACGCCTGTGGTTTCTGTAACGATTGGTGCATCGAGCCTTTTGGCATCATCTACCTCACATCCATTTACGGACTGACTCGGCAACACATCTATTCCCCAGAAATTGTGGTCTACAAAGCTGTTCCCAGAGCAAGAAACCTGGGCTGAGGTGCCATTGGATGTGATGTTATTTGCCACTACAAGTAATTTTGCGTTTGGTTCGAAATTTGTGCTGTTGATGGCACTTTGATTATTGATAATGTTATTGAACTGCACGGTCAACTGTCCTGCACCTGCCTGGTAAGTAACAGCCGTTTTCCCGTATTCGAAGGTGCTGTGTTCGATGACGACTGGTGAGGCACTACTGACGACAATCAGGTCTCTCGATGGGTTGCTGCAAATGCCATCTGTGAGGTGAATATAGCTTATGGTTGCCTGTCTTGTAATACTAAACATTGGCTCGATGGAATCACAGTTGGAGGTGCTGATCCAGCCACCATTCAATCCGATGATGCTAACAGGGTAATCCACTGTTATGGTGTCGCTGTTAATCTCGTAGGGGGAAAGTACATTGATCGTGACTTCTGTGAGGGCATTATCTCGAGCAAAATTAATGGCTTTCGTTAAGGCATTGGACTCTGGCAAATCAGAGGATTCGTTGAAAAAACAGTTGGCATAACCAGCGCAAAGCTCTTCAGTTTCGGCCACAAAGAGTCGATTTTCCTGTGGTGTTTCAGCAATAACAGACCGCTGCATGCCAAAATTACCGAGGAGAAAAAAGACCAGAAGTAAAACAAGCCATTTTTTCGTCATAAATAAAATTATATCACCCGGCATTTCGTGACTGACGCGTGTTAAAATAGCTATATGCAAAAGATTAAATTGAAATTTAACGCGTTTTTCGCGGCTTCTGCCACTGCAAGTTACTTGTTGGGGGTGGTGATTGCCAGATCTTCAGGACTGTCAATCAATTTCTTAACCCTTTTGGCTGGTTTATTGATTTTCTTTGCTTACTATTTGCTGCAATTAATCCAACTATTCCTAACGTCCAATCGGGTTAATCCTTTCACCAAGGTTAGATCTGCAGAACAGAATCGAAATTCTTCAGCCCAAGTACTCATTTTTGGCGCGTTTTTTGCAGTTTTTGCAGGTCTTTACTTTCTGTTTAAAGCCCAAGTGCTTATTGGCACGAATTTATTAATTCTTATATCCCTTGCTCTTGTGATGTTTCTATCCCTGGGCAGATTCAGCCGACTATGGTTCAACACTATGTCGTGGGTGTTCGAAGGTTTGGTGGTGGCGCCGTTAATGTTCCTGCTTGGAAGCGCAATCCAGGAGTACGCGTTTTCCTACTTACTTTTCTTGCTCTGGATGCCGATATTTTTCCTTTATGGAGCATCTGCAATCACCTTATTGTTTTCGGACTATGATCAAAACCGGTCCACACGGAACAGCAACTTTATTGCTTCAGTGAGTTGGGAAAAAGCACTGAAATTTCATCATATTCTTATAATCCTCAGCTATCTTGGCTTGTTGATCTATATGGCAGCCAGCAATACATGGTCACGTAACTGGCCTGCCTTACTGCTAAGCGTGGTGAGTGGGGTGGAAGTTTTCTATTTAGAGCAAATGGCGCGAGGTATAAAACCGAACTGGCAGTTATTACGAGGATTGGCGATTGTACAATTCTTTTCATTGATTTACCTTTTAGCGTATCCTTTGCTCATAAAATGAACGTGGAGAAAAGAATGATTATGGAACTCAACAAGACAGCCCCAAATTTTGAACTCAATGACCAAAGTGGCCAACCCCACAAGCTTTCCGATTACATTGGGAAGCGGGTTGTGCTCTATTTCTATCCCAAGGATGACACTCCAGGATGCACTGCTGAAGCTTGCAGTTTCAGAGACAATTATTCCGTATTTAAACAGAATGACATAGTCATTTTGGGTGTAAGCGCTGATTCAGAAAAATCACACGCAAAATTCCAGGAAAAATACGAACTCCCTTTTACTTTACTCTCTGACACAGATCATCAAGTCAGTGAAGCTTATGGAGTTTGGGGTTTGAAGAAATACATGGGGCGCGAGTATTACGGCATCAATCGCACCACCTTCTTGATTGATGAAGAAGGCAAGCTGGTGAAGATCTACGAAAAAGTAAAGCCCGCGGAACACGCGCAGGAGATCATGCAAGATTTTATCTAGGATCTGGTTTTACTGAACGCTGAGCACGACTTTGGCTTTGTGCCACAAGCCTTCGAGGTCGTAATATTCACGCATTTCGGGGCTGAGAAGGTGTACGACAACGTAGCCGTAGTCCAAAACTATCCAACCGGATTGCCCACCGCTTTCAATTACGGGGTTCAGTCCGGTTTCCGCTTTAACAATCTCACGAATGTATTCAGACAGGCTTTCCAGCATTCTTTCGCTGGTGCCGTTTGCGATTACAAATGAGTCTGTAAAATCAGAAATACCGGTTAGGTCAAGGAGCAGAATATCTTCTGCGAGTTTGTCTTCAAGAATTTGTACGATCTTGCGTCCTAAGTTTATTGGTTCCAGGTTTCACCTCACTGCAGAATAGTTTAGCACACATTTTTAAGCGCATGGCTGCTTAGTACAGTGTAAACTGGGCCTTCAGGTTTGAGTATGCTCTGATATAGAAGCACTTCACGGATCCTGGTTGACCCCACGTTGACGCTGCCAAGTTTGGCGAAAAGTTTGGAAAACATTTCACCTGAAACCCCCCTGGCGTTCTCAGCAACTCTGCCAAGAGTTAGATGGGGAGAAAACTTGGCTTTTTCAGGCTCCGCAACCAGACCGGAATCGTTAATTATTGCCTTTGCCAGTGTTGTCACAACCTTGGGATTACTGACACCAAGCCATAAGATGCGTGGGTTTTGACGGGAGGGAAAAGCGCCAAGATTTGCAAACTCGAGGTCGAACTCAGAAAAATTTTGGCAGAGTTTATCCAGTTTGTTTTCAATTTTTGGTATCAAGTTTTCGTCAGTGTCACCCAAAAAGAGCATGGTGAGGTGAAGGTTTTGCGGGGCCGTATAGCGCATGCCTGGCACCGGAAATTCACGTTTGATGGTCGAAATTAGCCTGAAAATCGTGTCTAGCAGGGCTGGTTCGGGATCAACTGCAATAAACAAACGCTTTTGCATGGTTTTTACCTCAATTCTTATATACAGATTATACAGGTAATGTTGATGAAAATCATACCTTCGTAAAAATATGGTATAAAAAAGATACCCTGCTGTGTTTGTGATGCTGACACTCAGTTTTGTACCAACACGAACAAAAAAGGTCCGATCTTATTCAGGTGACGTGATAGACAGAAGTCAAGATCGATCCTGATAGTAGGACCATCCTGCTATTGCAGGTTCAAAACCCTCCAGCACACGGCATGGCGGGGTGTTATTATCCAAGATCAAATCCCACAATATTTCTGGTATCATTATTTTTGTGAAACAGTCTCGCTTTTTCATCCTTTTGGTAATTAGCCTTATCATTCTGAATGGCTGCTCATCGATTCAAAATATTCAAGTAAGCCAGGATAAACTTCCATGGAAATCCAGTGGCGAAATCCTGCTGGAAGACGACTTCAGCGATGATACGACTGGTTGGGAAATTGTGAATAACGTCTATGAATTAAAGGGTTATTCAAGCGAAGGCTATCTGATTTCGATCAACAATGAAGGCGGCAGGTCGATCTCAACAACCGGGTTGCAATTTACCGATATTAACATTCAAGTTGAAACACATAAGCTAACAGGAAGCAATAATTCTTACCTTGGCATAATCTGCCGTTACCAGGACAATCAAAACTACTATCGGTTCTTTATCACTCCGGACGGATACACTGGCATTGTCAAGGTGGTCAATGGTCAAAGTATTACACTACCTGCCGGAAAAATGACCTATAACCACGATGTGATACAAGACGATGGAGCGAATTTGCTCGAGGTTTCTTGTGTTGGAAGCGAATTAAGTTTAATGGTCAACAACAAACTTGCGATTAGGGCGGAGGATGACCAACTTGAAAAAGGCGATGTCGGGATCTTTGCGGAAACCGGACACGATGGGCCAGGCTCCTTCATTTTCAATCAATTTATTGTTATCAAGCCTTAGATGAAAGTTTTTCTCAATATGGTCGGTTGCCGCCTGAACCAGGCGGAGATAGAACAGCTCGCGCTTTCCCTGGTGGAAGCTGGGGTGGAAGTTGTTTCAGACCCGACAGAGGCGGACGAGATCGTGATCAACACCTGCTGTGTGACCGCGAAAGCCTCTGCTGATTCGCGGAAAATCCTCAGGCATCACCGCGCCCATTTTCCTGAAGCCCATGTAATAGGCACAGGCTGTTGGGTGAGTATCAACAAAGACAATCCTGCTGAACAAAAGCAAATGATGGATCAGGCTTACGATAACCCCAGGAAAGAAGAGATCCTGGTGGATTTATTGGCGCGATCTGCTCAAGAAAGTATTGGAATCGAACAAATCCGACCAAATCTTGGCTCGCGGAACCGAACTCGCGGATTTGTTAAGGTGCAGGATGGCTGCGATAACCGCTGTGCGTATTGTCTGACACAGGTTGCGAGGGGGCGTTCTGTCAGCACTGATGCCAGCAGTGTGGTTGCTTATAGCAGGAAACTGCAAAATCTGGGGGTTAAGGAAATCGTCCTGACAGGAGTACAACTCGGTTCCTGGGGGAAGGATATTCTACCCAAAAAATCGATTAGTGATCTGGTGAAAATGCTGTTGGATCAGACTGAGATTCCGCGCATTCGTCTTTCATCAATTGAACCTTGGGATGTGAGCTCTGAATTAATTTCACTTTTTGAAGACCCACGCCTATGCCCGCATTTGCATATCCCTCTGCAATCTGGTTCGGATGAAATACTGCGGAAGATGAACCGACCTATGAATACAATAAGGTTTCGGGAAATTCTCGAGGAAATCAGGGCAGCTATGCCCGATTTTGCCATCACAACGGACATTATTTGCGGATTTCCCGGTGAAACCGAAGATTTGTTTGAACAATCCCTTGAATTTATCAAGGAGTGCCAATTCAGTGGGGGACATGTGTTTCCTTTCTCGGCATTAGAGGGGACAGCCGCATTCAGTATGCAGGAACAGGTTCAGCACTACATCCGGCGGGATCGCACTGCAATCGTACGCCAGGTCCTTGAAGACGCTCAAAGGACTTTTATCAGCCGCAGACTAGGACAAAATGCGAAAGTGTTGTTTGAAGGAAAGAACAAACTCCACGGAGAGTGGGGCTGGCAGGGGTGGAGCGAGGATTTCATTAAAGTTTTTGTGCCTTCGCCTGATAACCTTCAAAATCAGGTCGTGAATGTTGTGTTGGAATACTTGTCAGAGTCTGGCGAGGTTTACGCCCGCGTTTTGTGCTAAAACGAGCGATTTAGCAGTTCATATTATTGAAGCTTATTGTCACTTGACGATTAGGGTGTTTAGGGTAAAATTATTTGGTTACTTTATTGACTAAATCTAAAGCTAAAACGTCTGTTACAGTGTGCTAAGCCATCTGTAACGGATTTCTGAAAGGAATTGGAATGTCTACAAAAAGAACTTATCAACCAAAAATTCGCCGCCGCGTGCGTGTGCATGGTTTCCGTGCGCGTATGTCGACGAGTGACGGTCAGGAAGTGTTGAAGCGCCGTCGCCTGCGCGGGCGCCATCAACTTGCGACCAAGGCAAACAATCACGTTAAGCGCGTTCGCTGGTAAACCGTAGCTGGATGGAGTTCAGGTCCGTAAACGGGCTTTCGATCACACACCTCAAGGACCCCAGGATCATCCAACAGGTCAAAAACGAGGGAGAATCAACAGCGAATTCGCTTGCGGTTCTCGTGACGAAAACCAATGGCCTCCAGACCATACGGTACGCAGTGATTTCCAGTCGGTCGGTCGGTGGGGCAGTTCAACGCAATCGGTGCAGACGTCGCTTGCGACCCCGAGTGATAGAGAACCTGAAACGACTCGAAGTAGGCATGGACTGTTTATTGATCGCCAGAAAAAAGCTTCTTATTGCTGAACCGCGGGAAGTTGATGCCGCGGTTCAAGATTTGTTTAACCGAATCAGTAATCGGACGAGCAAGAATGAATGAGCACGACAAAACCAGTGAAGATGAATGCCAGACTTGCGATCCGGAACTTTCGGATTTACCAAAAACACTGAGGAATTTTCCAAGACTACCGATCTTACTGTTGATCAAGGTCTATCAGAAAACATTGTCGAAAGCTCTGCCACCGAATACTTGTCGGTTTTATCCGACCTGCTCGCACTACACCTACCAAGCGGTTTACAAATATGGCGCGTTGAAAGGTGGATGGATGGGTGTGAAACGCATAGCACGCTGCAATCCATTCAATCAAGGCGGATTTGATCCAGTACCTTAGGAGATTTATGAGCAAAAAATACCTTCGTTCTCTGTTGATTGTCCTCCTGGCGGGATTACTTCTCGCTGGGTGTGCGATGGGCCCCCGGGCTGAGAGCACTCCGGGCATCAGCGCCGATGAGAACAAAATAATTGTTTCTTACTTGAATTATGTCTACAAGTTAGATCCCGCCAATGGCAAGGAAGCCTGGCGGTATCCAGCGAAAGCCAACACCAAACAGGTCTTTTACGCACCAGCCTTGATCGATGGAGAGTCGATCTATGTTGGTGACTTCGCGAACGATTTCCTGAAAATCAATGCCATTGGTGCTCCTACAGTTGACTGGACTTTTACAGAAGCAAAAGGATGGTACCAGGGGAAAGCCGCGATAGATGGCAGTCTGATCATCGCGCCTAATTCCGATCGCAATATTTACGCGATTGACGAAAACAACAACCTGGTCTGGACCCATCGAGATCAGTTTGCTTATATCTCTGAGCCACTGGTGGTTGAGAATATGGTGATTGTCAGTTCCCAGGACCACAAAGTGGTTTTCCTTAACAAGGCTGATGGAACGACCATCCGTGAGGTGGCGCTGAACGGGGCTGTGATTGCAGCACCGGTCTACGATCCAGAGACAGATTCGATTTTCGTCGGCTCTCTTGCAGGTGAGTTTGTAAGGATCGACCGGCAGAGTGGTGAGATTGTCTGGCGCTATGATGGCGGAGGAACACTGGAAAGCGTTTGGTCAGAGCCAATCCTTGTAGATGGACAGGTTATCTTTAACGACAAGACCGGGAAGATCATTTCTCTATCTCCGGAAACAGGTGCGGAAAACTGGCCATTCGATGCTGGCGGAACCATGTCGGCAGGACTTGCCCTGGTTGAAGGCAAAGGTTTTGTTGTAGCACTGGAAGATGGCGTAGTCTCCCTTATTGGTTTAGATCGTCAATCTATCTGGTCTCGTCAAGTCAGCGGTACGCTCTTTGACACACCAATTGTTACAGAGAACTTGATCCTCGTGGGAGCCTTCAAGGGTGACAATCTGGTCTACGCATTTGATTTTCAAGGTCAGCAAGTCTGGGCCTTCAAACCTGAGAAATAGAGAGGTCGACTATGTGGGATACCCTGATTGTCCAACCCTTTACTAATGTTTTATTGATGATCACGATGCTGGTCAAGAACTTTGGCGTCGCGATTATTCTGTTTACCATCCTGATCAAACTGGTGACTTACCCGCTAACTGCCAAGCAGATCAAATCCTCGCAGGCTATGCAGGAGTTACAGAAGAACCCGCGTTATCTCAAAATGCAAGAGAAGTACAAAGACAATAAAGAAAAGCTTGCAGAAGAACAGATGAGGTTATACAGGGAGCTCGGAGTCAGTCCGTTCAGTTCTTGTCTGCCTATGCTGCTCCAATTTCCGATCATCATCGGCTTATATCAGAGCATCATGCGGGCAATGGCCAGCACACCTCTTGAATTAATCAAGCTGGAACGGATGATTTATCCATTCCTTGATTCCACCAAGATTTTGCCGATTCAAAACCGCTTCCTCTGGATGGATCTTGGTCAACCAGAGCGCTTGATGATTGCAGGCATAGGAATCCCGGTCCTTGCAATCCTGGTTGTTTTGTCTACCCTGGTTCAGACCAAAGTAATGCAACCGCCTTCCAGTGGTGGCAATGATCAGGCTGCTGCCATGACTAATAGTATGAATATGACCATGCCAATCCTGATGGGCGTCATGGCTTATCAATTCTCAGCTGGTCTGGCCCTTTATTTTGTTGTCAGCAATCTGACTACCATTGGACAGTACGCAGCAATGGGGAAAACCGATTGGTCCAGGATTTTCCCATGGGTAAAATCAAAACCCAAACAAAGCAAGCCTGCCATTGTGATTCCTGATCTTCCGGAAGAAGAAGAGGAAGAGGAAGAACCAATGATTGTCGAAAAAATCAGCAAACCTTCAGCCAGGGCTTCCGCTAAACGCCAACGCCCCAAGATGAAGAAATAAGCAAATTTGAAAGTTGAGTGTGCCTGATGACAAACAACAGAACCACCCTAGAGGTAATTGCGATTACTATCGAAGAAGCCATCGAGAAGGGGCTGGAGCAATTAGGGGTCGAACGAAAGGATGTGGAAGTTGAAGTGTTGGATGAGGGTAAACGGAATTTGTTCCGCTTTGCCTCCAAACAAGCCCGCATCAAATTGACCATTCTGGATTCCAGTGAAGTTAAGAACGAAGACTTGGAACCGGAAGATGAAGCAGCAAGCCTTGATGACGAGGAAAGTCTGAGTTTCGGCGAGATGTTTGAAGCTCATACTAGCTCAAACATGAACGAATTGGTAGATCTGGATTTGACCGACATCGAGTCAGTTGTCAGACAAACCGTGTTAGACCTGCTCGAAAAAATGGATGTCCAGGCCGGAGTAACTGTTCAAAAGGTCTTCCAGGAAGATGAAGATCGGGAAGTAATTTATGTCAACATCGAAGGCTCAGATTTGAGTTTTCTGATAGGTCGCAGGGCAGAAACGCTGAATGCTTTACAGTACATAACCAGTCTGATTGTCAATAAAAAGCTCAACCAGTGGGTTCCACTGCAGCTGGACATACAGAACTTCCGCCACCGTCGCGAGGTGGAACTACAGAAGCTTGCCCGCAGGATGGCTGAGCAGGTGGTTTCCACCGGTCGCAGGCAATGCCTTGAACCCATGCCGGCGAATGAACGCAGGATTGTACACATCGAACTACGTAAAAATGATTTGGTTTACACTGAATCCATCGGCGAGGAACCGAACCGAAAAATTTGTATTTATCCTGCAGAATAAGTGGTTTGAAAATGCGTGCTTTGGATCTGATCATAAAAAAACGTGATAATCTGGCTCTGACAAAGTCTGAAATCGACTTCCTTATCTCAGGCTATGCCCATGATGAAGTCCCTGATTACCAAATGTCAGCCTGGGCTATGGCGGTGCTTCTGAATGGGATGACCGATCAGGAGATCACTGATCTGACCATGGCAATGGCGCATTCAGGCGAAGTGCTGGACCTGAGCGAGATCGGTGACATTGTGGTCGATAAGCACTCCACCGGGGGTGTTGGAGATAAGACTACCTTGAGCGTTGCTCCAATGGTGGCAGCTTGCGGGCTGCCAGTTGGCAAAATGTCCGGCAGAGGCTTGGGATTTAGCGGTGGCACGATCGACAAACTCGAATCGGTACCAGGTTATCGAAGCAATCTATCCACCGAAGAATTTATCAGGCAGATAAAATCGATTGGAATTGTTCTTACGGGACAAAGCGCTGATTTAGCACCCGCGGACGGTAAGCTTTACGGGCTGCGCGATGTGACCGGGACTGTCCAGTCCATCCCATTGATTGCATCTTCAGTGATGAGTAAGAAGATAGCTGGCGGCGCGGACGCGATTGTTTTGGATGTAAAAGTTGGCAAGGGCGCATTCATGCAGACTCTTGAAGACGCGCGAAAACTCGCGAACGTAATGGTTTCGATTGGAAACCTGAGCGGTCGGCAGGTGATTGCGGTGCTTTCACCCATGGATCAACCGCTCGGAGAAGCAGTCGGAAATGCGCTTGAACTCAAGGAAGCAGTTGAATTGCTGAAGGGCAAAGCGCCTGAAGATTACCGCTATCATTGCATGCACCTTGCGGCTTACATGTTGATCCTTGGCAAAAAAGCCGGATCCATGCAGGAAGCACTCGCAATGGCCGAAGCCACAATCTCAAACGGCAGTGCCATGAAAAAACTGGAAGAGTTAATCGCTGCTCAAGGCGGCGATGTTTCCTACATCCGTGATCTTGACCTTTTGCCGAAAGCCAAAATTCACAAAACCATCACAGCCGATAAAAGCGGCTGGGTGAAAACCGTGGACGCAAAAGAAGTCGGCGAGAGTTCAGTGACACTCGGTGCCGGCCGTTCGAAAAAAGATGACAAAATTGATTTTGGAGTAGGCATCCTGGTCAAAGTGAAAATTGGAGAGATAGTCGCTGAAAAACAGCCTCTTTTTGAGATACACGCCAACGATGAAGAGAAACTCAACCAGGTTTTGGAAAAGCTGCGAAACGCTGTGGAGATAGTGGACGAACCGGTGGAAGCGCCCCCATTTTTTTGGGACGTTATTGGTCTGAATGAATAGCAGAAACCCGGTTCGCCGGGTTTTTTATTGGAAATTGGAGAATAGTTGATGCTGTTAGAACGTAAGAATATAAGGAATTTAGCGATCATTGCGCACGTGGATCATGGCAAGACAACCCTGATTGATTCGATGCTGAGACAGGCTAAAGTTTTCCGCGAGAACCAGAAGGTTCAGGAACGAATCATGGATTCCAACGATCTTGAAAGAGAACGCGGAATTACTATCCTGGCAAAGAACACCGCCATCACCCTGCCAGATCTTGAAACAGGAGAGTTGATCAAAATCAATATTGTCGACACGCCAGGCCACGCAGATTTTGGTGGAGAAGTCGAACGGATCATGAACATGGTTGATGGTGTTTTGCTGCTTGTGGACGCGGTAGAGGGTCCAAAACCGCAAACAAGGTTTGTGCTCAAACAGGCCATCGCCAAGAACTTGCCTACGATCGTAGTTATCAACAAGCTGGATCGGCGCGACGCGGATGCTGATCAGGCGTTAAATGCTACATTTGACTTATTTGTTGAGCTTGGAGCCAGCAGTGAGCTGCTTGAGTTCCCGATCATTTACGCCGACGGGCTCGCTGGCAAGGCAGGAACATCGGAACAATTAGCAGATAATTTGATACCTTTGTTTGATAGCATCCTTCGCAACATACCCGGACCTTTGGCAGACGTTGATGCGCCATTTCAGCTGTTGGTTACGAACCTTGGCTACGACGAATACAGTGGCGTTACGGCAACTGGCAGAATTCACGCCGGGAGTATCAAGGCAGGTCAGCCGGTGATGCGCCTTAAGCTTGATGGAACTGCCGAACGGATCCAGGCCAAGTATCTGTTTGCATACCAGGGTCTTGCCAAGATTGCCATTGATGCTGCTGAGGCTGGTGAGATCGTGACCATTGGCGGTCTGAAGGATATCCAGATTGGTGAGACGCTGGCAGATATTGAAAACCCGATTGTTCTGCCTGCCATCAAGGTCCAGCAACCTACGGTTCAAATGACATTTGGCGTCAATACTTCGCCTTTTAGTGGGCGGGAGGGCAAGTGGGGCACCACCAGGAAGCTCTGGGAGCGTTTGACTGAGGAATTGCGGACTAATATTGCCCTGCGTGTCGCCCAAACGGAGCAGAAAGATACTTTTCTGGTTTCAGGACGAGGTGAGCTGCATCTTGGCATATTGATCGAGACGATGAGGCGTGAAGGCTATGAATTCCAGGTCAGCCGACCTGAAGCAATCATTGTTGAGGATGAGAATGGTCGAAAACTGGAACCTTTCGAGGAAGTTCACATCGATGTGGACAGTGATAGTGTTGGGATCGTGGTTGAAATGCTTGGTCAACGCAAGGGCAAGATGACCAATATGACCAATAACCCGGACGGGACGGTGCATTTGATCTATTCGATGCCGACCCGTGGTTTGTTGGGTTTTCGCTACAAATTCTTGAATGCTACTCGTGGAAGGGGCATTCTAAACAGCTTCTACGTGGGAGACCAACCGCTTGAAGGCACCATCGATAGCAAAAACACCAGTTCGATTGTTGCCCGGGAAGAAGGGGTGTCCTCAACTTATGGACTGAAAAATGCCGAACCCCGGGGAATCCTGTTTATTGGTGCTGGAGTGGAGGTCTATGAAGGTATGATCGTCGGGGAGACCCCGAGATCACAGGATCTTTCGATCAACATAGCCAAGAAAAAGCATTTGACCAACATGCGTCAGTCGATCCGGGATCTGGAGGAAAGATTGAATCCTCCACGCCAGATGAGCCTGGATGAGATGATTGAATACCTTGGGCCAGACGAGCTGCTGGAAGTTACCCCCGAAAGCTTGCGGCTGAGGAAGCGCATTTTGAATACCCATGATCGTCTGAGGGAAGAAAAGAATGCCGAAGAAGACGAAGATTAGGGATAAGATTTATTAATTTATAAACTATGCGCGTAGAATAAAGCGCTGAGAAGGCAATCCTGCCACTTGTGTTCGAAAAGAAAAGAGCGCGCCTGCAAAAGGTTGGGCGCTTTTTTCTTTTTCAGGCAGGTCAACAGACGCGCTGGTAATGTAGAGCGTGCGCAAGTCGGTGCCGCAAAATGTGACTGAGGTGGGGCGGCTGACCGGCAGAAGGATCTGCGCCAGCTCCTTCGCTTCAGGCGAAAGCTGAACAACACGCCCGCCATCCCAGATAGCTGTCCACAGATTTCCGTCCGCATCAATAGTCAGCCCGTCTGGCGTACCTCGTGGGGGAGAGTAGAAAACCTCTTTATTGGTCAGTTCTTTACCCTTCAGAGTGTAGCGGTAAACAGAATGATCGAGTGAATCTGTGTGGTAAAAGTACTTGCTGTCCAGGCTCCAGCCAATTCCATTCGAGATCGAGATATTCTCAAGGATAATGCTACAGGATAGATTGTTTGATATGCGGTAAAGCTTGGAGGTACCCCGCGGACCTTTTGAGCCTGCCCAAAATTCGCCAGCGGGTGATACTTTGCCATCGTTGAACATGGAACCGATGCCTTGAGGGATAACATCCAGGAAGTTTACTGGCGGAGGATCTCCAGGTTTATAGAACGCAAATCCAAACTCAGTCGCAAGGAGCAGGCGATCGGTTTCTGTGAGAGCGATGCAGCCCAGTTTTTGACCAATTTGGTGAACTTTCAAGTCGAGGGTCTCAGGCTGAAATTCATGGAGCAACCCCAGCTCGATGTCAATCCAGAAGAGCGTTTGGCGATTTGAATCCCAAAGCGGGCATTCTCCCAACACATTCGCGCAATGAATTAAGGGTTGGTCGATCGAATAGGATTGCATGCTGGGATTTTACCAGCAGAAGCAGGGGTTTGTCATTCCTTGATGGCAGTGTTAAAATACCAAAAACCTAATGAGTGATGGAGATTAATGAAAAAACCGGGAAAACTTTCAGCAAAGACAGAATTCAGTCCCAGGATTTTTCATGCCAAGCCGACTGAATGGCTTGGCGTGGTTGGACTCATGCTCCTTGGCGCCCTTGTTGGGCTGATCATTAGTTTGTTACTCCCTCCTAAATACGAAGCTGTGTCAAAGTTAACCACAAATTTGGAAGTTGTTACCGGGACTAACGTGACAGAGATCATGGTGGATGCCCAGGTAGATATCGTCGGCACACTCGTGTTCCATTCGGATGTTATTGAGTCAGTACAGCAAAACCTGGCAGATGAGGGGCTGACATACACTGCTACGGAATTGACCAGGAAGACCAGGATTGAACGCCAATTAATGAGTACGCTCATCAAAGTGAGAGACGCCGACCCGGAAGTGGCAGCTCTGATAGCCACAGCCTGGGCAGAAAATGCTTATCAACGTCTCAATGAGGCTTATTCCCACGCGCTTGCCCTTTCGGAAGCCAAAGCCACCCAGGCGATGCTGACAGGCTGCATCGAAGATACAACAAAGCAGCAGCTTCCTTTTTGCCAGACGCTTACAGCAGAAAATACTGACGACCTTCTAAGTGAGACTGAGCGGATCATTTTGCAAAAAAGTCCTCTGAGCCTGGGGCTGACGGGTGAGATAAATATCAGCCAGTACCAACCAGCCGCAATACCGGAATATCCTGTTGCCTTTCAACGATCAATCCTGATCCTTGCCGGAGCTCTGGCAGGCTTAGTTTTGGCCCTCTTGCTGGGTGAATTGATGATGAAAGAACCAGAGCGTGGCTAAATTCAGGGAGTCTCTTGCAGAGATTAGCTGGAAACTGCTGTTGCTGGCTTTGCCCATCACAAGCTTTCCCATGCTTTCGAGGCTATTTGGCGGCACAAGTGTCGCGCCGTTGTCTGTTGTGCCAATGGCTTTATTGGTCCTTATCCTGGTGATTCCTGAATTCCTGAAAAGAAGAGCATTACCCCGTCAATTCCAACCACTCTACATATATTTTTTACTTGCAATCTTTTCGATCGCGCTAGCTTTTTTGAGGGAGTTACCGAGTTTTCGGGCAATTCCTGTTTGGAGAAACGCCTTAGAAGGATTGGTAACCTTGTTGTTCGGTTTTGGCTTCTACCTGGTTACCATCTATTATTTGCGAGATCAATACCGGATACGCCGCGCATTACGTTGGATCAACCTGGGTGGAGCGGTTATCATCCTGGTTGTTGCCGTGCAGTATATGACATACAAAATTACAGGAAAGTTTCCACAAATTCTGTGGTTTTTCCAGTCCATCATTTCTGCTTCTGCCATGTTGTATGACGGCCGCGCGACCGGCCTGGCTTTTGAACCTTCCTGGCTGGCTCACCAACTAAACATTTTGTATATTCCCATCTGGCTTGGTTTTACAGTCCGAAAAGAATCTGTTTACTCAAAGCGCTTGTTTGGGAAGATTCCATACGAGGCCATCTTCCTGGCAGGCGGAATCTTAAGTATGTTTCTCAGCTTTTCCAGGATTGGATGGCTGACAATTATTGCAGTTTTTATGTACCTTGTTTTCAGATATGCAAATTTGCTGATAAACAGGTACCTGGAACGAAGAGAAAAAGAGACTGGAAAGAAGTACAACAGGAAACAACACTTCTTCGCGAAATTGCTCCTTTGGCTGCTCCTGATCTCAATCCTGCTTGTTTTGGTTTTTGCTGCTGGTTTGGTCATGCGTCGTTTGGACCCTCGCATGGAACAATTATTTGATGTTTCGCTGTTGAAAAAATATGGGATTCTGGGTTGGGCGAGCAGGCTGAGTTTTGCGGAACGCATCACTTACTGGCAGGCAGCTTTCAATGTCTACCTAAAACATCCATGGTTTGGCAGCGGTTTGGGTGTTGCTGGTTATTACTATCCAGAAGTCCTGCCAAGTTTTGGCTACCAGTTACCGGAAACACTTTCGGCAATGTTCTACGACAGCTTTATTCCGAATGCCAAAAACTTGTGGGCGAGGCTGCTTGCGGAAACCGGTATCATTGGCTTTTCGGTTTTTGTAGCCTGGGTGGTCACACATTGGCGTGACGCAAAGGCGGTTGAAAAACGAAAACAGTCCGGGCTATTTAAAGCCATGGGATTGGCAGGACAACTTCTGATCATTGCATTGGTCGTGGAAGGTTTTAGCCTTGATACTTTTGGATTACCTTATTACTGGGTTGGTTTTGGCTTGATCGTTGCAACTTGGCGTGCCAAGTCAGAGCATTCCGATCCTAAGACGAAGCGAAAGTCGGCCTAAAAGCAGAATTCAGCAAATCCCAAATATCCGAGCTGTGAAAACTATTGGATGATGCCAATTTTTCTTCACCTTCTTTGATAACACGGAGGTGACGCAAAACCGCTTCGTTGGTTCTTTTGTCTATGTTAGCCTCAGCAAGTAACTGCGCCATTTGCCCTGCGAGTTCCGGTGTGATTTGCGAGTTAGCATCCCAGGCTGCCTTGAACGCCGGACAATCTGCCAATCCGAGCAAAATAGGGTAGGTCTTTTTTCGGGTCGTCAGGTCCGTCAGGTTGGATTTGCCGGTACTGCTTGCGTCTCCCCAGATACCCAGGTAATCATCCTGGATCTGGAAAGCCAGGCCTGCATGCTCGCCAATCTCCCGCAAAAAACGATCTGTTTTGTCATCCACCCCAGTTAATAATGCGCCAATTCGTAGAGATGCCGAAATCAAGCAAGCCGTTTTTAAACGGATCATTTCAAGATACTCGTCGACAGATACATTTGTTTCAGTTTCAAAGTGCATATCCAGGTATTGCCCTCGGATTACGTCCATGGCTGCCTGACGGAAGACTGTATAGGCTCTATCAAAATCGGCAAAAGTCACTGCGCTTTCAACTTCTTGGAAGATATCGTGTGCCATCGTGGACAAGAAATCACCTGTGTTTAAGGCCTGAGCCAGACCATAACTCCGCCAGAGGCATTCCCGTCCATGCCGGGTCTCACCCTGATCTTCGATGTCATCATGAACAAGGGTGTAATTGTGCAGCACTTCCATCGCTACCGCTGCAGGCATCAGGCTTAGAGCCTCTCCGCCAAACATTTGGCTGCTGGTGAGCAGGAGCATTGGACGCAAGCGCTTGCCGGTTTTCGGTGCGGATTCATTCCAACCGAAGTGATAGCTGACCATGTCATGTAAACCGCGCAAGCTTTCCGGGATGCGGGCAAGCACAAGCTGCTTCAGGCTGGTTTCAAACTGATCTTTTAACGAGGCGAGGTAGCTCATAGGCGCTCAATGCCTTCCAGGTGGCTGATATTCCACTCTGAGAGGCTGCTCACCCCACTAGCAAACATAGCTGCGTGGAGTTCTGTCTTGATTGTCTCGATCTGGTTGATCAGTTCTTGCTCGCCAATGTTTGCGGCAAGCAGGAATTTGCGAGCAAATCCGCCCAGTCTGGCGCCAAGGGCAAGAGATTTAGCAAGGTCCACACCATCTCTCAAGCCTCCAGAAGCGAAGATAAGCGGATTACCCTCGAGGTTTCGCAGTTGTAACAAGTTCAGGACAGTAGGAATGCCCCAATCGCTGAAGGCTGCGTTGACAGAGGCTTTCAGGGGATCAGGCTGGCGATACATTTCCACTTTCGCCCAGGAAGTTCCTCCCGCTCCAGCAACATCGATACCAGCGACGCCAGCATCTAAAAGCTGTTGCGCGGTTTCAAGACCAATTCCCCAGCCAACTTCTTTGACTAAAACAGGAACGGATAGAGAGCGGCAAACCTGTTCGATTTTGGGGAGCAAGCCGGAGAAATCGTGGTTGCCTTCCGGCTGTAAAGCCTCTTGCAAGGGGTTGAGGTGCAGGTAAAGCGCGTCCGCCTCAAGCATATCCACGGCTTTTTTGTACTCGTCAATTCCATAGCCATAATTGAGCTGAACAGCGCCAAGATTGGCAAAAATCAAGGTGTGTGGAGCAAATTTGCGGATGTTGAAGGACTCGGCTAGCTCCGGGTTTTCAATAGCCGCCCGTTGAGAACCAACCCCCATGGCGATTCCGCACTGCTCTGCCGCCAAAGCGAGGGTACGGTTGAAGGCTTCACCAGCAGCCGTGCCGCCTGTCATGGAAGAGATCAGGATCGGAGCTGAAAGTGGTTTTTTGAAAAGGATCAATGATGTGTCGACGCGTTCAAAATTCAACTCTGGCAGAGCATTATGCTTTAGATCAATCTTTTCAAAACCGGTTGAGATAGAGGACTGTACATCCTGCTCAAGGTTGATCTCCAAATGATCATTTTTTCGTTGTGGAAGAAGCGCATCTTTTTTCATCATAAAGTGTTATAGTAGAGGCTACAAAAAATGTCAAATTAGTTAAGGTCATTATAACAATAGAGGTAAAAATGGAACAAAACGAAATCTTCGAAGCAGTCAAGACAGTAGTAATGGATGTCCTGAAAATTGATGGGGATGATATCACGCTCGAAACCCGTTTCATCGAGGATCTCAAGGCTGATTCGATGGATCAGTTCTTCCTGATCGATGGATTCTGCGAGAAATTTGATGTCAATATTTCAGATGAGGACGCCAGAAATATTCACTCAGTCGGGGACGCAGTGAAAGCCATCGAAGCAAACAAACAATAAATTACGAAAAGGCAAACTACAGAGGCATTCCAGAATATGGGATGCCTTTTGTATTTAATCTATTCAACAAATTACGTTTTCACACAACTCCTTTACAAAGAATTTACCTCTTGTGTGCAGATAGGTAGAATGACATTAGTGAGGTAGCTATGTCTGAAAATAAGCAAAATAAATCCAAAAGTACTGCTTCGGATTGGTCGGACGAAGAGAAAGCGGCCATGCAGGAGCGAGCCAAAGAGCTGAAAGCTGAAAAGGCAAACCGAAACAGGGCAAGTGATGAGCAAGCTGTGATGGAAAAGATCGGCGAAATGCCTGAAGCTGAGCGGGCAATAGCAACAAGATTGCACGAGATGATCAAACAGAAGTTTCCCGCGTTATACGCGAAAACATGGTACGGAATGCCTGCTTACCAGCTTGACGGGAAGACCCTGATCTTTTTCCAAAGCGCGCATCGTTTTGGTTCAAGGTACAGTACTTTAGCCTTTAGCGATACTGCAAAGCTGGATGATGGTCCGTTTTGGGCTACTTCATACGCGTTGCTTGAAATGGATACCACGGTTGAAGCGAAGGTTCGCGATCTAATCCGGAAGGCGATCGGTTAAAAAAAGTGGCTGGTAACAAAAACCAGCCACTTTTGCTAAATTAACACGAATTAACCGCGCAGATATTCCTGCAAGGATTCTTTGCTCACACGGAAAGCGCTGCCGATCTTGCGCGCTTTGAGTTCCCCGGCGTTGATGGCTGCGAGCACATCTTCTTCCGAGACCTTGAGGAAACCAGCAGCTTCGGCGGGTGTCATGATGTCAGGCATACCAGTGGCAGCTGCGGGAGCTGTCGGCTGAGTTTGAGACTGACCCTGAGTCATGCCAGCAAGCGATCCGGACAGGACGTTACCAATTCCCATACCAGCGCCAATTCCGGCTGTAAGACCCGCTCCACCTGAGGGGTTCTGGGCGGCGTCGCGCATGGCATCGGCAGCCTGTAGCTGGGTGTAGGTTTGCATGTCGAGCATGCCCATTTCGCGCAGTTCCTTAGCGGACTTGTCAGAAGGCTTGAGATTGCCAATATAGAACGATTTCAACAGTAAGCCGATTGCCAGGAAGTCATCCTGTGCTTTCGCGCGTACACCAGCCCCAAGTTCATCGGTGAGGCCGATCAGGTCGAGCACGTTCTTTTGGGTAGTAGTCTCACCGAGCAGATCTTGCAAGCGTGAGAGCAGCATGGTGCGAAGACGGTTTTCAATGTCCGATGTTCGATATGCGCCAAGTTGACCAACGATCTGGGTTACAAATTGCTGCGGATCTGTGACCTGGAAGCTATAGGTGCCAAAACCCTGCAGAAGGGCAATGCCTAGCCCAACACCAGTGTTGCGGACAATGATCGGTTGTGGGGTGCCCCATTTGCGATCAGCAAATTCACGCATGGAAACGAAGTAGATCTCAGCAGTGAATGGGGTTCGATCTCCAAATAGCTTACCCAGCAGGTCGGTCAGTAGTGGCACGTTTGCAGTGGTGATCGTGTGTCGTCCAGGACCAAGCACGTCCAGTGCCCGTCCGTCGCGGAAGAAGACCGCCGCCTGGGATTCGCGGACAATTACCTGTGAGCCAAAACGGAGATCAGCAACACCGGTTTCGGGAAAACGATGTACCAACTCATCAGCCATCTCGCTGGGATATTCAACAACATCAAATACTCTTGCCATATTATTCCTCCAAGAATTCCTGAACTAATTTATTATGCGATGCCTTTTAGGGCATTAGAACGCTTGTTGAATAGATCAACGCATTCCTGACTGACTGAGACTAAGTGCCGGAGTGCGGCAGGCAAACCGTCTGTTCCAATGGAAGATTCGACATTGTCAATTGCAGCCGATACGGTAGCGCCTTTTTCCAACAAGGTGGCATCGTATTGGTAGATATTTGACAATTCTTCCTCTTTGATTTTGATCGCATCAAATAAACCCGCATAACCATAGGATGCGGTTCGGACGCGATCAATAAACTGACGCAGCTTGATGGCAGCGTTTTCGAGGTCATCAATGTAAGCCAAGCCACCTTGTGAAATTAAATCGCGCTGCAAACCTGAAATGCGCTGGTAATGCGCTTCATATTCGTTAGCGATAGTCTCCCGCAGTAACTTGTCGGAAAGCCGGCGATCGCCTCGCTCGACATAACCCTTAAAACCCGGTATCTTGGAAAGTAACTTTTTTAATGGGTCGCGATCCTCAGACACTTTATCAAAAATATCACTCATGTTGCTCCTTTTCTTTCTACGAACTACAGAATAATCTTAGATGTTTTATTTCAGACTGGCAATAGATTATCTAAGGTTCTCACGGATTTATAAAAACATTATAATGGATAAAACCGTTTTCATAGGAGGTTTGTATGGCTTCAGGATCGGGAAATCGCCTGGGACCCCTGGAATATTTTCTGATTATCATCCTAATTCTGATGATTCTATTTACCTTGCTGTCCATCTTTTGGCCTGCCATACAACTTTTTTACCAAAACACCTTCGCTAATTAATGGATATTCCTAAAAAGAGAAGACAATTTCCGGACTGGATGTGGAACGCAATTGATTGGGTTTTTCCTCCACATTGCCTCGGATGTGGTGTTGAGGGTGAAATAATTTGCTCTGACTGTTACGCTACCATCAAGCGCGTTCCGTCCAACGTCTGCCCTTATTGCAACGCTTACGTCAGCACGAGCGGTCACTGTCCAAATTGTGGGAATCGCAAGCCAGCTTACTCAAAATTCCGGGCGTTTGCCTTTTATGGTGGCGTGATCAGAGAAGCAGTTCATCATTTGAAATATCAGAACGATATCGGCATTGCACGGATTTTAGCTGGCTACCTGCTCAAAGTAATCCAGGCGGAAACTTGGGAGTTTGACCTTGTTATCCCAGTTCCACTTTCTAGAAGTAAAGAGGAACAGCGTGGCTACAACCAGGCTGAGCGGCTTGCCAGACCCGTAGCGGAAGCTCTCAAGGTTCCAATTTCGACAGAGGGACTTAAGCGGATAAGAGAAAAGGCTTCCCAGGTGGATTTGGATGTGAATTCGCGCAGGGAAAATGTGCGCGGTGTGTTTGAGGCAGATCCTGCGATTGTAAAGGGTAAGCGCATTTTGCTGATAGATGATGTTTTCACGACCGGAGCTACTCTCGAATCAGCCTCACAAGCTCTCAAGGACGCAAATTCCGGTCTCATTTATTGCGTCACGGTTGGCAAGTCAGATTTCAATGTTAATTAAATTTTCGTTCCAATAACATATCATGTATAATTCCATAAAATCATCCAGGAGGTTCCCATGGCTCTACATATGGATATTTACACTAAAGACCTTGATTTGACCGACCGAATCAAGGAATACGCAACTAAAAAAGTCGGCAAGCTGGATAAGTTCCTCAGTGATATAGGCGAATGCCGTGTAGATTTGGGGTATGCCAAGACCGCACGGAATGCATCAGATCGCTTTATCGCCCAGGTAACCATTCGGGGAAGGGGCTTCATCCTTCGTTCAGAAGAAAGGGCAGACAGTATCTACGCAGCGATTGATGCGACGGTAGACAAAATGACCCGGCAGATCGAGCGATTCAAGGGCAAGCATTGGCGCAAACGTGGTCCAGAGACTGCTGAAGTAACTCCGGCAGAAGAAGTTGATGAGGAAGAAGCAGTACCAATGATTGTCCGAAGGAAAACCTTCACCCTGACTCCCATGGACGAACAGGAAGCGCTGGAACAATTGCAGCTGCTTGGTCACGAAGATTTCTTTGTGTTCTACAATGCCGATACTTCAAAGATCAATGTCTTGTATCGGCGCCGTGATGGAACCTACGGTCTGATTGATCCAATTGTTGGTTAATCTAGAATGTTAGTTAAGACATGCAGTCCCACATGGGACTGCATGTGCGTTAAAATAAGTTTAGGAGTACAAAAACATGACTTACGAAGATGATGACGATTTCGTTGCTGCCCCAGGTCTTGATGGGGATTTTTCCTTCAATTTGCCTTCCATCGAAAATTCTGTTAGCGAGATTCTGAAAGCAGTTGGCGAAGATCCTGGACGCGAAGGATTGATACGAACACCAGAGCGAGTCGCAAGAGCCTACCAGGAAATCCTGGGAGGTTATCAGACCGATCCCGCAAAACTTGTTAATGGAGCATTGTTCAACGTCGACTACGATGAAATGGTCATTGTCAAGGATATTGAATATTTCAGCTTATGTGAACATCACATGTTGCCATTCTTTGGAAGAGCCCACGTTGCGTACGTGCCCAAAGGGAAGGTTATTGGGCTTTCCAAGATTCCCCGAATTGTGGATATGTTCGCTCACAGGTTGCAAGTTCAGGAACGGATGACGCAACAAATTGCGGAGTTTATTCAAGAAGTGGTCAATCCATGGGGTGTTGGCGTAGTAATCGAAGGGCAGCATTTGTGTATGATGATGCGCGGGATCAAAAAAGAACAGGCAAAAATGACTACGTCGGCGATGCTGGGTGGATTTAGAAAACGCCTGGAAACCAGGATGGAGTTCCTGAACCGGATCTCTAACTAATAGCTTTCCGTTTCTGCTTTACGAAATATTTCGACTCCCACACGTGAAGTGTTGGCCACGAAGTCCGGTTTTTCAATCCGGATGGTTAACGCTCTCACGCCTGACCATTTAAGCAGCATTTTGGCTAAGTCTTCAGCCAGGGCTTCAAGTGTGTAGAACTGGGTTTCAGCCACACGAGCAATGACAGACTTGGCTACGGTTGAATAACTGATAGTATCCTTGATATTGTCAGTCAATCCAGCTGGTTTAAGATCTGTCAAAAGAGTGATATTGACCAATAGAGTCTGCGGTTGATCTCGTTCAGGGGACTTTATGCCGACTATCCCAGTAGCACGTAAATCAGTGATGATGATCTTGTCCATAAAGACCTGTTCTAGATGAACTCCCCACCGTCAACACGGATTACATGCCCGGTCATGAAATCCTGACTTAAGATATGCAGCACATTCTGGGCTATGATCTCTGGACTGCCAATTTGCCGTAAGGGGATCTGTCGGTCTGCCACAACCTGCAAGTCTATATGTTCAAATCCCTGCAATGGCAGCATCGTACCTGGCGCAATTGCGTTCACAGTAATATTTGGCGCTAATTCCAGGGCAAACATAGCCGTAATAGCATTGATTGCTTGTTTTGTGACCCGATAGCTGAAGTGATCCGTTCCATAGCGAAAAACTTTTGAGTCACTGATGTTAATCACCTTTCCTTGCATATCGCGAGGAAGTTGTTGCGCAAAAGCCGAAATCAATAACCAGGCAGAAAAGAGATTCACATTGAACACCCGGCTAATTTTTTCAGGTGTAGCAGACTTTCCATTACCCGAAGGATAGATGCCCGCATTATTGATCAAAATGTCAATATGACCAAATTCTGAGCAAACTCGACCCATCAGGTCCTGGACATGATTTATGTCTTCCAGGTCTTGCTGGAAAACATGGGCTTTTGTGCCCATTTTTTCAAGATCGGATTTGACCTTTGCAACTGATTCAACGGAAGAATTGTAATGAAGAGCCAGATTGCAACCTGCTTTGCCAAGCGCGAGGGCAATTGCCCGCCCAAGGCGAATACCACTACCGGTGACTAAAGCATTCTTACCTTTCAGGTCCATGATTCGTTCACCTTTCTTTGATAGGTAACCTATCCTTACTAATCTAACATTATTTATGCCGATCCCCTTAATTCGATGGTAGAATTTTATCATCCCTAAACAAAAATAGTAGGAGGTCGTACATGACAAAAATCGATCTGGAAAAAGCACTGAATACCATTAGGTTTCTCTCAGCTGACGGCGTACAAAAAGCCAATTCTGGGCATACCGGGCTACCCATGGGGGCGGCCGCGCTTGCCTATAGCCTTTTTATGCGCCACATGAAGTACAACCCGGTAGATCCTTCATGGTCAAATCGGGATCGCTTTGTACTTTCTGGCGGGCATGGCTCCATGTTGATTTACAGCATGCTTTACTTGACGGGGTATGAAGTCTCGATTGAGGATCTGAAACAGTTCCGTCAATGGGGTTCCATCACACCTGGTCATCCTGAATGGGGGCATACGCCTGGTGTGGAAACCACCACCGGACCACTCGGTCAGGGTTTTGCAACTGGGGTGGGCATGGCGATTGCCGAGCAACACCTGGCAGCAATTTTTAACAAGCCAGATCACAAGATTGTGGATCATTACACCTTTGGTATCGTCACTGACGGAGATTTGATGGAGGGCATAAGCTCCGAAGCAGCCTCTCTGGCCGGGCATCTTAAATTGGGTAAGTTGATCTATCTGTATGATGACAATATGATCACCATTGAGGGCACAACCAAGCTGGCTTTCACTGAAGATGTCGCAAAAAGGTTTGAGTCGTATGGCTGGCATGTCCAGAGGGTTGCAGATGGAAACGATGTGGATGCAATCGATGAAGCGGTCACAGAAGCCAAAAAGGATCCACGCCCTTCGATAATTATTTGCCGTACTACCATCGGCTTCGGTCTTCCGAACAAGGCAAACACGCCAGGAATTCATGGTTCACCAGCCGGTAAGGAAGAATTGGCAAAAGCCAAGGAAAATGTGGGTTGGCCGGTTGAGCCAATGTTCCATGTTCCAGATGAAATTCTTCAACACTTCAGGTCAAGGCAGGAAGCCGGTAAAAAAGCCCAGGAAAATTGGGAGCATGTTTTTGAAGATTATAGAGCCGCATTTCCGGAACTTGCCGCTGAATTTGAACGCAGGCTTACCGGGCAGTTACCCAAAGGGTGGGAGAAAACTCTGCCTGTATTCCCGGCAAGCGAGAAGGGTTTAGCATCCCGTGAAGCATCCGGAAAGGTTATAAACGCGATCTGTGGGGTGTTACCTGAATTATTTGGCGGTTCAGCAGATCTGGCGCCTTCATTAAAGACCTGGATGGATAAAGTGCCCGCATTCAGTCCGGAGACACCTGAAGGTCGAAATGTTCACTTCGGTGTCCGGGAAATTTCCATGGCTGCGATCGGTAACGGCTTACTGGTGCATGGAGGTTTTATACCTTACGTCGGGACTTTCCTGGTGTTTTCCGACTATGCCAGAGGATCGCTGCGTGTAGCCGCGCTTTCAAAAATGGGAGTTATCTGGGTTCTAACGCACGACTCCATCGCTGTCGGTGAAGATGGGCCGACACACCAGCCTATTGAGCATGTCATGAGCTTGCGGATTATTCCAGAATTGGTAGTCTTGAGACCAGGCGATGCCAATGAAGTCAGTGAATCGTGGAAGTATGCCATCGAACATCGCGACAGGCCAGTTGCTCTCATTTTGTCAAGACAGAATATGCCCACTCTTGACCGCAAGGTTTGTAAACCCGCAAGGGGTTTATCCAAAGGTGCTTACATCCTTTATGAAACTGAAGCTGGTACGCCCGATATCATCTTGATGGCAACTGGTTCTGAGTTGAATCTGGCTCTCGAAGCAGGCAAGAAACTCGAGAAACGAGGCCGCAAGGTACGGGTTGTTTCGTTCCCCAGCTGGGAACTTTTCGAGAAGCAAACAAAGAAATATCAGCAATCCGTACTTCCCCCCGAAGTTAAACGGCGTGTCTCGATTGAAGCAGGTGTAACTACAGGCTGGCAGAAGTATGTTGGTTCTGAAGGCGTCGCGATCGGTATCGACGAATTTGGCAAATGCGGACCAGGTGAGATTGTGCTGGAAAAGTTTGGTTTCACAGTCGAAAATGTAGAGAAATTCGCGCGAAAGCTATTTTAGTTATCTGGAGAGATGCGATGAACCGATCAGAAATAATAAAGCAAGCAGGACAATCTGTCTGGTACGACAACATCGAACGCGGAATGCTGATGAATGGTGAAATGGCGCGAATGATCAAAGAGGGAGAGGTCTACGGGATCACATCCAATCCAAGTATCTTTGAGAAATCTATCGGCAGCAGTGTAGCGTATGACGATACTCTTCAATCCATGGCTTGGGCAGGGCTGGGCAAGGATCAAATCTATCTCGAACTGGTCAGGCAAGATATTCAAGCGGCCGCTGATTTATTCCTTCCTGTCTACGAAGCGACTGATGGCGTTGACGGCATGGTTAGCGTTGAGATCAATCCTTTTCTTGCCTATGAAACGGAAAAGTCGATTGAGGATGGTCGTGCGTTATGGGCTCAGATGAACCGCAAAAACGTCATGATCAAAGTGCCTGCCACTAAAGCCGGGCTGCCTGTCATTGAGACCCTGATCAGCGAGGGTATAAACGTCAATGCCACGTTAATCTTCTCGATCCCAAGGTACCTGGAAGTGATGGAAGCCTATCTATTGGGTCTCGAGAAGCGGCTGGCAAACAAGCTTCCGATCGACCACATAGCCAGTGTTGCCTCATTCTTTGTTTCCCGGATTGATTCCCTTGTGGATAGCCGGTTGCAGGAATATGTGGACGCAAATCCTCAGGCAACCGGGCAGGTGGCTGCTCTAGCCGGGAAAATAGCGGTTGATAACGCTCGGCTTGCATACCAGGAATTCTTGAAATTCTTCGCCTCTGAACGTTTTGAGAATCTTAAGCAATACGGAGCCCAGGTGCAACGACCGCTGTGGGCATCAACAGGCACCAAGAACAAATCCTATTCAGATACTTTGTACGTGGATGAATTGATCGCGCCTGAAAGCGTAAACACGATTCCACCAGCGACTATAAGCGCGTTTCTTGACCATGGTGATACTGAAGTGAGAATTGAGCAAGACTTAGAAAGGGCAACCGAAAACTTCAACATGCTGCCAGATCTGGGTTTTGATTTCCTTCGAATAGCGCAGGAACTTGAGGACAAAGGCGTTGAACAGTTCATGCAGGCTTATACCTCGCTGCTCGAAACCATTGAAATCAAGCGAGCATTCTTCAAGGCAGAGCTGGCTGACTTGGGTGATGCAGTCCGGGCTTCCGTAAAGAAAGCCGCGGACGAGGTTTACGTGGGCAGCCTTTTTGACCATGAATCTTCATTTTGGACAACAGACAAGTCAGGACACAAGGAAATTCGGAATCGTCTGGGTTGGCTCAGTTTACCCGGTCAGCAAATTTCCATAATCGAGGAACTGACCGTATTCAAGGAAAAATTGCTTTCTGAAGGATTTGAGTATGCCTTTGTGCTTGGCATGGGCGGATCCTCATTGGCTCCGGAAGTGATGAGCCAGGCGATTGCACCTGTAAGCGAAAAGGGTCTGAAACTTAAGGTTATCGATACCACCAGCCCGGACGAAATTGCTTTCCGGCTACGCGGAATTGATCTGAAGAAGACAGTATTTATCATCTCGAGCAAGAGCGGGGGCACCAGTGAGACCATGTCTGCGTTTAAGTATTTTTGGGCCGAATTGGAAAAACTTGACCCTGAGAACGTTGGTCAGCATTTCGTGGCAATTACTGACCCCAACACTTCCTTGCAAGACCTGGCCTACCGCAAAGGTTTCAGGAAGGTATTTAACACACGGCCGGATGTTGGCGGACGGTATTCAGTGTTCACCCATTTTGGGCTGGTGCCGGCAGCAGTGATGGGCATTGATTTGCATATGCTGCTTGCACAAGGCAACGCTTCCGACCTTCAGAGCCGTAAAAACGTGCCATATCCGGCGAATCCAAACCTGATGCTGGGATTGGTGCTGGGTGAGGCTGCAAAGCACGGAAAAGACAAATTAACCTTCATTTCTGAAGGTTTTACTGGCAACCTGGTTCCGTGGCTTGAGCAGTTGATCGCTGAAAGCAGCGGCAAAGAGGGCAAGGGCATTCTGCCGATAGAGAATGAACCTATCCTGGTCGGTCAAAGCTATCCTCACGATCGAATCTTTGTCTACCTCAAGACTGATGGAACCAAAGCGGGACTGGTAGATGAATTGAAAACAGATGGGCATGTTGTTTTGACAATTACCGTGCCTGAACCATACGCGCTTGCCAAAGAGTTTTATCGCTGGGAATACGCAACAGTGATTGCTTGCGCGGTGCTGCAAGTGAATGCGTTTGACCAACCAAATGTGCAGCTGAGCAAAACAATTGCCAAAGATGTGATCACCGCTTACCAGAAGAACGGTAAGTTGGAGGACGGAGAACCGATCTGGGAGAACGATGAAGCGGTCGTTTTCGGCCTCAGAAATGAAGAAGCCTTGAAAGCAACAGACCTCAAATCCTTGCTATTGGCTTATGCCAGTACAGTCCCAGGGAATGGTTATGTTGTATTGAGTGGATTTATCCCCCGCCTTGAGGAGAACTTCGCATTCCTGCAGACCTTGCGGGGAAAAATCTTGAACGTGGTCAATAAAGCGACAACTTTGGGTTTTGGGCCGCGCTTCCTGCATTCGACAGGGCAACTCCACAAGGGTGGGCAGCCTGGCGGATTGTTTATCCACTTCACGAAAGATGCTGAATTGGATTTTGAAATCCCTGGCGAGGGAATGAGCTTTGGCACACTGCAGAGGGCGCAAGCCTTGGGCGATCTGCAGGCACTGGTGCAGAAAGATCGCCAAGCTCTACGGGTTCATCTTAAGAATTAATGGATTACAAGGCTAGAAAAGGCGGTGGTGTAAGCCACTGCCTTTTGGTTTAATCGCAGGTGATCCGCCATTTGGGACGTCAGGATGAATCATTGTATAATTTTTGAAATTGGCTGACAAGAAACGGACATTGAATTGAAAATCCTTGGAATTGATCATGGAAATGTGAGAATAGGAGTCGCGATTAGCGACGAAACTGGCAGCTTTGCCCGACCGCTGACCATCATCACGCATGTCTCCCGGGCACAGGACGCTGAAGAAGTATGCAAACTTTGTGAAGAACATGACTGCGGCATGATCGTGGTTGGCATTCCTTATGATTCAAACAGCAGTGAAGGGCCGAGAGCTCGTTCGGTATTGCGATTTGTGGCACAATTACAGTCCGTCTCAAGTGTCCCTGTCCTGACATGGGATGAGTCCTTCTCATCACAGAAAATAATTGCCACCAGCATCCAGATGAAAAAAAATCGCAGTTCACGCCGCGAGGCGCTTGACGATAAAGCTGCCGCGGCAATTTTGCAGGGTTATCTTGACTACCAGGACAAATACACCGGGAGTGACGATGTCTAGAAAACGCAAACCCACTTTCCTGATCATTCTCCTTCTGCTGGCATTTTCCCTCGCGGCAGGATTGGTTTACGTGAATTACCAGGTCAGGGAGGCATTTGGTTTACCTGGAAAGTCGGTAGGCGCCATATCTGCCTTAAAGCATAGTTTTTTGCTTTTCAGAGGTGAAGAACAAATGCTTATCGCGGCGCCTGGCAGTGGATTGTCCGAAGAAAAGGTGACCATTGAGCCAGATCAATCCATTCAGCAGCTTTGTTCAACTTTGGAGCAAAGAAAACTGGTCGAATCGGGCAATTTGACCTGTACTTACCTCATATATTCGGGAAAGGATCGGAATATTCAGCCAGGTAACTATACAATTCCGATCGGCTTGAGTGGTGTCGAGGTTGCTGACTTGATCTCGGATATCTCCCGGAGGGACAAACAATTTATCATCTATGCCGGCTGGAGACTGGAAGAAATTGCTGCCATGGTAGACGGATTGGGTTTACCCTTCACTGGGACAGATTTTTTGACACTTGTAACGGCACCACCGGATTCGTACAGGCAGCAGCTTCAGATCCCACAGTGGATGAGTCTTGAAGGTTACTTCTTTCCGGGTAATTACAGCGTAAAGCCCGACATTACGCTTGAGGAATTCGTGGCAGAGATCCTCACCCGATTCAAGACAACTGTGCTCACTCCAGAATTTGAAAATCAATTACAAAGCAGCGGTTTGACGCTGCACCAAGCCATCACGATGGCATCCATCATTCAGCGGGAGACTTTAGCTGAGGATGAAATGCCAACCATTGCTTCCGTGTTTTACAACCGCCTGGCGATTGGGATGCAGCTAGAGACCGATCCGACTGTACAATATGCATTGGGGTACGACGCGCAAATAAATACTTGGTGGAAAAGTCCATTGACTTACACCGATTTAGAGATAAATTCGCCTTATAATACATACCGTAATCCTGGCTTACCGCCCGGACCTATTTCTAACCCGAGCTTGGCAGCGCTTAACGCAGCGGTTGCCCCAGCTAAGACAGAATTTTTATTTTTTAGAGCAAAATGTGATGGCAGTTTGACACATAACTTTTCTAAAACTTATGAAGAACACTTGAACTTTGGATGTGACTAAAGGAGGAGAAATGCAAGTATTAGGAATTGATATCGGTGGTTCAGCAACCAAAGGCGCGATTGTGGACACTGAGACGGGTCTGTTGGTTTCAGAACGGGTTCGGATTGCCTACAAGACTATCCAGGAGCCGGCCGTTATTGTAAAAAGCATTAACAAGATCAAGAAAGAATTGAATTATGAAGGTCCCATAGGCGCGGGTTTTCCAGGCGTTGTGAAGCACGGTCAGATCTTCACATCGGCTAACCTCCACAAAGACTGGATCGGTAAGAACCTGGAAACCATGATCACTGAAAAAACCGGGCAGCCGGCTGTGGTCCTGAATGATGCGGACGCTGCCGGATTGGCTGAGATGCGTTTTGGGGATGAGGCATTGAAACTGTACGATGTCGTCATGTTCCTCACGATTGGTACAGGAGTTGGTACAGCCATATTCGTTAATGGTAAGTTGCTGCCCAACACAGAACTCGGTCACATTGAGATCCGCGGTAAGGAAGCAGAGCATCGTGCCTCTGGAGCTGTCAAGACCAAGGAAAAATTGTCCTGGAAGGAATGGACCTCCCGTTTTAACAACGTTTTACTGACCTATGAAGCACTGCTTAATCCCGAAATCTTTGTTCTCGGTGGCGGCATCAGCGGTGATTTTGAGAAGTACTCCAAGTATTTCACAACCGAAGCTCCTGTAGTAGCGGCCAAACTGCTAAATTTGGCTGGCATCGTGGGTGCCGCAATGGCAGCTCACGAAAAGTATCCCCAGGGTTAAAACGAAAAAAGAGGTTGAAAAATTAGAAATCAACCTCTTTTTTGATTCTTAATTAAGCTGTTAGTGCGGTTTTACCGTGTCAATGGTCTCAGATTGGTGTTTTAAAGTATTCTTTTCAATTTCCTTTTCCGTAAGACGGCTGTAAAGGAAGTTAAGCTGATATATCTGGTCTTTTAACTCGCTGCTGAGTGCCCGCTTTGACATGCGCCACGACCAGTTGCCCGAAGCGCATCCGGGCAGGTTCATGCGGGCTTCGGAACCCAAACCAAGGAAATCCTGCATCGGAGCAACAGCAAATCTGGCAACTGATCTCCAGACCTCTCTTATCATCCTATCAGGAACTTCACTTTCGTTTGCCCCGAGATAATCCAGGCAGAATTGTTTTTCCTTCGGAGTGGCGTGGTCAAACCATCCCTGGGCGGTTTCGTTATCGTGCGAACCTGTGTATGCAAAACAATTAACGGGATAATGATGGGGGAGGAAGTTATCTTCAGGATCGCCGCTAAAGGCAAACTGGAGGATTTTCATACCAGGGAAACCAAACCCATCGCGCAGTTCTTCAACATCAGGTGTGATGACACCCAAATCTTCTGCAATAATCGGTAGGTCCGGGAAACGTCTCTTGAGTTCAGTGAAAAGTGCAAGCCCAGGGCTCTTGATCCACTCGCCATGGATAGCAGTTTCTGAGCCGAAAGGCACATGCCAGGCTGCGGCAAAACCGCGGAAGTGATCAAGCCGTACAAGGTCAACCATGGAGAGGACTGTACCCAGGCGACGAGCCCACCAGTCATAGCCCTGCTGAGCATGGATTGGCCAGTTGTACAGGGGATTACCCCAAAGCTGCCCGGTAACTGAGAAGTAATCCGGCGGCACACCAGCCACCATAGTAGGTGAGAGAGATTCGTCCATCAGGAAGAGCTGCGGGTTAGCCCAGGTGTCAGCACTGTCCAGGGCAATCACAAAGGGCATGTCTCCTATGATGCGAATTTCTTTGGAGTGGGCGTAATTTTTGAGGTTTTGCCATTGTTGATTAAAAAGGAATTGGCTGAACTTGACTTTCTCGATCACAGTCGCCAGCTCCTGGCAAATTTGTTCCAGAGCGGCTGCTTCCCGGAACTTCAGCGCTTTTGGCCAATCCAACCAGGATTGGCCAGCCTGGGATTCTTTGATAGCCATGAACAAGCTGTAGTCATCCAACCATTCGGAATTATTTAATTCAAATTGCTTGAATCGGGTTGTGATTTCAGCGGAGTGCAAATTTAAGTAATTCTCGTAAGCCACATCCAGTAGATGATTCTTCCACTGGATGACTGGTCCAAAATCCACCGTTGTTTCAGGGAATTCCGGTCGTTGGCGCAGATCGGATGACTTTAGCAATCCAGACTCAAGCAAGAGAATTGGGCTTACCAGAAACGGATTGCCCGCAAAGGCAGAGAAACACTGGTAGGGAGAATCACCGTAACCTGTTGGCCCAAGCGGCAGGATTTGCCACATTTGTGTGCCTGAATCGTGGAGGAAATCGATCCAACGGTAAGCTTCAGGACCTAAATCGCCAATTCCATCCGGGCTGGGGAGGCTGGTGGGGTGGAGCAAAATACCCGAAGAACGTTCAAGTTTCATAGAGAAAACCCTTTCAGAAACTGGTTAAGCCAGAATTTTTTGGTAGACATCGAGATATTTGCTCGCGGAAATTTTCCAGGAGAAGTGGGTGCTCATCGCGTTCCGGCGCATGATTGCCCATGATCTTTTGTATTCATAGATCTTTAAGGCGAGTTGAAGCGCTTGCTCCAGACCCGCTTCGTTCTTTTCCGGATAAAGAAATCCGGTGGCGATACTCAGGTCGGATGAGTAATCGAGAATCGAGTCAGCCAAACCGCCGGTGCTTGTCGCGACTGGCAGGTTGCCGTAACGCATCGCGAACATTTGCGAAAGTCCACAGGGCTCATACAGACTTGGCATTAGAAATATATCGCCGCTTGCGTATAGCATACGAGCAATTACGTCGTCATACTTGATGATGCAGGCTATTCGGTCAGGGTATTTTGCGCTGAGCTCATTCGCCACGCGCTCAAGCTCTGGGTCGCCGGTGCCTAAAAGCGCGAATTGCCAGACCTGATCCAGGAGTGTTGGGAGAACCTTGAGGATCGTGTCGATACCCTTCTGCCGATCCAGGCGGCTGACAGTTGTCAGGAGCGGGATGTCGGGGTTGACTTCAAATCCGAGAGCCTTTTGCAGGTCAAGTTTGTTTTTGAACTTGCCTTCTATGTTGTCAAGGCTGAAATTGCTCGAAATTGCCTTATCTGTCGCTGGGTCCCATTTGGATTCATCTATGCCGTTGAGGATCCCTATGACTTTGTCGCTATGTTTCTCCAGGTAATCTTCGATACCACAACCATATTCAGGCGTCAGAATCTCCTTGGCATAATTTGGAGAGACGGCTATAAACTTATCTGCAGCTGAAAGTCCCATTGGCAGGGGGGTAAATTTGGCCCAATCAGGCAGGTCGGGATCGCTGCTGGGTTCCAAGCCAAGAGCAATCATGGCTTCCTGGGATCCCCATCCATTAAACGGTAAATTATGAACTGAGAGGATGGTTTTCACGCCTGCAAAAAATGGATCGCTGGCGTAGGTCGTCTTCAGGGCGTGTACCGCTAGGGCAGTGTGCCAATCATTGGCATGCAGTAAATCGATCTTCCAATCAAGGTAGCGCACGGCTTCCAAAAGCGCCAGGGAAAAGGTGACGTATTTCATTCCATCGAGCGTCCAATCGCCATGGTAAACCGGCGAGTCATGATTGATAAACTCATTGTCGAGCAGGTAAACCGGTACACCACTGATCTCGCTAACGAACAGATCGGTAGCAATGGAACGTCCATTTGCCTCAAAAGAGAAGTTTCCTACAAGGCGGTGGGGGGGGTTCAATTTTTTAACGGCTGCGTGAAACGGCATAATCAGTCGAATATTAAGAGCGCCGGCAGCCAGATCCCTCAAAGCTGGAGGAAGCGCGCCAGAAACATCCCCCAAACCGCCGACTTTTGCGAAGGGTGCAGCTTCAGCTGAAGCAAATAGTACGTTGATCGGGTCCATCGTTACCTCTAATGTTCTACTTCTCAAGTGAGTTTTCGACTATTTGCAGATAGTCGAGGGTGTTTATCTTGGAAAGATCCAGCCCAAGATATGCGGCAAGCTCGTGAATGAGAGCTGTCTTCTGTTCAGCATCCTGGCGGCTCCAGGTGCGGCTCTTGATTTCAACAAATTTTCCGATATTGGGTGTTTGAATAGTATCAAGATTGATAAAGAATTCAATCTCCTTGAATTGGACCAGATACCGCAGACGATTCTTTTCAATTTCTATTTTTGAAGAAGGCTTGAAGTACTCATGATAAAAACGCAGGCTGTGGGTTGCCGGAGCAAGATAGCGGCTGCGGGAGAGCATGATCTTGGAATCGTTAATGTCCCGGGGAGTATCAAGCTCGCCAATGAGGGTCAGGCGCGATCGCACGCTGGTGATCTTGCCCATTTCATCAAGGAATTCATCTTCGCGGTAGCGCAAACGCCCCTGGGAAGGTCTGTCAAAGCCAAAATACGTATCATATTCGTGATAATGACGTTTTCGCAGGATAGTTATGCCAGGCTTCGAGAGGGCTTCCAAAATCGGCGCAATTGAGTCCACCTTCACTTTTACCTGTACTTCAAAACTTTCCTCTTCGGCCGCACCGCCGATTGCAATCAACTTGGAATAAACCGACTCTTCGCGACCTTTGAGGAACTCGTCGATCTTGACCGCAAGTTCACTGGCCTGAGCAAGCAGTTGTTCTTCCTTGATGGTAAGCAACTCCTTATCCTTCATCAGCCACTTACCATTGACCATAGTATCTGTGACGTCCGTTGATTTGCCTGCATAAATGAGCTGGGCATAAATACCCTCAGGATCTCGCAAGAAACGCGGCTGGTTGTGGACGGGAGAAATATCCACCAGGATTATATCTGCCCGTTTGCCTGGTTCCAGGCTTCCGATTATCTCGTCCATATGCAGCGCTTTAGCACCGATGATGGTTGCCATTGCCAGGGTCTGACGGGCAGGTAGAACAGTCGGATCGCCGGCAAAGGCCTTGGCCACCAGGTTGGCGAGGCGAATCTCCTCGAACATGTCGAGGTCATTATTCGAGGCAGGACCGTCCGTGCCAACACCCACATTGCATCCAAGCTGCATCATGCGGGCTACCGGTGCAAAACCCGATGCCAGCTTGAGATTGGAGGTGGGGTTGTGCGCGATACCCACGCCAGTGTGCTGCAATGTGCGGATTTCACCTTCGTCCAGGTGAACACAGTGAGCCGCGATCAGCTTGGTCTCGAGCATTCCAAATTTGCGGATATAAGGTACCACTGGCATACCTTGTGCTTTCCGCAGGTTCTCGACCTCATCCTTGGTTTCTGAAACGTGAAAGTGAACCCTGGCATCGTATTTTTTTGCAAGTTCAACAACTGAGGTAAGCACGTCAGGGGTACAGGTGTAGACAGCGTGTGGCGCGATAGCGGGGACAATCAAGGCATGATTCTGCCATTTCTGAATTAGATTCTCGCTTAATGCAAGAGAATCCTCGTACGAGTCTGCATCTGGTGCAGAAAACTTCATCACCGTTTGACCAACGACTGCCCGCAATCCAACTTCAGCAGTGGCTTCGGCAACGTGATCTTCAAAATAGTACATGTCATTGAAAGTTGTCACACCAGATCGGATGAACTCTGCGCAACCAAGCTTGGTGCCGAGTTCCACAAATTCAGGCGAAACAAATTCACGTTCAACCGGCATCATGTAACCCATTAACCAGACATCAAGTCGCAGATCATCAGAAAGTCCGCGCAGTAAAGTCATTGGGATGTGGGTGTGAACATTGACCAAACCGGGCAGAAGCACCTTATTACCGCAGTCGATTACTTCACTTGCCTGGTACTGCGAAAGAATTGCGTTCTCGGGGCCAACCGCAACAATTTTGTCACCTTCGATGGCGATAGCGCCTGGATCAAAGATTTCATAGTCCTTATTCATCGTCAGAACAATTGCATTCTTGAGAATGGTTGTTAAGTTTTGCATCTCTCTCCTTTAGTTTTCAATCAATTTCCAACGGATCATGTCCAGTGCATAATTTACCGCCCAGGTGACAGCATCGCCAGACGGACCACCATACAGTCTGTTAACATCTGAAAGCTGTCCGTTATGAAGCAGGGCAATCTGGACATGTGGATCCGCATCCTTAGAGCTTACAATGATCGCAAGCACCATATCTGCATTCTTTTGCTCCTGGTACTCATGCATCAGGAGATTTAAAGTCTCGCCAGAAAAGACCAGATCCACGTTGTCTCCGCTGAGTTGTCCATCTGGCATGTGTCTTTTTAATTTTTCAAAGACCTCGCTATTTGTCCCGCTTTCAATAATCGAAACGCGGGTTTGAGATTGGTTTAGCAGGTCTGCGACTGCCTGTTCGAGGGTAGTCTCGTTTTCACCGTAGATGTAGTCTTTCAGTTTCTCGCGAATTTCCTGCAGAACAGGTTGCATCATTTCCTCAGCCTCAGCGGCAGAGGGGGCTTTGGCAGTTACACGTATATCGGTTTGACCTGGATGCGCAAGAAGGCCAACAGTCGGATTGGAAAGGGTCTCCATTTCACCGATGATTTCGTCAATGCTCGATTCGCCTTTGGAAATGGTGTGGATCACCCAGGGGAGAATGATTTCGTCACGCAGGTCGTAGCGATGTTTGAGGTACTCCACCACAAAATGATTCATGAGGTATTCCATCTCGCGTGGAACGCCTGGCAGTGAGATAAGAGTCTTTCCTCCCAGTTCAACATAAAATGCTGGAGCTGTGCCGACTGGATTTGAAATGGCAATGGAATTTGCAGGAATGTAAGCTTGTCGCTTGTTGTTCTCGGTGGGAGTCCGATTGTAGCGGCTAAATCGTTCTAAAATCTGCTCCCACAACTCTTCTTTGTAAATAAGTTTGACATTGAAAACATTGGCAACAGCCTGACGGGTCGGGTCGTCAACGGTAGGTCCAAGCCCTCCGGTGGTGATCACAATATCGGCGCGCATTAAAGCTTCTTGAAGGGTTGCGGTGATGCGATTGAGATTATCGCCTACTGTGGTTAGCCGGTAAAGGTCAACTCCAATATCCCGAAGCGACCTGGCGATAAACCTTGAGTTGGTGTCTTGTATCTCGCCCAGCAGTAACTCGGTACCGATTGTTACAATTTCACAAATGGCCATAGGAAAATCCTGTATATGTAATTGGTCAATTTTATCTTAAACCTTGCGTTAAAGCTAAATTTTTTTACTTTGCTAGCAGTATTCCGGAGCGTAAAAAACGCAAGGTGTTCAGCTGGGGACTTTTCTTGTGACCAATTGAACCACAAAGAATCCATTTTTGATGCGGAAGGATAACTTTTGCAGATACCTTGAGAACCTCAGCGAAACGATTATACTTTTGGCATGAACTCACAAAGCAGGAAAATTACCGGTAATTGGGGGGAAACGGTTGTGCTTGATAAGTTACTCTCGGAAGGTTATGAATTGGTCCAAAGGAACTACCATTGCCGCTATGGTGAAGCCGATCTGATCATGCTGGATGAGACGCAATTGTTGACGTGTGTTGAAGTCAAAACCCGCCGAAGTCAAAAATTCGGACCTGGTGAGTATAGCGTTGGAAAAAAGAAACTCAAAGCGCTTGCCGCGACGATGAACGCATTCCTTTTTGAGCACAGCGAGTTTCCGAATTTTTGGAACCTCGACCTTGTTATTGTGGAAGATTTTGTGCCAGGAAGTGAGCCTGTGATACTGCATTTTAGGTCTGTGAGAATCGATGATTAAGAGTCCCTTACTCGTCATTGTAGGTCCCACCTCCTCAGGAAAGAGCGCCTTTGCCATACAGATGGCTCAGTCATTGAATGGCGAGATCATTTCTGCCGATTCAAGATATCTCTATCATGAACTCGAGATTGGGGTAGCCAAACCCACTGCGTCAGAACTCGAAGATGCCCCCCATCACCTGATAAATGTTGCCAGCTTAAAAGACCCCTGGAATGTGGGGCTTTACAAACAAGAAGCTACTTTCGTAATCGAAGAAATCCACGGCCGCCACAGGCTGCCAATCCTGGCAGGTGGTACCGGACAATATGTGCGGGCAATCCTGCAAAACTGGCAGATTCCATCCCACGGACCGAATAATCAATTACGCGAGGATCTTGAAACGATCGGCAATCTTTTAGGATTCGACAAGCTTTTCGAAATGCTCAACGCCATCGATCCACAGGCAGCAGCAAGTATCGATTATCGCAACCATCGCCGGACCATAAGGGCGCTGGAAGTGTTCCTGAGCACTGGACAGAAGTTTTCTGATCTGCGGGACAAAAGCGAGACGCCATACGACGTCCTAATCATCGGTTTGGAGCTTCCACGTGAGGTTCTGTATTCCCGCATCGACCAGCGAATTGAGGGGATGATCAGGCAGGGTTTGGTAGCGGAGGTGCGGCAACTGCTTGAATCCGGTTTTGGTCCAACGCTTGAAACCATGCGGGTGATCGGATACAACGAGATCATCTCCCATCTACGAGGAGAAATTACTCTGCAGGAAGCAATCGCGTTAATAAAACGCAATACGCGAGTATACGTACGCCGGCAGGCTAACTGGTTCAAACCTTCCGATCCGGATATTCACTGGTTAAACGCACAAGATCCAGCGCTCTTGCAAAACGCGCTGGATCTTGTTGAAAGTAAGTTTGAAATTAAGCCCGGGAGATAACAGGTATTCCCTGAGTTTT
>Ga0116164_10000247_pt1 | contig 51504 bp, 42 predicted proteins | sample AD_UKC109_MetaG_FD_89888 | JGI IMG/M metagenome (GOLD analysis project Ga0116164, IMG submission 89888) | Active sludge microbial communities of municipal wastewater-treating anaerobic digesters from Hong Kong - AD_UKC109_MetaG | ecosystem: Engineered > Bioreactor > Anaerobic > Digestate... | reverse complement strand
TTAAACTAGCCAATTTAGACCACAAAAACATATCGGTACACAAATTAAGACACACAGCAGCCACCTTGATGTACCAGTATGGCAAGGTAGATATTCGCTCATTACAACAGATTTTAGGACACGTAACTGCCCGAAAAAAGGACATAAAAAAATCCCTCCAAATTTAAAAACAAATTCAGAGGGTAATTTAGGGTATAACAAAATAACCCACCCGAATATCGTTTTTTTTATTTGGTGAGTTTGTTCTTTCAAATACGAAACAAAAAGAGCCGATGATTCGTGAATTGTTCCACAATTTCATCGGCTCTGCGTCTTAAGCGTCTGGCTCTTTGATGACAGTTATCTTCAAGTTGTCAACTTTAATCAATCTTTCTTGTCTGCATTTTGGACAATAAAGGGGATAATTCTCCAAAACAGTGTCCTTCCTAATTTTATTACGGGTTTTGCTCCCACAAACAGGACACAATATCCATTCGCATTTCATCATAATTAGTCTCTAATCCTTTCAAATCTCATTTTATATGACTTTTGCAAGCTGTTAAGCTAACTTGTGGAACATATGCCGAACCTTATCTATACGGCTATTCGGGCGGCGGGGTTGGCAAATAAATTTACCAATAGCTGGCTGGTATCCTTTTAACTCTGTCAAGCAGACTCCCTGCCCATTTGTGAAATAAGTTAAATCGTTCCTGTATTCTTGAATACATCTAGCAGGGATTTCTCCTTTCAGAATGACCTCGTCATTCTTTATCTGAGTACTTACAATATCTGCACAATACCTTGGAGCATCATGATACGCCCGTGAGAGATATTCCTGCGGTGCATAAATTTCAAAGTGGAGATATGGCTCTAATAGTTCTGTCCCTGCTTTTTTTAAAGCCTGCTCCAATACGATAGGGGAAAGCAGCCGAAAGTCTGCGGGGGTACTTACAGGACTATAATACAATCCATATTCAAAACAGATTTTACAGTCTGTCACTTTCCATCCATACAGCCCCTGCTCGCAGCCATAAAGAACCCCCTCCATAACCGCATTTTGGAACGATTGATTTAAATATCCAAGTGAAACTCTGCTTTCATACTGCACTCCGCTTCCAATAGGGAGCGGCTCTATGGACAACCCGACAGAAGCCCAGAAAGGATTTGGCGGGACTTCTATGTGGATGGTATATTCTGCTTTTCTAAGCGGTCTTTCCATATATATAACAGTAGGCTCTTTTATTTCTGCCTCCACATGATATTTTTCCTCAAGGATGGCACAAATGACTTCCATCTGCACATTCCCCAAAAAAGAAAGTATAATCTCATGCGTTGTAGTATCCACATAATATTTTAAAAGAGGGTCGCCATCTGAAATTTCTGTAAGTGCCCCAAGCAATATTTCCCGCTGTTCAGATTTCTTTACTGCAATCGTTGTTTGGAGCATAGGGAGAGGATTTTCAATAAATTTTCTCTGCGGCAACAGTATTTCGTTCCCCAAAATACTGTTTAGCTGCAAAACATCATTTGGTAAAATTACAATATCACCAGAGCAGGCTGTATCGGATGAATATAATTCACCGTTTGTCGGAACACACATCTCTGTGATTTTTATTTTCTCTTTTTCAGATATTCTAATAACATCCCTCAAATGCAATGTTCCGCTATATATACGCACATAAACAAAACGCCGCCTTTTCTCTGAATATTCAATCTTAAAAACCTGCCCGCATAGTTCAGATTGACCTTCAGGCGTTGATGAATAAAATTTACTGGCAATTACTTCTATAAGCTGCCGAATCCCCAGATTGTTTTTAGCGCTTCCGTGATAAACGGGAAATAACGTTCCGTTTTGGAATCTCCTGTTTTCTTCCTGTTCCAGTTCTGACATTTTAAACGGTTTCCCTGACATATATTTCTCTAATAGTTCATCGTTTCCCATAATTACCGCATCCCACTGTTCCATATCGTCATTGTCCGTTACATTTATATGGGGATGCTGCCCAACCTTTTGCTTCACTATAATTTCCGAAGAAAGCTTTGCTTTCATTTCCCGATATACCATTGGCAAATCAATCCCCTCTTGGTCAATTTTATTGATGAAAAAAATTGTCGGAATCTTCATTATCTGTAGTGCATGAAACAGTATACGGGTCTGTGCCTGTATGCCATCCTTTGCAGAAACTAATAATACTGCTCCGTCTAATACGGATAAAGAACGGTATACTTCCGCCAAAAAATCCATATGGCCTGGCGTATCTATAATGTTGACTTTTACATCCTCCCACTGAAAAGATGTCACTGCTGTCTGGATAGTGATTCCCCTTTGACGCTCCAAATTCATTGTATCTGTCCTTGTTGTGCCTTCATCTACGCTCCCTAGTTCTGCAATTGCACCACTGGTATACAATAAACTTTCCGTTAATGTTGTCTTTCCTGCGTCAACGTGAGCCAGAATGCCTAAGTTAATTATTTTCATGTGATTTTCCTCCTATCAACACCCAAAAAAGGGCATAAAAATACCCAGTGATAAATACTCCTATCACTGGGTAAATAACTCCAATAGCCCCAAAACACTTATATGTTTTCGGGCATATAAAATTACATGATAAAAGTATTCTTAAACTGGGTACAAAAAACTAAGCCCCATATTAAAAGTGAAACGGGACTGCTACTTTTTGTTCCCACTATCAAATTGACAGTTTATTTAAGAATACCTTGCCGCATATTTATCAACTCCTTGTATAATACTGAATCTAATTATATTCCTTAACCCTTTATTTGTCAAGCTGACAAACTAAAGCAGAAAAAGCGGCAGGATTTCCCCCTGCCACTAATCATCTGTTTATGCAAAAATAATTTCCTTTTCCACAATCTCCCTCGCACAAGCCCTTATGTTATTGAGGCATCCTGTCCATTCTAAGGCGTTTTCTGCCTTTAGCTGTTCCGTTATGCCCTGTGCCTGTTTCATACCCTCTATGAGCCTTTCAAAGCGTTCCTGTGCCTGTCTGTTGATGTCGGCAAGGTAGGCGTTTAGCCTGCCGCTTGTAAGAAGATTGGTGTATGTAACTTTACGGTACTGTTTTAGATAATCTAAATGCCGTTGCCCCCAGATGCCTATTGCCTGTTCTTCTTCGGCGGGTACAGTTAAGCACGGTATCAAATAATCCCCTTGCCTTTCGTATTTGCCGCCCAGTTCCTCAAATAATGATTGTACAATAGACAACTATTTATCTTTACCGGAAGGAAATACATATCCAACAATAGAGGAACTATTGACACATACTTCAGGCTATAAAGGATATTATTTAGAAAGTCCTATGGTTTCTAACTTTTTTAATGGTAGAAATGATTTTTATGGTGTTACAAAAGAAATGGTTTCTGACAAAGCAGGAAACTTGAATATGAATAAAGCAAGTTATGATTTCGTATATTCTAATTATGGTTATGCAGTATTAGGACTTGTTCTTGAGTCAGTATATGAAACGGAATATACAAGCTTGTTAAATGATTTTGCACAAAATGAATTATGTTTAACCTCAACACAGATTTCTGATAAAAGCGGAGACCTTGGAAAGTATTGGGATTGGAAAGAAGGCGATGCATATTTGTCAGCGGGAGCTGTCACATCAAATATTGAGGATATGCTTTTATACGCACAGATGCAACTTGAAGATAATTCATATTTTTCAGATTGCCATAATAGCCTGAAAAGCATTAATGCATCAACCGAAATGTATAAAACCATGGGTATTCATATGGATGAGATAGGAATGTCTTGGATTCTTGATAGTAAGAATAACATCATATGGCATAATGGTGGTACAGGAAATTATAATAGCTATCTTGGTTTTAATCCCGAAACAGGTACAGCTGTTGTTGTGCTTTCAAATCTCGCCCCGAATTATAGAGTCCCAGCTACTGTATTAGGTGTAAAATTGTTATTAGAACTTGATAATGAGAAGTGAAACTTTCAGTTTTATGGATATGTTTCCACAAACGACTAAACAACGGAAAAGGCTATGGATATGTTCCCACGCTCGTAAAATCAGCAAAGACATTCAGCCTATCCTATCGAGCCAGGAGGTTGTCGGCGCGCTGTTCAGCGACTTTCTGTCGCCGGACAATGTGGAAAGGCAACGCAGTGCGTTTGCCGATTTCAAGGTGAGCGGGTGTATGCAGACCGAGTTGGTGATGATATCCAAAGCGGGCAAAGCGATGCACATCAGCTTTGTGGGGAAGATTCGCTGCGACGAGCACGGAACGCCGATCAGGACACACTGCATTTTGCAGGATGTGACCGCCCAGCGGCTTGCCCAGGCCGACGTTCGCGCAAGCGAGGAAAAGTACCGCCAGCTGTTTGAAACCATGACCCAGGGTGTGGTCTACCGGTCGGCGGACGGCGCGATTATCTCGGCAAACCCCGCTGCGGAGCGTGTGCTGGGGATTACGCTTTCGCAGATGCAGGGGAAAACGTCCATGGATCCGATGTGGCAGTGCGTCCGGGAGGACGGCTCGGATGTTTCGGGAGAAGATCATCCCTCGATGATCGCGCTTAGGACGGGCAAGCCGTTCGGCCCGTTCATCATGGGGGTGTTTCAGCCGGAGCGCATGGACCATGTATGGCTGTCCGTTACCGCGACGCCGCTGTTTGATCCGGATGGACAAACCCCGTCCAAGGTGTACGCCCTGTTTGAAGACATTACGGCCGAACGGAAGGCCAAGCAGGATTATCGCACCCTGTTTAATGAAATGATGGACGCGTTTGCCGCACATGAGATGATCTGCGATCCGCAGGGGAAACCGGTGGATTACCGCTTCCTCACGGTTAACCCGGCGTTTGAAGCCATGACCGGCCTGCAAGCCGGCGACATTATCGGCAAAACGGTTCGGGAGGTGTTCCCCAATGTGGAGCCGTATTGGATTGAGAATTATGGAAGGGTCGCGCTGACGGGCGAAGCGGCAAAGTTTGAAAGCTACTCCGCACTGGCAGGGAAGCATTTCGCTGTCAGCGCATTTCGTACCAAGCCCCTGCAGTTTGCTTGTACGTTTGTGGATATTACCCAACGTGTGGAAGCGGAAAAGGCGCTTCAGGAAAGCGAAGAACGATATGCCAGCTATATCCAAAACGCGCCGACCGGGATCGTGATTATCGACGAGACGGGGCATATCATTGAGGCGAATGATGCTACCTGTACCCTGCTGGGCTGTTCCAAAGAGGAGTGCCTGGAGCTCAGCCTGCAGGGCTTAATTGCCGAAAGCCAAACGCAGGAAGGGTTGCAGCTATTTGAAACCCTGCTGCACACAGGAGCCATGAACGGAGAGCTGCAATACAAGCATCAAAGCGGGGAGTTTCGCTGGGCAAGCATCAGCGCTGTAAGGCTGCAAAATCAGCGATATTTGTGCTTTGCCAGCGATATTACCGAGCAAAAAGCAGCGACCGATATGCTGATCTATGTCAACAATCATGATGATTTAACCGGACTTTGGAACCGGAAATATTTCAACATGGAAGCCGAACGGCTGAATACGCCGGAGCAGCTGCCGCTGTCGGTGCTCATCGGCGACATCAACGGGCTGAAAATGATCAACGACTCGTTTGGGCGCGCCGAAGGCGACCGCATCATCATTGAAACGGCCGAATTTCTGGGCGGTTTCAGCCGCCTGGGCGATGTGGTGGCTAGAACCGGCGGCGACGAGTTCTCCATACTCCTGCCCCACACCGGCCAAAAGGAAGCCGAAGCGCTTCTGGCAAGCATTCAGGCCGGGTGCGTTGAGTATAACAGGAAGATTGCCGACGATTCGCTGCACATGAACCTGGCCTTGGGTACGGCGACCCGGCAGTCCATGGAGGAGCCGTTTATTGAAGTGCTCAAAGCGGCGGAAAACAGCATGAACCAGCGGAAGCTGCTGGAAATCAGGTCCTCGCACTCCTCGATCATTGCCACCATCAAGGCGGCGATGAAGGAAAAAAGCCACGAGACCGAAGCCCATGAGGAACGCCTGGCGGAGATGGCCAGAAAGGTTGGTACGGCGCTGGGATTATCCGAAGAGGAGCTTAACAACACCGTTCTGCTGGCGGAGCTGCACGATATCGGCAAAATCGGCATCCGGGAACAGATCCTCAACAAGCCGGGGGCGCTGAGCGACGAGGAATGGATTGAAATGAAAAAGCATTCCGAAATCGGAGAGCGCATTGCGCTATCCACCTCCAGCCTTGCGCCCATTGCCAACGATATTCTCTGTCACCACGAGCGCTGGGACGGCACCGGCTATCCCCAGGGCCTGAAGGGCAGCGATATTCCGATTTTGGCCCGTATCCTGTCGGTTGTCGACGCCTACGACGCCATGACGCAGGACCGTGTGTATCGCAAGGCCAGAAGCCATGCCATGGCAATGGAGGAGATCCGGCGCTGCTCCGGATCTCAGTTTGACCCGGAGGTTGTTCGTGTATTTTGCGAACAATTGTTCAGCCATGCGCCGTGATCGGTGAGGTGCTGTTCACACGAGGTAACTTGTGTTATAATGGCGGCAAACAGTGTGCCGGCCATGTGCTAGGCGGCATCGCTAGATAAGCTTTCTCACGTTACAGAGATGGCATGATATCGGCAGTTTTGAACGTTTAGCTGATTATGTAACGTATCGAAAGAAGCAAAGGTGGCTTGGGAGAAGCTCACCATACTAGCGTTGCAGGAGGCATCCGCGCAAATATCTGGTGCTCGGTTGCAGGTGTTCTGTCCGGTACGGGGCAGGTGGCTCCCAAACAGTTTGATTGAAGTGAGGTTGAATCCGTGGCAAATGCGAAACAGAGAATGATCTGCGTCATGATCGGCGACGTCAGCCATGATTTTTCCGCTGAACTCATGAAAGGCTATTTCGATTCGGCCCACAAGGAAGACGCGCGGCTGCTGCTGATGATGGGGATGCCGCGCCATGCCGGGCACTTTGAGCTGGACCGTGCGCAAGGCACAAACTATCACTATAACAGCATTTACGACTATGCAAGCCTGTCCGGTGCGGATGCGTATGTGTTTTCCTGCGGCGCGCTGTCCGGCTTTGAAAGCGAGAACACCTACCAGGAGTTCCTCAAACGCTTTCAGGGAAAGCCGTATGTGATTTTGCAGGAGAGCATTGATGTTCAGGAGCAGCGTGTTTCCTGTATAACAGTCGATAATTATTCCAGCTTCTGCGAATGTATCGAGCATTTGATTTCGGTGCACGGGTACCAAAGCATCGGCTTTATCGGCGGCCTGAAGGAGCATCCCGATACCAAGGAACGCCTGGCCGCTTATCGGAGCACAATGGAAAAACACGGGTTGCCCGTGACCGATACCATGATTGTTTACGGGGATTTTTCGGAGTATTCCGACGGGAAGATCTCCTGGCTCATCGACCATAACCCAGGCTTGCAGGCGATCGCGTGTTGCAACGATGAAATGGCAAAGGGCGCGTACCGGGAATGCAGCAGGCGCGGCCTGAAGGTCGGCAAGGATATCGCGATTACGGGGTTTGACAACTTTTCCACGGGCCGGGTTTTAATGCCGCCGCTGACGACAATCTCACAGAATACCTATCAAATGGGAGAACTGGCCGTAAGCCAGGCGGTCGCGCTGCTTGAGGGCGAGCCTGCGGTTTGCACAAAGCTTTCGACAAGGTTTCGCATACGGCGGTCCTGCGGCTGTAATCCGGATGACCTGCAGCAGCTGTTCAAGAGCTGTGTAGAAAAGCAGGAAATCGATATCGTCTCCGTAATTGGTCAAATTAAGCAGGACCTGATCGACAAGTATCCGCATTACGGACTGGAAAAATCCGAAACGGTGGTGAAACAGCTGACCGATCGTTTTTTGGCGCTATGCCTGGAAGAGCCTGATGGCGTATGTGACAGAACCGAGTATGCCGATTGGCTGCAGGCGTATTGCGACCGGTATAAGGATTCGATTACGATTCTGGCCAAACGGATCAACGATTATGTGATGCAGATGCCCGGAGAATGCCTTTGGTATCCGCATCTGCGCAAGCTATACGACGTTCTTTCGTTCGCACTGGGGTACCTGTACTCTTATAGGGCACGGGTTTCCGAACTCAACCTGGATGAATTCCGCGCGCAGAGCTGGTTCATTCCCGAGCTGATCCGCGATCTGGTGGATCACGATATCGAGGACGAGGGTGTATTCCGGGTTGTGGTGGAGCGTTTGCATGGCATCAATCTCAACAACATCTACATCTGTCTGCTGCCGGAGCCCCGCCCCCTGCAGGAGTCCGGGAATCTGATCATGCCGGAAAAGCTGCATCTGGCAGCTTACTTTGCTGATGGCAATGCGCAGGCGTATCCCTTGTCGAGGATGCCCGCGATTGATGCGGAGCATGTGATAAGCAATCTGCCGGGATTGCACGGAGAAACCAACCTGATGTGCTTTTCCATCTTCTCTGGCGATATGCAGTACGGTATTTTCATTTGCGAGGCGGATATTGAAAAGAGTGTTTTAATGCACATCATCGGGCTGCAGCTTGGCATTCTGATCAACTTCCTGGAGCTCAAGCAAAAGGAGAAAATTGTCGGCAACGAGCTGGAAAACATCCGCGAGCGCAACGAGATTTTGAACTTCCTGTCGGAGTACGATTCGCAATGCTCCATCTTAAACCGCCGCGGTTTTATTGAACGCGCGATCCGCCTGAACCGTGAAAACGTCGGCAAGCACGCCATTTGCGTGTTTATGGATTTGGATCACCTCAAGGAGATCAACGATACCTTCGGCCATTCCCAGGGCGATGTGGCGCTGGTCGCGGTGAGCGATATTTTAAAACAGGCTGTCCGCAATAACGACCTGGTCGCGCGCATCGGCGGGGATGAGTTCGTCGGTATGTTCCTGATCGATACGCCGGAGTATGACAAGCTCTTTAAGGCAAGGCTGAAAAAAGCGTTCGCGTTTTTCAACGATACCTCCGGACTGCCGTACTATGTAGAGGCTTCGGTTGGCATCGCGCATTTTACCTGCAACCAGGGGCTGGAAATATCCAAAATCGTCAACGACGCGGACCGGTACCTGTATGAGGAAAAGAAATTCAAGCGCAAGTCTGCGCTCAAAGAGGGCAAAGAAGCTTAATTCCGGATGCCTGAAGTTTGAAATGCCATGCGGCGGATTGCGCATGGCATTTGATTTGCCTTGAAGCTGTCGCCTGATTTGGGAATTATAATCTCTTCCACGGAATCAAGTTCAACAACCGGCCAAGTTGTGGTACGATAGTACACAAATCCTCCGGTCATCCGCATCGGAGAGTGAACGGAGGCTGTGCCGTATGAACTGGTTGAGCTTTATCCCGTATGCCTTGATCACGACGTTTACGCCTGGACCCAACAACATTATGGCGCTGTCGATTGCCACGCAAAACGGCGTAAAGCGCACGCTGCCGTTCAACGCGGGCGTCTGGGCGGGGTTTTCCGTCGTCATCCAGTTGTGCGCGCTTCTCAGCGCCACGCTTTACGCGATCCTGCCGTCAATCAAAACGCCGATGCTGTTCATCGGCGCTGCGTACCTTTTGTACCTGGCTTGGAAAACCTGGAAATCCACCGGGATTCATGAACAAAAAACCGCCGGAAGCGGTTTTCTGACCGGATTTCTCATGCAGTTTATCAACCCCAAGGGCATCGTGTACGGTATCGTGTCGATGGAAACCTTCGTGCTTCCGTACTATCACGATCAATACCTGATGGTGGTATTGCTGGGCCTGTTCATGGCGACGCTTGGGTTTATCTCCACCACCTGCTGGGCAACGTTCGGAAGCCTGTTTAAGCTCTTATTCTCCAAATACAGGAAAACCGTCAACGCGGTGCTTGCGCTGCTGCTGGTGTATTGCGCGGTATCGCTGTTTCTGTAATCAGCGGAACGCGCTTTCGTTATCCTTGAAAAACTCATAATAGCTGCGCACGTTTTCAAGCTCTGTCCAGCGTTTAACGTCCACGGGATCGGAGTCCAGATCGTAGATCTTTGCGCCGCGCATGGATAACAGAAACGGCGAATGCGTGGACAGGATGAACTGGCAGTTGAAAAAGCGGGCGGAGTCCTCGATATATTGCTTGAGCTCAAGCTGGCGCTTGGGCGAGAGACTGTTTTCCGGCTCGTCCAGCAAATACAGGCCGTCCTCCTCCACCTGCTCTACAAAGTATTTATACGCGCTTTCGCCGTTGGAATAGGTGCGGACGTTGCCCATCAGGTTTTCCCGCACGAATTTGGACTGGGTTTTGCGGCGGGAATTATTGACGGTTTTCAGCTTCTCGTAATCCGCCATGGACTTGAGCTGGAACTTCGAATACTTGGCGTCCAGGTACTCCTCAAACACGTCTTCCCGCTTCTGGTCGATCCCCTCGTTGAGCATACGGACGTTGAGCATATAATCAAATACGTCGTCGCTGGTGATGATGCGGGAATGGCCCGGCACCGGGGCTTTGAGGTGGATACGGCACATGTCGACATAATCCTGAAAAAATCCGGTGCGGTTATATACGGATTCGCGGCGCACGCCCACACGTTCGGCAATCACATTGAGCGCGGTGGTCTTACCGGAGCCGTTGCCGCCGTACAGGATGGTGACCGGTTCAAAATCGATGCGCTCAAACGAGCGCGCGGACAGCACCTTGAACGGGTAAAACGAATCATAGCACGTTCGCTGAATCCCGCAGATGAAGCTGGTTTCCCGTTCGACGTCGGGAAACTCAAACGTATCAATATACAGCATGCGGCTTAGGGCAGCGTGTTGCCGGCTTTGAGCAGCAATGCGTACCACTCCTCGCGGGTCAGGGTGATATCCGCGGCTTTGGCGCAGCCTTTCAAGCGCTGCACGTTCATGGTGCCGGTCACAGGTTGCATCTTGGCCGGATGCCGCAAAAGCCACGCGATGACGATGGTCGTATTGCTGACGCCGTACTTGGCCGCGAGCGCGTCGATCTCCCGGTTGAGCTCCGGGTACTTGTCGCTGCCAAGGAACACGCCCCCAAAAAAGCCGTACTGGAAGGGCGACCAGGGCTGGATTGTGATGTCGTGCAGGCGGCAGAAATCCAGAATCCCGCCGTCGCGGTCCACGGCGGCGTCGTCCAGCATGTTGACGTGCATGCCGCGGGTGATCATCGTCGCGTTGGTGATGCTCAGCTGCAGCTGGTTGGCCACAAGCGGCTGTTTTACGTACCGCTGCAGAAGCTGAATTTGCATCGGGCTTTGGTTGGAGACGCCGAAATGGCGCACCTTTCCTGATTCCTGCAGGATGCCGAAGGCCTCGGCAACCTCCTCGGGCTCCACCAGCGTGTCCGGGCGGTGCAAAAGCAGCACGTCCAGATAATCGGTGTTCAGGCGTTTCAGGCTTCCGTCCACCGAGTCGAGAATATGCTTTTTGGAAAAGTCGAAGGCAATGCCGGGGCGAATGCCGCATTTGGACTGTAACGTCATGGTTTCGCGCACGGCGGGCGTCATGCCCGCGGCTTTGGCAAAGATGGTTTCGCACTCGCCCCCGCCATAGATATCGGCGTGGTCGAAAAAATTCGCGCCAAGGTCCAGCGCTGTCCGTACGAAGGTTTCCGCTTCGGCGGCCGTCAGGCGGTTGATGCGCATACAGCCGACGGCGACCGTCGGTATGCGCAGGCCGGATGTTCCCAGCTGGATGCTTCTCATAAAATTGCCTCCTTGTCTGTCTGCGGTGGGGAAAGATGGATTATTCAAGTCTTGCGGTAAAGCTCAGCAGGCTGATGCTGGGCACGTTGAACAGGCGCATCGGCATGGGGTAGATGCCGCTTGCCGCAAGCCCGCTGGAGATGTACTGGGTGATGTTGTTGATGCGCGTCATGCCGACAAGGCCGTCGTCACCGGGGAACCAGCCCTTTTCGGGCACATACACGGGCCCAAGGCCAAACAGCCGCCACTGGCCGCCGCAATAATGGCCGGACAACACCAGCGAAAGATTCCGGTAGGAAAAAACCTCGCCCGTATCCGCCCATTCGGTCATCTCGCGGACATAGTCCGTTTGCAGCGGTATATGAATGACGCCGATTTGCAAATCCCCCTCCTGAATCTGGGCGATGGTCTGGGCGCTCTCCTGAAACGCTTCCAATCGGTAGCTCAAGGCCCGGTAGCTGGCGCCGCCCTCGGCTTCGTATTGCTTGCCGCTTGCCTCCATATCCGCCTTCTGGCGCTCCAGGGTGCTGACCATGCCCTTGATGCCCGCTTTATCGGTCAGGCCGATGGAATACAGGTTTTCGGGGATAAACCAGACGGTGCGCTTGCCCACCGCCTGCCCGACGGCGCGGTCCAGGTAGATGGCGCCCTCGGCCTGTGCGGCACGCACCCACTCGGCCAGCGGCTCTGGGCTGCCGTGAAGGCCGGAGTTTACGGGCACGGGGTCCTCGTCGCCCGCGACAAAATAAATCGGCACATTTTCCTTAATCTGCCGCAGCGTGCGGATCAGCGAGATCATCGGCGCGTAATCGCCGCCCGCGCCGACCATATCGCCGGTCATCACCACGGCGGTGAATCCCTTGCCGAACAGCACATCCTCCCATTGCTCCGCTTCAAAGCCGATATCGCTGCCGTGGAGGTCGGAAATATGGAGGATGGTAACGTTTTCGTACTTGGAATCCATGTTCATAATACGAACTTTTTCAGTGTTCAGGTGGATTTTCTGGTTCAAAACGCTGTTGGAGAGGATGGAAAGCGCGATCACCGCAAACACGACCGCCAGCAGCAATATCAGGCAGCCCGGCGCGCGGCGTTTGGCCTTTTGTTCCATAAAAATATAGTTGTTTTTGCTGCGTCCCATTCTCTAACCCCCGCATTTTGCTACCACTATTATACAGCACTTCCGCCGCCTGTGCGTGGCGAGTTTTGCGGGGAATTGTTAATTCTCACACAGCTCAATTGCGTGCCTTCAGGGTGTGGGGGTTCACGGCGGCTTCCTCCGCAAGCTCCCGCGCTGTGTGACAGATGACGCCTGCGCCGTATGTGCCTGAAACGATTTTAGCAATATGCGTTCTTTCAGCTGCTTGTCAATCAATCTGTCCGGATCAAATAGCCATGCCATGTGTCACCTCCTGATGACGTGTTATGTATTACAGGAATAACACAATAGGACAACAACACAAAAATGTTGCGCTGTTAAAGCGTATTTGAGAAATTTTCGCTATCATCCAGCGGCCAAAAGCTTGCCCGCACCTGCCGTTTATGCGATAATCGTTGGGAAAGCGAAGGAAGAGGTGACCGAGATGACGCCCAAGCAGCAAAAGGCGCACGACTATTTTTATGGCGGATACAACTGCGCGCAATCGGTATTCGCGGCGTTCCACGAGGAAATGGGCCTGGATGAGGATACGGCGCTGAGGCTCATGGTGTCCGTGGGCGGCGGCGTAGGCGGCCTTCGGGAGATCTGCGGCGCGTTCACCGGCGCGGCGATGGCGCTCAACATGATCCAGAAGGATATCAGGCAGGCCGATCCCGATTATAAAAAGCAGATGTACGCGCTGGTGCAGGCAAAGGCCGAGGCGTTTAAAGCCCAGTACGGAACCTACATCTGCCGCGAACTGCTGGAGCGCAACGACATCACCCCCTCGCCTGTGCCTGCAGTGCGCGACGCCGCATATTACGAGGTTCGCCCCTGCGGCAAGTATGTGGAGGCCTGCGCCAGGCTGGTGGAAGCCGAACTGGAAAAGGCTTGACCGTCCTAAACATTGACTTTCCTGTAACACTCTGTCATAATTCTCTATTGGCCGCGCTATGCGCGGCCAATGGCAGGTCAAGAGCCGGACTTTGAGTCAAAGGACACAACCGCAGCGAAGGCAGGTACCCCATGACGCAGCTCCAAACCACCAAGGCGCATCTCAAGAAGATTGACAAGCGAAGAACCTTCGCTATTATTTCGCACCCCGATGCGGGCAAAACCACGCTGACTGAAAAGCTTCTGCTCTATGGCGGAGCCATCCGCCAGGCCGGCAGCGTCAAGGCCCGCAAGGCCGAGCGCCACGCCACCAGCGACTGGATGGAGATCGAAAAACAGCGCGGTATTTCCGTGACCACATCGGCGATGCAGTTTTCGTTCCTCGGTTATCATATCAACATACTGGATACGCCGGGTCACCAGGATTTTTCCGAGGACACCTACCGTGTGCTGGTCGCGGCGGACGCCGCCGTGATGCTGATCGACGCCGCCAAGGGCGTGGAAGCCCAGACCATCAAGCTGTTCAAAGTCTGCAAAATGCGCGGCATTCCGATTTTCACCTTTGTGAATAAAATGGACCGTGCCGCCAAGGATCCCTTTACGCTGATGGAAGAGATCGAAAACGTGCTGGGCATCCGCTCGGTGCCTATGAACTGGCCCATCGGCGTGGATGGCGATTTTCAGGGCGTGTACATCCGCAATTCCGAGAAGATTGATCTGTACTCCGGCGGCGATCACGGCGCGCGCATCGCGGCCAAAAGCCGGATTTCGCTGGACGAAGCGGAAAAGAAGCTCGACGTACATTATATGAAGCGCTTGCGCGAGGAGATTGAGCTACTGGATATCGCGGGCGACGGCTTTGATCTGGAGCAGGTGCTGCACGGCAACCTGACGCCGATGTTTTTTGGCTCGGCAATCACCAATTTCGGAGTAGAGCCGTTTCTGGAAGCGTTTCTGGAGATCACGCCCGGCCCGCTGGCACGAAAGAGCGATCAGGGCTCGGTAGCGCCGGAAAGCGATTTTTTCTCCGGCTTTGTGTTCAAAATCCAGGCCAACATGAACCCCGCCCACCGCGACCGGCTTGCGTTTATCCGTGTGGTGTCCGGCGAGTTCCAAAAGGACATGAACGTCTGGCTGTCCGGCGAGGACAAGATGGTGCAGCTCAAACAGCCCCAGCAGTTCATGGCCAACGAGCGTGAGGCTGTGGAAACGGCCTATGCGGGCGATATTATCGGCCTGTTCGACCCGGGGATATTCCACCTGGGCGATACCCTGTCCGACGGGCCGAAGCTCAGGTTTTCCTCCATCCCCATCTTCGCGCCGGAGTTTTTCGCCCGCGTGCGGCCGGAGGACAGCATGAAGCGCAAGCAGTTTATGAAGGGACTCACCCAGCTTGCCGAGGAAGGCGCGATTCAGCTGTTCACCCGCAACGAAACGGGCTTTGAGGAACTTTTGGTCGGCGTGGTGGGCCAGCTGCAGTTTGATGTGCTCGAGCATCGCCTGAAATCGGAGTACAACGTCACCATGCTCAAGGATAGCCTATCCTTCCGCTTTGTACGGTGGATCAAGGGCGAGCCGCCGGTTCCCATCGATAAGCTCAAGCTTACCTCCACCTCAGGCCGCGCCGTGGACGGCGACCAGCGCCCGGTGCTCCTGTTTGAAAACGAATGGTCCATTCGCCTGGCCATGGAAAACAATCCCGGCCTGGAACTGTCCGAAACCGCCTCGCGCGTGACTTACTAAGATAAAGGAATTTTATGAAACGAAACGATATCCGCAACATCGCCATCATCGCCCACGTTGACCACGGCAAGACCACGCTGGTTGACGAAATGCTCAAACAGGGCGGCGCATACCACGAAAATCAACAGATTGTCGACCGCGTCATGGACTCCAACGATTTGGAGCGCGAGCGCGGCATTACCATCCTTGCCAAAAACACCGCGGTACACTATAAGGACATGAAAATCAACATCGTCGATACCCCCGGCCATGCCGATTTCGGCGGTGAGGTGGAGCGCGTTTTGAAAATGGTCGACGGCGTTTTGTTGCTTGTCGACAGCTTTGAAGGCCCCATGCCGCAAACGCGCTTTGTGCTGCGCAAGGCGCTGGCGCTCAAGCTCCCCGTCATCGTCGTGATCAACAAAATCGACCGCGCCGACGCCCGCTGCGACGAGGTGGTCGACGAGGTGCTCGATCTGTTCATCGATCTGGGCGCGGATGAAACGGCGCTGGACCGCCCCATTGTGTACGCGTCCGCCCGCGCCGGCACCGCGACGCTGAACCCGGAAGAACCCGGCCAGAACCTGACCGTATTGTTTGAAACCATCGTCAACCACATCCCCGCGCCGGAGGGCGAGATCGACGCGCCTGCCCAGATGCTGGTTTCCACCATCGACTATAACGAGTACGTCGGCCGCATCGGCGTTGGCCGCGTCAGCCGGGGTACGCTCACGGTCGGCGAAACCGTGGTGAAAACCAACTATGACACCAAGGAAAAAAGCATGGCCCTGCGCCTGACGAGCCTGTACACCTTCGACGGCCTCAAACGTCTGCCCGCCGAGAGCGCGTCCATGGGCGATATCGTGGCGCTGTCCGGGCTTGAAGACCTGTCTGTCGGCGACACGGTATGCGATGCCTCGGCAGTGGAAGCGCTGCCGTTTGTCTCCATCACCGAGCCGACGGTTGTGATGACCTTTTCGGTCAACAACAGCCCCTATGCCGGGCGCGAGGGCAAGTTTGTCACCAGCCGCCATCTGCGCGCCAGATTGTATAAGGAACTGCAAACCGACGTCAGCCTCCGCGTGAACGATACCGACAGCCCCGACGCCTTTGAGGTGCGCGGGCGCGGCGAGCTGCACCTGTCGATCCTCATTGAAAACATGCGGCGGCAGGGCTACGAGTTTCAGGTTTCCAAACCGCAGGTCATCTACCGCGAGGTGGACGGCAAGGCCTGCGAGCCCATCGAGCGTATGGTGGCCGATGTGCCCCAGGCCTACGCGGGCGCCGTAATTGAAAAAATCGGCCGCCGCCGCGGCGTACTGGCAAGCATGCACGGCCTGAACCGTGTGAGGCTTGAGTTCCTGGTGCCGTCGCGCGGGCTGTTTGGCTACCGCAGCGAATTTATGACCGATACGCGCGGCGAGGGCATTATGTCCTCGGTGTTTGAAGCCTACGAGCCGCTCAAGGGCGAGATTCCGCACCGTTCCATGGGCGCGATGGTCTGCTTTGAGTCCGGCGAGGCCACGGCCTACGGCCTGTTCGGCGCGCAGGAGCGCGGCACCCTGTTCATCACGCCCCAGACCAAGGTGTACAAGGGCATGATCTGCGGACAGAACGCCCGGCCCGACGAGCTGGTCGTCAACGTCTGCAAGCAAAAGCACGTCACCAACATGCGCAACGCCTCCGCCAGTGAGGACAGCCTCCGTTTGGTGGCCGTCCACCCGATGACGCTGGAGGAATGCCTGGAGTTTATCGACGACGATGAGCTTTTGGAAGTAACGCCCGAAAGCCTGCGCATGCGCAAACGGGAGCTGAACCACGATCAGCGGGCACGCCAGCAGAGCCGTCAGAAAAACATGTAAATCCTGTTAAAATACAAGCAATTCAGGCCGCCAGTCCGCATTTTGTGAGACGGCGGCCTGAAAGCTATGGTATACTCACAATATCTGGTCTCTGGGAGGGAAATGAGTGAGAACGATGATTCGGCGTCTTGTCCTGATCATCCTGTGCCTTGCGGTGCCCTGCGCTGCCATGGCGCAAAGTGAAGATGCCGCGGATGCCGTAGTGCATGCCGCGTTCACTATGGGCCTGGGCCTCCATGCCGACGGGTTTCCAACTGCCAATCAGCATCTGGCCGATTGGGAGAAATTTTTGGATACGCTTACCCTTACGGGCAGCCTGGACGGCAGGAACATCCTAAAGCCAGACAGCCGCGTATTTATGCAGACTGCGCTGTGCCTGGACGGCGAGGAGATCATTCCCTTTACGTTTGATAATTACGGCCGTGAACGGTATATGATCAGCCCCATGCTGCGCGACGAGCCTGTGCTGTTCTATATGTACAGCTACATCGAGTTCATGATGAAGTTTTATTTTTATCTCGGCCTGCCGTCGAACTACATCGCACTGCTTACCTATCCGGACGCGTTATGGGATATACTCAACGGCTACGCAACGCCTGTTGCCGATGCGATGACAAGCGCGCATGCCGCCGCGCTGGAAGCGCAGGGGGATGATGCGCCGGAAACGCTGACCTATACGATTCCCTATGCCGATATGCTCGCGCTTTGCAATGCGCTCAACGCCATGGTGACCGAGGATACCCGGTACAAGCGTGTGCGCTGGTTTCTGGATGCGCTGCTGGCCGACCTGTATGTGTCCGAAGCGGTGCTGGAGACCGCCACGCAGTTTGATCTGCTTCTCATGGCGCTCGACCCTGAAATGCAGGGGATGACCGTTACCGAAACGGCGGAGGTGATGACCTGCACCATCGGCGGGCAGGAGATTTTTGCAAAAAGCGTATCCGGCGGCGAGACGGAGATCAATTTCCGGCTGCCCATGGCGGACGGAGCTTTGGTTTCGTTTTCCTATCAGGGGGAAACGCATGGAGACGCGGTTCAGGTCTCCGCGAAATTCGCTGTGACGGCGGGGGAGGATACGCTGTTTTGGGCGACTGTGGACGGCGACGGCCTGCCCGCGCAGGGAGCGCTTGGCGGCGAGGGACAGCTGTCCTTTGCGGTTGGCGGCAGCGTTGTCGGCGATGAGCCTCCGGCCCAGGCTGTTTCCTTTGCCTGGTCATGCACGGCCGATGAGCTGCCCTATGATCTGAATGTAACGCTCAACTGGCTGCATCCGCAGACCGGAAACCCCGCGGCATCGCTGTATCTGTCAGCCGCCGTGCAGGCAAGCGACGCAAGCGTATTTGTGGACCAAGCCTACCCCATGGATCACTTCTTTGGGCTGAATCCGGATAAACTGCTGGAGTATAAGGAACGCTGGACGAATTCCATCATCGCTTACCTGACGCCCCTGGCGCTATCCATGCCCGTCGGCGTGATGGACGACGTTGTCAGCTTTTTGCTGGACAGCGATCTTCTGTTATCGATCACCGAGTAAAATTTGCCCAATGGGTTTGAATAGAGTATACTGATATACGGGTGCTGGGAGGTGTCCGTGTGCAAACAAACCCGCTGAAAAAGACAAGCGAAAGGCCGTTGTACAAGCAGCTGATGCAGCGGCTCAAAAACGATATCACGGCCGGTGTGTATCCGTCGGGGGAGCGTATCCCGGGGGAACAGGCGCTATGCGAGGCTTACAATGTAAGCCGTGTCACCGTGCGCAAGGCGCTGGAGGATATTGTGCGCGAGGGGCTTCTGGTGCGCCGCCAGGGCAAGGGCACGTTCGTGGCGCAGGAGAAGATCAAGCGGGACCTTGGGCTGATTACCAGCTTTTCGGACGCCTGCGAGCAAATCGGGCTCAAAGCGCAAACGCGCCTGATTGAACGCGGGCTGGAACCGGCGACCGAGGAGGATCAGCTCAAGCTCCTTGTACCCGAGGACAGCCATGTGCTTTCCATCTGCCGGCTTCGCCTTGCGGGCGGCCTGCCGGTGATGCTTGAGTACAACCGCTTTCCCGCAACGCTTGCGTTTTTGGAGACTGCGCCGCTATCAGGGTCGCTGTACGCGGTGCTGTCCGCTCACGGGCTGATTCCAAGCCGTGCCGTGCATGATATCTCTCTGGGGCATGCCGGGGGTCAGGTCGGCAAGCTTCTGGGCACCAAAGACGGCGATGCGCTGCTCCGGCTTGACCAGCTGGTGTTTGACCAGCACGGCCGCCCGCTGCACCTGAGTCGGCAATGGATACGGGGAGATCGCTTCACCTTCCGTATCTGATTTGATGCTCACCCAAACCTTTCACGCAGGAACCTTGTGCATACTTTGCCCGCTGGCTTCATCACTCGGCCTCGACGTAGCGCTGCTACTACATCGGCTTCGTTCTTCGCCATCGAACAAATTCTGCTTTGAGCTCTCCTGCGCTCATACTTCCAATGAGCATCTTGGAAACTTCGGAACGGTCATTAGCCCGTTTCGAGAAAACGAACTCTGAAAACATCAAGGGAAACGATGAGAAAGATCTTGTGCGGTGCCGGACAGACGGCCGGGAGCGTGCATGGGATTGGATCATCGCTTGCCTGAAAAAATGAAGGAATGATTATTCTGGCTAAATTTGCATTATTTGTGGACCTGGAAAACTGCGGGGCCAAGGTGCCTACGTTTTTAAACGTTCTGGAAAAGGTGAAGATCCGCGGCGACGTGCTTTTGGGCAAGGTATACGGGTATACCGACCAGTATGCCGGGCTCAAGGAAGTGCTGCTGTCCAACACGTTTACGGTGGTGCCGTCGCTGCGGCATGGCATCAGCCAAAAGAACAACGCCGATATCCTGCTTGTCATCGACGCGCTGGAGGTGGCGTATACCAACCCCCTGATCGACAGCTTCTGTATTGTGTCCGGCGACAGCGATTATACCCCGCTGGTCGGCAAGCTCAAAAGCATGGGCAAGTTTGTATTGGGCATCAGCCGCAGCGAGGCCGCGTCGTCCATTTTCATCAACGCTTGCAACGAGTTTCAGTTTCTGGAAAACGTTGGCGGACGCAGCCGCAAGCCGGTCGGCAAGAAGAAGGTCGTCGCCGGTACGGAGGACAAGGAACCGCTGGACGAGCAGGAGCTCAACAAGCTGATCGAGTCGATTCTGGACGAACAGACTGAAAACGACGAGATTTACGCCAGCGAGCTCAAGGGTATCATCCTGCGCCTGCGCCCGGATTTCAACGAGAAAGCGTTCGGAACGTCGACCTTCGGCAAGCTGTTGGACAGGCTCCAGCAGAAGTACGGCAACCTCTCCATCCGCTCGGACAATTTCAACGTGATGGTCTCCTTAAAACAGGCGTCCAAGAACGGCTCGCCGACGCTGACCAAGGATAACTGGCTGCAGGCTTTCCGTGAGCGCTTGCAGCAGTATAAGGACGACGGATTCGACCGCATCAACCCGTCCATCCTCAAGGCCGATATCCAGTCCGCCTATCCGGATTTCTCCGAGCGCGGCCTGGGCTTCAAGCGCTTTTCCGATCTGCTGAAAACGTTGGAAAAGGAAAAGATTCTGAAGGTTGAGATGGACGAACAGAACACCATGCTGATCAAGGTGCCGTAAGGATCCGACGGAGGAACGCACATGAGTGAATTTGCCCGCGTTGCCGCAGCGAGCCTGCGGGTACATTTGGGGGACGTGGAACACAACAAGCGGGAAATATTGCATAAGATGGCCGAGCTGGAAGCGCAGGGCGTGCAGGCGGCTGTGTTTCCCGAACTCTGCATAACCGGGTACACCCTGGGCGATCTGCTGCTGCACGAAACCGTGCAGAAAAGCGCGTATGAGGCGATGTTCTCAATTGCGCAGCAAACCCATAGCATGGCGGTGATCGTCGGCCTGCCCGTCAACATCCGTTCCCGGCTTTACAACTGCGCGGCGGTGCTGCAAAACGGCGAGGTGAAGGGCATCGTGCCCAAAACCTACCTGCCCAACGGCAACGAGTTTTATGAAACACGCTGGTTTGTAGGCGCGGAGCAGATCACGGCCGAGGACCGGCAGGCATCGCCGCCTATAGCCCCAGATCTTTTATTTGATATGGGCGATTTCACCTTTGCGGTAGAGGTCTGCGAGGATCTGTGGACACCCCAGCCGCCATCCGGCCGGTATGCGGTGGAAGGCGCGGACATCATTTTCAACCCCAGCGCGTCCAATGCGCTGGTGACCAAGCATGCCTACCGGCGCGAACTGCTGCGCCAGCAATCGGGCCGCCTGTACGCGGGCTATGCCTACGCGTCCTCCGGCTTTGGCGAATCGACCAGCGATCTGGCGTTTTGCGGGTACACGGGCGTGTTTGAAGCAGGGCGCGTGCTCAGCGAGGGCGAGCGGTTTTCGCTCACCGGCGGCTGCGCCATCGCGGACGTTGATATTCAGCGGCTGCGCTACCAGCGCCAGCGCAACGGCAGCTTCCATCAGGGCAGGCGCGCACAACCCCCGATGCAAACCGTGCCGATGGCCTGCCAGGCCCTGCCCGATACCGCTGAGCTGCTGCGCCCGATCACCCCGACGCCTTTTATTCCTCCTGAAGGCCAGGGCGAGGAAGATCTTTCTGAAATTGTCAATATCCAATGCTCGGGGCTGATGACGCGGCTGGCTGCCATCGGCTGCAAGCGCGTGGTTATCGGTGTGAGCGGAGGGCTGGATTCCACGCTTGCGCTGCTGGTGGCTGTTACGGCGTTTGACAAGCTGAAGCTCGACCGCAAGGGCGTATACGCCATCACCATGCCAGGCATGGGTACTGGGGTGCGCACCAAATCCAACGCCTGGAAGCTGATGGAAGCGCTCGGCGTGACCGCGCTGGAGATCCCGATCGAAGCTGCGGTGAAGCAGCACTTCAAGGATATCGGACAGGATGAGAACACCCATGATACGACCTACGAAAACTGCCAGGCGCGCGAACGCACCCAGATCCTGATGGATTACGCCAACAAGGTTGGGGGCATTGTGCTGGGCACGGGTGACATGAGCGAGATGGCTATCGGCTTTGCCACCTACAACGGCGACCACATGAGCATGTACAACGTCAACTGCTCCATCCCCAAAACCCTGGTCAAGCGGCTGGTGCGCCATGTAAGCCTGCACCAGTTCGAGGGCGCTGTGCGGGACGTGTGCCAGGATGTGCTCGATACTCCCATCAGCCCGGAGCTCCTGCCCGCCAGGGACGGAGAGCTGACCCAGCGCACCGAGGAGATTGTGGGCGATTATGCCCTGCATGATTTTTTCCTTTATCACCTGATGGATTCGGGCAGCGGTCGGCATCGCCTGCGGCGCTTTGCCCTTCAGGCGTTCGGGGATGTGTATGAGCCGGAGAAAATATCCGCGCAGCTTTCTGTGTTTCTCAAGCGCTTTATGACCCAGCAATTCAAGCGCAACTGCGTACCCGACGGGCCGAAGGTCGGCTCCGTCAGTCTGTCGCCCAGGGGCGACTGGCGCATGCCGTCAGATCTGTCGGATGCGCTTTGGAGGGACGACCATGCCTGAGCTTCTGTGTACACGTTGCCATAAACTCATCGGCGCGGCGGACGCCGCATTCTGCCCGTTCTGCGGGGAGAAGCTGCAAACCACCGGGCCGGATCTGTCGGCGGTCTTGCAGGAAGCCGATCCTGTGAAGAAGCACAACCAGCTGCTGGCGCTGCGGGAGCAATACCCGGAAAGCCTGGAGGTCGCCCAGGAGATTCTGCATCTTGGCAGGCTGTACGAGCGCGGCAAGAAAGGCATGGATTTTTCCGTCATCAAGTGTTTCGTGCTCAACATATACCTGGAGCCGGACACCCTGAAAAAGAACAAGCGTGAGGAGCTCCGGCACGAAATTTTCCACCATCCCGATCTGGACGCCTGCCTTGCGCTGGCGGAGGACAAAGAGGCATTTTTATCCCGTTACCTCCAGCGGCTTTCGGAGGAGTTTATCCGCCTGTTTTTACAGGGGTCTTCCCGTTATATGCACCAGATCTTCGGGTTTGTGAACAATGCCAAAGCGCCCAAGTACCTGGCGGCGCCTGCCACGACCATGCTCATGAACATGCAGCGCGACACCACACTGGACGAGCGCCAGCGCACACTGTTAACCAGGGCGTTCTACGCGGCGTTTGCCTGCCGTCTGGACGGCGAAACGAAATACCTGGACGATATGCTCAAACCCCATACCCTCGGCGTTGAAACGCAATAGGAGAAATAAGCTTGGACAGCAAAAAACCGCAAAACGGGCGGCGCAGGCCGCCCGAAGATATGCCCAAGGAGATCGAAACCATCAAGCGCGATTATCTGCAGCAGGAGCCCCATGACGATCTCCCCCGGCAAAAGGCGCTCACCGACGAGCCGGAGCAAAAGCCGCCGGCCAAATGGAAGGCGATCCTCAAAAAGATTCTCATCTTTCTGGGCATCCTGCTTGCGCTCGCGTTTTTGTACGTGTTCCTGCTGATGGGCGAACCGGATGACGACGACGAGGTGCTCTTGAAGCAGTCCGCGCAGGAAGAGGTCATCCAGATGGCGATGACGGGGCAGGAGCTATCCGGCGATGCCGATTTGAACGCCGTAGCCGTGAGCTTTGGCAAGGCGGTGATGGAGCTGCGCGGCGGGGTGCTGCCGCTTTTAAAAGCCTCGCTGTACGACACGGCATACCGGGGCGGCTATGCCCGCAGGCTGACCCTCACCTATCAGTTCCCCGATGGAAAGGTACTCACGGTTGACTCCATTCGCCCGCCCGGAGCGGTCGCGCTGCTGACGGATCCCGCGTATGTCATCCATGTGGATACCCTGTATACCATGGGCGGCATGGATGCCGTGCGCATGGATTCCAGCGCTTACATCCGCGTGGCGGCCGAGGGAACGGACGCCGCCTACGTGGTGCATATCCCTGTCGCCCACAGTGATCAGCTCACCGATCTTCTGCGCTACATGGGGCTGATCCGCAACGACGCGCAATAATACTCTGCTGAGGAGAGAACGCATGCAGCCCGATATCCGTACGATGAAAAACCCGGAATTGCTCAAGCGATTTGCCCCGTACTATAAAAAGTATATCCCGATCCTCTTGTTTGATTTGTTCTGCGCCGCGGTAACCACCCTGGCGGATGTTGCGCTGCCGCTGATTGTGCGCAACATCACCCAGCTGGCCATTGACGACGCGGCGGCCCTGACCATCGCCTATGTGCTGCGTATCGGGCTGTTCTACATTGCCCTGCGCGTGATGGACGCCGCAGCGGACTATTACATGACCGCGCAGGGGCACATCATGGGCTCCTACATCGAGCGTGATATGCGCTTTGACCTGTTCAGTCACCTGCAAAAGCTCGGATTTTCATACTATTCCGATGCCAAGGTCGGGCAGATTATGGCGCGCATTACCTCGGACCTGTTCGAGATTACAGAGTTTGCCCACCACTTCCCCGAGGAGATGTTCATCGCGGTGATCAAAATCATCGCGGCGTTTGTGATCCTGCTTGGCATCAACCCGCTGCTGACGCTGATCGTGTTCGCCGCGCTGCCGCTGATGTACCTGATCGCGCGTTACTACCGCGACCGTATGCGCCGCACCTTTCAGGAGCGCCGCCACCAGCTGGGCGAAATCAACGCACAGGTGGAGGACAGCCTTCTGGGTATTCGCGTGGTGAAATCCTTTGCCAATGAGCCTTTGGAGATAGAAAAATTCCGCCAGGGCAACGACAAGTTCATCAGCATCAAGCGCAAAAGCTACAAGCTGCTGGCGGGCTTTTCCATGTCCCGCCGCATTGTGGACGGGCTGATGTACATCGTCGTCGTTATTGCGGGCGCGCTGTTTTTGCGCGACGGGGCGATTACCGCGGGCGACTATATGGCCTTTTTGCTGTTTGTTTCAACGCTGCTTGCGTCCATCCGCCGGATTGTGGAGTTCACCGAGCAGTTCCAAAACGGCATGACGTCGATTGAGCGTTTCTGCACGCTGATGGACGAAAGCCCCGATGTGAAGGACCTTCCCCATGCCAAGGCGCTGACCGATGTGAAGGGCGAGGTCACGTTTGAAAACGTCTCCTTCCACTACAGCGACAAGGACCGCGACGTGCTGGCCGATATCAACCTCAAGGTGCCGGCGGGTGAGCGCGTAGCGCTTGTGGGGCCCAGCGGCTCGGGGAAAACCACGCTTTGCAACCTGATCCCGCGCTTTTATAACCTGTCCGGCGGGCGCATTTTGATCGACGGACAGGACATCACCTCCCTCACCCAGCGCTCCCTGCGTGAAAACATCGGCGTGGTGCAGCAGGACGTGTACCTGTTCTCCGGCACGGTGTTTGACAATATCGTCTACGGCCTGCCCGGCGCGACCGAGGACGCGGTCATGGAGGCCGCGAAGCTCGCGGGCGCGCATGAGTTCATCTCGGCGCTGCCAAACGGCTACCACACCTATGTGGGCGAACGCGGGGTGAAGCTTTCGGGCGGGCAGAAGCAGCGCATTTCCATTGCGCGCGTGTTTTTGAAAAATCCGCCGATCCTGATTCTGGATGAGGCCACCAGCGCTTTGGATAACGAGAACGAACGCATCGTGCAAAAATCGCTGGAAACCCTCTCCAAGGGACGCACAACCTTTACCATTGCCCACCGCCTGACGACCATCAAGAACGCTTCCACCATCTGCGTGCTGACCGAAAAGGGCATTGAAGAGCAGGGGTCGCACAAGGACCTCATCCAGAAAGGCGGCGTGTACGCCGGCCTGTACAAGATGTACACGGAGGAAGCCTGAATTTGATTATCACACAGCCAACCGCCGATGCGCTGCCCGAAATTTGCGCCCTGTACCAGACCGTGATTGCCGATATGCACGCGCGCGGGCTTTTCCAGTGGCACTGGGGGTGGTATCCCTACGAGGCGCTGCTGAAAGAGGATATCGCGCTTGGGCGGCTGTACCGCATGGACGATGAGGACGGGCTGGCCGGTGTGTTTGCCCTGGTAACGGGCGGGCAGGAGCCGGAATATAGGGATGTTGGCTGGCAGCTAGGCGATAACCCCGTGTGCCTGCACCGCATTGCCGTATTGCCGGGTCGCGGCGGCCGCGGCTACGCCGCAAAGGCGGTGGAATTTGCCAAGGATTACGGCAGAAGCGTCGGCTGCAACGCCTTCCGTGTGGATACCTATACCGACAACATCCGCGCGCTGAAGTTCTTCCAGAGCGTTACCACGCGTAAGGCCGGAACCTTTACACTGGAAGGGTTTGACAAGCTGTATCACTGCTTTGAAGCGGCGCTATGAGGAGCACTACAATCGCAACATTCCAGCAAAAACCGTAACAAATTGGCAACAGTACCTTTACTTCTCTGACATCATTTGTTATACTTTTCCCATCATCAGAGGGCGCATAGCGCGTTCGGTTTGAAAGGGGAATCATTCATGAAAAGCAAGGCCCACCGATACGCAATGCGGGCCTTAACGCTTGCACTTCTCTTTGTTTTCCTTGGCACGACGGGTGCGATGGCGCTGACGCTGTATCAAACGCTTGAGTACGGCGACACCGGAACCGATGTGCAAAAGCTGCAGCAAGCGCTGCTCACGCTTGGCTTCGATCCCAAAGGGGTGGACGGGCGCTTTGGCACCGGCACGGAAGACGCCGTGAAAAAGTATCAGGAAAGCGTCGGGCTCACAGCGGACGGCAAGGCCGGAACGCTGACGCTCAACGCCTTGTATAAGAGTGCGGAGACACCGACCACGACCTTTCCGACTGCGACCAGCTCTTCCACCCTGCAATATGGCGACAGCGGCGAACGCGTACGCCTGCTGCAGGAAGCCCTCAAAAAGCTTGGGTATACTGTGGGCACGGTGGATGGCAAATTCGGCCTGCTCACGCGCTCGGCAGTCGTCGCCTTCCAGCGTTCCAAGGGTTTGACGACCGACGGTCTCGCAGGTACGTCGACGCTTGAACAGCTCTATAGCAGCGCAAATTCTTCCGATTCTTCACAAGCGACCAGCCAGCCCACCGCGTCGCCGTCTCTTTCGGCCTCGCTTCGCAAGGGCAGCAGCGGCAGCGAGGTGCTTGCGGTACAGAAAAAGCTCAAAGAGCTTGGTTATTATACCAATAGCCTGGATGGCGATTACGGCAATGGCACCCTGGCGGCCGTTCAGGCTTTCCAAAGCAGAAACAATCTGAAGGCGGACGGCATTGTAGGCTCCGGTACATACGGCGTGCTGTTTTCAGGCTCGGCGATTGCCGCGAATACATCCTCCAGCCCGACGGCAACCAATACGCCCACGGAGACGCCTTCCTCGGCAAGCCTCCGGTACGGCGATACGGGCAGTGCGGTGAAAACCATGCAGCAGGCCCTTAAAAACCTAGGATACAGTGTGAGCACCGATGGCGTATACGGCGTGATTACCCAAACGGCGGTCATCGCCTTCCAGCGCAAAAACAGCCTGACTGCCGATGGGGTTGCGGGCGCCAAAACCCTGGAGAAGCTCTACAGCGGCTCGGCTGTGCCATATGGCGGAACAGCCACGGCGACGCCCGGAGCCACGGCAACGCCGGCGCCGACGACTATTCCGTCGACAGAGCTGACCGATACGACCTCCACATCGTCCAATTCGGGGCTCAGCTCCGCTGGCTACGGCTCGATTTCCGGCCCCGGCGGGGTTACGGTCAAGCCCTTGTACTGGTACACGGAGGTCAAGCCCAATATGTCCACCGGTAGTACCCTGACGGTGTACGATCCGGCGACCGATCTAACCTGGAAACTTCGGGTCTATAGCCGTGGCCGTCACGCCGACTCGGAACCCCTGACGGCGGAGGATACCGCCACCATGTACGAGGCCTTCGGCACCATAACGTGGGATCCCAAGCCCGTCTATGTGAAGCTGCCAAACGGCCAGTGGACGCTGGCGACCATGCACGACGTGGCGCACCTGTCCGGAAGCATCTCGGATAACGATTTCGACGGCCACCTCTGCGTGCACTTCCTGCGCACCTATGCGGAAACCAAGATACTCGATCCCAACTATGGCGTTACCAACCAGAATGTCATCCGCAACTACTGGAAATCCAAAACCGGAATTTCCATCCCGTAAACTTTGGAAACACAGAAAAAAATCCCTGCACAGCAGGGATTTTTCTTGTATAATGGGAGAAACCTATCCGTTCATTGTACAGTACCAGATGTGGGAGAAAGCATGAATATCATATCCATCAAGCGCAGTCTGCGGGAGATGAAGAGGCTGGAAATCAAAACCCGCTTTGGCGTGGAAGCGCCCTCGCGTCCGCCGCTGGTGTGGGACAGGTTCTTCGATTTGCAAAACGAGGGCCGTGCCCGGTATACCCTGGACGTGCTGGCGGCGATGGACCGGGAAGCCTATCGGGCCGTAATTGCGGAGTACTGGTCGTTTGTGTATACCGCATTTATGAACGAGAACGAGCTGCACGCTGCGAGCTTCGATGCGGATGTTCTTTTGCAATGGGGCCTGCCCGCCGACGCTGACGTGGAAGCCGTCAAGCGCCGATTCCGCGAGCTGGCCAAGCGCTACCACCCGGATACCGGGGGTAACCCAAAGGATTTCATCAGGATGATGACGGAGTATCGAAAGCTCATCGGCAAATAGACAATCAGTGAGGGAATCGACATGGACGCACAGGCAATCAAGATCATGAACGAGCGCTTCGGGCGCGACCGGGAAATTTCGCTGGCGACGCTGGACGGAGACAAACCCGCCGTGCGCATTGTGGACGCAGTGTATCAGGACGGTAGCTTTTATGCAATCACCTACGCCTTGTCGGCGAAGATGAAGCAAATCGGGAGCAACCCAGTGGTCGCCGTCTGCGGCGAATGGTTTACGGGCCGGGGGATTGGCGAAAACCTGGGCTGGCTTTGTAAGGAGGGCAACCAGGAGCTGCACGCGATGCTCAAAACGGCCTTTTCAGCCTGGTACGGCGGCGGACATGTGGATGAAGCCGATCATAATACGGTGATTTTGCGGATCCGGCTGACCGAATGCGTGCTGATGAGCAACGGCAACAGATACGAGTTGGATTTTTCCAAATAGCGCGCAACGGGTTCACGGTAGATTATGTAGAGGCTGATTCATCAAGCACCACGATTCGCACCGGCCCCAGCAATCCGGCCATCAGGGCTTCGGGTTCGCGGTCGATGGTATCTTCATTCCAGTAGCGGTTCCAGGCCAGAGCCATGCCCTCGTCGACCAGCATATGCCTGCGCTCGCAGGCGGCGGCATTGGCGACTATAATGGCAATCTCATTTTGCCCGTCTGTCAGCTGCCCGGTGATGTCAACGCGGTATGGCTCCCATAAGCGCGTGCCGCAAAGGGTTTGGTTCACCCAGATTTCCGCGTACCAGCGCACACACCCAAGATCCAGCAAGTAGCGGCAGCCGGATCTTTTTTTCATGTTGATGGTCTTTTTATAGAGCGCGTGGCCCGAAAACCATGGTAGCCCGCGCTGGCAGAAATCACCGAGGGAAACGGTCTGCGGCACGACGTGTACACGAATGCTGTCGTGTAGCCCGCCGTCCGGAGACGGCGCGTATACATCCAGCTGCAAGGTATGTGTCAGCCCGTCCGCTGGCAGGCGCAAAAGATGATCTGAAAAGTGCACTGGCTTTCCATCCAAAAGAGCGGTAAACGTGCCCGTCAGCTCCGGCTTGTGCACCTGCGCGGTTCCGGCAGGCAGGGTGATGGCGTAGCGCAAAGGCCTTGGGTACTGCGGCGTCTGACCGAACAGGGGAAGGTCGCCCCAGGGCTGCATCGGCGGCCGGCCGCGCTCCCACGCCTCCACCCAGTCTTCATCCTGAAGTCCTTCGGCGACATGGCAAAGCACCTGCTTGGGGTCGATGGCGCGCACATCTTGCGGCACCTGCAGCATCCAACCCGGCGATACCTTGGCGGCAACCGCCCAGGTGGAATCGGACAAAAGAACGAAAGGTCCGGCCTGGGTTGCGATTTCCCCCTGCAATAAAAGTGAAGCCAGCGCATCCGGCGGGATGATCTCCGCCTGGGTGAGCTCGCGGCTCCTGAGCGGCGTATCGGTATGCACGTGTACGGCAATCAGGTTGCGGCCCGGCTTGAGAGAGTCCGTGATGTCCAGCGTCTGAGGTATGAGGGCATTTTTGGAATTCGTAATGCTTCGCCCGTTGATGTACAGGGTGAATGTGGTCACGGCGGCAACGCAGATCCGCGCGGAAAGCACGGGGGAGTTCAGCGTCAGCTCTTTCACAAAGTACAGATCGTGCTTGTCCGCATCGTCACCCCAGCCGATGCGCCGCCCCAGCCACTTGCCTTGCCAAAGGCTGATATGCCGCCCGCAACGGCCTGCTTCGTCCCGCGTATTCCTGATGCGGATATCGCTGGCGATTCCGGTATGTACGTCGGTCAGGCGTGCCAGCGGGACGGACAAAACGGTCTCCCCGGCGTCGATTGCCCAGGCGTCGTCAAAGCGTTTGTCCAGCGGTAGGAATGCCCAGTCGCCATCCAGCGGAATGGCTTGCGGTATAGCGCTTACAGGCGAAACGGCGTCGGCTTCTCCGCCTGTCATCAGCCAGCAGGCCTCGTCGGCTTCCAGGTCGAGGGTGACCAGCAGCCTGTCCGCCTCCTGCGTTGCGGTAAGCGGGGTTACGGAGCCGTCCTCTGGGTTCAGCTTACGCACCGCGCCTTGGCCGCGCAGCGACAGGCGCAGGCGGCGCGGCTTTGGCAGGGTGCTTGCGATCATGTAGGCGTTCTGCCCGTCGATGATGCGGTGGTTGCAATACAGCTTTTCTGCCGGGCCATCCAAAACTGTAATAGAGGGTGAGAACTTTTCGCGGTAACGCCTGGGCATAGCCTCCGGTTCGCACAGATCGGACTGGGAAAAGCCGCCGGGCAGCATACCTGTGCTGATCGGGTAAAACAGCGCCATGCCGCCCTGCGCAAGCAGCGTTTGCAGGGTTTCACTGATTTCATCCACCCTGCGCAGGCTGGCCGGAAGGATCAACAGCCGGAAATTCTGCGTTCCCACGCAGAGTCTTCCGTTTTGCACCTGCGCGTTTTGCAGGCTTTGGTGATCAATCAGATCAATATCGATCTGGCTTTCCAGAAACGCCCGCAAAACGGCGTGAAACTGCCGCTCAGTCTCGTGTGCGATGGCGTCCGGCTCGCCCGCTATGGTATGGGCGGCCATCTCCTCGATGGGGTAATACAGCCCCACGTCCACCACGGCTTCACCCAGCGTGTTCATGCAGGAAACGCGGTGGATATACACGGCAAACTGCCGGAAGTATTTCCAGTACGGGTTTTGGAAAAAGAAGCTCGCGGGCCAATCGCCCTGCGAACCCTGATGCTCGCAATCGTTATAAAAGCCATGCAGGATGAATAGATTGATGCCCGCCGCCCCCAGCGCGTTGATGCCGCGCTTGTATTCCTGCAGGCTGCAGCCCCAGCCCGCGCCGCCCATTGCCTCGGACATCGCACGGGGCTTTTGATGCAGCCGGGCAACCGATACGGCATACTTGGGCTCGTGCATGGAAATCTCACGCGGGAAACGGTAGCGGTAATCATGGCAGTCCGCGCCGGGAATGTGCAGGTTTCGCATCGTGCGGAAATAGTCTCCCTGCCGCCTGGGATGGTGCAGAAGGTCCTCCTCGGTGTGGCCGGTCAGCCACAGGCCGTTTTGGGTGCACCAGTCCCCGATCTGCTTGAAAAACGCCTGCTCGTACAGCACGGCGAGCAGGGCATGGTAATCCGCCCGCACCTGCCGGGCATGGGCATCATCACCCCCGATCAGCGCGGGGAGATTATGTAGCAAATTGTAGCCATACGCAGCCTGAAAGGCTTCGGGCAGGGTGTCCGTCCATGGCAGGGGACGGGCGGCAAGATAGATTTCGTCGAAGAAAATTCCGGGGATGACCTTGCCGAGATCATCGCCGTAATGCGCTTTGTACAGCTCGTGGGTGCAGTCCAGAAAATCGCGGATGGCGGCGGGATTTAAGTAATCCACAGCGTTATCGTACAGGTGCTCATAAAACGCCATCGTGCGGCCGTCGGCAAGCGGGCAGGCGGCAATCAGGCGGCGGGATGGGTCCGGCGCGCCGGGCAGTATTTCCGCGTCCAGCCCCTTGGCCATATTCTGCCGCCCTTTTTTGAGCACGCGCGAGGGCGCTTGCAGGCTGTGTTCAAATGTGCTGCCGCAGGTACCCGAGGGCCAGGCGTATTCGTCGTACAGCCAGGTATAAAAGCCGGTTTCTTTGGCGTGCCGCACGCAGGCATCCATCACGCGGAACCAGTCCTCGCCCAGGTAGGGTGTTTTCAGGTAGGCGCGGGCGTGCATGAAGGCGTTGAAAACACCCTTGTCCCGCATTTCGTCCAGCTGCCAGACCATGCGTTCGGGTGTAAGCTTGCCGTTCCAAAACCAGAATGCGCAGGCGGAAAGCTCCGGCGGAGGCGATTGAAATTCCCTGTAAACGTCCATTTGCACCTCAGATAATTCCACGGATTCCTTTTCGATCATCTTACTGCAAAGCGGCTGCCAATACAAGCCGCAAGCATTGACGGGGGGCTGGAACTGGGGTATCATCGTGTGGAGTGAGTCAACGTGCGCGCAAATGAATAGCTTGGGGTATACTGACCGATGAAACACATAATAACTGCCGTATGGATTTTGCTGTGTGTGTTCCTGCTCCCGGTACCGGCAGGCGCGCAGCGGGACTTATCCGTTTATTATTCCGGCGATCCTGAATCGAACAAGATCGCTATCACCGTAGACGACCTGTATGAGCCGATCAACCTGCGAAACATGCTGGACCTCTGCTTGAAGTACGATATCCACATCACGTTTTTTACGCTGGGCATCGTCATCAAGCCCGAGGACGCAGCGCTGTGGCAGCGCATTGTGGACGAAGGACACGAGATTGGCAACCATACCTACGGCCATGTGCGCATTACCAAGCTTAACAGCGATCAGCTAGGGCACCAGCTCAGAATCATGCAGGAGGCGCTGGACGCTGTACTGAGGGAACCATACCCCATGTGCCTGTTCCGTCCGCCGTTTGGCGATTTCGACCACAGCGGGCATGGCAGCTTGGAAAAACTCGGCGAGCAGGGATACCCGCATATGGTGTTGTGGTCGGCCGGGCTGGATGACGTGCTTAGGAACAAACGCTGTGTCAAGGGCGGCAGCATCGTGCTTTTTCATACCAACTGGCAGGACGTCCAATGTATGGACGAGCTGATTCCAAAACTCCAGGGCGAAGGATTTGAACTGGTCACCGTGAGCGAGCTGCTGGGGCTCACTGCGGCGGCGGATGGGAACTGAAGTGACTGAACATACGCTGGTCCTGCGCACGCAGGAGACAACTGAACGGATACTCTTTGCCGTTACGCCGCTGCTTATGGATGTGCTGCAGGCGCGCGGCATTGCCTTTGCGCACCCCTGCGGCGGGCGCGGCGTATGCGGAAAATGCGCGGTGGACGCGCGGGGAGAAGTATCGGCTCCCAATGCAATAGAAATGCAACAAGGCGTTCGCCTGTCCTGCCAGCTGCGGCTGCTTGGCGATTGCGAGGTCACGCTGCAAACCATGGCCGGAAGCTCTGGTCAACCCATTGAAGGGCAATCCCAAACAGAGTGTCTGCTCGCGGCGGACATCGGCACGACGACGCTGGAGCTTCAGCTCATCCACCCCGCGACCGGCGCTGTGCTGCGCCGCGTTGCTGCGCCCAACCCGCAGGCAGCCTTTGCCGCGGACGTGATCGGCCGTATCACCGCCGCTGCGGAGGGCAAGGGCGAGGCAATGCGCAGCCAGCTCCTCAGAACGCTGCGGGAAATGATCGGCGACGCATACCGGGTCTCCCGCGCGGTGATGACAGGCAATACGGTGATGCTCTATCTGCTCACGGGAAAAAGCCCGAAGGCGCTGGCGCTTGCGCCGTTTGCGGCCGAGGATCTGTTTGGGCGTATGGAAACCGTTCTGGGATTCCCAACCTATTTGCCGCCCTGCACCGGGGCGTTTACGGGTGCGGACCTGACGTGTGCGATTCTCCATAGCGGGATGACGCAACGGCCCGACACCGCCCTGCTCTGCGATATCGGAACCAACGGGGAAATCGCCCTGTGGCACAGGGGAACACTGTTTATTACATCCACCGCGATTGGTCCGGCGTTTGAGGGCGCGGGTATCTCCTGCGGCATGGGCGGGGTTGCCGGCGCGGTTGATAAGGTCTGGGCGGCGCAAGGCAGGCTGGACGCGCATGTTATCGGCGGGAAAGGCCCTTGGGGTGTGCGGCTCCGGGCTGATTGATGCCGTGGCCGCGATGCGCACGCTGCGCTGGATTGACCCAAACGGCACAATGGACGGCGAAGCCGTTCCGCTTGCGGAGGGGATTTCCCTCACCCAGCAGGATATCCGGCAGGTGCAGCTGGCCAAGGCGGCTGTGGCCGCTGGCATCGAGCTGCTGATGGATACCGCAGGTGTTGGAGCGTCTGACATCCACGCACTTTATATTGCGGGTGGCTTTGGCAGCCATCTGGATCCGCGCAGCGCGGCGGCGATCGGCTTGTATCCGGCCGCCCTTGCGCCCAAAGTGCGGGTATTGGGCAACGCCGCACTGGAAGGCGCGGCGCGATTGCTGGATACAGAGCGGCAAAGCGATACGGATGCCATTGTTCGCGCCGCCAGGCCTGTACAGCTGAGCGGCAATCCGCAGTTTGCCGATCAATTTATCCGGCATATGAACTTTTAGCGAGTAACCCTATTCCTTCTGGTACATCTCCCACAGGGTTCTCATGGTCAGGCGCGGGTCTGCGCTGGCCTGGGCTGCGGGCAGAATATAGGCCTGGTTCACGTGCCTGCGGCGCTTGTCAAAGTAGGGGGAGAGCTCGCAGTAATCTGCAAAGCCAAAGGGCTGCAGGATCATTGTGGCATCGTCTGAAATGCTTGCCTGCAAAGCGCTGCGCAGCGTCTGCTTCCATTGCTTCTTGGCGGTGGCTTCCTCAAGCGTATTGAGCAGCAGCGCTTCAAAGTGCATGGGCGTTGGCACGGCGTGGTATGCGCCGTCGGTTGCCAGCATCAGCACGCCCTGCTTTGGCAGGTCGAATTTGTGCTCGTGCAGGCGGAAGGCCCTGTCTGTGCACAGGTAGTTATGCATCGGCGCGTCCCGGTACAGGCTTTCAAAGGCGTCGGCCGGCGAGGCGGTATCATCGGTGGTCAGCAGTTTCAGCCCCGTATCGGTCAGCAAATATCCGCGCGTATTGCCCGCCCAGTACAGCGCGGCACTGTTTTCATACTGCAAAAGGATCGCCGCAGTGCTTGGCAGGGTGCGCACCATACTGCCGGTGACGGCGGAGGGTTCGAGCTTCAAGTACTTTTCGTGATAGTCGCTGGCAGTGGTGAAAAAAAGCGTGTCCAGCGCTTCCGCGGTATGCTTCATGGGCAGGGCGGCCGCGTTTTCCAAAAACCATTCCTCCAGGCAAGCCGCATACAGGTTGGATGCGATATGCGCGCCGGTGCGGTTGTGGAGCTGCGGATACCGCCGCCCGCCTACGCCGCCGCAGCCGTCAAACGCCGCAAGCAGCCGCACGCCCGCCTGGCGCCGGCATATTGCGTGGTCTTCGTTTAACGCCTGTCCGCCCGGAAGCGAAAGCTTCAGCGCGGGGAGAGCAGCCCTGTCCTTCTTCATATCATTCGCCTTTCCTTCGTTGTGTGTCTATCATACAAAAACATCAGCCCGGACGCAAGCTGAAACCGCGAAAGCACGGGGTTGCCAGTTCCGCAGTTCTGATGTATATATGACATAAGCCCATACGGGATTTGGATGGAGGGCATGACAATGAAAGAACAGTTGCATACAAAAACCTGCCGCCGTGAAACGTTTTTCGGCTTCGACTGGCAGTTTGCCCTGACGGACGATCCGGCGTTTCCCCCGGCGGATGCCGCCTGGCGCTCCGTACAGCTGCCCCACGACTGGTCAGTGGAGTACCCGGTAGACAAGGCCTATGATAGCTGCGGCTCGGGCGGGTACGCGCGCACGGGCATCGGCTGGTATCAAAAGCGTTTTCGGGTGGAAAAGCGTGCGGATGAGCGCGTCAGCCTGTATTTCGAAGGCGTGTACATGAACTGCGATGTGTGGCTGAACGGCGTTCATCTGCGGCGGCATGTGTACGGCTATACCTCCTTTACGGTTGATTTGACCGATGTTGTACTGAAAGAGGAAAACGAGCTGCTGGTGCGTGTGGACAACTCCCGCCAGCCCAACTCGCGCTGGTATACGGGCAGCGGTATCACGCGCGGTGTGTACCTGCGCGTCACCCAAAGCCTGCGTGTAGCCGATTGGGGTATGTTTGTGTATACCCCGGTCATCACCGATGAAATGGCGGAAATCTGCGTGGACCTGCATGTGCTGGGTGTCGGCGCGGAGGGTGCGCGGGTCGAGACGGCGATTTTCGACCCGGACGGAAACCAGGTGGCGCTGCGGCAGGCGGATATCCCCATGGAGGCCGACGCGGTGCTTTCGCAGGCTCTGGTCGCGCTCAACCCCAGGCTTTGGGATATCGACGATCCGGTGTTGTATACGGCGCGGTGCGCGCTGTACCGGGGCGATACGCTGACGGACGTTGTGGAAACCCGCTTCGGCATCCGCCAGATCGCCTATACGGCAAACGAAGGCTTTCTGCTCAACGGTCGCAAGCGCATCCTGCAGGGGGTTTGCCTGCACCACGACGGCGGATGCGTCGGCGCGGCGGTACCGCCGGAAATCTGGAAGCGCAGGCTTCAAAGGTTCAAGGCCATGGGGGTAAACGCCGTGCGCTGTGCGCACAATCCGCCCGATCCGGCGCTGTTGGACCTGACGGACGAGCTTGGCTTTGTGGTGATGGACGAGGCGTTTGACGAGTGGCAGTCCATGAAATGGAAGGAGCTTGGCGCCAACACCCACGACAGCAAAGGCTATTCGGAACACTTTGACGAATGCTGGCGTGAAGATGTGGAAGCCATGGTGCTGCGCGACCGCAACCATCCGTCCATTGTGATGTGGTCCATCGGCAACGAGGTCGGGGAGCAGACCATGGAGAGGGGTCGCTTGATTGCCCGGCAGCTCAAGGAGCTCTGCCACACGCTGGATCCCACCCGCCTGGTTACGGCGGCGTGTGATCAGGTGAAGGCCGAGCCTACGCCCGCAACACTGGAATTTCTGGAAGAATTGGATATCGTCGGCGTGAACTATGCCGACCGCTGGCGCGAGCGCACCGAGACCTTCTTTGACGAGGAAAAGCTGGAGCACCCGGACTGGCTGCTCTTGGGTACGGAGGATGTGTCAGTCAGCGGCAGGCGCGGCGATTACCGCCTGCATACCGAGGAAAGCGTTTGGGGGCCGACGCCGTATTATGCTAAAATGCTCAAGGCTGAAAAGCTGTGGAAGTACCTGCGCGTGCATCCATACATGATCGGCAGCTTCATGTGGACGGGCATCGACCACCTGGGCGAATGCTTCTGGCCGGATAAGGGTGCGTCTCCCGGCGTGCTGGACACCTGTGGCTTTCCAAAGGACGGCTATTATTTTTATCAGTCGGTCTGGCGCAGGGATGAGCCCGTGCTCTACCTGTGCCCGCATTTGAATCTGGATATTCCCGATGGCGCGATATACCCTGTGATCTGCTATACCAACTGCTTTTCGGCGGAGCTGTTTGTGGGCGGCAAAAGCTACGGCGTAAAGGCCTACGAGTTTCCCATGCAGGGCATGACCCAAAAATGGTCGCATTTTGACCGCCCCCTGGCGCCTGTCACGACCAGCGACCTGCACCTGAGCTGGGATGTGCCCTATACAGGCGAGGAGCTGATCGCCGTCGGGCGCGACGCAAGCGGCGGTGAAATCATCCGCCGGTCCATCCGCCGCGCGGGCAAGCCCGTGGCGATGCGGCTGATTGCGGACTGCGATAGCCTCCCCGCCGACGGGCGATCCGTTTGCCAGTTCGAGGTTGCGCTGTTGGATGCCAACGGCATCGTGGTGCCGGATGATGACAGGCAGATTCACGTTACAGTCAGCGGCGGCACGCTGCTGGGCATGGATAACGGCGACCCCGCCGACCATACCTTGTATCAAAATCCTGTCCGCGTTACCTATCGCGGCCTGCTGTACGGCGTACTGCGCGCGCCGCGCACGCCGGGTACGCTCACCCTGACGCTGGAAACGGAGGGACTGCCGCCCGTGACCCGCGTTTTTCCAGTCGGGTAAACAGCCCTGCGCATGGAAATCGCACGCGTTTCATTGTATAATGGGGAAAGCATCCGGCGCGGAACATGGCGGCGGCAGAAGGCGGGGCGCGCGTTTGAAACTATCGGCATCCATCGTGACCTACAACAGCATCGGGGATATCCGCGGCGTGCTTGACAGCCTGCGGCAAAGCGACTGCGCGCAGCAGTGCGCGGTTACCGTGGTGGATAACGGCTCAACGGACGGTACGGTTGAGCTTCTGGAGCGCGAATACCCGGAGATCGCTCTGATTCGCTCCGGCAATGTGGGCTACGGCGCGGGCAACAACAAAGCGCTGCTCAGCGCCCGGTCGGACTACCATTTTGTGCTCAATCCGGACGTTGTGTTCGGCCCGGCGCTTTTATCGGACGTGGTTTCCTATATGGAGCAGAACAAGGCCTGTGTGCTCTGTACGCCGGATGTGTACGACGGGGACGGAAACCGCATCCCCTCGCCCAGAAAAGCGCCGAGGCTGCGCTATATTGCGGCCAGGTTTCTGCCCTGGAAGCTGAAACTATTGCAAGCGTGGCGCGACGAGTTCACCGACTATCAAAACCAAAGCACGGACGCATACCCAATTGAGCTGTGCCCGGGCTTTTTCATGGCGATGCGCACCCAAACGGCGCAGCAGATCGGCGGCTTTGACGAGCGCTTTTTCCTGTATTATGAGGATACCGATCTGTCCAGACGCATGCGGGAGAAGGGCGAGGTGATGTGCCTGCCGTTTCTGCACGTCACCCATCACGAAAAGCGGGCCGCCTATCGCTCCAAATGGGCACGGCGGCAGATGATACGCTCCCTGATCCGGTACTTCAACAAATGGGGCTGGAGGCTTTAGCGGCCGCATGGGTTACAAAGAGGTTACAGCATCTTGGCAAGGAGGATACAGGCATGAAAGGCATTATACTGGCAGGCGGCGCGGGTACGCGGCTGTACCCGCTGACGATGGTGACGTCCAAACAGCTTCTGCCGGTCTACGATAAACCGATGATCTACTACCCGCTATCGGTGCTGATGCTGGCGGGCATCCGGGAGATTCTGATCATTTCCACGCCTGCGGACCTGCCCAACTTTGAGCGGCTTCTGGGCGACGGAACGCAGTTTGGCATACAGCTTTCCTATAAGGTGCAGCCCTCGCCCGACGGGCTGGCGCAGGCGTTCATCCTGGGCGAGGAATTCATCGGCGGCGACGCGTGCGCGATGGTGCTTGGCGACAATATCTTCTATGGCAACGGCCTGGGCGCGTTGCTGCAAAAGGCGGTTCAAAACGCCGAGGCGCAGGCCCGCGCTACGGTGTTTGGCTATTATGTCAACGATCCCGAACGCTTCGGCGTGGTGGCCTTCGATGCTGACGGTCAGGTGGTTTCCATTGAGGAAAAGCCCGCGCGGCCGAAAAGCAGCTATGCGGTGACAGGCCTGTACTTTTACCCAAGCGGCGTTAGCGCTTTGGCCAAACAGATTACACCGTCGGCACGGGGGGAGCTTGAGATCACAACCCTCAACGAAATGTACCTGCACCAAAAAACGCTGGATGTGCAGCTGCTGGGCCGGGGCTTCGCATGGCTGGATACCGGAACTGTGGATAGCCTCATGGAAGCCGCCGAGTTCATCCGCGTGATTGAAAAGCGCCAGTCCATCAAGATTTCCGCGCCCGAGGAGATCGCCTACCATCACGGCTGGATCGACCGGGCATTGTTGCTCGATTCGGCGCGCCGCTACGGCAAAAGCCCGTACGGGGAGCACCTCATCGCCGTGGCGGATGGCAAAATACGCTAGGGGAGAATCAATATGAAAATTCTAGTCACCGGCGGCGCAGGGTTTATCGGCGCGAACTTCTGTTATTATCTCCTGTCCGCCCACCCGGAGGATCGTGTGATCTGTGTGGACAAGCTGACCTACGCGGGCAACCTGTCCACGTTGGACAGCGCTCTGCAAAACCCCCGGTTTTCGTTTCACAAGATTGATATCTGCGACCGGGAGGCAATCCGGACGCTGTTTGCGCAGGAAAAGCCGGATGTTGTGGTCAACTTCGCGGCGGAAACCCACGTAGACCGCTCCATCGAGGACCCCGGCGTGTTTCTGCGAACCAACATTCTGGGTACGCAGGTATTGCTGGACGCCTGCCGGGAGTACGGCGTGCCGCGCTATCATCAGGTATCCACAGACGAGGTTTACGGCGATCTGCCGCTGGACAGGCCGGAGGTTTTCTTCACGGAGGAAACGCCGATCCATACCTCCAGCCCCTATTCCGCGTCCAAGGCGTCCGCCGATCTGCTGGTGCTCGCCTACTGCCGTACCTACGGGTTTTCGGCGACCATTTCGCGCTGCTCCAACAATTACGGCCCCTATCAGTTTCCGGAAAAGCTGATCCCGCTGATGATCATCAACGCCCTTTCGGGTAAGCCTCTGCCCGTTTACGGCAAGGGGGAAAACGTGCGCGACTGGCTGTATGTGGAGGATCACTGCAAGGCGATCGACCGGATTTTCCGGCAGGGTATCCCCGGCGAGGTGTATAACGTCGGTGGACACAACGAGATGCGAAATATTGATATCGTCCGGCTGATTCTTTTGGAGCTGCAAAAGCCGGAAAGCCTGATTGCGTTCGTTGCCGACCGCAAGGGGCACGACCTGCGCTATGCCATCGACCCCAAAAAGATTCACGCAGAGCTCGGCTGGCTGCCGGAAACCAGGTTTGCGGACGGGCTCAAAAAAACCATCGCGTGGTACGTGGAAAACCGTGCCTGGTGGGAGAAAATCCTCGGCGGCGAATACCGCGAATACTACCGGAAAATGTATACGGAGCGATCATGAAAACGCAAAACCCGATCAATATACTGGTGACCGGCGCGCAGGGCCAGCTGGGGCGCGATGTGATGGCCGTTCTGCAAAGGCGCGGGCATCATGCCGTGGGCACCGATATCGCCGATCTGGATATCACCAGCGCACAGGCTGTGCGTGACAAGCTCATCGGGCTGCGTCCCGATGCGGTCATCCACTGCGCAGCCTATACGGCGGTGGATGCGGCGGAGGACGACGAAAGCCTTTGCCGGAAGGTGAATGTGGACGGCACGGAAAACATCGCCCGCGCCTGCGGCGAGCTTGGATGCAAGCTGATTTACATCAGCACCGATTACGTGTTTGGCGGCGGGGGAACGCAGCCCTGGAAGCCGGAGGATCCTGCCGGAGAGCCGCTCAACGTATACGGCAGATCCAAGCTGGATGGGGAGCTTGCGATACAGGCGAATACTGACCGATATTGTATCGTCCGGATCTCCTGGGCGTTTGGCGAACATGGCAGGAATTTCGTCAGCACCATGCTGCGGCTTGGCGCGCAGGGTAAGCCCCTGTCGGTCGTCAACGATCAGGTGGGCTCGCCCACCTATACGGCCGACCTGGCGGAGCTCCTGGCGGACATGGCGGAAACGGACCGGTACGGCGTGTATCACGCGGCCAACGAGGGCTACTGCTCCTGGTACGAGTTTGCCAGGGAGATCTTTGCCTTGGCCGGGATGCAGGTTGATCTGCGTCCCGTGACCAGCGATGCCTACCCGGTAAAAGCCAGACGTCCCCGCAACAGCCGACTGAACACGGACAAGCTGGTCGCAAACGGCTTTCAAAAGCTGCCGCCCTGGCAGGACGCCGTAGAACGCTACCTGGAGGCGATACAATGAGCAAGTTTACCTTCCAAAAAACCGCAATCGAAGGCCTGTACGAGGTGGAACCGACGGTCTTTGGGGACGCGCGCGGATATTTTATGGAAACGTATAATCCCGAATTTTCGGCGATCGTCCGCCATCTGGACGGCAGCCCTGCATTCTTTGTGCAGGACAACGAAAGCCATTCCATGCGCGGGGTACTGCGGGGCCTCCACTATCAGAAAAAGAACCCGCAGGGCAAGCTGGTGCGCGTCATCCATGGCGAGGTGTATGACGTGGCCGTCGATATACGCCCCGGCAGCCCGACCTATGGCAGCTGGCATGGCGTACTTCTGTCGCAGGCAAACCGAAGGCAATTCTATGTGCCCGAGGGTTGTGCGCACGGATATCTGACCTTGAGCGAAACCGCCACGTTTTTGTACAAATGCACGCGTCTGTACGATCCGGCCGACGAAGCGGGCATCCGCTGGGATGACCCGGACATCGGGATTGCGTGGCCGGTGGATGGCCTGGATATCCTGTTATCTGACAAGGATCAGAGGTACCCCTGTTTGCGGGAGATCAGGCAATAAACGGTAGGAAGCGGCGACAGGAGCGCCGCTTCTTATCACATAAAATTTTCGGAATCCCGGATTCTGCGGGATGCAAACGCTTGAAAACAGCGTATAATCAGTAGCGAACGATATCGCCCGGACAGTCAAGGCGTATATCTCGCGTCATGCTACGAACACCCATAGCGATAAGGAGTAATTGCCCATGAAACACACCAAGCGTTTCCTTGCCGTCGTATGCACCGTAGTCCTCTTGCTGACCGCCGCGCAGGCAGTGGCATTGGCTGTCGAGCCCGCAATTTTCCTGCCTGACGATCTGGCCGCCTGCGACCCGCACCTGTCCATGACCAGGGACGAGGTCTCCGCCATGTTCGGCGCTCCGGGCAGCGCTGAAACCATCACGTCCGAAGCGACGGGGGACACCTATGAGGTCTGGACCTACGAGGGCATGACCGTGACCTTTAGCGCCATGGGCGGGGTGAACGGTGTACAAATCTCCGGTGCGCAATACATGGGTCCGCGTGGTATTGCGGTGGGACAATCGGCGCAGGATGTTGCCGGGCTATTCTATACTGATCCCGATACGGCGTCCGATGCCGTGTTCTATTCCGCCGGATATGTGGACATGCTGGACGCGCAGCTTCCCCCCTGCGGCTACAAACTGGACAATGAGGACGGAACCTTCCTGTTCAACTTTGTCGCCCCGATGTCGCCCTTTGAAGACGATGTGCGCAATGATCTGACGAACTATCTGTACCAGGAGCTAGCGCTATTGCAGGTCAACTTCAGCGCTGACGGGCTGGTGACGGGTTACAGCTGGCGGGTCGGCCCCTTTGCCGAGTAGGCTATAAAACATCAAACGAATGTATCGTCCCGCTCCGGCTCTGCTAGGCTGCCGGAGCGGGATTTTGATTGTAACAAAGCCCACAATTTATATGGGAACCACACCCCGCGTGGACATCGGTTTTCCGGCGTGGTATAGTTGGAAAGCAATGGTTTTGCGCAGTGGATGTGCATTTCCGATATCATGATCATACGAAAAGAGGCGCACGGAATGCTGTTGAGGAAATTGGCCGTTGTTCTTGTAATCCTGCTGATCGCGATCTTTGGCACGTACGCGGCGGCCGATTCCAGGGAAGCGCAGGATATCACCCGCCAATGTAAATACAAGACCAGCGAAACCCCCTACAGCAGCGGAAGCGAGCTTCGCGACCGGAACTACCTGACCTTCTGGAAAAGCAAGCAGGAGGCGGAACCCTGGATTCGCGTTACAACCCCGGACGACAGTCCCTGTTACGGCGTGTATCTTTGCTTTGCCTCACAAACCCCTGTGCCCTGGAAGGTGCAGGTGCCGGACGGCGACGCCTGGGTTACCGTTGCCAGCGGAACTGGCGAGTACCTGCACGAATATGCCGCGCTGCCTGGCGCGACGGTGTTTCGCATCACCACGGATACGCCGGACAAGGAGAGACTGGTGATCGGGGAGCTGTACGTGCTGGGCGAGGGAGCTGTGCCGGACTGGGTGCAGTTTTGGGAGCCGACGCCGGAAAAGGCGGATCTTTTGCTGATCACCGCGCACCCCGACGACGAGTTTGTATTTTTTGGAGGACTGCTGCCCGACTATGCGGTCGAACGCGGATTGCATGTCGTTGTCGCATGCCTGACGTATTATGATTCGCAGCGGACCAGCGAGCTGCTCAACGGGCTGTGGAGCGCCGGGATTCACACCTATCCGTCCATCGGGCTGCTGCGGGATCGCTACAGCCGCAGCGCCAAGGACGCCTATGAGATCTGCGGCGGGAAGGACGCCGTTTGGGAGTACGTTACGGAGCTGTACCGGCAATACAAGCCGGAGGTTGTCCTCTCGCATGATGTACAGGGGGAGTACGGGCACGGTATGCACATGGCCTGTGCCGATGCCGCGCAGCGCTGCCTTGCGTTTGCGGTCGATGCGGCCAGGTATCCCGCGTCAGCCGAAGCCTACGGGGTGTGGCAGGTGAAGAAGCTCTACCTGCACCTGTACCCTGAAAATACTGTCGAGATGGATTGGGATCGCCCCCTGGCCGCCTATGGCGGGCTGACCGGCCTGGACATTGCCAACGAAGCGCTGACATGGCACATCAGCCAGCAGAGCACAAGCTTTGCAGGCGTTATGCCCAAAGAGCACAAGCACTCTGCGTATGCGTTCGGTTTGGTTTTTTCCACGGTGGGGGAAGATGTCCTCAAGAACGATTTTATGGAGAATATTGAATAGTCAAAAATGACTGTTACGGCGCTGTGGGGCGGACGTAATGGTCGGTATAGCTGTATCCGCTTTCCGGGCAGGTGTACAGGGTATAGCCGAATGCCGTGGCCGTGGGCGGCACGACCGTGACTGTATAACTGCCCTCTGCGCAGGTTGGAGGCAGCAGTACGGTTTTATAATCTCTGGTTTCGGTGCTTTCAAACGAAAGCACCGTATTGTTTTCCGGCTGCAGGTATTTGTTGAGCTTTTCACCGATGATGTCCTTGCAGTAGGCGCGCCTGTCGCTGTTGTGCTCAAAAAACGTAATGCGCGCGTCCACGGTGCACCCGCGCACGTAGCCCTTGTGATCGCGTTCATCGGACATATAGATTTTATACATCCCCAACACCCCGCCGTTGTGTACATAGCCGTGCACGGAGGCGTAGCCGTCGAGCTTTACTGTACAGTTTTCAATATCGAAGTACCCGGCTCCCGCAATACCGCCCAGAAATTCCTCGCATTTGAGGGAACGGTTCGTATCGACAATCACCAGCTCCACGTCGGCGGAGCAATTTGCAATGGTACCGCTGCCCGATCCGGCAATCCCTGCCACACCGCACATATAATAGTTCTGGTACAGGGTTATGCGACCCGTGACGCTGCACCCTGTAATGGTCGTGTACTCCGCTAGCCCCGCGATGCCCGCAGCAAAGCAGTTGAAGCCGTCGGCGGTGACATCGATACAAAGATTCAGCAGATGTAAATCCTTGATTTCCGCGTCCCGGACGACCGAGAACAGCGAGGCGAAATAGGTATCGTACTTTTTCAGGTTACCGTCCCGGGTACGGCCCTTTTTGTCTCCCACCTGTACAATGTGCAGGTTATAAATCGTGTGTCCGGCGCCGTCCAGCGTGCCGTAAAACTCGATCGGCTTCCAGGCGACGCCCTCCATGTCGATGTCGTCCGTCAAGATATAGCTTGCGGTTGGATTGTCCGCGATGGCCATGAGGTCCTCAGGCGTCGAGACCGCGATGGGAGCATCTCCCGCAAGGCCGGAAATGGGCAGGCTAAGCAGGGTTGCCAGAATCAGAACCGCCAGCTTTTTCATTTTCCTCAATCCTTTGTGTTTGGTAAAAACAGTGTACCACCCGCAAGGTCCGAAAACAAGGCACCTCGTTGACTTCCTCTTTTGGCGATGATATATTGTTGGGTAGCGTCTGGCAATATTTGTATCTGGAAAGGTCAGAAACCATGAAAGCAATTCGGATCGCCGTCATTATTTTAATGATACTTCTGCTCTCTGTGCTGGTACCGTCTGGGGTTGCTATTGGCGAGGTTTTACCGCTTCCGGTGGACAAATCACCCGGGCCGGAGGTCCCCCCGGAAGGATACCTCAGCGACACGGAATACATGGATGAGTCTCTGCATGTGAACATCACCCAGGGCCGGGTATACGATACCTACTGGATGGCGGTTACCGTGAAAATTGCCGATCCGTCCCAGCTCAGGACGGCCGTCGCAAGCAGCTACCGTAACCCCGGCGCCGCGTATGGCTCCTCAATCGCCAAGCGCGTCAACGCCGTGCTCGCGATCAACGGCGATTATTACGGCTACAACACCTCCGGCTTCTGCATCCGGCAGGGCACCGTCATCCGCCGCCGGGCGGACAAGAAAAGCGACGTGTTGATTATCGACCGCGACGGCAACCTGCACATCCTCCCGTCTGCGACGGAGGAGGAATGCGAGGCGTATGAGGATATCGCCGTCAACGCCTTCAACTTTGGCCCCGGCCTGGTGATCGACGGCGAAATGGTGACCGAGTTTACGGATGGCCAGCTCAACGGCAAGGGATCCAAAAAGCAGGCGCAGCGCATCTGCCTGGCGCAGACCGGGCCGCTTGAATACCTGATCGTCTATAGCGAGGGGCCGGAAAACAAGGATTCCAAGGGCCTGACCATCGCGCAGTTCGCGGAGCTTGTTTACTCCTTTGGCAACATATAGAATGCCTACAATCTGGACGGGGGATCGTCTTCGACCATCGTGTTCAACGGCGAGAAGATCAACGGCCTTTCCACCGGAAAGGTGCGCCAGATCTCCGATATTATCTATTTTGCCACCGCCTGGGTAAAGGATGGGGATTAACACTTGGAAAACGTAATTCTCTCCATAGGCAGTCTGCAGATCACCGCGTTCAGCCTGTGCATCATGGGCGCGGCCGCTGTGTCGGTGGCGTTTTTGCGTGTAACCATGCGCGGGCTTGGGCAGGATGCCTGGGCGGTGTTTGCCGCCTGGTGCCTGCCGCTTGCGCTGCTTGGCGCACGGCTGTTCTACAGCATGGCGCGTATCAACTATATTGTCGATCTGTTCGGCCTGGACTTTGTCCTTCGGCTGTGGGAGGGCGGGTACGCCTTCTTTGGCGCGGTGGGCGGCAGCGCGCTGGCCGGGCTGATTGCTGCCAAGCGCCTGCGGCGCAAGACTGCCGAGGTGCTCAACGCAGCAGCTCCGGCTCTGCTCCTCATGCTTGCGCTTGGTCGCTTTGCCGAGGGGCTGGGCGGCCTGGGCTATGGGCCGCTGGTGGAAAACCCGGCGCTTCAGTTCTTCCCGTTCGCGGTGCAAAATCTATATGGGGAATGGAACGTTGCTATCTTCATCGCCGAGGGCTTCACCGCGCTGATCGTGCTCCTTTTGTCGCTCAAGCGCTTCAAGGCGCACAAGGCGCTGAAGTCACTGATCATCATCGCCTCCACGCAGATCGTTTGGGAGAGTATGCGGCGGGATATGTTTCTGCGCTGGGGGTTTGTGCGCGTATCCCAGGTGGTGGCGGTGCTGGTGCTGTTCGCATTGCTGATCGTGCTCCTGTCCCGTCGCCGCAGGGCGGGGGAGAAGCCAAGCGCCTCGGCTGTGCCGATTGCGATCTTTATCGTACTCACGGGCGGCTGTATCGCGCTGGAGTTCGCCATGGATAAATCCCCGTTTCCGTACGGCTGGGCATGGCTGATCATGACGATTTGCGCCGCTTGTATGGCCGCCCTTCCCTGGAGGCTTTTACCCAAGGCCGAAGAAAGGTAAAATTCTGATGCGACACTGTTTGAACAGGATGCACTGGCTGCGTGTTGCGGCATGCCTTGTTGTGCTGCTGTCGCTTGTTCCGGGCATGGGGTACGGCACACAATGGCCGGAAAACCTGGACGAGGCGAAAATTCAGCTGGATAGCCTGAAGGACAGCGCTCCGGTATATGAGGCACAGTCCGCAACCACCTTCCATATCCGTAATCTTCCCCGTGACAATGCCTACTGGCTGCTGGAGGTTAAAAAAGCAAGACAGGTCAGCGTCCTCCTCTATGGCGAGGAATGGTGCGTGATCCAGTACCGTACGACGATTGGCTATGCCAGAACCCGCTGGCTGACCTATTTTCGTTCTCTTGATCCGTTCAACGCTCCGGTGCCCGATTTGGAAAGGCAATCGGGGATTGCGACGGTTACAGCGCCGGTCAGCGCGGCGGTCGAAAGCTATACGGGCAACGCGTTTCACGTGGGCGATGTCGTTACGGTGCTGACCTATGGCGGCGAGGATGCCCGGATCAATATGATGCGCTCCACGGCCGCCTTGCCTGCCGATGCGCTTGCCTTCACCGCGTTTACGGCATGGGAAAGCGCACAGCCCGGCGAGTGCATTGCCGCCTATACAACCTATTACAATGAAACCACCGGCGGGCGGCTTAGCGATAACCGCCGCTACAACATTGAGCTTGCCGCAGAGCGCATCAACGGCGCAACGCTCGCGCCCGGCGGCACATTCTCCTTCAACGGTTGCTGCGGGCCGTATCGCAAGGCGAACGGCTATCTTCTGGCCCCCAATATCAGCAAGGATGGCACAGGCTATGGCGGCGGCGTTTGCCAGGTGACCACTACGCTGTATAACGCGGTGCTCCATCTGCCTTTGCAGGTGGAAGCGTGGTGCGTGCACCGCGATATCGGGGTGGATTACATCAAGGTCGGGTTTGACGCGGCGGTCGGAAGCCGCGACTTCAGCTTTACCAATACGCTGTCTTACCCGATCACCATCAGCGCTTTGCCGCAAAACGGTGTGCTCACGGTGCTCATCTCCCGCAGTACCGCGCAGACCGACAACTAGGATTTGTTATAAGGATACTGAATAACAAGGCATTCTTCCCCCGAAAACTTGACATACGCAGACCCGCGCAATACAATAGGTTTCGTTCGGTATGCGCCTATAGCTCAGCAGGATAGAGCGTTCGCCTCCTAAGTCTATGAAAGTCCTTGCATTTAGGGCCAAAATGCGATAGGCTGTGGATGCGAAAAATTAAATACGTCTCTGTAGCTCAGTTGGATAGAGCGCGAGCCTCCTAAGCCCGAGGCCCCCGGTTCGAATCCGGGCAGGGACGCCAAAAGCAATGCCGAAAGTCTTGATTTATCAGGGTTTTCGGCTTTTCTTGTTTCCGGAGGTCTGAGTGACCAGGCAGTTAAATCTTCTGATACAGACTTTTCAGTATCCGGCTTTAATGCACTGACACAGTCAAAATTCCCAGCTAACAAATGTTAGCAGAAAAAACCGATTCTGCTAACAAAATCGCCGTTTTTGCAAACATGGGCAAAAAAACGGCTAAAAATATTGCTAACAAAAAAAGTGTTCGGCTGGAAGTTCAATGTGTAATGAGAAGTATATTAGCGTCCATATAGAGCGTCATCTTCATCCTCGTTATTGTGAAGTGACGCTCTTTTTTTATGCCCCAAAGGAGGTGAGAATTTTGTAGTGCTTAAAATTTCCTTACCATAAAAGGACGGAGGTGAAACTTATGAATACGGTAATGGCAATAGCAAATCAGAAAGGCGGTGTGGGTAAGACAACCACCTGCGAAAATCTCGGCGTCGGCCTCGCAAACGAGGGAAAGAAAGTTCTCCTGATTGACGCTGACCCACAGGGCAGCCTGACGGCTGCGCTTGGCTATGCACAGCCCGATCAGCTCGACACCACTCTTTCCACCCTGCTCAGTAAAATCCTCACAGAGCAGCCCCATGACCCTATGGAGGGCATTCTGCATCATGGTGAGGGCATTGACCTGATGCCAGCGAACATTGAGCTGTCCGGCTTGGAAGTGTCAATGGTCAACGCGATGAACCGGGAACGGGTTCTCAGCCAATATGTCAATGAGGTCAAGCGCAATTATAATTACGTTCTGATCGATTGTATGCCTTCTCTGGGGATGCTTACCGTCAACGCGCTTACAGCTGCCGACAGCGTCCTGATCCCGGCTCAGCCGCAATACTTATCCGCCAAAGGGCTTGAACAGCTCTTGCAGACGATCAACAAAGTCAGGCGGCAGATCAACCCCAAACTCAAAATTGAAGGAATTCTGCTGACAATGGTGGACGGGCGCACCAATTACGCCAAAGAAATCAGCGAACTGGTCAGAAGCACCTATGGAAGCAAGATCAATGTTTTTGCGCAGGATATTCCGCGTTCGGTTCGAGCAGCTGAAATGAGTGCCGCAGGTAAGAGTATTTTCGCCTATGACCCCGACGGCAAAGTAGCAAGTGCCTATTCTTCACTGACAAAGGAGGTGATGAAAATTGAAAGGCAGCGACAAAAAGATAGAACTGAAGGGGTACGATGATATTTTTACCCCTGATGCCGCCACGGCCACCGGCGAGCAGGTTCGGGAGATTGCCGTTGACCAGCTTTTTCCATTCAAAAATCACCCTTTCAAGGTGCTGGACGATCAGGCCATGCTTGATACCGTGCAGAGTATCAAGGAACACGGCGTATTGGTACCTGCAATCGCAAGGCCCCGGCCGGAGGGCGGCTACGAGCTTGTGTCTGGGCACCGCCGCCAGCACGCCTGCCAGCTTGCGGGCATCGAATCCATGCCGGTCCTGGTGCGCAATCTTGATGATGATGCGGCGACGATTCTCATGGTTGACAGCAATTTGCAGCGAGAGAACATTCTGCCCAGTGAACGTGCTTTCGCTTTCAAATTGAAGTTGGAAGCAATGAAACATCAGGGAACGAGGACAGATTTAACTTCGCCGCAAGTTGCGGCGAAGTTAAGGACAGACGATGCAATCGCCAAATCCGCTGGCATCAGCGGTGATTCTGTTCGCAGATTCATCCGCCTGACAGAGCTTATCCCAGAAATGCTTGCGATGGTCGATGACCGCCGCATGGCGTTCAATCCTGCTGTTGAGCTTTCCTACCTCACCAAAGACGAGCAGCAGCAGCTTTTTGAAGAAATGGAAAACTGTCAGGCAACCCCTTCTCTTTCTCAGGCTCAGCGGCTCAAAAAGTTTTCACAGGAAGGTAAACTCAGCGAAGATGTGATTATGGCTGTTATGAGCGAGGAAAAGAAAGACATCGACAAGGTGACGCTTCCTGGCGAGGCCATCAACAAGTTTTTTCCAAAGTCGTTTACCCCAAAACAGAAACAGGATACGATCATCAAGCTGCTGGAACAATGGCAGCGAAAACGGCAGCAGTCGCTTGAACGTTGAGCGACCCGCTGCCGTTTCGCCATTTCTGATGGGATATTTACTTCAAATACGAAACGAAAGAAGGAGGCCGT
>Ga0116164_10000240_pt1 | contig 52013 bp, 45 predicted proteins | sample AD_UKC109_MetaG_FD_89888 | JGI IMG/M metagenome (GOLD analysis project Ga0116164, IMG submission 89888) | Active sludge microbial communities of municipal wastewater-treating anaerobic digesters from Hong Kong - AD_UKC109_MetaG | ecosystem: Engineered > Bioreactor > Anaerobic > Digestate... | reverse complement strand
GGTATGCGCTGACGCGGCAGCGGGTGACCTTTACGTGGGAGCCATGCCCCGGCGTGACGATCGATACGGCGCTGATTCCCGCGGGGGAGTGGCACGTGCGCGTTCACCGCATCCGCACCGCGCGGCCGATCGACGTCGCCGAGGGCGGCTACGCCATCTCCCGTGACGGCAGCGGTCAGCCCGTGTCGTCGGCCGGGACGGATTTCGCGCTCGTCACCGCGCCGTGGGGCGTAAGCGGCGTCAAAGCCCTGCGGGGGTTTGACCGCGGCGAGGTGCTCGGGCCCGAGCCCAACACCAACCTGATGGCGCCCCGCACGCTGCTGCCAACCTTGCGCGCGCATCTTGCGGCGGGCGAGCATACGCTAGTCTCGGCGGTGCTGGGCACGGCGGGGGAGACCGCATTCGAATTACCCGAGGAGGTGCCGGACCTTGCAAACCTGGGCTAACCAAACCTTTGAAAAGCTGGTGTCGAAATTTACCCGCTCGGCGGCGCTGGCGGCGGAGCAGGACCTGATCCCCTACAGGAGCGAAAACGGCCGTTGGGTCGGCTCGCCGTTCGACGGCAACGGCTGGTGGACGAGCGGCTTCTGGCCCGGGCTGATGCTTCTGCTTTACGCGGACACGAAGGACGAGCGCTTCCTGACCGAGGCGCGGCGCGCGGAAGCGCTGCTGACCGGCGAGCTGACGATCTTCAACGCGCTCAGCCACGACATGGGATTTATGTACCTGCTCTCGGCGGGCGTGGACTGCAAGCTGACCGGGGATGCCGCCGCGCGGCGGGATACGCTGCACGCCGCGACGCTGCTGGCCGGACGTTTCAACCCGGCGGGCGGCTTTCTTCGCGCCTGGAACGGCGACCGGTACGGCTGGGCGATCATCGACTGCATGATGAACCTGCCGCTTTTGTACCGGGCGTCGCGCGATACGGGCGACCCGCGCTTTACGCAGATCGCACGCATCCACGCCGATACCACCCTGCGCGCGTTTGTGCGGCCGGACGGCAGCTGCAACCATATCGTGATTTTAGATCCCGTGACCGGGCAGGTGCTGGAGAAGCCCGCCGGGCAGGGCTATGCCGTCGGCAGCAGCTGGAGCCGCGGGCAGGCGTGGGCGCTGTACGGGTTCACGCTGAGTCACCGGTGGACGGGCGATCCGCGCTATCTGGAGGCGGCGTGCGGAATCGCCGATTACTTCATCGCCAATATCCGCGCGGACGGCTTGACGGACTGCGATTTCCGCCAGCCCGCCGAGCCGGAAAAGCTGGATAACATCGCCGGCGCGTGCGCGGCGTGCGGGCTGCTCGAGCTTGCCAAGGCCGCGCCGGAGGAAAAAAAGGCCGCGCGATACCAAACGGAAGCCGTGCGGATGCTGCGCGCGCTGGATACGCTGTGCGCCGACTGGAGCGATGCCTCGCCCGGCGTGCTGCAGAAGTGCACCGCCGCCTATCACGACAACAACGGCGCGGGAACGCATGTGAACATCCTGTACGGCGATTACTTCTTCACCGAGGCGGTGGCCAAGCTGCGCGGCAGCGATCCGATGTTCTGGGGCTAGGTAAACGCTGATCAAATCCCCTGTACGCTGTCGCGTCATATTTCCGCCAGCCCGGGCCTGCGGAAACCTTGACGTAGCGCTGCTACTACTGCGGTTTCCGCAAACCCAATCTGACGAAAATCTGGCGCAACATCGCACAGGCACTTTATTCATCGTTTACCTAGGCTTGACGGAAAACGGAAAACGGATATTTGAATAAAGCCATGCCCGCGACGCCGGCTGAAACGGTATCGCGGGCATGCAATGCTGTAAGGCTTTATGCGAATTTTCTATGCCTGATAGGCATTGGAGGTCGTATCGCCGCCGTGGCCGGTCCAATTGGTATGGAAAAACCGGTCCCGCGGGCTGTCCAGCCGCTCGTAGGTGTGCGCGCCGAAGTAGTCGCGCTGCGCCTGCAGGAGGTTTGCGGGCAGCCGTCCGGTGGTATACCCGTCGAAGTAGGAGAGCGCCGAGGTCATGGCGGGCGCGGGTACGCCGCTCGTCAGCGCCGCGGCCGCGGCTTTGCGCCACGCGGGCAGTAGCGCTTCGACGGTCTGCTTGAAATACGGATCGAGCAGCAGATTCTGGAGATTGGGGTTGCGGTCGAAGGCCTCCTTGATCTTACCGAGGAAGATGCTGCGGATAATGCAGCCGCCGCGCCACATCAGCGCGATGCCGCCGTAGTTGAGCTTCCAGCCGTAGGTATCCGCCGCCATGCGCATCAGCGCGTAGCCCTGTGCGTAGGAGATGATCTTGGACGCGTACAGCGCCTGCCGGATCGTTTCGATCATGGCGGCTTTATCACCCGTGAAGGGGAGAACGGTCCGCGCGTAGGCCGCGTAGGCCGTCAGGCGCTCGTCCTTCATGGCGGAGAGGCAGCGGGCGAACACGGCTTCGCTGATCAGCGTCAGCGGCGTGCCCTCGTCCAGCGCGGCGACGGACGTCCATTTTCCCGTGCCCTTCTGGCCCGCCGTATCGAGAATCTTGTCCACGAGCGGCTGCCCGTCCGTATCCTTCACCGCCAGAATGTTGGCGGTAATTTCGATCAGGTACGAGTTCAGCTCGCCCCGGTTCCATTCGGCGAACACATCGTGCATCTCGTCGGGCGTCATGCGCAGATGTTCCCGCATCAGCTGGTAGGCTTCGCAGATCAGCTGCATGTCGCCGTATTCGATGCCATTGTGCACCATCTTCACAAAATGCCCCGCGCCGTTTTCGCCCACCCAGTCGCAGCAGGGGGACCCGTCCTCCACCTTGGCGCAGATCGCCTGCAGGATGGGCTTGACGCGCGGCCACGCGGCGGGGGAGCCGCCGGGCATCATGCTGGGACCGCCCAGCGCGCCCTCCTCCCCGCCGGATACGCCCGTCCCGATGAACAGCATACCCTTGCTCTCCACATACTTCGTGCGCCGGATAGTATCGGGGAAGTGGCTGTTGCCGCCATCGATGATGATATCGCCGGGGGAAAGCAGCGGCAGAAGCTTGTCGATGGTCTGGTCCACCGGATCGCCCGCCTTGATCATCATCATGATGACGCGCGGCGGTTCCACGGCCTGCACCAGCTCGGCAAAGGAATACGTGCCGATAAAACGCCCGCCCTTGCCGCGGCCCTCGATGAAGCGCGTAACGACCTCGGTTTCGATGTTGTACACGGCGACGGTAAAGCCGTTTCTTTCCATGTTCATGGACAGGTTTTCGCCCATGACCGCCAATCCGATCATGCCGATATCCGCTTTTTTCACAATCAAATCCTCCGCTTACCGCTGTACGCGGGCGTTGCCGGCGTAGATGTCCCAGACCTGCTTTTCGTCGGCGGGATCAGCGTAATCGTACAGGCTGGAGGCGGCCAGCACGCCGGTCGCCCAGCCGAACTGCACCCATTGGGCGGGCTCCCAGCCCTTCAGAATACCGTACAGCAGCCCGCCGGTAAAGGCGTCGCCGCCGCCGATGCGGTCCAGCACCGGAATGGGGCGGGGCTCCTCCACAAACCACTGTCCGCCGGTGCGCAGCAGCGCGCCCCACATGTGCTCGTTGGCGCTGACCACCTGCCGCAGCGTGGTGGCGAACACGCTTGCGTTGGGATACTCCGTTTCCGCCTGCGCGATCATGGCCTTGAAGGTGTCGATCTTGGAGGAAAGCGCCTTCCCGCCGGCTTCGGGGCCCTTGAGGCCGAGGCAAAGCTGGAAGTCCTCCTCGTTGCCCACCAGAATATCGGCCAGGGAAGCGATCGTGCGGAAGGCCTCGGAAAGCTCCCCCTCGCGGCCCTTCCAGAAGGTGCTGCGGTAGTTGAGATCAAAGCTGACCAGCGTGCCGCAGCGGCGCGCGGCCTGCGCAAGCGCCACGCAGAAGCGTGTGGTTTGCTCGCTCAGCGCGGCGATCAGGCCGGAAATATGCAAAATGCACACGCCCTCCGCGCCGAAGATGCGCTCGATATCGAACTCGTCGATGGACAGCGTGCGCCCGACCTCGCCCGCGCGGTCGTTCCACACGCGCGGCGCGCGCAGGCCGAAGCCGGCGTCGGCGATGTTGAACTGATGCCGCACGCCCCAGGGGCCGTCCGGCGCAACCTCCTCACCCTCAAAAGAAATATTGCGCTCCCGGAGCTGGCCGCGGATAAACGCGGCGACGGGGCTGCCCTTGACGAACTTCGTCAGCGCCAGGCACGGATATCCCAGGGAAGCGGCGACGTTGAGGACGTTGGTCTCCGCACTGGTCGACTGCATCATAAAGTGGCTGCTGTTGTGAACCGCCATGCGGCTGTCCGGCGTGATACGCACGCCCATGCTGGTGGGGCAGGCGAGCGCGTATTGAAAATCGGAACGGGTGATGAAAGCCATGGTAGTACCTCCCGGTGTGTTTTTTGCGGATGCCGAGGCACCCGCGGCAGTCCTCGAAAAATGCTCTGTTTATTGTATACCGCGACTGCGCGCGGTTGTCAACGCAGAAAAGTTTGCAAATTCCATGTTAATTTTGTTGACATAACCCACCAGACGTGATAAAGTAAGGATAAATCGGTATACCGGTATGCCAAAAAGAAATTTTTAAATGCGGACGGAAACACGGAATCATGAAAGCAATTGTCAAATTTGCGGATGGGGAAACCGGCTTTGAAATGCGCGAGGTGGACAAGCCCCGGCCCGCGAAGGATGAACTTTTATTGGCGGTCGATACGGTCGGCATCTGCGGAACGGATATCCATATTATCCGGGACGAATATCCCCACAGCATGCCGGTAACCCTGGGGCACGAGTATGTGGCGACGGTGGTGCAGGCGGGAAGCGAAACCGAGGGATTTGCGATTGGCGATACCGTGGTTTCGCTGGCGTGCGCATACACCTGCCGCGAGTGCGAATACTGCAAATCCGGTCTGGACATGATGTGCCCGGATCGGCGCTCCATCGGCTCCTGGCGCAACGGGGCCATGTGCAAGTACCTGGTCGTTCCCGCGCGCAGCTGCTTCAAGGTGGGGGGAAAGCCCGCCGACATCATGGCGCTGTACGAGCCGGCGGCGTGCTGCGTGCGCGCGGTGCACGAGATCGGCAAGGTGCAGAGCGCCGACGTGGCGCTGATCAGCGGAGCCGGCCTGATGGGGCAGATCTGCATGCAGCTTTGCAAAAAGGCGGGCGCGCGCACGGTGATGGCGGGACTTCCGTCGGATGCGGACCGCCTCGCATTGGCCGGAATGCTTGGATGCGATCAAACGGCAACCTCGCCCGAGACGATCGCCGCGGCGCTGGAAGCGCTGGGCGAGCCGGGCTTTTCGCTTTCGCTGGAATGTGCGGCCGCTGCGCCGTCGCTGATGAACTGCATCCGTTTCGCAGCAAAGAAGGGCCGCGTGGTGCAGGTGGGGCTGTACGGCAAGAGCGTTCCGGTGGATCTGGACGGCGCGTTGTACAAGGAGCTGCAAATTCTGACCAGCTTCGGCTCCAATCCGTCGAGCTGGAAGAGGATGCTGGAGCTGATCGGCGGTATCCGCCTGGAGCCGTACGCGGGGCATGTGCTGCCGCTGAGCGCGTGGGAGCAGGCGTTTCAGGATGTAACCAGCGGTAAGTATTTCAAGGTTCTGATGAAACCGGAAGAAACGTAAGGACACGAAAATCATGAGCGAAAACCGTTACCTGCAATGGATGACCACAAAGACCCCCTCCGTATACTGGCACGACAGCGCCGTCGTGCCCGAATTGGACGCGGCGATGGAAAACGGCGCGTGCGGACTGACGACGAATCCCTTTTTGATTGCTTCCACGCTCAAGGCGCAGCCGGAATTCTGGAAATCCGTGCTCCCGGGCGTTGATCAAAGCGTACGGGGCGACGAGCGTGCGCAGGCGTGGACCGCGCAGGCGGTCACCTGGCTGGCCGATAAGGTGCACCCTCTGCGCGCCGGGGGCGATTACCGCGGCTACTGCTGCGCGCAGACCAACCCGGCGCACCCCGGCGATACGGAGACCACGATCGCGACCGCGAAAGCGTACGGCGCGTGCGGCGACAACGTTGTGGTGAAGGTGCCCGCCACGCGCGCGGGCCTTGAGGCGATGGAAGAATGCATGGCGCTGGGCCTGAATGTCGCGGCCACGGTGAGCTTCACGGTGGCGCAGGTGCTGGCGGCCGGCGAAGCGGTGCGGCGCGGCCACGAGCGCGCCAAAAAGAACGGGATCAAACCGGGGCTTGGAATTGCGGTCGTCATGGTGGGACGGTTGGACGATTATCTTCGGGACGTGGCGAAGGATACCCGCGCGAAGGCGACCGAGGCGGATATCATCTGGGCGGGCACGGCGGCGATCAAGCGCGCCTACCGTATTTTCAAGGAACGCGGCTACGCCTGCATGCTGATGCCGGCCGCCGCCCGCGGTAATTATCACATCACCCGGCTGGCCGGAGCGGATATGATCATGAGCGTTTCCCACGGCATCGCCGCGGGGCTTGTAAACGAAGCCGATCTAGCGCCGCATATCGACGATCCGGTGGATCCCGCGATACTCGCCCGCCTGATGGAAATGCCGGAATTTGTGAAGGCGTACGAACCGGACGGCATGAGGACAGACGAATTCATCACGTTCGGTTCCTGCAACCGGACGCTGGACCAGTTCGTGCAGTGCGGCTGGAACATATTGAAGGGGCTGGAATTATAAGCTCCGCAAGCGATGTATTTTAGCATGAACCGACCGTTCGTGCTGAAAAATATAAGGAGGAAAGACTATGAAAAAACTGATCGCACTGGTTCTCTCCCTGGCCCTTATTCTCGTCAGCACAGCCGCGATGGCAGCTGTATGGCCTGACGGCACGCCCACCGTATACGTTGGATACGGCGCCGGCGGCGGAACGGACACTGCCGTTCGCCCCATCGTTGCCGTCATGGCCGAGTACCTCGGCGAAAACATCAACGTGGTCAACATGGAAGGCGCAAACTCTTCCGTGGCTTGCGACTATGTGCTTGCACAGCCGCATGACGGCTACACGATGTTTGCCACCGGCACCGGCGGATTTTCGTCCTTCCCGGTCTACGGCTACTCTGATTCCAGCTGGCAGGATTGGATCTCCTTCCATCCGTACTCCGGCCCGGCAGTCGTATACGCCAATCCCGACTCCGGCATCACCACGACCGACGAACTCTTTGCGTATCTGGCCACGGGCGCGAACTTCGCCATCGGCGCGTTCGGCAACGGCCCGCACACGCAGTTCGAAGCAATCTGCGCGGCCAAGGGCGTCGAATCCCCCAACTACGCACTGTTCGGCTCCTGCAATGACGCCGGTGTGGCGGTTATCGCAGGCGACGCAATGGTTGGCGCCGGCTCCCTGTCGTCTTTGATCGATTACATCAACGCCGGCAAGCTGGTCCCGATCTTCGTGACGTGCGCAACGCCCTTTGAGTTCACCGAAGTCGGCATCACCGCGCCCTCTGTAACCACCGAGGTTGCCGGCACCGACTCCATCCCGAACCTGAACGAGACCTGGCCCATCATGATCCCGCGCGACACGCCGCAGGCGATCATCGATTCGCTGACCGAGGCCTTCGAGTACGCGCTGACGACCGATACCATCAAGGAATTCGCAGCCTCCAAGGGCTTCAACATCATCGGTCTGACCGGCGATGCGGCCGACGAATTCCTGGCCTATTCGATCTCCGGCTATTCCTGGACGATCTTCAACGCCGGCCTGGCGGACGGCAATCCCGCGGATCACGGTATCCCGACCCTTGCGGACTTCGATTGGGATACCCTGAAAACGACGGTTGAGTAATTTTCATCCGGTGGATGACTCACTGTAGTAACAAGGCTGCGCCTGGGCAACAGGCGTAACCCGAACCGAACAACATGAGGGCATCGGCGACACAACTCGGTCTTCGGTGCCCTCTCTTCACACAAGGAAAGGAGTGGCTGCAATGGACGGCGGGAAACCAAAGAAAGCTGCCATGAATACGGGCTTTGGCGTGCTTCTGTGTATATTCAGCATTTATGTCATCGTCAGTTCGTTACACATGAAATATTTCAAGCAGTTCATAGACGGCGCAGGATTTTTCCCGCTGATTATCGGGTGCGTGCTGCTGGGACTTGGCGGGGTTCTGACCTTTATCGGGATCAATGCCGGTGGATTGGCGGAGCTCAAACAGGTGTTCACCGGAAGCTTTATTCTGGCGTTTATTAAAAACGAGAATACGATTCGCGTGGTGGTTCTCGTAGCGATGATGGCGGTTTACGTATTTGTTTTGCTGGGCAACATTCCGTTTGTCTGGGCGACCACGATCTATCTGTTTATTACGTTTTTATATTTGCGGGCCTTTCAGAAAAAATGGATTATTCCAGGATGGGTTCTGGCAATTTTCACCTCGGTTGTGACTTCGTTTATTGTCTTTTACGCGTTCAAGCTTGGCTTGGGCCTCACGCTACCCTAAGGAGGAACCTGAAGTGAGTGAAGTAGCAAAACAACTCGGCTATTTCGTATCGGCCATCGGCAGTGCATGGGGCGGCGCGAATATGCTGATTATCGCGGGCGCGGTTCTGCTGGGCCTGATCGTGGGCGCGATCCCCGGTCTGACCGGCACGATGGCGCTGGCGCTTTTAATCAATATTACCTACGGCATGTCCAGGTCCGCGGCGGTCGCGTTCATGCTGGGCACGTATGTCGGCGCGGTGTCGGGCGGTCTGTTTTCCGCCGTTATGCTCAACATTCCGGGCACGCCAAACGCGGCGGCGACCGCGCTGGACGGCTATCCGCTCGCCCTGCAGGGCAAGGGCGCCAAAGCGCGCTTCGGCGGCATCACGGCTTCCTGCCTGGGCACTTTAATCTCCTGCGTCATCATGATGCTGGCAACCCCCGTGATTTCCAACGTCGCGCTGAAATTCGGCAAGTGGGAGCTGTTCCTGCTGGCGGTTTTCGGCATCACCATCTGCGGCAACCTCACGCAGGACAGCACGCCGCTGAAAGGGTGGATCGGCGGTTTTCTGGGCTTTTTCTGCGCCATGGTCGGTGTGGACGGCATCTACAACGGTGCACGCTTTATCTGGATCCCCGAGCTGACCAGCGGCGTAACCCTGATCCCGGCGCTGATCGGCCTGTTCGGCATCGCCGAGGTGCTGTCCGTACTGCAGGATCGTACGCCCATTAAAATTACCGATACCTCCGGCACGATGATCCCGGATAAACAGGAAATGCGGAGTATTCTGAAGCCTGTTTTACGCTCCAGCCTGATCGGCTGCGGCATCGGCGCGATCCCCGGCGCCGGCGAGGATATCGCGGCCTGGCTGTCCTATTCCGTAGGCAAAGCCAGAAGCAAAGCCAAGGAGCTGTTTGGCAAGGGCAGCTTCGAGGGCATATCCTGCTCCGAAACCGCAAACAACGCGTGTATCCCCGGCGCGATGATCCCGATGCTGACGCTGGCGATCCCGGGCTCCACGCAAGCCGCGATGTTCCTGGCGGCGATGAACCTGCACGGCATTCAGCCCGGACCGATGCTCACCCTGAAAGACCCGACCTTTATGTACGTCGTCGGCCTGACCCTCGTGATCGCGTCCCTTTCCATGTTCGTGATCGCGCTGTTCCTGACCAAGCCGATGACCAAGATCCTGCAGATCAACCGCAAGATCCTGATGCCCATCATCGTGGTGCTGACGGTCGTGGGCGCGTACGCGTCCCGTTCCACGCTGTTTGACGTCAAGCTGATGCTGGTGTTCGGCGTGATCGGCTTCCTGCTTCGCAAGGTGAAAATTCCCATGGCCCCCATCACGCTGGGATTGATACTGGGCGGCACCGCCGATACCAGCTTCCGCCAGGCGCTGTCGCTGGGCAACGGCTCGATCATCCCGCTCCTTTCCCGCACGGTCGGCGATATTCTGATTGCCGTCGTGGTGATGACGTTGATTTCCGGCGCGCTGAAGACCATCAAGGCGACCAAGGAAGAAATCAGGAGGAAGAACGAGGAGGTCTCGGAGACATAACCGGCGCACCGTATATCGGGACAAGAACCGTCCGTTGGACCGGAATGCGGCAACGGTGTCTTCCCTGCGGCCATGCATAGACTGAGAATATTAATATAGAAAGAAGTGCGACTTATGAACGTCAAGGACAAAATGATTCTCATAACCGGCGGCGCAGGCGGATTGGGCAGCGCCATGGCAAGGGTTTTGTGCGAAAACGGCGCAAAGGTGGTCCTGATGGATCTGGAGGCCACCCGTGAAAAGGGCGAAGCGATCGTTGCCGAACTGAAGGCGGCGGGCGGCGAGGCATGGTTCCGCAGCTGCGACGTTACCTCCGAGGAGGACTGGAAAGCGACCGTGGATTTCGCGGTGAAAGCGGCGGGCAGGGTGGACGTGCTGGTCAACAACGCCGGCATCAACATCCGCAAGCCTGTGGAAGAGATGGCCATCGACGAGTGGATGACGATGATGAAGGTCAACACCGGCTCCGCTTTCCTGGGCTGCAAGTACGCCATTCCGGTGATGCGCAGGCAGGGCGGCGGCGTGATTATCAACACCTCCTCCGTGTGCGGCCTGATCGGGCATAAATACACCACCGAGGCGTACACCGCAACCAAGGGCGCGATTACGATGCTGACCAAGGCGATCGCGTCCCGCTACGCGAAGGATAACATCCGCTGTAATTCCATCCATCCCTCCACGGTGGATACGCCTTTCATTCAGCTTCTGTTCAACGATCCTCAAAAGGGCGCGCAGAGCCGCTCGGAGCGCCTGGGCGAGGTTCCGCTTGGAAGGCTTGCCACATCCCTGGATGTCGCAAACGCGGTGCTGTACCTTGCAAGCGAGGAAGCTTCCTTCATCAACGGCGTCGCGCTGCCCATCGACGGCGGTGTGACCTGTTACTGATAAACCGGAAAAAGGACAGGAGGAAAAGCGTTATGGAATTCACTGCAAAGGAAATCTGCGAACTCAGAAAGCGCGCGGCGCAGCTGCGCAGCAATCTCATTGATATGATCCCGCCGGGAAAGGTCGGGCATCTGGGGGGCAGCTCGTCCATTATGGATGTTGTCGCTGCGCTCTACTTTAAAATCATGCATGTGTATGACGATCCCAAGGATCCCCGCAGGGACCTGCTGGTGTTCTCCAAGGGTCATGCGGTGCTGGCGCAGTATGCCGCGTTTGTGGAGCTGGGCTATGTGGAGCGCGAAGCGCTCAAGTATGTGAAAACGCTGGAATGTACGCTGCAGGGTCATCCGGATATGGACCATACGCCGGGGATTGAGGCGGTAACCGGTTCGCTGGGACAGGGCCTGTCGGTGTGCCTGGGCATGGCGTTCGGCCTGCGGCTGGACAAGAAGGATAACCGCGTATACTGCATCTTGGGCGACGGCGAGCTGGCCGAGGGCCAGATTTGGGAAGCCGCGATGGCCGCAGCCGCCTACAAGGTGGATAACCTCTGTGCGGTCGTGGACGTGAACGGCGTGCAGGCGACCGATACGGTGGAGCATGTGCTGCCCGACCCGAACCTGCAGAAAAAGTGGGAAGCGTTCGGCTGGAAGACCATCGTAATCGACGGCCATGATATGAAACAGATCCTTGACGCGCTGGAGGAAGCCAAAACGGTTAAGGGTCAGCCGACCGTGATTTTGGCAAAAACCATCAAGGGCAAGGGCTTCACGTTTGCGGAGGGCAAGGCTGCTTTCCATAATGCGGCGATGAATTGCGAGCAATACGAGCAGGCCAAAGAGCTGGTCAAGAAAATGCTGGAGGAGGCGTAACGATGAAAACGGGTAATATGCGCAATGCGTACGGTCAGGCCCTGCTGGAGCTGGGCCGCTCCAACGGCAAGGTTGTTGCTTTGGAAGCCGATCTTGGGAAATCCACGATGTCCAACATGTTTGGCAACGAGTTCCCGGAGCGCTATTTTCAAATGGGTATCGCGGAAGCGAACATGATTTCGGCCTCGGCCGGGCTCGCGCTGACGGGGCATGTGGCGTTTGCCAATTCCTTTGCGGTGTTTGCCTCCGGCCGCCCCTACGACCAGATCCGCTCCTCCGTAGCCATTCCGCGCCTGAACGTGAAAATCTGCGGCTCGTCCGCCGGTTTGTCCGACTTCGGCGACGGCAAAACCCATCAATCGGTTGACGATATCACGATCATGCGCGTTCTGCCGAACATGAAGGTGTTCTCTCCGGCGGACGCCGCGGAAACCGCGAAGATGGTCAAGGTGATGGCGGAACTCCCCGGGCCGTGCTACATCCGCGTGAACCGCAACGAGGTGCCCGAGGTGACCGATCCTGACGAACCCTTCGAGGTCGGCAAGGTGAAGGTACTCCGCGAAGGAACCGACGTCGTGATCTTCGCGACCGGCTATATGGTGTACCAGTCGCTGCAGGCGGCGGAAACGCTGCAGGAAAAGGGAATCTCCGCCAAGGTGGTCAATATGGCGACGATCAAGCCCCTTGACACGGACGGCGTGCTGGCCGCCGCCGCCGGGATGAAGGCCGCCGTGACCGTCGAAGAAGCGAGCATTCTCGGCGGGCTTGGCTCCGCGGTGTGCGAAGCGCTGTGCGCCGGACCGGCCGAAAGCCGTATTCCGGTCGGCATCATCGGCATTCAGGATACCTTCGGCACATGCGCGCAGAGCTATGAGGAGCTGCTGAAGTACTACCACCTGATGCCGGAAGACATCGTTGCCAAAGTCAACAGTATGCTGTAACCTTTTTTACTTACCAAACGCAGGATTGGAGGAAATTTCCATGAAAATTGGCTTTATCGGACTGGGGATCATGGGCAAGCCCATGGCGAAGAACCTTTTGAAGGCCGGGTATGACCTGGTCGTAAGCGACAAATTTGCCAAGGACGCGGTGGCGGAAGTCGTGGCAGCGGGCGCAACCGCGGCCGCAACCAACGCGGAAGCCGCCGCGCAGGCGGATATCCTGATCACCATGGTGCCCAACTCCCCGCAGGTTGAGGAAGCGCTTTTCGGGGAAGACGGCGCGGCGGAAACGCTCAGGCCCGGCAGCATCGTGCTGGACTGCTCGTCCATCAACCCGGTCGCATCCCGTGAGATCAGCGCGAAGCTGGCCAAGAAGGGTGTCGAGATGATGGACGCGCCGGTATCCGGCGGCGAACCCAAGGCGATCGACGGCACGCTGGCCTTTATGGTGGGCGGCAAGCCGGAAATCTTTGAAAAGGTCAAACCCCTGCTGGAGAAAATGGGCGCGTCCGTGGTGCTGTGCGGCGATATCGGCGCGGGCAACGTAACCAAGCTGTGCAACCAGATCGTCGTCGCGGTCAACATCGCGGGAGTCGCGGAAGCGATGACGCTGGGCCAGCAGTGCGGCGTGGAGCCGCAGAAGATCTTCGAAGCCATCAGGGGCGGGCTGGCAGGCTCGACCGTGATGAACGCAAAGGCGCCCATGATGATGGACCAGAACTTCAAGCCGGGCTTCCGTATCAACCTGCACATCAAGGACCTGAACAACGTGGTGGATGCCGCCGCCAAGTACGACAGCCCCATTCCGCTGACCCAGTCCGTGCTTGAGATGATGAAGATTCTCCGGCGCGACGACGACGCGGGCTGCGATCACAGCGCGCTGGTGAAGTATTATCAGAAGCTGACGGGTGAAGCACTCCATCATTGACGGTAACGGCAGGCGATGCCGCGGGGGAAACGATGAGAGACGAACAACCGGCGCAGAATCCGGCGCCGCTTACAGTAACCATAGCGCCGGCCTGGCCGGTTGTAACCCCGCGCGTCGTCAGCACGGAACAATGCGGCGAACCTGTTTTGCCTGCACGGTTTCGCTGGAAATGGTGGACATCGGTAAAACGGCTGGCGACACAATACAAAGAAAATGCAGCAAAACGGATTCGCAGATGGTAAAATAGGCGTATAGGCAAAACGCCGGGCACTGGAGGGCGTATCCCGCGGATGTTCGGCGCTTCCTATAAACAAATGGGATGAGAGCGTAGATATGTATGTTTGAATATAAACCCTTGCAGAACCTTGCCTATGAACAGCTGCGCGAAATGATCTACAAGCGCGAGCTGAAATTCGGCGTGGTTTACAGCGAGACGCGTCTTGCGTCGCAGCTGTCCATCTCGCGTACGCCCATTCGCGTTGCCCTTAACCAACTCAACCGTGAGCGGTATATCGATATTATGCCCAACCGCGGCTTTCAGCTTCATTCGCCGGATGAGAACGATATCTGGGAGGCGTATCACGTCCGCATGATGATCGAGTGCTACTGCGGCGAGAAGCTTGCGCAGGACTGCCAGACGCCCAACGCGCAGAAGTCGCTGCAGAAGATGCAGGAGTGTCTCGATCATCAGGCCGCGCTGCTGGACCGCGGACACACCGTGGATCTGCGCCAGTTCTGGCTGGAGGATCAGGAGTTTCATTTCGTGCCGCTCAATTACATCAATATCTCCGCGTTCAACCTGCAATACGACAGCTTTCTGCATATCTTCATGCCGCAGCACCTCAAGCAGCATTATATTCTGGGGCGCAGCGAAAGCACCATCGTGGAGCATCAGAATATCATTCACTGCCTGCGGTCGGGCGACGTGCAAAAGTCGCGGGAAGCCATTCAGCAGCATTTGAACACCACGCTCAATCTCGCGTTGAGCAACAAGGACCCGGAGGAGTAATCCCTGTGATCGCAACGGTTCTAACGGATAATACCGCAAACGGCGACCTCTGCGGCGAATGGGGCCTTTCCATCCATATCGAATACGAGGGACACCGCTATCTTCTGGATACGGGGGAAACGGACCTGTTTCTCCAAAACGCGGGAAAGCTGCATATTCCCATCGAGGATGTGGAATACGGCATCCTTTCGCATGCGCATTACGACCACAGCAACGGCATGGAAGCGTTTTTCGGGGCGAACCGGAAGGCGCAGTTTTACGTAAGAAGCGAGGCAAGGCGCAAATGCTATGACCGGTGCGCCGAAACGCCCAAATACATCGGCATCAGGGACGGCATTCTGGAAGATTATCCGGACCGCATCGTGTATCTGGATCACGATCTGGAGCTGAACCCCGGCGTGCACATCCTTGGTCATCACACGGCGGGGCTGGAGGCCCAGGGGCTGCGCGCTTCCATGTTCATCCGGGATGGAAACGGGTGGAAACCTGACGATTTCCGGCACGAGCAGAGCCTGGTGTTTGAAACGGACGCGGGACTGGTACTTTTCAGCAGCTGCTCGCATGCCGGGGCCGACGTCATTCTGCGCGAGGCGGCGGCGCTTTTTCCCGGGCGGGAGATCCGCGCGATGATCGGCGGGCTGCACCTGTTCATCCGCACGCCGCAGGAGGTGCGCGCGCTTGCGCAGAGCATGCGCGGGACCGGTATCCGCAAGGTGATCACCGGCCACTGCACGGGCGATGCCGCGCTGGCCGTGCTGCGCGAGGAGCTTGGCGACGCCGTGGAAACGCTGTACTGCGGGAAACGGATGGAATTTTAAACCGGTTGTAAATACTGAACGAAGCGTAAACGATAGTGCAGGCGAATTTGATTTATATAGGGTCTGTATGCTTTTTTGCGTTGCATCATTTTCCGTTTCCCGCTGGATTTTAGCTTGCAAATGTGTATAATAAAAACATTGGAGCCGATACGCGAAGATCCTAAGAAAGCTTGTGCCTGAAGGGATGCCCCGAAAGAACGCCCGCAGCAGCTTTCCGCAAACATCGTATAGAAAATGTCCGCCGCCTGGGTCGCATGCGGATCGTGATAAGGGACGGAGGCGGACCCGCCTCCCCGGGAAGGTCACGTCGCCCGGCACAGGAAGAGTGTTTATGAGCGATTCCGAATTTCAACTGCGAACGACCACGCTGTGGAAGCGGCTTTTCAAGGTTGCTTCCCTGGATCGTTTTTTGGATGAAAACGAAAATGAAGTGGACCGCCTGGCCTTTCACGACTACATCACCGGATTATGCGAAAAGCGCGGCGAGGTGCCGGAACGCGTGATCAATCGCGCGGACATCGAGCGCAGCTACGGCCATTCGCTCTTCCGCGGCGCGCGCAGGCCGTCGCGCGATACGGTGCTGCAGCTTGCGTTCGGTTTTCAGGCGGATCTGGAGCTTGCGCAGTCGCTGCTCAGGCACGCGGAGCGCAGCCCGCTGTATCCGAGGATACCCAGGGACGTCGTGATCAGCTTTTGCCTGATCCATCATATGAGCATTACGCAGGCCCAAAACCTGCTGATGAAAAAGAACCTATCCCTGATCGGCGGCACGCCGAAATAACAAACTTCCGGTTTAATACGAAGAACCGATAATTACAAAAAAATGGCAAAGGTGAGCTGGCTGCTCACCTTTTTTCCATATACGGCCGCTACAATAGAAATACAGTCAATGACGATACGGCAATGACACGGCAAGCGGAGCGCGCCGCATGGCCGGCCGGACATTCGAGAACAGAGAAAACCACACAAATCGCATACTGAATCATTGAAAGGGAGCGAACTATGGAAACATCAAAAAAACTCCGCATCGCCGTTACGGTGCTGATGCTGGCGGCCGCCCTGTGCGTACTGGTTGGAAAGAGCGTCACGTACTTCTCCGGGTTTTCCCTGTCCACCAACTATATTGGCGCGCTGTTTCCCACGGAGGATTCCTCCGTCCGGCATAACTTTACGGTCTACGTATGGATGGTGCTGACCAGCGGCGTGGCCGCCGCGGCGCTGGTATGGATCCGCAAGCCATGGGCGGCGCTGGTAACCGGCCTCGTGTGCCTGAGCTCGCCGGTTTACCACGTAATCCGCAGCATGGAAAACGAATACGGCGTTTTCCAGTTCGACGGCATCTGGGATTTCCTCATGGTCACGCTTCCGGTGGCTTCGGTTATCCTGTGCCTCGCGCTTTTCCGCAGCGTGCGGGCGGAATCGTAAAATTTAATCATTAATGAGGAGGGATTGCAATATGAAAAAACTGGTTGCCGCGCTGCTTGCGCTGGGTATGCTGCTGCTCGCTCTGTCCGCATATGCGGACGGAAAAAGCGTATCTTTGACCTTTGAGGACGATGCTTACCATCTTGCCTTTATAAGCGCCGACGCGGCGGACGGCGTGCTGACCGTGAAGGTGAGCGGATTTGACGGCGTCATGCATATGCGAAACGGCAAGATCGTGATCCCGTTTTGGGTATATGCGGTATCGGGCGGCGAGACATACGGCTCCACCTCGGTCTCCTGCGGCTCCGACGGCATTTACGTCTATTCCGTGGCGTGCGGCGTTATACCCGATGAAATCTATATCTACGCCGGCGACGACGAGAACAATTCCGCGCTTTTGTGGCAGAATACCGGCGAAGCGGAGGCCGCGCAGGAAAGCGGAGCTGCGATTCCGGCGGAACTGGTCGGCAGCTGGCAGGGCACGGGGATACCCGAGAGCAACGGCAGCGATATCGCGCTGCAAATCACCGTCAACGCGGACGGCAGTGGGAAATACACCTTCGAGCAATCAGGCTATGTGGAAAGCTATCCGTTTATGCTGCAAAGCGACAGCGCCAGCTTCTCCGTAACCATTCCCGCGGATAACTACCTGAGCATCGTTTCCTGCGAGGGAACCTATACCTATGCGGACGGCTCGCTGTCGCTCCATATCGTCACGACGTTTTCCGGCGGAGGGCAATACGCGTACGACGCGGTATGCACGAAGGCGCAAGCGCCCGAATTCTGCGGCGAGTGGACGCTTCAAACCATCAACTTTTTTACGCCGGACGCGGATAACGGGATCTTTTCGATCGACGCAGGGCTGAGCATCGCGGAAGGATCGACATACGGTTCCGGCCTGACGCTGAACGCGGACGGGACGATCACCTCCGATATCGACGTGTACGGCCTGATCGAAGTGATACCGCAGCTGCCGTTTTCCGTGCCTGATCTGTGTTTATGCAATGATACCGAATGGACGTACGCGGAGGATTCGCTGTCCCTCGCCCCCGGCGGTACTGTGCTGGCGCTGGCATACGACGAGGCCGCGGCGCAGCTGAGCCTAACGTTCAGCGGGACCGTGGAAATCCAGTCCACAACCACGGACGCCGGAACCACCAAGGGCGGCCCGGTGGAGATCGAAATCACGCTGGTGCTACTGCGCGCGGAAACGCCGGAAACCACGTAAAAAACAACCCGGTGAAAAATGATATTTGACGTCTTGCATCGCGACAGCAAAGGGAGTGCTTCCGATGAAAAAGATAGTTTCAACTGCGATACTACTGCTGGCCTTCTGCCTGCTTGTCTGCGCGCAGGCGTCGGCGGATGCCTCGCCTGCCGCGCTTGCCGACATGCCGGCCGCGCTGTATGCCGAGCAGACTCCGGACGGACAGCTGGCTCTCCTGGCCGACATATCCGTCCGCTTCGCGGACACCCTGGAAACCGGCGGATGGGACGTGGATTTAAACGCCGTGCTGGCGGGCGAACTGCCGGAGGGCTTTTTGCCGGAGGACTTCGAAGCCGCCGTATCCGCGGAGGGCGCGCTGCCGGAAGCACTGCGCGGTCTCCGGTTCGCGGCGCTGTACGACGATAAGGGAACCCTGCGACTGCTGGGCGATTTTGCCGCGCGGCTTCCCGCGGGCACGCTCGTGTCGTCACTGGACGAGGCGCAGGCTGTGCTGCTGCTCCGGCATTCTTTGACGTCGCGCAGCGATTACATCGGCTCCGCCTACAACCGCCATTACGACCTGTACGCCTGGGAAATCGGCTCGGATACCGTATACACGCTGTTCGGCCTGACAACCTTCCCGCCGGCGGCGGGCCGCGGCACGCTCAGCGGCGAGGAGCTCGGCATGGAAACCCTCTGGGGCCATGCCCGGGACCTGTTTTTCGACGCGGTCACGGTGGAGGATGCGTACGGCACAATGACCTTCCGCATCACGGGTGCCGGCTGCTATCTGGCGGAGGTTACGGGCGACCGTACGGTGCTGGAGATACCGCAGGAGGTGAACGGCTATCCCGTTACGGGGATTGCAAAATGCGGCTTAAGCGGCCTCCCGTCCCTTGTGGAGGTATGCCTGCCGGATACGGTTCTGTGGATCGGCGACCGCGCGTTTTATGGCTGTGAAGCGCTGCGAACGGTCAACCTGCCGGAGGGACTGGAGAGCATCGGCAATTATGCGTTCAGCTATGACGAGGAACTGCAGACGCTTGCCTTCCCCTCGTCGCTGCGTACCATCGGCGAGCATGCCTTCTCCTCCTCGTCTTATGAGATCAAAGGCATTACGGCCTTCGATTTTTCCGAAGGGCTGGTATCGATCGGCGATTATGCAGTGACCGGCAGCAATACGCTGGAGCGAGTCACGCTGCCATCCACGCTGACGTCCATTGGAAAGGGCTTTCTGGAGTACGGAGGCTCCTTCCTGTGGCTTGTGGTGCCGGACGGGATTACGAAGCTGGAGAAGGACTTCCTGATGAGCGCCGACCATACGCTGTGCATATACCTTCCCGAAAGCGTCGGTTCCTTTGAAGACAATCTGCTGGATTACGGGCATATCACGGTGTATACGCCGGAAGGAAGCGCGGCGGCGCGATGGGCTGAAAGCATGGGCTACCCATGGGTCGCCTGCGCTTCGCCGGATGCCATGCCGCACCCGAGCCTGGAGACGGAGGGCGATTACCGGTACGCGATTCTGGAGGGTGAAGCGATCCTGATGGAATACGTCGGAGAGGAAACGCAGGTCATTATTCCCGATACGCTGGGCGGCTATCCCGTGCGCACGATCAAGGAGGACGCGTTTTTCAAACAGGAGGCCATCACGAGCATCGTGATCGCGGACAGCGTCCGGTGCATTCAAAGCCTTGCGATTTTAAAGTGCGGCCAGATGGACGTATACATCCCCGCTTCCGTGCCGGAGCTTGAGAACCAAATGGTTTTTGCGAACAATGAGACGATCGTGATCCACGCGCCGGAAGGGTCCGCGGCCCAGCAATGGGCGCTGGATGCGGCGCAGTATAACGTTGACTATCAGCCATGGGAGCCGTAGCGCCGGCCTGTGCGAAGCTGCGGGAAACGATCTGAGTTCCCGATACGAGAAAGGAAGAATTACGCGTGAAGAGAATCGTTTGTTTGATCATTGCCGGGCTTGCGGTATTCTCCTGCTTCACCGCTGCGGCGCTTGCCGCAAACTTGCCGCCGATGGACGAATCGGCAATCCTTGCGCAGGCGGAAACGCTGCTGGGCAGCTCCTTTGGGGATGCCGGGCTCATCAGCGAATCGAATCCCTTCCCTCTCGGGGTGAAGCTCACGGGCCCGTTCGTGTATCTGGGCTCGGCGGAGAATCCTTCCGAGCTGTTCGTTCCCGATATCAGTACCTACGACTATGAACCCGCCGGGCTGCCGGAGGGCGCGGCCCTGTACGTATACGACAGCGCGGACATTCTGGACATGTACCCAAACATCCTGAGTGCGGACGCGGACGCGCCGGTGGTTTACGTGCTGCTGCTGAGCACGGGCTATTACAACAAAGTTCTGTATGAGGGCGATATCACGATTTACGATCATAAGTACGCGGTGCTCTTCGTGGATTACGCGACCTGGGAGATTATCGCGTGGTCGGACGTCGCCACGTGGGTCAGCGGCCCGTACTACCTGGCCTGGGCCGAATATTACACCGACCGGAACGGGCGCAAGGTGTTCCGCAGGGAAAACGCGACCTCCCTGAGCGAGATCTGGCAGGAGGCGCTGCTGTACGCTACGGCGGACGATACGGGCGCTGTGATCCGGGACGGTACGCTGGTGACGATGAACGACAGGGAGCTGACCGCGTATACCGTGCCGGACGGCGTGACCACGATCGGCGCACGCGCGTTTACCGGGTGCGACAGGCTGGAAAGCCTCGTGCTGCCGGAGGGCGTCGAAACCGTTGAAGACGGAGCGTTCGCCGGGTGTACGGCATTGACCGATATCTCGTTTCCGTCCACGCTCAAATCCGTCGGCGCGGCAGCCTTTGCGGATACGCCCTGGCTGACGATGCAGGCGGAGGAACCGTTCGTGATCGCGGGCGACGGCGTGCTGATCGCGGTGCATGCCGAGGCCGCGGGCGTATTTGAAACGAACGACGCGTACTGGGAAATTGTCGAAGCGTACGGGTATCCTTCGGAATGGGACGAAACCATGCGGCAGGAGTATGAAAATGCATTCGGCTCGCTGTTTACGGCCGGTGAATTGATGATCCCGGAGGGCGTAAGGTATCTGGCGGCGGAGAGCATCTCCAACGTTTCGGTGGATCGGCTGGTGCTGCCGGGCACGCTGGAGGAAGACTGGGCGGCGGAGACCTCGCTGTGGAACGTGACCGCCAGAGAGATCTATCTGTCCGACGGGATCACGGAGCTTCCCTTCGGCGTATTTGCGTACTGCAGCGGCGTGGAGCGCATCCGCCTGCCCGAGAGCCTGACGGCTCTCAACGCCATCGATGTTTCGATGGATTCGTCATCGTTCGTGATCGTCTGCCCGTCGGACAGCTGGGTATACGGCGCCGCCGAAGCGCTCGGCTATACCGTGGTGGCGGAGGAATAAATACGGCCGGATGGTATCCGTATCATAAGGAGGGATCAGGATGCAAAAGCAATTCGCGGTTTTCGTAGGTTTGGTTCTTGCCGCAGTTCTGCTGTCCGTGCCGTGCATGGGGCTTGCGGAGGATACCGCGCAGGCGGACGCATATCTTGCCGCGGCGGAGCAGGGGGATGCGGACGCGCAGTTCAGCCTGGGGTATATGTATTATTGCGGCGACGGCGTAGCGCAGGATTACGAACAGGCTGCGTACTGGTTTGAACAGGCGGCGCAGCAGGGGGAGCGGGTCGCGCAGCACAACTTTGCCGTGCTGTGCAGAGACGGCATCGGCATAGCGCAGGACTATGCACAGGCCGCGTACTGGTTTGAACAGGCGGCGCAGCAGGGGGATACGGACGCGCAGTGCAGCCTCGGCATTCTGTATTTATACGGCAGAGGGGTTGATCAGGATAGTGCGCAGGCTGCGTACTGGTTTGAACAGGCGGCGCAGCAAGGCCATACGAACGCGCAGAATAACCTTGGCGCGTTGTACGCGGACGGCAATGGGCTGACACAGGACGACGCACAGGCGATTTATTGGTATGAATTGGCGGCGGAGCAGGGAAGCGTGGACGCGCAGTTCAACCTTGGCTTCCTGTATGAGGATGAGGAAAGCGAGTTTTATGATGAAGCGCAGGCGGCCTACTGGTACGGGCTGGCGGCGGAACAGGGCCATGCGAGAGCGCAGTTCAGCCTTGGTGTTTTGTATTATTTCGGTACCGGCGTAACGCAGGACTACGAGCAGGCGGCGTATTGGCTGGAGCAGGCGGCGGCGCAGGGGCATATGGTCGCACAGGCCAATTTGGGCATCATGTATTCGAAAGGCCAGGGCGTTGAACAGGACGATGTGAAGGCGGTGTATTGGTTCGGCCTTGCTGCGGCGCAGGGGCATGCGGCCTCGCAGAACAGCCTTGCCATTCGTTACGTGAAGGGCGAGGGCGTTGCGCAGGATTATGAGCAGGCGGCCTACTGGTTCGGCCTGGCGGCGGCGCAGGGAAACGAGGACGCGCACAGCAATCTCGCCTATCTGTACGATCAGGGGTACGTCGCGCGGCCGGATGTGATGCCAGCGGTCGCGCCGCCGACAATAGCGGATATTCAGGCGCTTGGGTACGAGCTGCCGGAGGCTGCGGAGGGCGAAAGCCTGTATATCGGCGCGGCGGACGTATCGCAGGCGGAGCAGCTCTACATCGCGCTGGTATTGTCCCGGGACGGCATGCAAATCCATGACATGATCCTCTATATGGCGGGGATGACCGTGACGGGCGACTCGGGCGGCGCCACGACGAAGCTGACGGTGAGCAGCTCGATGCAGAAATATCCCGGCCCGTACGATATCGGCGGGAGCGACGGCGCGATTGCCCTGGGGGAATCGCAGCTTACGGATTTCGCCGCCGCGGACGATACGGCATCGTGTGTGCTGCGGTACGTTTACCATAGCTCCGGTTCCGGCGCGTCGGTCGGCGACGTGCCGTTCGACGCCGCGGAAATTCTGCTGAGCAGGCAATAAACGGCCCGCGGCATGAGGAGCGGAGCCGCTGAATACGCCGGCTTGCAGGAACAGGAGGTGACGGTATGGCCGAACCCAACGGGCGCTTCCGGATGATCCTTGATTATCTGGGAATCACCAATCTGGCGCTGGCGAAGGCACTGGATATCGATCCCTCCGTCATCAGCCGCTATCTGTCCGGGCAGCGGAGGCTGCTCGCATCCAGCCCGCAGCTGGAAGCGATCGCGGATTTCGTTCTTTCGCACAGCCAGCGCATGCGGGACATGGAATGGATGACGGAGCAGTTCACGCTGGCCGGGCTGCCCTCCGATATCTCCACGGTGTACCGCTTCAAGCAAAACCTCATCCTGTGGCTTGCCACGGACGGCGACAAGCTGCGCAAAAACCTGGGTACGTCGCTTCCGGGCGATATCGCCGGCTCGGCGCCGCCCGCCGCGCCGCCCGTACGGCAGCAGGCCACGCAGGAGAAACGGGATATCCTGATCGGCTGTCTGGAAATCGTGCTGGCGCTGCGTCCGGTATTCAACGCGCTGCCGGAGCGCACGACGGTGGATATCTTTTTATCGAGCGATCAGATTTCCGCGATCGTCCATGCGGATATGGCCGCTCTGCTGGTGAAAAGCGCGGAGGAGAAAAACCTGCTGCTGCGCGTCGTGGTATGTGTTTCCAGCAACACGCAGGCCATGTCCGGGCTGCTGGATACCTATATGCCCGCGCTGGTATCCGGGCACATCCGCCTGAGCGTGGTGCACGGGATGACGCAGACCGTCAACAACACCATGCAGCTCATCATCCCCAACAGCTACGCGCTGCTGATTACGGAAACAATGGGCGGCGCGCCGCCTATCGGTATGGAGATCCGCAACGTGGATTTTGTGGAGGAAACGGAAGCGAGCTTCGACATAGCGGCGCGCTACGCCCAGCCCGTCCTCAACATCTACGGGGACGACTTCTCCCGCAACATTCTGGAGATCCTGTTTACGGAATTCTGTACGCCGGGCGCGCTGGATGTGGTAAAGGACAGCATCAACCCCCTGTACATGCCAACCGGTGCCTACGACCGCTTTATCGCAGCGCGCGGACATTCGCCGGAGGAATATGCGTGGCGCAGCGCGGAGTTCGTGCGCTTCAAGAGCAGCATGGATCAGGTGCTGGCCGGCGGCTCATGCTATCGCGAAATTATCTCGCTCGCCCGGCTGAACGATATCGCGCGGCGCGGCGTATGCCGGCTTCCGGGACTGTATTTCATGGAGCGCGGTTATCTGGACCTGGACACCGAGGGCTGCCTTGCGATCCTTAACGGCTATATCGAGTATCAGCAAAATGTGCCAAGCTTCCGGCTGCTGATCCTTGACGATCTGGCGGTCCTCCATCAGAACAACTGCTGGCATTTGAAGCAGAATCTGTCGCTGGCCGTCAACTACTGGAGCGGGCGGGAGCCGGTGATGGTGCACTCCGGGCAGCCGATGCTGCTGCGTGAATTCCAGACCCGTTTTGACAAGCTCTGGGCGCAGGGCGTGAGCGCGATCGGCAGCCGCGCCGGTGTGATCAGCATCCTGCGGGATGTGATCAAACGGCTCGAGAAACGACAAACTGAAATCAATCAGTAAAATCCATCAAAGAAAGGAAATGAACGTATGAAAACCATGCAAAAGTCCGGAAAAACGGCGTGTGCCGCTGCGCTCTTGATAGCGCTTATGCTCCTGATGAGCCTTGGCTGCGCCGAAGAAGCGGATCTGCAGGCCGCCGAGCTGCCCGCAAACGGGGAAATGCACTTCTTTGCCGCATCGGAGGATGGCCAGGAGGCAATCGAGACGACCCCGCAGTCCAAGAAATCCGCGATTGAAATCACCGTGCCGTCCGGGGAGGATTACTATCTGATTACGCTGGCCGATCCGGTGACGTTCCAGAAGAAGATCGTGATCTTCGTCTACCCTGGGAAAACGGTGCTGAAGGAGATTCCCTCCGGCGAATACTGGCTGTATTACACCTGCGGCGAAACTTGGTACGGGTTTGAGGATAAGTTCGGATCCGATGCGCCGCGTACGCGCACGGAAGAGAGCGATGTGTTTGAGGACGGTTATTATTGGTCGTACACGCTGTATGCCGTTTCCGACGGCAATCTTTCCACGGAAACCGTTCCGCCGGAAGCTTATCCGGATTAACAGCGCAAAGGGAACAAAGCAAACGCTGTCAAACCGTGCAAATACTGCGTGGACCGATCATGAGAACGCGGTCGTGCACTGCCCCGATACCCTATGCATGGGTATATTTCACGATGCTGTCGATCATTCCGTATATCATCTTAGCGTTTTCCATCTCTGTTCCCCGTGCAAGGAAAGCGCAGGTTGCCGCCGCTCGATTGGGGGTTACCGGTCAAGATATTCACGCTGCCCTCAAACGCTTGGAAAACGGAACGGTGGCTTATGAACCATCGCAGGAGGAGCGTGACCGCTGGGAGACCCTTTGCGAAAAGGCGGCCATCGAGCAAAGCCGGGAAAAGGCTCGCAAAAAGCCGAAAGTCATGAAAACGTGGGGGATCGCGCTCTGTGCCATGGGCGGCGTTGCGGGAATCGGCGGCATTGCGGAACTTGCGTCAGGTTCCAGCGCGCAAGACGGGATCGGATCAACGCTCCCCGGAATGGCGCTGTTTATCGGCGTGGGTGTCTTTCTTATCCTGGGGGCGAAAAAGGCGAGTACGAATATAAAGGAATGATTGACTGCCGGGAACCGATTGCCTGCATTGTGAGTTAAAGGCCTCCCGTCCTGTGCTTGGAGCATGGCTTTCCCGATTTCGTTTATGTTCGATCCAGAAAATTTAATAATTCATCAAATTGATCAATAGCTTATTTACGCTATCCTGTTTTATACTGCCTGTGTTCGTAGCGGTTTAGTGTAAAGTCTAAATCATAATGTCTCAAATTCTCTTGAATGGTGTTCAGGTCATTCCCGGTGCAGAGTGATGCAACAGAAAACGACGATCAACCGCTTTTTCTTTACGTGGATCGTAATACGGTCAAACTATAAACCGTTTCGTTCTATATTTTCCCCTGACATAGTTTCCGGTATTCTCTCGGGGTAATGTTCGTGAACTTCTTAAACATCTGTGTAAAATTCGATGCGTTTTCAAAGCCGCATTCATAGGCAATGTTTGTGATGCTGATATCGCTGTGCATCAGAAACTTTGCCTGCAGAACACGCACATGGTTCAGGTAGGTCAGAAACGTCATGCCGGTTATTAATTTAAACTGATTACAGAAATACGATTTGCTATAGCCCGCCTCCAAAGCGGCGTCCTCGATATGAATCTGTTTATGGTAATTATCCTCCACCCATTTGATGATCCGTTTGATATCGAGCGAACCCGCGTTGTTGCTTAAGGAGCGCGGTTCCTTCAGCGCAAGCAGCTTATAATTTTTTACGATTAAATCAAAAACCGAAAGGATATCTTTCATTCTTGCGAAGATGTTGTCGTCGTCCTCAAAAAAACGCTGTGCCACAGCATGCATTTCCTCGTAATAAATATTATTGGAAGGGATTAAATTCATATCACAGCCTGCGTAGCTTAACATATTCTTAATATTCATGTATTGCTCGAGAATTTTAAACGGTATTTTAATGTTAAAAAGATATCCGTCACACTTTTTGATATGCGTGGCGTGAATGATGTTTGGAGGAATTACAAACACCGCGTTTTTGATATCTTTATAATGAGCCAGATCAATGATGATTTCTCCAACAAGATCCGTACACACCAGAATTTCCATGGTATCCGCGTAATGCAAAGGCACGAACTCATCAATCGGAAAATATTTTTTCCGTACCGAGTGGCAAATTTCGCTGTTATACTCAAGATTTTCTTTAAACGACGGGTATGGAGTAAATCCATAATTCAGTCGTCCAATGATGATTTCCTCCATGGACTAATCCTCCATTTCAAAAATAATCATATACTCTCTATCGCAATATTGCAATAATATTTGCAACTATCAAAACAGAAATCCAGCGTAAATAATGCGATAATAACAATGCTGGAGGTATACATTATTGTGATTGGACTCATATTCGATATCGAACGATTTTCAACCAAAGATGGTCCGGGAATTCGCACCGTTGTTTTTTTTAAGGGCTGCAACATGAATTGTTACTGGTGCCATAATCCGGAAGGGATATCGCGTGCTCCCGAGTTGAAATTCGACGCCAAAAAATGTATCGGCTGTATGGCGTGTTTTCGAGTCTGCAAGAATCACGCACATCGTACGGACGATGATATTGTTCACACAATCAACCGCAGCGCCTGCACTCGCTGCTTTTCATGCGCGGACGCCTGCTTTTCCGGCGCTTTGGAGGTCGTGGGAAGAAAAATGACGATTGACGGAGTGTTTGCTGCCGTTGCGGAGGATACTGCGTTTTATGAGCAAACAAACGGTGGTGTGACCTTGTCGGGAGGGGAGGTTATGCTACAGGCTGATTTTGCGTGCGAGTTATTGATGCGATGCAGAGAAGCCCGCATTCATACCGCCATAGAAACCAATCTAACAGCGTCGTGGAAATCGTATTGCAAAATCCTCCCATACACGGATTTGATGATGGTAGATATCAAATCTATGGATGACGCCGCGCATATGGCGGCCACCGGTATATCAAACAAGCGCATTCTTGAGAACATCCGGTTTCTCGCATCGAGTGGTGTGCCGTTTATCGTACGGACGCCCGTTATCCCCGGTTTCAGCGATAGGGTAGAAAACATCGGGCCGATCGCCGCATTCGTAAGCAGTTTGAAAACGGCGCGGTATTACGAGCTTCTTTCTTATAATCCCTTAGGCGTTTCCAAAGCCGAAATGATCGGGCGATCCCAAAAGAACCTTGGATCAGTCACAAGAGAAACAATGAAAAAGCTGGCCGATTGCGCAAACCAATGGAATATCAGGGTCTACATGGACGGACAGCATATAAAACAGTAGCGGAGGGAATTTGAACATGTTTACGGCATCGAAACTGCAATACGATTATGGGAACCGTCTGTATAGGCTCAAAGAAAGAAAAACAGAGCAGACGAAAGAAAAAATAAAGTTGTTCGGCCATATGAATGAGGACGATTACGGAAGTGTTCCTCCGCCCGCCGATTTTAAATTTGTCCCGGAGTTTAACGATAAGCAGAATGCAACGTTTTACGGTGCAAAGCTCTGGGGCGAGAATTTTCGCCGCCTCATGGAAGTTCATCCGATCTATATCGATCCGGACGATGCACTGGCCGGTCGGTGGATGTTTATTTTACAGCGCTTTCGTCCGTTTGAAAGTGTCGTCTCCAACAAGAATCTGGAAATGGCTCCCATTTTTGATTATTCATATCTGAAGCCGAATCAGGAAAAGTACGGATTGTTGCCGGGAATTGGGAAAATGCATCACTTTGCTCCCGATTATCGTATCGGCCTCGAGCTGGGATGGCCGGGTTTGCTGGAAAAAATCAGGAATTACAAGGCTGCTTGCACACCGGAGCAGGAGGAATTTTATCAAGCAGAAGAAAACGTTCTCCTCGGTATCATGCGGTGGATTGCAAGGACTGTTGCAAGAATTCGGGAAATGCTGCCTGCCCAAAGCGATGCGGCCGCGCGGCGCAACCTTCTGGAAATGGCGGCCGTAAATGAGAGTATTCTATCCGGCCCGCCAAAAACATTCAGGGAAGTATGCCAATGGATGGCATGGTTCAATATGGCTAACAGAACCTTCAACCGGGCCGGGGCGGGCTGCCAGTTGGATACGATTCTATGGCCCTACTACGAACAGGACAAGAAAGAAGGCAGGCTTAACGACGAGGACGCGGAATTCATTCTCGCATGCCTTTTGCTCAATGATCCGATCTACTATCAAATCGGCGGGCCTGACGAAGCGGGGAAGGACATGACAAATCTGCTGTCCTTCCTGATTCTTGAAGCGGCGCACGACGTGAAAACATCCGTGAATATAACCATGAGGGTTCACGACGGATTGGATGAGCGTTTATTCCGGCGAGGCCTCGAAATCCTTATTGAAGATAAGAAAGCCTACCCTCGGTTTTCTGGCGATAAGGCGCTCGTTTCGGGTTTTATGAAAAACGGATATTCCGCAGAATTGGCGCGAGAACGGATTGCGGTCGGGTGCAATTGGATGTCTCTGCCCGGATGCGAATTTTCAATGAGCGATCTGGTGAAAATCAACTTCGCCAAGGTGTTCGAAGTGGCTTTCTACGAATACGGAGACAATGGCCGCTGCAGCACGGAAGCGCTGTTTCAGCTCTTTACAACACATTTACAAAAGGCGATACACTGTATCGCTGAGGGTATCGATTTTCATTTAAGAAATCAATACAAAAACGCACCCGAACTACTGCTGAACCTTTGTTGTTACGGGCCGATCGAAAAAGGGCTGGATGCGTCCAACGGAGGATTGGAGTACTATGATATCGCGGTAGACGGCGCTGCGCTGGCCACCGTTGCGGATTCTTTCGCCGCTCTGGAGCAGCGAATCGAAAAAGACAAGCTTCTGACCTGGGCACAGTGCCGGGAGGCGGTACAGCATAATTTCGAGGGCCCGGAAGGAGCCCGGATCCGTTGTATTCTCTCATCAACCGATAAATACGGACACGGGAATTCGCTCGCGGATCAATGGGCGGTTCGTGTTGCAAAGCTTTTTACGGAGTTGATTACCAGCAGCAGAACGCCCGACGGGTATTTGATGATCCCGGGCCTGTTTTCATGGGCAAACACAATAGAGTTCGGCAAAGAGGTGGGGGCTACGCCGAACGGCAGGTACAGGGGCGAGCCTATATCGCAGGGCGCGAACCCCAATCCCGGCTTCAGGAAGGACGGGGCATTTACGGCTATGGCGAAGGCGATTGCTTCCGTCCAGCCGGGCTACGGCAACACGGCGCCGTTTCAGCTTGAGCTTAATCCGACCATCATAGATACTGAGAATGCCATTGATAATATTGAAGCCATTATCAAAACACATTTCAACATGGGAGGAACGCTGCTGAATATCAATGTCGTGGATGCGGAGCAAATCCGGCAGGCGTATAAGAATCCCCAGCAGTTTCCGGATCTGATCGTTCGCGTTACTGGCTTTACGGCGTATTTTGCGGCGCTTTCTCCCGGTTTTCAAAAGTTGATCATGGATCGGATCGTAACGGATCAATAAAGCCCCGGCGTTGCGGACTTAAAGTGATCTTTAAAAGTCGAATAAATATCAGCGGGTACGGACATGAGATGGATATTTCATTCTCGTGTCCATACCCGGCTAAGTAAGCGCTGATTCAAGCACTTTGGCATACCCGCCTACGCTTCGATATCGATAAACCGGCCCTCCACGCAGGATCGCACAATGGCTTCGGATACCTTCAGATCCCGAATGCCTTCCTCAAGCGAAGTCATGGGGGCATTCCCGCCTTTGATCATCCCGATGAAATTCTCTATTTGCGCGGCAAACATATCGTCGCGTACGAAGGGAATTTTGTATTCTTCCACGTATTCGCTTCCGCGTCTGGACAAGCGAATCTCGCCGTCGTTGAAATAAAATTCCGCGCTTGCTTTGTCGCCTACGATTTCCATCGACCGCCTTCCGGGAAGCCGGATATAATCCATCCCGATGCCGCCGATCACACCGTTTTGAAACCTGAACATGATTTGAACCACATTGGGATCCGGCATATGCTCCAGCGCTCCCAGCCTGCCGGAAAACGCCGCCACCGTTTGGATACTGCCCAGCAGGTATTGAACCATGTCGATATCGTGCGAATAATCTCCGGCGATAACCCATTTCTGCGTATCTCTGTGATTGCCCTTGGCAAACAACAGCGGCACATATGAATCTACCGTGGTGGAAATATGCGCCACGTTGCCGAATTCACCCGCGTCGATCATCCGCTTGATGAATTGCAGCTGGCTGTTGAAGCGGCTCATGTAGCCGATCTGTACCTTCCTCCCGACCCTACGTTCCGCCGCAAGCAGTTTTTCTGCCTCGGCCACGCCGGGCGCCACGGGCTTTTCGCATAGTATGCAAGCCCCGGCGTTCAGCGCGTTCAGCGCTACGGATACGTGCAGTTTGTCAGGCACGCATACAAACACGCCGTCCATGCCCTCGGATAGAGCGGCCGTATAATCGGCATATTCTTTCTGCACGTTTGCCGCAGCCTTGCAGGCTTCCCGATTTTGCAAAACAGGATCGGCGATGAAAAGCGTAACGTCCTTCCGCCTGGACAGCAACCGCGCGTGGCGCTGCCCTATAGACCCGCACCCCACGACCAGAATTCGAAATTGATCTTTTTCCATTACGCATCCTCCGTTGTAATTGTTCCTACCATGCTGTCCATCCGCCATCCACCACGAGGTTGTGCCCGACCACGTAATCGGAGGCCGAGGAAGCAAGAAACGCGACCGCACCCAGGATATCGATCCCATCACGCCCCATGCGCCCGAGGGGTACGTTGTTTACGTAGTTATTCACGAATGTTTCGTTTTGCTTCCTCCAGAACCCGCCCGGAGAGATGGAATTGACGTATATGCCGTACTGTGCGAATATGACGGCGAGCCCTTTGGTAAGGTTAATTACGCCGCCTTTGCCCGCGCAGTAATCCGGCGCGACCGTCATGCCGGTGTCAGGATAAATCCGCATATCCCGGCCTACGATCCCATCGATAGATCCCAGGTTGATAATCTTTCCGTATCCGGCCTTGCGCATGGAAGGCATCACCGCACGGCACCCCAAAAAGACACTTGTAAGATTGGTATCGATTCCGTATGTCCAGCTTTCCAGCGACCTTTTTTCCAGAAAATCTGTTACAAGGGCGTCCATATCCTTTTTCTCGCCCCGCGGGATCATTTTTCCCCCGGCGTTGTTGATGAGGATATCGATCTTGCCGTATTTCTCCAGGACGTTTTCCACGATGGATTCCCAGTTTTTTGCGTCGCGCACTTCCAGCGCCACGCCGGAGGCTTCGCATCCGCACTCGGCGCTCAGTCTTTCCGCGGTCTCCTCAGCCTCCTTCTGGTTTCTTCGTGTCATAACCACTGTGGCACCCAACTCCGCGAGCGCCTTGCTCGCATCGTACCCCAGGCTTTTGCAGCCCGTAACGAGCGCAACCTTTCCGGACAGATCGAACAATTGACTGACCAGGGTGTTTTCTTTCATTGGTGAAATCCTCCAATAATCTTGATTCAAAATTCTTTTCCAATCAGTGTATAGCGAGTGTTCGTGCTTATCGGTGCTGCCCGTATAGCCGGGCATTTCCGTTACGACCCGCTTTTATGGGCAGCAAAGCACTTTGATCATCAGTTTTCTGGCCGTTTGCCCGGCCGTGCCCGGCGGTGCGTTGGGGCGGTGTACCTCGTAGGGAAAGAAAACGACGAATTCGTTTGTCTCCAGCGTGATCTCCATGCCGCGAACGTTTCGCACGGCAAGGTTATCCTTGTCTGCCGGAAATTCAAAATCCCCCGCCCGGTTCTTCTGCGGACAAAAGCCGATTCGTTCCGCTCCGCCGAGAAGCAGGTGAATATCCGCATACTGCTGATGAACCTCCCAAGCTTCCGGCTCCGCCGTCAGCTGCTTTTCCGTTATGACCGCATATACGCGGTTGCCGTCGATTGGGATACGTCCGGGAGTCAGCGCATCCAGATTTGTTGTGAGAATATAATCTACGGCTGTCCTGAAGTTTTCATTCAGGGAAGCGTACCTTGCTATGTTATTTTGCATATCCAGAATCATGTTGTTACTCCATCCTTGATGCGGCCCTGCCGCTACGGCGTATCCGGGATACTGATTTGGTAAATCTCCAATTCGGTATCGCACAGGCGTTTTGTCGTTGCTTATTCCATGTGCAGGCGTACACCGTCTTCCCGCAGCAGGCTTTGCACGTCTCCGCACAGCGCCTTCGCGCTCAGGCCGTTCCGCGCGCAGATTGCCGCGGCTGTGCCCGCAGCCTGTCCCGTAGCCGCCGCCACAGGAATCACGCGGGTAACCTCCCAAGCCCAGCCGGACGAGGATACCGTACGTCCCGCCGTAAAAAGGTTATCGAACGCCTCATGGTACAGCATACGGAACGGCAGCTCATACACACGCCCACGATTGGTAAAATCCCCCGCCACGCCCACGGAATCCTCAAACCGTTTTCCCATATCCGTTTCGATAAGCTCATACGCACCCATGAGCCTCCGCGTGGTGCGCAACTGCGCCATGTGCGGCATGCCGCTTACGTCGCGTTCTTCTCTCGGACGTTCACAAAGCTTATCAAAGAACAGCTTTCGCCCGTCCAGCACGTAGCGGGTCACCTCCTCCGCGGTAACTCCGGAAAGGCGCGCGGCATTTTCCGGATGGCCCTTTCCCCATAGGTCGGAGCCTGCGTTGAACCATTTACGCGCCCGAAGCAACTCGCCGCTCTTTGCCGCATCCCGGCAACACGCGGTATCGGTCACATAACCGATGTAGGTAAGATAGTTTTGCCCAGTCCGGCAGGGTACGCCCGCGCGGCTCAACACGTCTGCGTCTCCCGTAGTATCCACCACCGCTTTCGCGCCATAAAACCCGCGCCCAGTCTTGTTTTCCACGATGACTCCGTCGCAGCGCCCGCCCTCCATTACTGGTTTTACGACAACAGAATCCAGCAGCAATCGCACCCCGGCTTCCCGCAGAAAACCGTCCAGCGCCATGGAGAACACCGCGGGTGAAAAAAACGTTGAATACCGCTTCCCGCATTCGGCATGCGCGGGATCTGAGCGCCATTTTTCGTTAAGCGTATCCGGCCCGTAGCGTATAGCCAAATGCAGAAGCTCATCCGCAAGACCATACATGATTTTGTTTCCCACGCCGTCGCATAGCGGCTCATACCAGCTTATCAGCCCCGCCGTGGCTAATCCGCCAAAGACGATACTCTTTTCAATCAGCAGCACGTCCGCGCCGTGCCGTGCCGCCGATACCGCGGCGGCAATACCGCCCATGCCGCCGCCGCATACGATCACATCAGCCTGTCCCCGTACGGGCGTTACAAGAGTTTCCCGAATATCTACCATCGTTGCGCCTCCATAAAATAGAGCCTTCGTTAAATCACATGGATTGGGCCAAAGGGATTACGAAACACGCAGTATCGTCCGTTACAGGTATGCTGGGTGCGGCTTCTGTCAAATATCAACCTCGGCCGCAAATACGACGTGTTCGGAAGCGTCTGTGTCCGTTAAAAATTAATCCCGAGGGTTTCCAGCTCTTTTTTCATCGCGGCGCGCTCGTCGCGGGCCATTTCGCGCGCCGGATACACGGTGCCGCCGGCGTCGAACCCCATGAGCTCCAGCGCGGCCTTCGTAGAGCGGATGGAGCCGTATTTGCCGTAGCGTATCAACGCCTCCGTAACCCGGTTCGCCCTGTACTGATATTCCTGCGCGGTTTTCAGGTCGCCAGCGGCGAATGCGGCGTACAGCTTCGCGTAAAAGCCCGGCATCACGTTGTACGTGGAGCCGATCCCGCCGTCCGCACCCATCACGAGCCCGCAGAGCAACGTCTCGTCCGGACCGTTGATCAGGTTGATGTCCCCTCCGTTGACTTCCTTGGTTTTGCGCAGTTCAAAATAATCGCGGATCGTGAATTTAACGCCCACGACGTTGGGAATCGTAATCAGCTTCGCCATAAGCCGAGGAAAGTTGGGTACTCCCATCGCGGCCGTGGCGTATACGAGCACGGGAAGGTCGGTGCTGTCCGCGATTCTTTTATAATAATCAAACAGCTCGTCTTCCGAATACTTGTAGGAATACGTGGGCGCCAGCGAGGAGATGGCGCTGACGCGGGTTTTGGTGGCGTGCTTCGTCAGTTCCATCGCATCCCAGATGTTCGGCGCTCCGATATGGGCGATCACCACGCCGCGCCCTTTGGCTGCCGCGGCCGCGGTTTCGAGCATCTCCATACGGGTGGAGGGCTTCAGCGCGGGTCCCTCGCCCGTGCTCCCGCAAATATAGAAGCCCTTCAAACCTTCCGAAAGCTGCCAGTCTATCATTTTTTCGACCGCCGTTTTCTTTACCTTGCCGTCCGGCCCAAATGGCGTAACCAGTGCGGACATAACCCCTGTAAAAAGAATGTTGCTCATGTAGTTCTCCTCCTAAATCTGTTTATCCCTGAGTTTTTCGTGCGCCATATGGCACGCTACGCTGTATTCCTTGCCGTTTATGAGGTATTTACGGAGCTCCGGGGCTTCCTTCCGGCAGCGCTCGGTGCATTCCCAGCATCGGGGGTGGAACGCGCAGCCGGGCGGCGGATTGGCCGGGTTGGGCACGTCCCCGGTGAGCACGATCCGCTCCTTCTTCACATCCATATCCGCCACCGGCACCGCCGAACGCAGCGCGCGGGTATAGGGGTGAAACATATGATGAAACAGGTCGTCCGTATCGGCGAGCTCGACGATCTTACCCAAGTACATCACCGCGATACGATCGCTGATATATTCCACCACCGACAGGTCGTGCGTGATGAAAATATACGTCAGCCCGCGCTCGTCCTTGAGCTTTTGCAGAAGATGGAGCACCTGCGCCTGTATGGAGACGTCCAGCGCGCTTACCGCTTCGTCGCAGATGATCAACTCCGGGTCCATGCAAAGCGCGCGCGCGATGCCGATGCGTTGCCGCTGTCCGCCCGAAAATTCGTTCGGATACAGGTCCATCTGTTCCCGGCGCATATTGACCGCTTCCAAAAGATCGCCCACGATCCGCTTGCGCTCCGCCTTGCGTTTCACACCGTGCAGCTTCAGCGCGTCATTCATCGCGCCGAACACCGTAAACGCGGGATTGAGAGACGATTGCGGATCCTGAAACACATATTGCATCTTTCGGCGCGCTTGAGAAACCACCGTTTTATCGCTGCTCGGCAGTTTCAGCATGCAGTCCCGCGCACAATAGGTCACCCGGCCGGCATACGCGGGGTAGAGCATCACGACGGTCTTGCACAGCGAGGTCTTACCGCAACCGCTTTCCCCCACGAGCCCCAGGGTTTCGCCTTTATATACCTTCAGATCCAGACCGTCCACGGCACGCACATATCCGACCGTGTGCTTGAACACGCCCGCCTTAATGGGGAAATAGGTTTTCAACCCCTGAATATCCAATAAAACTTGCCGATTTTCCATGGTTACGTCTCCCCGTCGCAGCGATAACAGCTTACTTTGTGCGTACCGTCTATTAATTTTTCTTCCGGTATGGACGTCTGACACTTTTTCAAGCAGAAGTCGCAGCGCGGCGCGAACTGGCATCCCTTTGGCCGGTTATACGGATCGGCCGTGCTGCCGCGTATCGGCTGCATCGTCTGGTTTTTGCCGCGCCCGACGACCGGGATGGAGTTAAGCAGCGCCCTGGTATACGGATGCTTCGGGTTTTTCAGCACCTCGCGCGCGGTTCCCCGCTCCACGATATATCCCATATACATCACGATCACGTCGTCCGCCATTTCGGCTACCACGCCCATATCGTGCGTGATCAGGATGACCGAGGTTTCCTTTTCGGCCTTAAGTTTTTCCATCAGCGCGAAGATCTGCGCCTGTATGGTCACATCCAACGCGGTGGTCGGTTCGTCGGCGATCAGCAGCCTGGGCTCGCACGCCATGGCCATGGCGATCATCGCGCGCTGCCGCATGCCGCCGGAAAACTGGTGCGGATATTCCCTTGCGCGTTTTTCCGGGTTTGGGATGCCCATTTCGCGCAGCAGCTCCACGGCTTTGCCGTTGGCATTCTTTTTGGAAACCTTGATATGTTGCCGTATGTTTTCCGCGATCTGCCAGTTGATGCGGTAGACCGGGTTGAGCGCGGTCATGGGATCCTGAAACACCATGGCGATCTTGCCGCCGCGGATTGAATTGATCTCCCGGCCCTTTCGCGGGAGTTTATCCAGCCTGATCTCGCGTTCGCCGTCATAAAAGGTGATCTCGCCATGCTCGATCCGCGCCAGGTCCGGCAGGAGCTGCATGATGGACGAGGCCGTTACACTTTTACCGCAGCCGCTTTCCCCGACGATGCAAAGCGTTTTCCCGCGCATTACCTCAAAGGAGATTCCGTTGAGCACCTTGTTGCATCGGCGGTTTGTATAAAAATTTGTTTGCAGGTTATGAACCCGAAGTGCTGTATCGGACATATGGTACCTCCTAGCCCTGCTGCGACGGATCCGTTGAATCACGCAGGCCGTCGCCGATAAAGTTAATGCTCAGCACGAACATTGTAATAAAGCAGCCGACCGGAAGCCATACCCACCAGTTTGCTTTCAGGATGGAAAGATCGTTGGCCACGTTTAAAATGTTGCCCCAGGTAGGCGTCGTCATGGGAACGCCGAAGCCCATGAAGCTCAGCGCCGCCTCCTGCAGCATGAACGCCGCCGTGCTGATGGTGATATATACCATGATCGGGCCCAGCGCGTTGGGGAGGATATGCTTGTAGCAAATCTTGAAATCCGAAATTCCCTGCACCCTCAGCGCCTGTACGTATTCCTCCTCGCGCAGCGAGAGCGCCTTGGCCCTCATCATACGGTAGATGCTGCACCAGCCGGTGAAGATGAACACCAGCACCAGGTTGCTCGTGCTCTGCCCGATCATCGTCACAAGGAGCATTACCAGTATAATCTGCGGGAAAAATGTAAACATCTCCGAGAACCGGCAAAGCACCGTATCGATCCATCCGCCCCTGTAGCCGGAATAGCACCCAAGGCCTACGCCCAGAAGCGTAGCGCCCAGTGCGCTGCCAAAGCCGATGCCGATGGACACGCGGCCGCCGTACAGCACCCGCGAGAAAAGGTCGCGCCCGATGCTGTCCGTGCCGAAAATATGCTGGGCCGACGGAGCCTGCAAAATGCTCCTCAGATCCATCTTTTGCGGTTCATACTGGGTAAACAGCGGCGCGAAGACGCACAAAACCAATATGATCGTAAACACAATCAGCCCGAAAACGGACAGTCTGTTTGCCAATACCTTGCTGACCGCCCGGTTCCTGGAACGCGGGGCAAAAATCCCCGCCTCCTCGCGCGCGAGGATCGCATCCATCTGCCGGTTCAGCTTTATTTGTTTTACGTTCATGGCGTCTCCTTACTCCAGCCTTACGCGGGGATCCATGGCCGCCGTCAGCAGATCGATCAGGAAGCTGGATACCATCGTGGCGAAGATCATCAGCAGCGCGATCATCATAACGAGCGGGTAATTCTGACCACGGACCGCGACGAGAAACATTTTCCCGATCCCCGGCCATTGGAATACGGACTCTATGACTACGGAACCGCCGATCAGCATCGGAAGGCGCAGGCCGATCAACACGACCACGGGATTCATCGCGACGCGGAATCCGTGAATAAGATTCACTCTCCATTCCGGGATTCCCTTGCTGCGTGCCGTTCTTAGAAAATCCTTGTTGGCCGCGTCCAGCATGCTGGAACGTGCGTAACGCATTATGCCAGCAGTTAAAAACAGCCCCAGCACGATGGCGGGAAGTACAAGGTGGGGCAGGCGCTGAAAAAAGGCTGACTGCCCGGCCTCCATCCTGCCGCCGATCGGCAGCCAGCCGAGATTGATAGAAAAAATAAGCAGGGCTACCAGCCCGAAAAAGAACTGAGGGATCGACATGCCGATCAATCCGGCAACGGTCAATACGTTATCCACCACACAGCCTTTCTTCAGCGCGCTGAGGATCCCAAGCACCGTACCGACAATGCTGGAAAACAGCAGCGCCGCTATGGAGAGCTCGATGGTGGCGGGCAGCGTATCCGCGATGATTTTGTTGATCGCAACGCCGCTGGTAAGGCTATAGCCGAAATCCCCGTGCAGTATGCCCCTGAACCAGTTGAAAAAGCGTGTGATCACGGAGCCGTTCAGGCCCAGCGACTGGCGCATGGCTTCCTTTTGCACGTCGGTCATTTCACCCAACGTTTCCTGATCAACCATATACGATATGGGATCCCCCGGCATCAGATCCAGGCACAGATAGATTAAAAAGCATGCAACGAACAACATTGCAAGGATAATCATGATACGCCTGATCGTGTAAGACAGCATGCAACATCCTCCACCTTTACCGCTTATACTAATTCCAATCGTTAATGCCATATAGATTGCGAGTATTTTGTTCGCAATCGAGGAGAGGAAATGCAGATGTAGTGGGGCCTACATCAAGCTTTCTCGACGATGAGTGCGGGCAAAAGACGAAGCAAGAACATGGCGTCAAAGGTTGGAATTAGTATTACACTTCGCGGCTCTCTTCATGAGCGTTACCCCCGGAACGTAAACTGCACAGTCACGGTGTGCCGTAACTGTGCAGTTTACCATTCTTAATCTACGTCAGTCAACGTGCTCAAACTTGTTAAAGTACATCAGGCGAGTATAAAGCATCGGATAGGACGTCACGGTATACCCCTCAATCTCCATACAAGCTTTCACGTCCGAAAGCGATTTGCTCCAGGAGTAGTCATACAGGCCTGCCAGGACGTTTTTCACCAGGTTCGGGTCGGTCTCGATCGATGGATACAGATAGATTTCGTCGATGAGCGGGCTGCCTTCGTGATACTCTTCAAACGCTTCCATGATCACGTAGTTGTTCATGGAGACCTCTTTGATTTTGAACGGGCCGGAGCCTACGGGAGACTGCCAGAAATCGTCCTGCTGGATCGCGCTTGGGTCCGCGTCGCCCAGGTATGCTTCGGGCAGCGTGGGCAGCTGGGAGAAGCCCAGCATGGCGGTGGGTGCTATATCCGTGAAGTTGAACGTGATGGTATTGCCGTCGATCACAATACCGGTGATCTCGTCGGCGGTGCCATCCGCATAGTCCTGATACCCAACGAGCTTATGCACCATATCCGTGTACAGGTTGTTCAGGGAGGTTACCTTCGCCGCAAGCTGCCATGTGAACTTGACGTCGTTTACGGTAAGGTCGCTGCCGTCATGCCACTTCAGGCCGTCTTTCAGCACGAAGGAAATGGAAAGCCCGTCCTCGCCGATGGTATACGATTCCGCCTGCTGGCCGGTAAACTCGTCACAGTCGCCGTTGGCGACGACCAGATGATCGTAGAGAAGCTTATTGGCCACGTTGCCGTTGGCGTTTGCAAACGGCTCCCAGAAATACTCGCTGGGTGCGTTGTTCGTATGCAGAACCTTCACGCCGTTCTCATCGGCTTCAACGTCCCAGGTTTCGATCTTCCAGTTGTAGCTGTACTGCTCGTTGCCGTAGGGAGCGCCGTTTCTGCTCACCTTGTCGCTTTCGATCGTGTAAACATCCATATGGTACAGAGGAAGCACGGGCAGCTGCCCGTTCATAAACACCTGGATTTGATCAAACAGCTCTGCCTGCTCGCTTGAATCGGCCGTGGAATAAACCGCCTTGATCAGGGCGTCCAGTTCCTCGTTGCCCGGCGTATGGGAGTTGTTGGAGCCGCCCGTCTGGAAACGGCCGTAGAACGCGTATTGCGAGGAAGCGCCGATTGCGCCGTAATAGATATCCCAATCCACTGCGGAGGGGCCGTTTACGCCGTCCGCCGGCTTGGTCCACAGCGCCGTGGCTACGTCGCCTTCAAGAAGCGTGGCTTCCATCTTGATGCCTACCGCCTCGAGGTATTGCTGAATGATGGCAAGGAAATCCACTGTCTGTTGGTCGGTATAGGTGTAAACAACTTTCAGGACGTAGCTGCCGTCCCATCCGGCTTCGTTCAGCAGCTCTACGGCCTTATCCGGATCATAGCTGTAAGCGTTCAGGTCCAGACCGTTATCGGGCGTCAGACTGTCGGCCGGATTGACCATGCCGCCGAAGAAGGTCTCGGCGATGGTATCCATGTCGATGGCGTAGGCAATGGCCTTGCGCACACGGACATCGGAAAGGGGATTGCTGTTCACCGTGCACATCTGCTCTACTTCTTCGCTCTGGGTTTCTGCGGCAAGCGCAGAACCGCAGGAGACGAAAAGCAGGCAGACGACAAGCGTTAAGCCTAACACATTGAGTACTTTTTTCATGTTTCTCCTCCTCATAAAATTGTTGTTTGGAAGCAATATATCACACGCTGCGAATGATATTATTATGACATTGTTCAACGAAATGGCACAATATGAATTGTTTCTATAAACTATTTCAATATTGCGATAATCATAGTATAAGCTTGTATGAATAATTCTATCAAAAGAGGAATGGACAAGCCGTTCGGGCTCCAAAAGAACGAATAGATACACATTCGAAAGGAGCGTCCCCAATAGTACAAGATAAGGCTGGTCGCTATCCCGTGCGTGCTTTGGTGGGCAATCCCTGCAGGGATTACCCACCAAGGTGGCTTGACATAGCTTTTAAAGCATGCGAGTTCGGTTTGGATTGTTAATGTTTGCAGGAAAGCGGGACGGCAGCTTTTGGGATTATATGAAGCTCTTTCCGGTCGAAAATCCGTAGTTTGAGTTGATTTAAATTTGTGTTGAACTGACGAGTTTCATTCCAATAATACGTAACCAATATTTCATCTTCTTTGAAATACAGGGATGGATATCCATAATTCTGATTCGGATTACTGTCGAGTTCCATTATAGATTCCCATTTTTCACCGCCGTCACGGCTGACACCCAGACAGATGGGAGATCGTGGATAAAGGCTGATATGACTTGGAAAAGAATGATCCCAAACAATAAAAAGAAATCCGCTGAAAGGATCCGTTTTTACTGTGAAAGGGGCTTGGGGCATACGGATTGCAGTGGGATGCTCCTGTGTCCATGTCATACCGCCGTCATCGGATTCAGACTCATATAAGTATCCCATTCTTGTTCGCATAAACATTTTTACCCGCTTATCAGGCAGCTCAACCGCAATCGGCTCGGCCACATTGTTCGACACTGTAGCACCCTTCACCCATTCGGAAGGCTCCCATGTTTGTCCTTCATTATCCGACCGAAAGCAGCCGCACCAATCGGCAGCTTCCTGCTCCATTGAAAGAAGGTGAGGCTCAGGGCGCCCTCCCATTGGAATCAGGATACGACCACTGGAGAGTCTCAAAATACGGTCGTTCATCAGATAAAAGCAGCTGCTTTTCTTGTTTACGGGACGAGAATCTCCCCATGTCTTTCCATCATCCGCTGAGAAAACCACGGTAAAATCACCGGCTTGGATTTTTTCGGCTCTGGGGTCATTGGGTTTGTTTTTCAGAGGCATCATCAACCGGCTATCGGCAAGTCGCAGCAGATTACTGTTTGCCGTCACCGTTCCCAAAGGCACTATCCATTCCTCGGCAAAGGTCCGGCCGGAATCAAAGCTTTTTTTAAAGACTTTTCCATCGTTCGTGGAATACATGAAAAGCAGGCCGCCATCCAGGGCCTCAATGATTGTGCAGCCGATAGCACCAGGCTTGCTCAGCGTTTTTTCAAACATTTTAATCCTCCTTTTGCATAGACCAAAATTCGTGTTATCCTTTTATGGATCCAATCATGATTCCTTTTACGAAATACTTCTGAACAAAGGGATAGATTACCAGAATGGGTAACGTACCAACCACGATCGTGGCCATTTGCAATGATTCGATGGGTGGATTATAAAGATACCGTTCGTCGTTCATAGCCTCGGGGTTGATATCGGCTGCCGAATATAAAGCGATCATATTACGCATAATGTTCTGTACCGGCAGCTTATCCGTGGAATTGATATAGATAACCCCCGGAAACCATGCATTCCAGTGGCCCACCGCGTAGAACATGCCGATGGTAGCCAGTACCGGTTTGCTTAAAGGCAGAATGATTTTGAGGAAAACCGAAAATGGAGTAGCCCCGTCAAGCAAAGCCGATTCTTCCAGGCTTTCTGGAATAGAATAGAAGAAGTTACGCATGATAAGCATATTCCAAGCCGAAACCAAACTTGGCAGGATAAGCGCCCATAGTGAGTCAATAAGCCCCAAAGCATTAACCAGCAGATAAGTCGGCACAAGGCCTCCGCCGAAGAGCATGGTAATAAAGACCGTGGTGATCATTGCAGTGCGCCCCGGAAGAAACTTTTTGGAAAGGGTATAGGCCATCATGGATGTCACCATGAGATTGAGGAAGGTTCCGACCGTGATGAGAAACAGCGTATTCCTGTATGCAGGGTAGATAGCCGATCCCTTGCTCAGCAATATTCTGTAACCGCTCAAATCGATTGTATGGGGGATTAGAATTACCGCACCGCGTTCCAAACGTTCCTGCTGACCGACTATCGAGCCGGAGACAACGGTGATCATGGGTAATAAAAACGAAAGCGACAGCAGTAATAGAAAGATAATGTTGCATGCATTAAAAACTTTATAAGAACGACTGGTTTTTATTTTCATAGCCGTCACCAAATTCCTTCTTGTCCCAGCCGTCTGGCTATAATATTTGTTCCCAACACAAGGATCACTGCCACTACGGACTTGAACAGCCCTACGGCCGTGGCATACTCGTAGTTCATGCTTATCAATCCTTCCCGGTATACATACGTGTCGATTATGTCTGCCACGCTGTATACAGCAGGTGAATACAGGAGAAAGATCTGCTCGAATCCCGCGTTTAGGATTTGTCCCATTCGCAGAATGAGCATAATCACCACCACATTGGCAATGGAAGGGATGGTGACATGGAAAACTTGCTGCAATCGATTGGCGCCGTCGATCGTAGCTGCTTCGTAGAGAGCCGGATCAATGCCGGTGATTGCGGCCAGGTAAATGATGCTGCCCCAGCCTACGGTCTGCCAGACGGTGCTGCCAACCAGAATACCGCGGAAATACCGTTCATCGGCCAGAAACGTTATTTCTTCGCCCCCCATCAATTTTATGAAATAGTTCACATACCCGGTGTCGGCACTGAACAGTTTGCGTAAGATGCCCATAACGACCACCATCGAAAGGAAATGAGGCATATAGGAAATAGTCTGTACCGTTTTCTTAAAATGCAGGCTGCGTACTTCATTCAGCAACAGTGCCAGTATAATTGGTGCTGGAAAACCATATAGAATTTTCAACCCGCTTATTGCCAGCGTATTGCCCATAATATTCCAAAAATAATAGGAATTACAGAAACGCTCAAAATTTGCAAGGCCCACCCAATCCCCTGTGATGATACCTCGGTATCCTTCAAGAGGAGAAAAGTCTTTAAAGGCCATGAGTATTCCTGCCATTGGGCCATACTGAAAAACCAAAAAATATATCAGTCCGGGCAATGCAAGCCAATAATAAAACCGGTACTTCCACAGGGTGCCCAGGAATCCCAGTTTATTCTTGCGCACAGCAGGTGCGAAAACGGTCATGGATATTCCTCCGATCTGTCTTCTTTCTGTTTATAAAGAAGGGACGAGGGATGAGAACCTCCCTCGTCCCTATACTTGGTTTCGCGCTATTGCATATCGGCGTATTGCGCGGTGTAGGCATCCTCTACCTTATCCATACCAGCGGCGTAGAGCTCCGCGATAAAGTCGTCCCATTCATCCAGCGAACGAACCCCGGTCACGAACTTTACGACTTCCTCTTCATACATACGGTTGACATCAGAATACTCGGGTACTTCTTCGGAAACTGCCGTCCCATTGAAATTCAAATGAAAGTCAAACGGCTGATATACGTCATCTACAGAAGAGTATTGCCGGGTATACATATAGTAGAAAAACAATCCGGCCGTCTCACCATTGGATTCCACGTAACGGGCATCCGTTTTGAACAACTCATTGAATTCGTCAATGCGCGTCTTTCCAAGCGCAACACGATATTCGCCTTGATATGTTTCGGTCGCTACATCTTCTGTAGGCACAGTAGCCTCCGCCGCAATTTCCGAGCCTTCGATGTATTTCCACGCATCCATACCATAGGTGGAATTGTACCAAGCATCCAGATTGCTCAGTTCCAAATCCACCATTTTGAGGCAGGCGGCCACGACCGCATCGGATGCCTTGGCTGATATCAGAAGCCCGGTGGACGAACCCTTATAGGCGGTTTCACACAGCCCTTTGGGACCGGTTAGCTTATGGGTGAATGCACCGACCGCTTCGGTGTTTTCATCAGCCTGATACATTGTCTGCAGCGCTATCCCCATTGATGAATGCCACTGCAGCGAAGAGCATACGCGGCCTTCTGTAACCAGTTCACGAAGCTGCTGTACATTGATATTAAAGGATTCCTTATAAAGAATTCCGTCCGCGTACCATTGTGCAACCTGGGTCAGGAAATCCTTATAACCGGGCTGAACATACCAAAGCTTGATTTTGTTGTCAGTGGAATCCAGCCAAAGGCCCCGGCCGTAATCGGTATATCCGGCCAGAAGACTCCATTCCAGCTCACCAATACCGGTACAAATAAGAGGAATAGTCTTGCCTTCTCCCGCTACATCCTCCGACTGGAAAAGGTATAGAAGCGTGTTCAGATCGTCTATGGTGGCCGGCGCCTCCGTCACTCCAACATCTTCGGCATAATCCGCACGGTAAATATAAGGATAAACCGCCATATCGAAGGTTCGGGGCAATCCCCACAGCTCACCGTCATTATCGGTCATCACCGCCATGTATGGACCGAATTGTTCGGCGATGCCGGGATAAAGAGATTCATCGTAAAAATCGGTGATGGGCTGAATCATATCCTTTGCGGAATACTTCTTCCAGTCGCCCCAGAAGGCGTCGCACTGCTAACCGCTTGCCAATATCAGATTCAGCTTTTCCTCCGCCTGCTCACTTCCTACTGGAGGGATAATGAACTGGAAATCCACGTTGATCTGATCGAGGAACCAATCATGAAGCGCCTCAAGCTCGTCCTTGTTGCTGCTGTCCCCGCTGGTAGAGCCGTTATTAATATAGAATACAACGGTAACGGGTTCTTCCGATTCCGCAGCCTCCTCGGCTGCGCTGGCTTGGGTGGTGGCGGATTTTTTATCCGGCACGGTCGCAGCGGTGTCTGTGGCTTGAGCACAGCTGGTAAATACCAACATCACCAGGACCAGTACAAGGGGAAAAATCCTCATGGTTCGAACAGTTTTTCGCATCTTGCATCCTCCTTACATAATATTATTAATGGTGGCATGGATACACCAAAAATATCCTTCTTCAATCATTGGCGTCATCGTCAAATTAGCCAAAATTCTTTCTGGCTTTATGTGTATCATAAAAAATAACTGAAAAATATAATAAAATATTAATATTGCCTTGGTAATATTATGATATTAAAAAATTCCGGTTTTTAATAATAATAAAATCCCGGGCAAATGGATACGATGTATTTGTGTATCGCTTCTTTTTTATTTCTCTGCTTGCCGCCTGAATTTTCCCGGCGTAAGACCTGTGCAGCGCTTAAAAACCCGTATAAAATAATCGGTATTCTGATACCCTACCATGTGGGCAACATCTTGTACTTTGTTGACAGGATCGAGTAAAAGCTCCTTCGCCTTGCCAATGCGAACATCCGTCAGATATTCAATAAAGTTCTGTCCGGTCTGCTTTTTGAAAAGCTGGCTAAGGTATTCAGGGGTAATTCCCAGGATGCCGGCTACGTCCTGAAGGGAAATATCACGGCTGTAGTCTTTGCCGATAATGTGGCAAGCACGAGTTACATAATCGTCGGGTTCCGAAGAACTTAAACCACTGCTTTCTTTCATATGGTGGGTAATAAGCGCCCGCAGTGTTTCTTTCATTCGGGTAAAGGATGCGCTGCCAAGCATATCGGTGGTTCTTTTGTAGAGCAGGTCCAGTTCATCGTCCAGCAGATAGTAAGGCATGGCATTAAAGATACTGGTTCCAATTTTCATCATTTCATGTCGAACTTGGAAAATACTCATTGCCGATAAATTGCGCTCGATCTTTTCTATGAAATAATCATATATCGACAGTGCCTGGTCTACATCACCTGCGCGCAATGTCCTTTCCAATAACTCCATCCGATCACTCAACATCAGATTGATTAACTGAACATTTTCGTGTACCTTATTAAAAGACAAGCATCCATACTGGTCCCGTGTGGTCAACGCATGAACAGCAAGCTTAGCCTGCTGATAAGCTTCGGCAATCTGTGCGATAGGCACCGGCTCGGCTAAACCAAAGCGAACGTTGTATTGAATACCCAATGCCTGAAGCAACTCCCTGAATTTTTGCCTTCTTTCTGCAGATATGTTCAGGCAAAGCACCATTTGCCCTTCGAGATTCATTAAAACATAGCAAAGATAGTCCTGGGCGATACGTTCAGACAGCTCCTTGCAAGTGGCATCGTCAATCTGAGACCGGCCAACCACCACGACCGTTACAGGCTCGGATCCCATTTTAATCTCAACCATATCAAAAACCTGTTCCTGTTGTTCGGGTTGGATAATGCGTCCCTGCAGAAGTCCCCGAAGCACGGTTTCCCGGTAAGCCGGCAAGCTTTGGCTCAGCCTTTGCTGCAGGATTACCTGTTGGCTGCGGCTCTGCTCCACGAACATAATAATCTCCTCAAATTCGTCGGTTTTCAGATCTGCTTCATCTGATCCCTGTTCGATACGTTCAAGAATAGCCCGCACTGGCCTGAACATCCGCCTGGCTATAAAAAGTGCGACAACTGACGATACAACAAAAGCCAAAGCAGCCGTTAGAATGATCATGAGATGAATACTCCCCATGTCCTGGTATATGCCGCTGCTGCGGGCAGTTGAAACAATATGCCAATCGGTGGACAGTAGTTTTATTTGATTAACAACCTGGTCGCTTTCCGTCGTGGCAATGATTAGTTTTCCTCCTCTGCTTTGGATATCAAGATCCGCGGCATCCTCAAGCTGGGTTAGCGACATGCCGATTGTGCTTGTTTGGTTGGATATAATAACGCCGTTATCGTCGGAAATGACATAGATGGCGCTTTCATCCCGCCATGAGAGACCGGAAAAGATATCCTCCGAAAGCAAGAGAACATCCAAATTAACAATGATAAGATTGGTTGTACCGCTATTCTGCGTATAATAGTAAACGATAGAGAGGATGGTTTTTCCGTTGTTAAAATCTGATTCGCTGCGGATTCCTTTAATATCCCGCCCAAGCACATTCCCTTCGACCTGCTGTATATAGCCGTTGCACGCCACGTCGGGGAATTTCGACCGGTAATACTGTCCGCCGCTATTGGTAAAAAACATATCCTTTTTCGTATCATAATAATATATGGAAAGAATATAATCATTGGAAATCGCTTTACTTGCCAATAGGGACAGTAAATCCGACTTGGCATCCAAATAGTAAAACAGCTGTGTTTTATTGACATCTTCTATTGAACCGGTCAGCTCCTCATAATACTGACCTCGCGGATATTCGGCAAACTTTTCCAAACGTTGATCCATCAGGAGCTGTTGAAGGCTTTCATCGATTTGTCCCATCGTTATATCAATTGCGTTGCGCGTTTGAGTAAGAAAGTTCTCTTCAAATTCATCAGTCCGGGAACGATAGATATTGATAATATTAGTCCAAAACACACCATATAGGCCAACAATAGATAAAATCATTACCAACCAGATTCCCAGAAGGATGAACAGATAACTCTTTTTTCGAAAATGCAGTTGTTTCATTATCTACCTCCAGATCCGGCAATTTTTCTCCGAAAATTCAAAGACATAATACAATCTATACTCGAATTCGACATGGGTCCGATATTCCGGTTTGCTGTGTAGTAGTTGTTATCATTTTCATAGCACCCAATTAATAAATTCGAATTTCTTACGGAATCACTCCTATCATCTTTGAATACGATATCGCCTTGACTATAAATTCATACGACATCTTGAAATACTCTGCGAATTCCCAAGGAATGACAGTACCATCACGAATGCACTCGGTGATTCCGTCCAGGGAGACGAGCTGGCAATAGATCCATTGATTGGCGCGGTACTTGGTGTTAGCCCAAATAATAAAATCAATCGTTCTCGTTTACTCCATACTGATAATTGCAATTATATTCTACTATAATACATGAGAATTACAAGCCGGGGTTCCCTGACCCGGGAGATCCTTTGCGATTTACGAAGTATTTTGCTTTCTTGGTACAAATCCACCATACAAATAAAAAGCTCCTCCTTGTGTCCATGAAAAGGAGAAGGCTTCACTGCCGTTTATCTGCTTTGCAAATCGTCTCAGCCTCAATTCGCTCACGGCTTTGCCGCGGTATCCACCGGACATACGCTCGTTTCGGTTGCCTCCCGGGTCCGAATCCCAAAGAGTTTCCGCCAACAAAAAAGCGCCCATCAATGAGCGCCTTTTTGTTGGCGGAGAGTTAGGGATTCGAACCCTAGTCAGGTTTTGGCCTGAACACGATTTCCAGTCGTGCGCCTTCGACCACTCAGCCAACTCTCCGCAGGCCGCGCGAACGCAACGAATATATTATAGGGGAACGCCGATAGGTTGTCAATCCGTTTTCCATCAAGTATTTCCATCAAGTATTGTATGCTGTTTCCAAGCCGGACGATGATATTTTTGCTTTGCCGCCGCTTTGGAATTACAATGAACCTGTTCCATGATACAAGTGGGAGCGTACGATCATGCAATACGGGCGTAAGCATGCCATACTGGCTTTGAAAGCGGAGGGATACGGATGAAATGGATGGACAGGCTGAACAGCTGTATCGAGTACATTGAAAACAATCTGGAGGGGGATATTGATCCCGACAGACTCTGCGAGATCGCCCTTCTGTCCCGAATGTACTTCTTCAAGCTGTTTGAAGCCGCCTGCGGAATTTCCTGTTCGAACTATATCAAAAACAGGCGGATGACCAAGGCGGTATCCAGGCTGAAAACGGGCATGAAAGTGATCGACGCCGCGTTCCTGTACGGATATGCAAGCAGCGAAAGCTTTTCCCGGGCCTTCAAGGAATTTCACGGCATCTCGCCGTCGGAAGTATTGAACAGCTCTGCGCAATTCAAATCATACCCGAAACTCGTCTTTCAAATAAAAATCAGAGGAGCTGAGTATATGGTATACAGCGTAGAAACACGAAAGGCGTTCACGTTGGCGGGCAAATCGGTCATGGTGAAGGAAAACGAGGAGAACTGTACCGATATGTCCGGGCTGTGGAGCGAGCTGAAGGAGAACGGCTGCCTGGCGCAGCTTGCCGGATTGGACAAAGATCATAAGGTGTACGGAGCCTGTTTTCCGGTGGATAAGAAAGAGCTGTCCTTCCGGTATGCGGTCACCGCGATCCTTAGCAACGCCGGCTCAAACTTGCCGGACGGACTTGAGAGTTACCTCGTGAAGGAAGGCAGATGGGCGATCTTCCCCGCGAAGGGCAAGAACCCGGATGTGGTCGCGACGCTGTGGGACGGCATTCTGTCGGAATGGCTTCCGTCGCACGATTTTGAAATCGATCCCGCAAGGCCGGATATGGAGAACTATCTGGAGGACGGCGCGGAGGTTTGGCTGCCGATCCTGTAGCGCAGTCAGTTTCAATTTCCATGCAAAACCCCGCTTGATGAAGGCGGGGTTTTGCATGGAAACGCGTTCGCGCAGCCCGCGTTACGAACGGCAAAATTTGTCGATGTAGGCGTCCAGAGATTTCCGGATCACCAGCTCCGCTGCCTCGTGACCGTGCAGCTCGTCCACGACGGTTTCCTTGCCCTCCAGCGTCTTGTATACCGAGAAAAAGTGGGACATCTCCGAGAAGATATGCTGGGGCAGCTCGCTGACATCCTTGTAGCAGTTGAACATGGGATCCTGAAACGGAATGGCGATGATCTTCTCGTCCGGTTTGCCCTGATCGAGCATCGTCAGCACGCCGATGGGATAGCAGCGCACCAGCGCCAGCGGCTGGATGACCTCGCTGGAGACCACCAGCACGTCCAGCGGATCCAGATCCTCGGCATAGGTGCGGGGAATGAGACCGTAATTGCTGGGATAATGCGTGGACGTATAGAGGATGCGATCCAGAATCAGGCTGCCAGTTTCCTTGTCCAGCTCGTATTTCATTTTGCTGCCCTTTTCGATTTCGATCACGGCGACAAAATCCTTGGGGGAAATGCGCGACGGCGCGATATCGTGCCAAATGTTGCCCATTTGCTCCACCTCCGTTTTCGAAAATATTGTAGCAATCCGGCTGTCATTTGTAAAGAAATTCATCTGCGGAAGAAACGCCGGGAACGCCTGCGGCTTCTTTAAATTCCGGATATTTGGCGGATGCGGACGCGCGTATTTCACCGCGCCCGGAACGCCATGCGGAGCTCCATCCGGTTCCTATGCACTTGACAATGCGCCGTAAAGCAATATAATTAGTTAGACTAACGAATTATTATCGACGGGCATACCGCAAAGAGGTGAGGACGGATGGATCCCTTCAATCAGGAGCTGAACCGGTTGCTGGTGCTGGCGTACCGCAAGATCAACAAGCTGGAGGAGGGCATCCTGCACTCGGTCAGCGGCATGGATCTGTCCATCAGCGAAATGCACCTGCTGGAAGCGGTGGGGGAGAAAAAGGCGGAGGGTATCCCCCTGTACGAGCTTGCCCAGCGCATGGAGCTTTCCGCGCCCACGGTGACGGTTGCCATCAACAAGCTCGCGAAAAAGGGGTTCGTGAACAAGCGGAAATCCGAAACGGATAAGCGCAGCGTGATCGTGGAGCTGACGCGCATGGGGAAAAAGATGAACGCCGCGCACCGCTATTTCCACGAACAGATGGTGCGCGATATCGATAAGCTGCTCACGCCGGAGGAGCGCGAGGGAATGCTCAGGGGCATGGAGCAGCTCAATAAGTTTTTTCAGGACGCGCTGGATGATATGGAAGCGAAGAAACAGCAGCAGCGCGCCCAAATCCATAACGAAAGCGTGTGAACCAATGAAAGTACGGTCCTTCGGGCATGCGTTGCCTGCCCGGCAAATTACCAACCATGAGCTCTCGGCCTTTCTGGATACCTCGGACGAATGGATTCGCTCCCACACCGGCATCGAAAGCCGCCACATCCTCTCCGGCGATGAGACGATCAGCGCGCTGGGCGCGCAGGCGGCGCAGATGGCGCTGGACCGCGCGGGGCTGACGGCAGCGGATCTTGACTATATTTTCTGCTCCACCACCTGCGGGGAGATGATCTTTCCGGCGACCG
>Ga0116164_10000239_pt1 | contig 52058 bp, 47 predicted proteins | sample AD_UKC109_MetaG_FD_89888 | JGI IMG/M metagenome (GOLD analysis project Ga0116164, IMG submission 89888) | Active sludge microbial communities of municipal wastewater-treating anaerobic digesters from Hong Kong - AD_UKC109_MetaG | ecosystem: Engineered > Bioreactor > Anaerobic > Digestate... | reverse complement strand
AGTTCTGTCCCTCCCCCGAGGGCAAGGCCGTTAATAGCGGCAATCACCGGCTTTCTCGAATTTTCGATCATGTTCAGGAGGTCCTGTCCCCGACGTGCCATGGCTTCTGTTTCTGACGCAGTGTCGATCTCCTGCATCTTTTTGATATCAGCGCCGGCGATGAACGCCATGCCTTCCCCCGATATGATCACTACCTTCACGGCATCATCGCCGGCAATGCTCTGTAGGGCCGTTTCCATCTGTTCCATGAGCTCTTCATCAATGGCATTCATGGGAGGATTATTGATTTTTAATATCGCAACGCCTTTTTGATCAACCTCGTATCCGCATTTCATTGCAACACACCTCCTTGTGATGGTTCATTCGTATCTGTTCAAGGAATTGTCCGAAACAGCATGAAGCATAAAGTATAACTCTAAGCTAGAATATAGCCCGTTCATCGGCATGTCAAGAAAAATTTTTCATACTCATGATGTGCCGCTCTCGTCGGATATCGTTGCCGCGTGTTTCTGCGCTCCCAATCGCAGCCCCGCATGGACGCCACGATCACGGCCTAGGATAACGGCTTCCTTTACGTGCTGAACAGCCAAGGGGGGACGTTTTGCTATGGTCTCGGCAAGCTTCTGGGCCTGGCGGTACAGATCGTCTCTGTCTTCGTAAAACCCGGTGATAAGGCCCATGTCAAAGGCTTCTTCAGCCGAAAAATCCCGTCCCGTCAGCGAAAGCTGCCGGAACATCCCCTGTCCGATGATAAAGGGCAGGCGCTGCAACGTTCCCGCATCGGCGATGAACCCCAGTCTCGTTTCCCTGATGCTGAAGATGGCGTCACGGCTTGCTATCCGTATGTCGCAGGCACAGATAAGATCGACTCCTCCTCCGATGCAGTGGCTGTGGATGGCTGCTATGGTTGGTTTACGACAGCGCTCAATGGCGCTGAAGCAGTCCTGACCCCATAGAATCGTCCGGTGTGTGATCTCGCGAGAGGCGGCGGAACCGTCGCCGGCGAGAGATTGCAGTGCCTCGAAATCGGTGCCCGCCGTAAAACTTTTCCCTTCACCCCCCATCACCACGACCCGCACATCCGGATCGGCGTCGAATCGATTGAAATGATCTTTAATACCCCGGTAAAAATCGGCGGTCATGGTATTGCGCTTTTCCGGCCTGTTGAACATCAGCCACGCGACATGATCGGTTTGGTGTACGGTAAAAATTTCCTTCCTATCCATAAAAAGCTCCTCTGTAATAAGATTTGTCCGTGAAGTGCCCTTTGTTCCTAAAATCCCTCGACCTTGGAGAGGATTTCTCTCATGATCTCATCGGCTCCGCCGCCTATGGACATAAGTCTCGCATCTTTGTAGTACCGGGAGATCAGGGTTTCGTTCATGAATCCCATACCGCCGTACATCTGCAGGCAGCCGTCGGCTACGCGCGATATTAACTGACCCGCAAGGAGCTTACCCATGGATACCTCCCGGGTAACGTCGAGGCCGGCTATCTTCATTCTGACGATGTGATAGGTCAGCTGTCTCAGCGCCTCTGTATCCGTAAGCCAATCCACGAGCCGGTGTTTCAGTACCTGTTTGGTGATTAAAGGGCGCCCGAAGGCGATCCGCTGTTTCAGATAATCTACGGTCATGTCGATGATATCGCGGGCGGTGACATAGAGGACGGGGAGAGCGGCAAAACGCTCATGCTGAAACTGCTGCATCTGATAAATAAATCCTTCACCTTCTTCACCGATCAGGTTTTCCGCAGGAATGCGGAGATTATCGAAGAAGAGTTCGGCCGTGTCGCTGCTTCTCAGGCCGACTTTATCCAGTTTTTTGTTCACATGAAATCCGGGGACATCGGTGGGGACCACAAAGAGGCTGAAAGAGTGGTATCCTTTATCGTCACTGGTTCTGGCCAGGAGTGTCATGAAGTCTGCCTGTGTTCCGTTGGTGATGTAGGTTTTTGAACCATTGATCACATATGAGTCACCTTCTTTTACCGCCTTTGTCTTGAGTGCCGCCACATCGGACCCCGCTTCAGGTTCGCTTATGGCGATCGCCGCCACGAGATCGCCTGTAATGGCTCCCCGAAGATACGTATCTTTGAGATACTCGCTTCCGAACTGGTTGATTGCTGGTGTTGCCATGTTTGTCTGGACGGCGATGGCCGTGGGGACACCAAACCCCTTGATATGTCCCATTTCTTCCAGAAACACTGTCTCGAACCAGTAATCGAGCCCCTGTCCTCCGTATTTCGGATCATAGCGTATGCCCAGCAATCCGAGGTCCCCCATCTTTTTAAAGAGATCGTGGAGGTGCACTGTTTCTTCTTCCCACCGATCCATGTTGGGATTAATTTCGTTCTTCACAAAATCGGACATGGTTTTGCGAAGCATCTGATGATCTTCGTTGAAATACAACTGCTCTGAAGAATAGGCATGTGCACTCATTGATTACCCTCCTTATTGTGAAAAAAGAATAAAAAAGAACTATATTGAAGTATAACTCTAAACTTTAGATTTTCTTATACCAAACGACATTGAGCTGTCAAGCAGGGAAGTTACCGTGAAAGAAAAGATTGTTAGAAATGTACTATGCATATGGATCTTCCTCTCAACCATATCGACCTCTCATGACATGTATCTGCATCGTCATGCAAATGCAGGAGTTGGAGACATTCGCCGCCTGTAAAATATTTCTTGACAGTCCCCAGGTGAAGCTGTAATAAAGTCTAAAGCGAAGCTTTAAGCTTCATATCGGGTGGGGATAGGTATTCAATAACTTTTCTAAAAGGAGGTGTCTTGTTATGAAGAAAGAGGATTATATGTGGGATTATCGTGATCCCTATGTTTGGATGGACAAAGTCAGGCAGCAGAACTTTCCTCCCATGATGATCACCTGCGCCATTACCGGGGGTGTGCAGGGCAAGGAACTGAACGAGAATCTTCCCGAATCCTTCGAAGAGCAGGCCGATGCGGTCTACGAGGCTTACAAGGCAGGAGCGGTATCTGTTCATCTCCATGCCCGAGATCCTCAGAATCAGTCCATGACGACGAACAAAGCGGAGCACTATGGAGAGATCAATCGCCTCATCCGTGAACGGTGCCCGGACATCATCATCAATAACACCACTGGTGGTGGGCCGTGGCTCTCTACGGAGGAGCGCATGTGTTGTCTCTTCGCCGATCCGGCACCTGACATGGCGAGCCTCAATCTGGGACCATTTGTGCTGAAACTGCCCCTGAAAGACAGAAAGGCGCCGCTCCCTCATCCCCGTGACGGGTTCATGTTTGATCAGTGCATACCGGCTACCTACAGTGATATTAATCTCTATGCCAAGACCATGAAAGAAAAGGGAATAAAACCGGAGGTCGAACTGTACCATCCGGGCCAGTACTGGGTTCTTATGGATCTGATGAGAGAAGGGAATATAGATCCTCCCTATATGATACAGTTTGTCATGGGGTTCCAGACTTCATCCTTTCCGACACCGGCAAACGCACTCTCCCTGATTAACGAACTCCCCCCCCAGTCCATGTTTTCACTCATAGGAGTAGGACACTACCAGATCCCGATGAATGTCCTCTCGATCATCATGGGAGGTCATGTGCGGGTTGGTATGGAGGACAACCTGTACTACCGGAAAGGGGAAAAACTGAAGAGCAACGCCCAGCTCGTAGCAAGAATAAAACACATCGCCGAAGAGATGAACAGGGAAGTGGCAACTGTCGCCCAGGCACGAGAGATGCTCGGACTTTCGTAAAGAGCAAGAAAAAAGCAATAACAGCACAGGTACCTCTCGCAAAACGATGAATCTTCTGCCGTATGTGGAGGGGAGGCTTCAGCCTCCCCTCCTTACCGAGGAACTCAATATGCCCCTATCTATGCACGGTACCGGGAAGGTTCGGTATCAGTTCGCAACAGTACGGGTCGACGGTAAGAAGGATTCAATACATACGCCATATCGGCTGATGTGAGTAATTCATTATTATCGGTATCGTATATGAACCATACTCTCAACATAACGGTTTTATTCATTGGAGTTAATTGAACGTAACAAATGCATAACAGGAGGGATTGTATGGACGTTGAGAACATTTACTATCACGGTCGAATCAAGGTTCCCTACAAATGGTATGTAGGAGAGACGGGCAGCCGTTTTCTCGTTGAGCTGCGAGATAACAAGGAATTATGGGGAATACAGTGCCCGAAGTGCAATAAGGTGTTTTTGCCCCCCAGCAAGACCTGCTGGGAGTGTTTTACCCCCACGGAAAAATGGGTGAAACTGAAGAATGCCGGCGTCGTGGAATCCTATACGATAGCACACTACTCCGAAGGGGTGGCTCCAAGGGATGTTCCGATCATATACGGCCTCATCAAAATCGATGGGGCTGACGGTTCGTTGATACATTTCATAGGAGACATCGACCCCGACAAGGTCTCGGTAGGGATGCGGGTAAAGGCTGTTTTTGCCGAAGAGAGGACAGGCAGCATCCTGGATATCAAGCATTTTGCCCCGTCAGATGAGTAAGGAGATGAACGCTATGGAAAAAGTAGGAATTGTAGGCGTTGGACAAACAAAGTACGAACGGAAAAAAGAGGACACCTTTGCGGAACTGGTATTTGAAGCGACAACCGCCGCTCTGGCAGATGCGGGTGCGGAGATAGGAGATATTGACAATGTAGTCACCGTTTCGAACGATTTCTGGGACGGAAGGACGATTTCATCGATGGCCGTTCAAGATGCGGCGGGTTCGTATAACAAGGATGTCTCCTGCGTGGAGGGTGACGGTGTTTTCGGCGCCATGTACGGCATGATGCGCGCCCTGTCGGGTTCCTTCGACACAACACTGGTGGTTGCCCATGTCAAGGGTTCGGAAGGGAATATGAACCTGATTACCAATGCCATGTTCGATCCGATCTATCAGCGTCAGATCGGTATAGATGCCACCTCATCGGCGGCATTGCAGGCTCGCCGCTATATGGAAAAGACGGGTGCAACGGAAGAGGATTTTGCACGGGTGTCGGTGAAGAACCATAGCAACGGTGTGAACAACCCCCTTGCGCAAATTCGGAAGAAGATAACGATTGACGATGTCATGAAGTCACGGAAGATATCGGAACCGTTGAAACTCTTCGACTGTTCCCCCATCACCGACGGAGCGGCTGCAATCGTTATATCGAACGCAAAAGGAGTGAAGCGATTCAAAAAAGACCCGATATGGATTCTCGGTGCGTCCCATCTATCCGATTCATACACGCTGGGATACCGGGATCTCGCCTATCCCCGGGCACTTGAGGCGGCTTCGAAAAAGGCGTATGCCATGGCCGGTATTACCGATCCGCTCAAGCAGCTCGATGTAGCAGAGCTCGCCGATGCATATTCATACATGGAACTGCTCTGGTATGAGGGGTTGGGACTGTCCCCAAAGGGAAAGGGGGCGGAACTGATACGATCGGGCGCAACCGGCATGGATGGAGAGCTTCCCGTTAATCCCTCCGGTGGTTTGCTGAGCGCTCATCCGGTACTGGTAGCGGGGCTCGCGCGGATCATAGAAGTGACACTGCAGCTTCGGGGCGAAGCGGGCGACAGACAGATCAAGGGCGCGAGCAAGGCCCTTGCACACGGGATCAACGGCCCCTGCGGGCAGGCCCACGGTGTATTCGTATTAGGATCATAAGGGAGGCTGATATGGGCAAGAAAGTAGCAGTTGTAGGCTTTGGTCAGACAAAGGGAAGGAGTTCCAGGAAAGACGTAAACGGCGTCGAGCTTATCAATGAGGCCGTTGTCGCCGCCCTGGCGGATGCCGAACTTACCATAGATGATATTGATGCGATCGTTATCGGCAATATGGATCACTTTGAAGGTATAAACTATGTCGACAGCTGGAGCGTTGAAGGTTCGGGCGGCGTGATGAAACCGATATTCAAAGTCACCACCGGCGGCACCACGGGGACCACGGTGGCGATGTGCGCATATTACCATGTGGCTTCGGGCATGTTCGACCGTGTCCTTGCCATCGGCTGGGAAAAGAACTCCGAATCAGATACGACGGGTGCCATCATCACGGCCTTTGATCCCGTGTGGGAACGGCCCAATCTGGGGGGCGCCATTGCCGGACTCGCCCTGGAAGCGAGTAAGTATATGACGAATTACGGGGTAACTGAGAGGGACGGTGCGAGAGTGGCCGTTCGCGAGCGTCTGCACGCACTCAATAATCCCTATGCCCACCTCCACCAGGAATGGATGAAGGGCCTGGCAGTCGATCAACTCGTGGACCTGCTCGTCACATCAGAACAGAACCAGGTGCTGGCATTCCCCCTGCGAATGAGTGACATGTGCCCCCGTACGGATGGTTCGGCGGCCGTCATCTTTGCCTCCGAGGACGTGGCGGAAAAGATCGCTCCCGTTCCGGCCTGGGTTCACGCCACGGCAAACAGACACAATTTCTCCCTTGCAGGAGATGTTGACATGGATCGAAATACAACCATGGCGGCTGCATCGAAGGCAGTCTTTGAAAAGGCGGGAATAAAGGAGCCGCTCAAAGAAATCGATGTCTGCGAGCTGTACATGCCGTATTCATATGCCGGGTTAAAATGGATGGAAGATTTCGGATTCTGCGCATACGGCGAAGGACCGAAACTCCTCTGGGACGGTGTGACCGATATGGACGGTGAGCTTCCGGTCAATCCTTCGGGAGGCGTTATGAGTTCCAATGCGATCGGTGCGACGGCACTCATTCGCGTCGGCGAAGCGGCAATTCAGGTTATGGGCAAGGCAGGAACCAGACAGGTTCAGAGAGACGTAAACCTCGCCTTTGCGACCGGATTCGGCGGATGCTATTGGGCTGATGTGATGCTCCTTGGAAAGAAGAAACCGGCTTAGAACCTTTGTGAACGCTATGGAGGAAAATGATGGAAAAAAACGTGCAGAAAACAGATGAACAGGAACTTCTAACCGTGTCATCGGGCGAAATGTTTCAGCCATATGACTGGAGTGTCGGCAAATTCGGTTCGAAATTTCTCCATGAACTGAAAGAGAACAAGAGACTCATCGGCAGCAAGTGTCCGAAATGTAACAGGGTGTTTATCCCGCCCCGCAAGGTGTGCGGACAGTGCTTTGCGGCCATGGATGAATTCGTCCCCGTTTCGGATGAGGGAGAGGTGTACGTATGTGCCATTATCCAGTTCGGATTTGTCGATCCCGAAACGGGGAAGCAGCGGCCCGTTCCCTATGGATACGCCTTTATCAAACTCGACGGGGCGGACACCTGTCTGACCCACTTCGTGGACAGTGTCGATCCGGAAAAATTCAAGGTCGGCGCGAGAGTGAAGGCGGTCTTCGAAGATGAGCGAAGAGGGAACTTGATGGATATCAAACACTTCGAACTGCTGTAAGGCCGATTTGCGGTTGATGTAAGGAACTCTGGAGGACGTAATGATAGAAGAAAAATATAAGTTTATTGCCGAGATGGCCGTGACGAGCATAGAAGCGATCAAGAGAACGGGGATCAAGGTGGTTGCCCTGAAAGAGGGGTATGCCAAGATGGTCATGCCCCTCGATGGGAACATCAATCACGTTGGAATGATGTACGCAGGTTCGCTCTTTACCATCGGCGAATTCACGGGTGGTATTATTTACGGCGCCGCCTTTGATGTGGATAAATTCTATCCCATCGTCAAGGAGGTAACCATTCGTTTCAAACGCCCCGCTCTGACCGATGTGACCCTGGAGATTTCCATGAGCAAGGAGGAGGCTCAGAGGATACAGGACGAGGCCAGTGAGAAGGGTAAGTGTGATTTTGTCCTGAATCTCGAGATCAAAGATGCGAACGATGTAGTGGTTGCCCTCGTTGATGGTACCTGGCAGATCAGGACGATACCGAAAGAGATGGGCAATCCGTTCAAATAGACACGTACCATGAAGTGCTGACTGTGCGGTGTCGTGTTGGGGGGAATGCGGCAGTTGTGAAAGGAGGGAATCATGGAAAAGGTGTTTTTTGAAGACTACCAGGTCGATGAAGTCTTGGTGAGTCCCGGGAGAACCATAACAGAGACGGATATCGTCATGTTCGCGGCGCTGACCGGTGACTGGCATCCCATTCATACCAATATAGAATACGCCAAAAAGACGATCTTTGGCGAGAGGATCGCCCATGGGATGCTCGGGCTCACCATCGGGTCCGCCTTGATATTTCGTCTCGGTCCCTATGTCTTTACGCCCAAAAAATTTATCGCCTTTTACGGTATGGACAAGATCCGCTTCACCGGACCGGTCAAGATCGGTGATACGATACGGTGTGAGGCCCGTGTAGCGGAACTGAAAGAAAAAGACGATAAGACGGGCGTTATCGCCTATCAGGCCACCATTAAGAATCAGAGAGACGAAGAATGCGTCGTCTTCTCGCCGAGGATTCTTGTGGGGAGAAAGGGCTGACGGGTGAATCCTATGGACTTTTCACTGACGAGCGAACAGGCGATGTTGAAGGATTCGGTGGCCCGGTTTGTCGACAACCAGGTGATCCCTCTGGCGCCCGAGATCGACATGGACGGGGCTTTCCCGGAGAAAAACTTCAAGACCATGGCCGATATGGGGCTCTTCGGTATATCGATTCCCCCCGAGTACGGGGGGAGCGGTTCAGATCTTTTATCATGCGTTCTGGTCATGGAAGAGCTGGGACGGGGCTGTGCCTCAACGGCCAACACCTTCGGTTCCCATGCCATCCTGTGTGCCGAAAATATCTACCGAAACGGCAATGACGAACAGAGAAAGAAATACCTCCCCGATCTGATCGCGGGAAATATGATCGGCGCCATTGCCATCACGGAACCGGGGGCCGGTTCCGATGCCCTGTCGATGACGACGAGAGCGGACAGAAAGGGTGATACATACGTTCTCAACGGGACCAAGATGTTCATCACCAACGGTCCTCTGGCCGATGTCATGGTGGTGTACGCGAAGACAAATCCCGAGGCGGGACACAAGGGGATCACGGCCTTTATCGTGGAGAAGGATTTTCCGGGATTTTCGAGGGGAAAGTCCCTGAAAAAGATGGGTGTGCGAGGATCTCCCACGGGCGAACTGATCTTTGAAGACTGCGTCGTTCCCGCCGAAAATGTTTTGGGTGTGGAGAACGAAGGCATTCGCGTGTTGATGAACGGATTGGACCGGGAACGGATCGTCTATTCGATCTGCCCCATCGGCGTCGCACAGGGGGCCTTTGACGTTGCCTTTAAATACGCCATGGAGCGGGTCCAGTTCAACGCGCCGATTATCACCTTTCAGATGATACAGGAGATGATCGCCGACATGGCCACCGACATCAATACCGGCCGCATCGTGGCGTACTGGGCCGCCTCCCAGGCGGACCAGGGTAAGCGTGTAAGGCTGGAGGCCTCGTACGCGAAGCTCTTCTGTTCCCAGGCGGGACTCCGCGTCGTGGACAAGGCGATCCAAATTCTGGGGGGATACGGATTCATCAGTGAATTCCCCATTGAGCGTATGTATCGCGATATGAAAGGTATCGAATTCGGTGCCGGAACGACACAGATCCAGAAGCTCATCATCGTCGGCGAGTTGATGAAAAATCTGTCGATGTAGGGAAAAACAAGGGAATCGGTACTGCTTCGGCGCTCTGTAAAGAATTTGATGGATAGGTGTATCATTGGCCCGAATGCCGATCAAGAAACCCCTCTCGTCGGTGTATTCGATGTAGGTTTGATCTTGATGTGCGTTTTGTCATGACACTCGAGACGCAACGCAGGTTACGAAAATAGGTGTTTAACCTGTACCGTGATAGGGGGTCCGGTATGAGCACTCTCTGGTATTGTAAAAGAAGGGAAAATTTTTTATGATTATGATATTCATTACATAAACATTTATTATGCTACGGGTTCTCTGACGCGGTCAAAGACCTTCTTCTTGTCCTCCCCACTCGATACATTTCCTCTTCTCCTTCTATTCGGATCTCGATCTTTTCGTTTCTCACGGTATTCGCCGAAAGGCTCGTTACTCATGCGTCGGAACATTGAGCAGTGAAAGGTACATGCTTTTCCCGAATAAGGTTCATATTCGGTGTGACAATTCTCTTTTGGGGGTAATCGGGGAGAGAAGTTGGTCGTGTGCGGGTTCGAAGAATTCGCACAGACACTAAACTTCGAATCACCGATGATATTCAACACAAAAAGGAGGTAAGGTATGAGCAGTGAAAAGTTATGGTACAAGTCCTATGTGCCGGGAATCAAGAAGAACCTCGAATATGAAAAGGTTTCGATCCCGGCCGGATTAACCAATACGGCGAAAAAGTTTCCTCACCATACGGCTCTCAACTATATGGGACGAAGGATCTCCTACAGCGAGCTGGACAAACTGGTCAATCGCTGCTCACGCGCCTTTATGGACCTGGGTGTAAAGAAGGGAGATAAGGTGGCGGTAATCATGCCCAATCTTCCCCAGACGGTTATCGCCAATCTTGCCGTCATGCGGATCGGTGCCGTGACGGTTCAGAATAATCCCCTCTATACGGAGCGCGAGCTGGAATACCAGTTGAACGACTCCGATTCCATTGTCGCCGTGACGCTGGCGCTCCTCGTCCCGAGGATTCTGAAGATCATGCCCAACACGAAGATCAGAAAGATCATAGGCTGCCATATTAACAGTTACCTTCCCTTTCCCAAGAAGCAGCTCTTCCCCTATGTAAAGAAGGCGATGTATAAAAAACTGGAGACGAATAATACGGTCAAGGTCTTTCAGGACCTTATCAACCGGTATCCCGACGATCCCGTGGAGGATCAGACCGAGTGGGAGGAACTCGCCGCGATTGTGTACACGGGGGGTACCACGGGGGTAAGCAAGGGGGTCATGCAGAGCCACAAGAATCTCAGTTCGAACGTGCAGCAGCTCGCCGCCTGGTTTGAGAACGACCTGAAGCCGGGGGAGGAGAGGCTTATCGGGACCTTCCCCATCTTCCATACGGCGGGATTCATGTCTATCCAGGACTTCATCATATGGCAGGGGTACGAACACGTCGTCATCCCCCGGCCGGAACCGAAGGCCCTCATCGATCTGATCAAGAAGTATAAACCGACATTTATACCGGGGGCGCCGACTATCTTTGTGGGGCTCCTGTCCGATCCGGAATTCAGAAATATGGACCTCAGATTCGTGAAAGGCTTCTTCTCCGGGGCGGCCCCGCTTGCAGCCGACACGATCAGGGACCTCCATGCACTGACGGGTGCCACCATGTGTGAGATATACGGCCAGACGGAGACGAGTCCCGTCGCGACGGTAACCCCCTGGAAAGGTACGATCAAACCCGGTACCGTCGGCATTCCTGTCGCCGATACGGATGTCAAGATCGTCAACGTCGATACGGGTGAAGAACTCTCACAGGGCGAGATCGGAGAGATCCTGATCAAGGGGCCGCAGGTCATGATGGGATACTACAAGAAGCCCGAGGAGACCCAGAAAGCGCTCAAGGACGGGTGGCTGCACACCGGTGACATGGGATTCTTCGACAGTGACGGCTACCTTTCGGTCGTGGATCGCATGAAGGACATGATCATCGCCGGGGGCTACAATATCTATCCCATCGAGATAGACAATGTCCTCTTCGACCATCCAAAGATACTGGAGGCCTGCGCCTTCGGTATCGATGATTCGTATCGCGGGGAAACGCTCAAGGCCTTTGTGGTGGTCAAACCAGAAGAGACGCTGACGAGCGAGGAAGTCGTCAAATACTGCAAGGAGAAGCTCGCTCCGTACAAGGTTCCCAAAGAGATCTTATTCGTCAATGAACTTCCCAAGACCAACGTCGGCAAGATACTGAGACGCGAGGCTCGGGAGATGTACAAAAGGATGAAGGAGAAACAGTAAAGAGTAAAACACCTGTGAAACGAAAAGGCCCCGGGGGGAGAATCTCTTACCGGGGCCTTTTGTATTAATGGTTGAGGATGGTCTTGTTTCTTCCAGGATGTGACGCCGATAACCGGATCGATCCGAGATCTGCGACGATGATGCCGATGTCGTCCAGATTCACCTTCACGGTGCCGCTGGAGGCAACGATATTATCGGAGATGCCCCGGGGACGGATCCCATCGAGATGTTTCGAGAGAAAGCTTTCCAGAGAAAGGCCGTGGCATCGGGCCAGATCGGTAATCCCGTCGGTCGCCAGCAGGGCGACATCGCCATCGCGAAGAGTGATGAAATTCGATTGAAAGAGATTCGGAGACCGCCCCACCATAAAATGATTCGTTCGACTCATCTGGACGATCTCTTTCCCGCCATCGCGGATCAGGAAGATCAGGCTGTCTCCCGTGTGAAGAAGGGCGGCCATGTTATTTTCCCCCACGATGAGGCAGGAAAATGTCGTATTTTCGTGATATCCCGTGGAACGCATCAGGGCGTTTGTTTCCTCCACGATCCTCTCGAAAGTGTCATTTGTGAGGGCATCTTCCCCTGAAAGGAGATCCGATGTCTCGATGAAATCAGAAAACCGTTTAAGAAAGAGGGAGGAGGCGAAGGGATTTCTTTCGGGACCGTCTGCTACGGCAAGAATTCCCAACCCAAGATAGAGAAGGATGGCGTCGCCGGGAGAATTTCCCTTGCGCTGCTTCCCCGGTATCAGCGTGGCGGAGACAATATCTGGTACGTCGAACCGTTTCATTGCTTACGACATGATCCTCTCACTTAAATCGTGAGGGCCGTCTCGAAACCCTCACGCACGGCGTCGGTTATCTTTCTCGGGGAACCGGCGTCACCGATGGTCATATATGCGACGCCCTTTGCCTTGCCCTCCCCGGAGAGTGTGTCCACGGGCCTCGCACCCATGGCAAGAACGACCGTGTCGGCGGGAATTGATTCGATGCCGTGTTCCGTTTCAACTACCACGGAATGATCGGTTATCTCCAGAAGTTTCGTCCGGGGGCGGAGCGTCACACCCATGAGCCTGAGACACTTGAGTAGAGACCACCGGGCCGTCCGACCCACGTTATCGGCCATGCGGTTCACCATGTCGATGACAGTGATCGTCTTTCCCGAATCGTGGAGAAGGTGCAGTGCAAAATCGGGAGATTCGGCGCCGTGATACATGAGATGGGTGAAGATCGCGGGATCGGGCGTCCCCATGGAGGCGATAAAGTGGGCGGTCTCGCACCCCGTGGCGCTGCCCCCCACGATGACCACGTTCTGACCGATGGCGGGAATCTTGTCGAGCAGAATATCCCAGGCGCTGACCACATGGGGCTTGTCGATTCCGGGCACCTGAAATGTCAGCGGTTCCGCTCCCGACGCGACGACGACCATGTCGTATCCCTCATCGATCGTTTCGGGAGTGACGGTGCTGTTTATCCTGATCTCCACCCCGGCGCTTTCCATCCTGGTCTGCATGCTGTCGATCAGCTTCTGCAGTTCCCTCTTCCCCGGAGGCGCCTTGGCCAGATTGACCTGACCTCCGAGTTGCTTCTCCTTCTCGTGAAGAATCACGTCATGGCCGCGTCCGGCTGCAGTGAGGGCGAATTCCATACCGGCCGGACCTCCTCCGGCGACGAGGATCTTCTTTTTTGCCTTCGTTTTCTCGATGATCAGTTCGTTTTCCCTGCCTACCCGGGGATTCAGGATACAGCTCACCGAATCACCCGAGAAGAGGGCATCGAAGCAGCCCTGATTGCATGCGATGCAGGAAACAACTTCGTCGAGTCTGCCTTCCTTGACCTTGTTGGGTAAATCCGGGTCGGCGATCAGGGGTCTTCCCATGCACACCATGTCGCATGACCCACTTCGTAGCGCCCGTTCCGCCACAAGGGGATCTCCCAGCCGGTTCGAGGCGAAGACGGGGACATCCACCTTTGCCTTCACTCCCCGGGCGAGATACACATAGGCTCCGGGCGGCACGTTGGTCGTGAGCTGCGGAACATTGGTTTCATGCCATCCGCCGGTGACATTGATCGCGTCGATGCCGGCCTTTGCCGCTTCCGCCGCAAAGAGGGCGGCTTCCACATTGGTGTTTCCTCCTTCGAGAAAGTCGTTGCCCGCTATCCTCATCCCCAGCGGAATGTCGTTGCCGATCACCTCCCGCACCCGTCTGATCACCTCAAGGCCGAAGCGCATCCGGTTTTCGAAGGAACCGCCGTATTCATCCTCCCGCCTATTTGTAACCGGCGAGAGGAACTGACTGATCAGGTAGCCGGTACAGGCAATAATCTCGATGAAATCGAAGTTCGCCTCGATGGCACGGTTTGCCGCCATGGCAAAGGCGTTCTTTATCTTCTCAATGTCTTCCACGGTCATTGCACGGGGCATCTCATGACTGAGCGGGCTTGGGACCGCGGAGGGGGCGATGGGGGTCTCGCCGGTGAAGAGGGAAAAGGCGTTCCTCCCCATATGGAAGAGCTGGGTTGCCACTTTGGTATCCGTCTCGCTGTGAACCGAATCAACGAAGCTTCGTAATGATTGTATGTTTCTGTCATCAAAGAGGCCCGGCATGAAAGGAGCGGCGCCCGCGGTGTCTATGGCGATGGGTCCGACCGTCATAAGACCGACTCCGCCCCGGGCCCGTTCACGGTAGAAACCGGCGAACCGATCGTTGAAGGTATACGAATCGGTATAGCCGAGTCCCATCGAGGGCATGACGATTCGGTTCGGGATTTCGAGGCCGTGTATCGTGATCGGTTGAAAGAGCCTGATAAACTCCATGGTACACTCCTTTAATATGGATAGTTCTCTTTCCCTTTCCGGATTCGTGTATCGACGAGAAGGGTCTCATGGTATTAAAGTGCGAAGTACAACTTTAAGGTTTATAATATATGTTTCCTCCGTCCTGTCAAGTGATATTTTGTTGGATCATATCTTGTTGTTATAATTGGAATATATTTGATAGAAATGTTGCTATATAGGAAGAATGTCTTAAGGGAAGAAATTTAAACAGGGTCGATGATACATTAAAAAAGCCTCCGCCTTGCACAGCGGGGGCTTTTTGTTGTTTATCGGGTATCCGTTACCGTCGTTCTTTTCGTTGTCGTTCCATATTCAGCCGGGCTTCTCCGTAGAGCCTCCAGATGCACAGGAAGATTGCGAGGATGAAGAGACCGATCATGAAGCTGGGCTCGGTGTTGAATGTGGTGTCGATCCACCGGCCGGCATAGAGGAACAGAAACGACGAGACGACGATGATAAATCCCCATGCACTTATCTGGAATATCTGGGAAAGATTCGACTGCATAGTGATCGGGGTATGGTGTTTATGAGTCAGAATCATTGATCGTGTCCTCCTTTTCTGTATTGGTTAATCCCTTCTAACTGACCATGGTCTTGAGGGCATTGACCACCGGGGAGGTGAAGAGGGCTACCAGGATCGCATAGAGGGCGAAGGAGCCGATGGCCTCGCTGAGATAGAGCTTGGCGTATTTGTGCTTCAGAGAGGTGATGATCAGTCCGCCGAGGACGAGGCATCCGAGGTGGAAGTAGGGGAAGTTAGCCGCACTGGTTGCCACGTATTCCGCATAGCCGAAGGAAGCGGTTGCCAGTACCACAAAAGCCGCCAGAATTACTGTCTGCAGTGTCCTTTTCATGATGTATATCCTCCTGTGTTGGTTTCGTTTTTTATTTTTCCTTTTGTCTTTTAGTAATGAAATAATCGTGCCAGTTTCCTGGTTTCGAGACAGAATATGTGTAACCTATGGTAAATAATGATATTATTGAAGAGAGTGCGGCAGGCAGACGTGGCATTGTAATGCAGATGATCCCCGTTCCATTGAATGAAACGTCCAATGGGTTTTAATGAAATGTTAAGAAAAAGAGGGAAGGGAGGGCATCCCAAATCCCACCGAAAAACCTTTCTGCTGGAAATGCCATACTACACAGTATGGTAATCTTGGTAGCGGATTTAGTCATCGTTTTGAGATGTTATGCCCATACCCCTTGTGTGAGTCCTTCGGCCTGATCCTACAGGAATAGTTTATGAAATTATTCATCTCCGGCGATGTCACGATCTGTCTCTGTTACTTCTTTCATAACTACCTTGAAATACAATTCAAGCATATGTTTTGCACTTAATTCTATCAGATCGAAAAAAAGCTTGAACAATGTGGGGTGAATTTTAGAGAGACCAACGGATATTTAATCAATCTTGTTTTTTAAAATCTTTCGTGGCTTTCGGCAACTTCGTAAACTTGGTATATCCTGCAAAAGAGAAATTGAAGAGTAGGGGTTCAGGTCCCATCCATTTGTGCTTGATTGCCATTTAAGTGATTGGAGCAGCGAACGTATAGTAGTAACCTACGAACTGGAGGCTCTTTCAATCTAGATAACCCTAAAACGATCATTCACATCAACATTCATTCCATGCACTCCAGATCTAACGCTTCAAATAAACGGTACAAATGGAGCATAGCAGAATTAGCATCCGAGTCTATATGTCCTGTTCTACATTGTTACCAATCAAATTCGCCTTCAAATAAGCTATAAAATTTACCATTCTCAATTTTACTCAAAAGAGATAAAAGCGTTTCTGCTGCTTCTCTTGGTTCTCTATCTGCGTCCGGTGATGCGGAGGCGGTTTTTAGTTTGCCAGGATGTATAGAACAAACCTTGATAGTTCTATTCTTATATTCCCGGCTCAAGCACAGAGAAAACATATTTTGTGCTGCTTTAGCTATTCGATATGAGTAGGAACAGGAAATATTATCAAGTTCCCCTGAAGCAGTTTTTGTTATTGAGCCGAATCTTGATGAAATATTTATTATTACACCATCATTATTAATATAAGGAATGATGGCTTGCGTTACTCTTAATGCCCCTAAGCAATGAATGTCAAGTAACTTTCTGACATCATTGACAAGTGTTTCAGTAAATGGCTTTGCACAACTTCCAGCACCCGCATTATTTATCAAAACATCAATAGTAGTTGAGCTTGATAGTGAAGAAGCAATATCAGATTGAAGATTATCTGAAGTTACATCTGATATTATTGGGATACAACGAGAGCTATTCATTTGAACCATTTTGTTTGCATCTTCATCATTTCTTACGAGACAATAAACCATCCAACCCTGAGTAAGAAACTGCTCAACAAGAGCATAGCCAAAACCCCGACTGGTTCCAGTGATAAAAACAGTTTTATTCATAGTAACCTTTAAAACACATAACGTTTGCACTCAGATGACCGAGTAGAGCAAGGGTCGCTAGTGTAGCACATTGTTAGGCGTCATTCGTACTACTCCGTAATGACATTATTGATTCATACATACTTTCGAACCTCTTAACTCAATCCTCGATGGAAAGAATAGGTAGTGGGGGCCTTTTCTCCATGCTCGCTTATAGACTCTTATCCATTTGTTGTACAAACTACAGATTGGTGCCTAATATTCTTAATGAGTGAAATGTGTTACATGATATCATTTTGATAACATGGAGAAAATTTCATATATTCTAATATAGATTAAGTATAGGTGGAAAATCCCTCCTTGATTCTTCACGTTAATTAATATATCTCACTATCATATTGTAAAACAAGGAGAAATTGAATATTGACGTTATATTGACAGGAAAGTTCAATCGGTAAAAAATAAATCTGTCTTTTTATGGTCACGTAAAGGAGGGAGTCCGTCATGCAAGAATCTCGCTTTACCCGAGAACAGGGAGACAGCAACACCACGCCCGCCAGAGAAAAATACTGGGAGAAAAATCTGTCCGCGCAGGCGAGGAAATGGTTTGAAGAGGATAATCGCTACTTCCTCCATCAGAATCTCTCGACGCCCGTCCTGAATGTACTAGCCGGGGCACGCGGCGCGTACATAAAGGATATGGACGGGAAGCGGTACATCGATATGCACGGTAACGGCGTCCATAATGCGGGGTTTAATAATCCTGACATTGTGGCCGCAGTCAGAAAACAGCTGGATTCGGAGCTGACGTTCTGTCCCAGGAGATATACCAACATACCGGCAATTTCCCTGGCAAAAAAGCTCTTCGAGATTACCCCCTCGGGCCTCTCCCGGTCGCTCTTCTGCCCGGGTGGCTCCGAAGCGATAGAGACGGCACTCATGCTCGCCAAACAAGTGACGGGACGGTTCAAGACGATTTCGTTCTGGGATTCCTTTCATGGTGCCGGATTCGCCGCGGCGAGCGTCGGCGGTGAGGAGCACTTTCACGGGGGGCTCGGCCCCATGGTCCCGGGAGCCTTTCATGTGGAATTCCCCAATTATTACCGGAATCCGTGGGGATTTACCGATGAGTCGGATGTCGATGCCGAGTGTCTCCGCCAGATCGAGCTAGTGCTCCGGCGCGAACCGGAGATAGCGGCGATCATTGGTGAACCGGTCTCAGCGAAGCCTGTGGTGCCGGGCAGGGGATTCTGGGAGGGGGTGAGAAGTCTGTGCGATGAATACGGCGCCCTGCTTATCTTCGACGAGATAATCGAAGGCTTCGGGAGGACGGGAAAGATGTTCGCCTGCGAGCACTACCTCACCCCGGATATTCTGGTGCTGGGCAAGTCCATGGGGGGCGGCCTGCTCCCCTTTGCCGGCATTGTCGCCAGAGAGGAACACAACAAACTGCAGCACCGTTCCATCGGTCATTACACCCATGAAAAGAACGCCCTCTGCTGTGCGGCCGCTCTTGCGGAGATCGAATATATCCAAAGAAACGATCTGTGCCGCCATGCGGCTGAACTGGGGATCTACGCACTGGAGCGGCTGCGTGAGATGCAGGAGAGGCATCCACTGATCGGAGACGTAAAGGGGGTGGGTCTGCATCTAGGGATCGATCTCGTCACCGACAGAAAAACCAAAGAGAGAGCAGTTAATGAGGCCGAGATCATCATGCTCAAGTGTCTCGAAAAGGGGCTCTCATTCAAGACGATCGAGGGAAACATCATCACATTGCGGCCGGCCCTGGTCATTACACAAGACGAAATGGATAAGGCCCTGGACATCCTCGATGAAACGATCGGCGAGGTGGAGTGGGGAGCGACGTATTGATACAGGCATTCGTCGTAGTCAGTATCCTAGGCAGTCGTGTGTGCGTTTGGACATTGTAATCTGGTGGCCCAGGATCTGTATGACCACGAAACCATAATCTGAAGTTATCATAATGCCTATAATTAGTCCTTTGACTTATCTCCCATAATGGTTGAGGATATCCACGATCACGTAACCGGCGTCGGGATTTCTAACCGGCTGTTCAAATCAATTCCAATACGAATAAGGGGGGATACAGGATGAAAGTCTTTTGTCTTGGCGGTGCGGGAAAGATATGCGGCGAAGCGGTTCGTGACCTCGTGGAATTCTCCGAATTCGAACGGATCACCATAGGCGACTACAACGAGGAGGCAGGTCGCGCTCTCATGGAAGAACTGAACGATAGCCGGGTGGATTTTAGAAAGGTCAACGTCCTCGAAAAAGACGAGACGATCGATACCCTTCGAGGGTATGACGTTGTTATGGACGGAACGACCATTAAGCTCAATGACCGGACGACGGAATGTATTGCGCGGGCCGGTTGCAGCGGGATCAACCTCAACGGTTTCGGCGAGGAATACAAGTACGACAACATATTCAAGAAGCACGGGAAGATCCATGTACCGGGATTCGGCATGACGCCGGGGACCACCGACATGATGGTCAGATACGCCGCGGACAGGCTCGACACCGTTGAGATCGTCCGTGTAAGCCACGGGGCATTCCGGCCCATCGCATTCTCTCCCTCCATCACCGAAACGACGACCTATGAGTACGATCCCGATCTTCCGGGGAGGGTGGTTTTTGAAGACGGAAAGTTCATACAGGTGCCCCCCTTTGCGAGAGAACGTGAGATCGAGCTGCCCGAGCCCTACGGAACCCATCCCCAGTGGATCATTCCTCACTCCGAGACGAAAACAGCGTACGAATATCTGAAAGAAAAGGGTATCAGGCTCATTGAGGTTCGAGGTACCTGGCCTCCCGCAAATATGGCGCTCGTAAGAGCCCTCTATGAGTGGGGATTCATGAGAAACGACAAAATACGGGTGAACGGTGCGGATATCGGCATCATGGACGCCATCGGAAAGTATCTCCAGCAGGCACCGGAGGGACAGTCCACCAATCTGTACGGTTATGCCCTGCACGTCGAAGTTGTCGGGGCAAGAGGGGGAAAGGCATACCGGCATATCCTGACGCATACGCACCCCTCATCGGACGGCTCTGTTGAGGGATGGGAAGGCCTCAGGGCCTATACGAGATGCGTAGGGATTCCTCTGTCGATCGGAGTCCAGATGATCGCATGCGGGAAGGTTCACGGAACCGGAGCGGTCATGCCCGAATTCGCCTTCGACCCAGACGATGTCTTACCTGAACTGAAAAAGCGTATGATATGGATACATGAGGTAGTCGAAGAGCTGTAGCGGTATGGAAAGAAGCATGAAGACGAATAGTGGTATCCTTCTTTGTGCTTCCGCTATCTGTTAGAAATCAAAACCGATTTTTACTTGAATGCTGAACCAGTCTGCATCTTCCGAATGATGACAATAACGCCGGGTTATCGATAGTATAATAATTATTATTTTGACTTATATTAAAAAAATATATTGTATAAAATCCATGGTGGGGTATGTGAATAGTGCCTTCCGGCCATATCGGGATTTATACGCAATGGAAAGTCATTCCTTTTTTGCGATGTTGTTCACTTTATGGTATTGTCATCAGGTACGTAACCAATACAAGAAATAACTGTTACGCTGTACCCGCAAGGCACTGACAGTTCCTTACTCTATACGATTGTTGCTCTTTGCAATAGTTGGAGACTCTTGATTGTATGCGGTCACCGAACCCATAGGCCGGGAAGGTGCCCACACTTCAGTTCACAGTGTTTCTGAATGAAAGGGGGTGAGTTATCGAGTAAAAGGTGGCTTATTTCTACTACAAACAGTGATTACTCTAAAGGAGGGGTATCATGAAAACGAAATTATCTTTGGCAGTTTTCGTTATTTTTTCAGTCATGGTAGTAGGTGGCAGCGTCTTTGCTGCTGACGAAATAACAGCCTACATGGGCATGTCTCCCGATAACAACATAACCGTCGTAAAGTACATCGAGAAAAAAACAGGAATTCATATCAACCAGACCTTTCAGTCGTTTGGCGAGATTGAGGCCAAGGTAAAGGCCGAAGCGCCCAACTTCAACGCGGACATGTGCCTCGGTGTCGGTTCTCCCCTGACTTTCATGGCAAAAAAGAACAAATGGTCCGCGCCTTACCAATCTCCCAACTGGCTGGGAGTCGATAAGGTATTCGTCGATCCCGAAGGATACTGGTACAACATCTCAAACTTTTCCTTTGTCCTCGTCGGAAATAAAGATGCACTCGATAAAAAGGGATACAAGCTTCCCACCAGCTGGCAGGAGCTTCTTGATCCAAAATGGAAGGATGAAATCGTCATGGCTTCGCCCCTCAGCTCCGGGACGGCGAACATGATCCGTTTCTCTTTCCTCGCTCTCTATGGTGATGACGGAGGGTGGGATTACTTGGCGAAACTCGACAAAAACATCCATCACTACACGCGAAGCGGCAACGCTCCGACCGATCTCGTCGGCCGTGGTGAATTCATGCTGGGAATCACCTCCGATGAAAACGTCAAGAACAGGATCGACCAAGGCTACCCGCTTGTCTGGGGCGTACCAAAGGAAGGTATCGGTTATGACGGAACCTTTGTGTTTATCTTCAGTACAACAAAGGGGAAGAAATTGAGCCTGTGCCAGAAGGTAATCGATGCACTCGGTGACCAGGAATTGAGTGATATTATGGCAGGGATCGGTTACATGACTCCTCGTCCGGCCGCGAACAAACTCTATGGGGCAACGACACCGAAGTATATCGATCTGGACCTCGGGAAGGCGGCTGAAGAACGACCCAAGAACAACGATATCTGGAAATCGAAGTTCAGGACCACCTACAAATAGAGTTCTTTTGATATCTGCAGTTCACCGGAAGTTTTCGCACGAAGGGGAGAAAGATGACTATAACAGCCACATCATACCACACGCAACTCACAGGATGGGAACGTATCAAAGAATTTTTCAACGCAAGGTTTATCAACATCCTGGCGCTTTTGCTGTTTCTGCTGCTCGCCGTCTTTCTCCTCTTTCCCATATTTGCCGTACTGGTAAAGAGCTTTCAAAGTCCCGAGGGGTTTACCCTCGCCCACTACAAGAATTTTTTCACTCATGCATATTTTTTCCAGTCTCTGTATAATACCCTGCTGCTCGGTTTGATAAATACCGTAATATGTGTAGGCGTTGGATTCTGTTTCGCCTATATGACGACACGCGGCCCCATGGCACTCCGTAAACCACTCAAGATCGTCGCCATGATACCGTTGATCGCTCCTCCGTACCTCTTTGCACTTTCCCTGATTATTCTCTTCGGTCGCGTCGGATTGATTACCAAGAATTTCGGCGTTAACTGGGAGATATACGGTTTCGACGGCGTCGTCATAGCCCAGACACTTGCCTTTATACCCCTTGCGTTTTTGATGCTGGAGAATACGATCCAGTCGTTGAATCCCAACCTTGAGGAAAGCGCCTACGACATGGGAGCGACGGAAGGGACCATCATCAGGACGATTACACTCCCTCTCCTCACTCCCGGACTGCTCAAGGCGGCCCTGCTGGTCTTTGTCATGACCATAGCCGAATTCGGTAACGCAGCCGTTCTTGGTGGAAGGGTACCTTTTCTGGCCCCGGACACCTATACGATGATAACCGGAGAGGCCGATTTCAGCATGGGCAGCGTTCTTTCCGTCATGTTGATCATGCCGTGCATCATGATTTTCATAGCCCATAACTATCTCATCTCAGGAAAGAAATTCACCACAATCGAGGGGAAACCCATCGCCTCGGAACCGAGAAAGATGAGTCTCTTCGTAAAGATACCCTTTATCCTCATCACCTTTGTCTTCGGATTCACCATCTTTATCTGTTTCGCTGTGGTCGTACTCGCTGCCTTTGTCAACATTCTGGGTGTGAGAAATGATTTTGTGTTACGGCATATACTTGATTTCCGTTCCAACATGGCAATCTGGAACAGCATAAAGGTATCGTTTATCGCCGCGTTAATCGGCGGTATCATCGGTACGCTTCTTGCCTATGTCATCGTGCGCGGAAAATTCTTCGGAAGGAATTTTATCGAGATGATCGCCCTGTCGGGATTTGCCCTGCCGGGGACCGTTATCGGCGTCGGATATCTCATTGCCTTTGCTGCGCCTCCCATAAAACTGACCGGGGGGATCATGATATTGGCCCTCAACTGCGTCTTTCGTTTCCTCGCTGTTGGCGTCGAAGCGGGGATCACCAAGCTTCACCAGATCAATATCGAGATTGAGGAGGCGTCATGGGATATGGGGGCAACCTTCCTGACCACCTTCAGGAGAATAGTCCTTCCCATCATGTTTCCGGCCTTCATTGCGGGATTCATCTATACCTTCATGACGACAATGGTATCCCTCAGCGCAGTCGTGTTCCTTGTCAGCCCCGGGTATGAGCTGGCGGCGGTGACGATCTTCGATGCAGCGGCATACGGGAAAATAGGCCTTGCGTCCGCCACTACCCTTAAAATGATCACAATCGTTATTCTTTGCATGGTTACACTCAATGTATTAACAAGATTTACAAATCTCGATATAGAACGGAAGGGAGGGGCCGCATAACATGGGTACGAATGGGCAACCAATGTTAGTCTTAAAAGATATCCGTAAATCCTTTGGTCAGAATGTTGTTTTGGACGGCATATCCATTGAAGTGAACAAGGGAGAGCTGGTAACGTTCGTGGGACCCAGCGGCTGCGGAAAGACCACCCTTCTGCGTATTATCGGAGGATTTACCGAACAGGATTCCGGCGAAGTCATACTCGATGGAAGGAGTATCGGTTATCTGCCCCCTAATCTCCGTGACACGAGGATCTGTTTCCAGAATTATGCCCTCTTTCCTCATCTGACTGTCGGAGAAAATCTTGCCTATGGACTGAAAATCAAAAAATGGGACAAAAAGAGGATTCAGGAACGGGTTGATGAACTCCTCAAATTGGTTCAACTGGAGGGATTCAGGGACAGGATGATCGATAAGATGAGCGGTGGTCAGCAACAACGGGTGGCCTTTGCCCGTGCCCTTGCCTATTCACCGAAGGTGCTCCTCCTTGACGAACCCATATCGAACCTCGATGCGAATCTTCGAATCCTGATGCGGGATGAAATCAGGCGACTCCAAACGGAACTGTATATTACGACGGTCTTTGTTACCCACGATCAGTTTGAGGCGATGGCCATATCGGACAAGATCGTTGTACTCTCGGAAGGACGCATACAGCAGATCGGTTCGCCCATCGAGATATACGATCATCCCGTCAATGAATTCATCGCCAGTTTTGTCGGTTATGTCAATTTTCTCGATGGCAGGATCGAAACCATTGAAAAGGAAACGGGAGACGCCGTTGTCTCAACGGAATACGGCAAACTCTCGCTGGATATCAAGCAGGAGGGATTTGCCCCGGGAGATGATGTGCTCTTGGTTATCAGACCTGAAACGATGGAGATAGCCTCGTCCAACGGGACGGTCAAACAGAATGTGATTCAGGGTACACTGAAACGGTACATATATACGGGGGCGCTGGCAAAATGCCACGTCATACTTGGTGACAAAGAGATAATAGTGGATATCTCCGATCCCAGGGATCACGTGCCTCTGAAGGAGAAAGATGAGGTTGAGGTAACCATCTCCCGCAATGTTCATGTTTTGAAGAGACAGGGTGCAGTATCTGCCGATAGATAGGTAAATAGCAAAAGACCCCCTTTTCAATAGACACATGAAAAAGGGGTCTTTTGTCAGCTGTTAACGCAGTTGTTGTGGCCCTTCGGCGGTACCGGGAACATGCCACACGTTCGTGTGCAATCAGTTCCAGATAGCGACGAAGGCTTTGATTAGCAAGTCTATGATGCTCATCTCCCTGATTCTCCTTACACCATTTCTTAATAGGCGGGTTGTATAGATTGCCGCCGTTTACGTTCCATGCCACATACGCTCTATATAACGAGTACGTTACATTTGCGGATGCGGCTTGTAGTTCATTCGCAGGGGAAAGTCAATACAATTTATGATAATATTTGTTATACGTATCATGACGTGACTTCAGAAATATGAGATAGTATGCGGTACTGACGGGTGAACCGATACAATCGGGAAAATTGACAACAGGAACGATCCGATGATACAAGCGGTGCTGTTTGATTTCGGTCAGACACTGGTAAACTCGGCCGACGGTTTCCGCAAGGCTGAGAAGGATGCCCAAGTAAGGCTTTTCTCTCATCTGGGTCTCCCGTCGTGGGATACCTTCATCGCCACATATCGTGAGGTCCGCGGGGAGTTTCACGCACAATCGATTTTTTCTCGGAAGGTTATATGGGAGAATGTATCGGTTCGTTTTGGGCTCAAAGCATGTGGTGTGCTGTACAGCCGGTGGGAAGGAGAGTACTGGAAGACCGTGATCGATAGTACCGTCGTCTTTCCGGAAACCATATCCGTATTGAAGAAGCTTTCTTCGCGCTGTCGACTGGGGCTTGTTTCCAATACCCAGGGACAGGACGGTTCTGCCGGCCATCGTCTGGATCTCTTTCCCGATATTGCTCAATTCTTTGATGCGGTTGTCATAGCGGGAGAGGGAGAAGTGCCGCCGAAGCCCGATCCCGAGCCTTTTCTGCGGTGTCTGACGGAGTTGGGGGTAGGGCCCGAGAAAGCCCTCTTTGTGGGTGATGACTGGCGCATTGACATATGCGGAGCGAAGGGTGTGGGAATCCGGCCCGTATGGCTTCAGCACAGGTCCGTGCATCGCACGTTGCCGGTCGTGGATACATCCGTTCCGATTATTCGCGATCTCAATCCGCTTACCGAACCGGATGCTTTTTTAGATGATTACAAGGAGAACACCGTATGAGCACACGAATCGTCGTCTGTCTGGACGGAACAAATCATCAGTACCTCGCTCAGAGCGATACACCGAACCTTGACGCTATCGCCCGGGAAGGTTTCAGCACCAGTGGAAAGGCGGTTGTTCCTACCGTCACGAATGTGAACAACACCTCCATTATCACGGCCAGTTTCCCGGAAGTACATGGGATCACGTCAAACTATTTTCTCGATCTGTCGACGGGTGAAGAAAAATACATGGAATCGTCGGAATATCTTCTGACGGAGACCCTCTTTGAAAGAATCGGCAGGAAGGGCAAGAAATCGGCTCTGATTACCGCAAAGGACAAGCTGAAAACCCTGATCAACCGAGGTGCCAATATTGCGGAGTCGGCGGAAAACCCGTCACCATGGCTCGTGGATAGAATCGGCGCTCCCCCGGAATTTTATACGATTGAGACCAACCATTGGCTCTTCAGGGCCGCGCGGGAGATCATCGTGACACAGTCACCGGATGTGATGTATCTGACGACGACGGACTACGCGACACATACCTATCCGCCGGAGGACGAACGCTCCCAGTGGAATTTTCATGAGCTTGACCGGCTTCTCGGAGAAATCCTGAACACCTCGTCCGATATGGAGATTATCGTGACGGCGGACCACGGGATGAACGCAAAATCCTATGCCCTTGATCTGACCAAGATACTCGATAAAGCGGGTATACCGGGAATGGCGATCCCGATCATCAAAGACCGCCACGTAGTCCACCATAAAAACCTTGGAGGCTCCGCGTACATATACCTGGATAACCCGTCCGCCATGGATGAAGCAATGGCGCTACTACGGGAAGAAAGGGGTGTCGAAGGGATCATGCCGAGTCCAGAGGCCGCCCGGTTGTACCGTCTCCATCCCGACCGAATCGGGCACCTCTTCGTCCTTGCCGATATCGATACCGTATTCGGAACCCTCTCCGCCGCGAGGGAAGAGGTCAGCATCCGCTCGCACGGTTCTCTCCATGAACAGGAGATCCCAATCTGTGGCCGTGGAAAGGGGCCCATGACCCATCAGCCGCAAGCAAATCCGGAGGTTGCGGCATGGCTTGCTAAGTGATTCAGAAGTTCTCCGATGCCCACTTGACGGTTTCTTCAATCAGGTTGCCGAGAGATATTGAAATGTACTTGTCACGATGGTGAATAATATAAAACCTTCTCTTCATGGAGGTGTCGGAAAGGGGGATGGCGTTCAATCTGCCGTCTTCAATCTCTTCGTTGGCCACCCATCGAGATACCAGGGCGAGACCCAACCCCTGTTCCACCGCCCGTTTAATGGCCTCGTTGTTGGACAACTCCAGCGGAACGGAGACTGAGATATTGTTTTTTTTGATGTACCGGTCAGTGATCCTTCGCGGGGCCGCTCCTTTTTCGTGCATGATCAGAGATTGGTGTTCCAGATCACGGGGATGGATTTCCGTCTTGCCGACGAATTCATGATCGGGGGGAACGATCAGGACAAGACTGTCTTCGAGTATTTCCCTCGTTGTTATTTTTTTGTGCTCTATGGGATAGGAAATGAATCCAATGTCGTTGTTGAGTGTAGCCGTTTTCTCGACAACCAGTTCCGTGGGCAGTACATTGACCGATATATGGATCTTGGGATTGTTTTTTCTGAATTCCCGGATAATCGAAGGAAGATAGTATGCTCCGAAACTTTCACTTGCATGAATCCTGAGTAATCCCCTCCTTCTCTGCTGAAAATCTCGGATGACCTCTTCAGCCTGGGTCTCCATCCCGAAAATCTTGTCGGCAATATCGTAGAGGGCCTCTCCGGCATCTGTCAGGACGAGTTTCTTGCCGAACCGGTTGAAAAATTTGATCTCATGGTATTCTTCGAACCGTTGAATGCCCTTGCTCACGGCGGGCTGTGTTATGTATAGCGCATCAGCGGCGATGCTGAGACTGCCGTATTTTGCCGTGTAATAGAATATTTTTAGCTGGTTAAGATTCATTATAACTTTGATTCATCAATTATATTAGATCAATTATCTTGACTTATGCTAAACATATATTTAATGATATTTCAATCTATTAGTTCTCTCTCCACCATTTATCCGTCTGAAACTGATGATAGGGGGTACGGAATCACCATAACAATCAATACAATGCAAACCAGCAGTACGTTATAAGGATATGAGACGATGGACTTTGACTTTTTTAGGCGAGGACCGGGGATAGAGACACAGATTGATGAGTTCCTGAACAGGATCAGCGAGGCGGGCCTGATTTTCAAGGGTGCCGTTGTCGATTACCTGAAGGGTGATCTGGAAACATTCGTACAGAAGAGAGACAGACTCCATGAGGTCGAACGTCAGGGAGATGTCCTTCGCCGTGACCTTGAACTCATGCTGTACACGAAAACCCTCATTCCGGAATCGAGGGGCGATGTGCTGGAACTCATCGAAAACATGGATTCTCTCCTGGATCATTATAAGGGGGCGATGTGGAAGATAGACATCGAGCATCCTCGGATCTGTAACGAATTCCATGAAGATTTCAAGGAACTGGTGGCGTTTGGCGTTGAGGCGGTAGAATCAACGGTCTGCGCGTGCAGGGCCTTTTTCAAGAATATCAATACGGCTTCAACCCACATGGATAAGGTAATCTACTGGGAAAAGAAGTCCGACGTCGTTTCGACACGCCTCCAGCGCGCCATCTTCGAGCGTGAAGACCTTCGATTGAGTCACAAGCGGCATATACGCGATTTTGTCAGGTTCATGGAAAAAATTGCCGATGAAGCCGAAGATGTTATAGACCGTCTCAGCATCTATATCGTTAAACGTGCACTATAGGAGAACCGTTGATGTTTCTCTTTTTCCTGTCGAGTGGGCTGTTTCTTGGCTGGTCATTAGGGGCCAATCATGCTGCCGCCAATGTTTTCGGGACCGCCGTCGGGTCCCGGATGATAAGCTTTAAAAGGGCCGCTATTCTCTGCAGTGTATTTGTTATATTGGGGGCTGTCATAAGTGGTGCGGGTACGTCTGATACGATTGAAAAGCTGGGCTCCGTAAATGCCATAGCCGGGGCATTTATCGTCGCCCTGGCCGCTGCGCTAAGCGTCTATGTAATGACCGTCGTCGGATATCCCGTATCGACCTCTGAAGGCATTATCGGGGCCATCATCGGCTGGCATTTCTTCACCGGCACCCTGGTTGACTATACGTCTCTCACAAAGATCGTATCCAGCTGGATCGCCTGCCCGATTCTGTCGGCAATTTTCTCGATCATACTGTACAAACTGGTTGTCTTTTGTATCAAAACCTTCAATATACGGATGTTCAAACTTGATAAACTTACGCGGTACGGCCTGATAATCGCGGGCATATTCGGCGCTTATTCCCTCGGAGCGAATAATATTGCAAATGTCATGGGTGTGTTTGTCCCTGTTTCACCTTTCCGGGACATCTCCTTTATGGGGATCGTATCGCTTACCTCGTCGCAACAGCTCTTTCTCATCGGAGGTATTTCTATTGCATTAGGGGTGATCACCTATTCAAGGCGTGTCATGGTGACGGTGGGAACAGGTATTATGAGGATTTCACCCGTTTCCGCTCTCGTGGCGGTATGGGCTCATTCTACGGTCCTTTTTCTCTTTGCCTCTCAGGGGCTGGAACGATTCCTGATAAACCACGGACTTCCCTCTATTCCCCTGGTTCCCGTTTCCAGTTCACAGGCCATAGTCGGCGCGGTTATCGGTATCGGTCTTCTCAAGGGAGGAAAAGGCATACGGTGGAAAACCGTTGGAGGGATTTCTGTCGGATGGGTGGCGACGCCGCTCCTCGCCGCCCTGATAAGCTTCATTTCACTGTTCTTTTTCCAGAATGTCTTTCAGCAGCAGACATACAAACCGGTCGAATATGTAGTCTCCGCGCAGGCGCTGGAAAGGATTGAGCATCAGGGCATACCGGTGAATGAACTCAGGAGCATGGTGGGGAAAAAATTCCCCACGGCATTGAAATTCAACAAGGTCCTGAAGAAATATTCATTCCTTCGACAAGACAATATTAGCTTCATTATGGAGTCGGCTGAGTACCATAAAATGGAGATCACGGAAACGGCTATCCACTCTTTGGATGAAGAGTGGCTCACGGAGGAACAGATCGAAGCCCTGGAAAAACTCGAGGGGCAGGTGTTTATTCATACATGGATGATGGATAAGGCTCTTGCACGAATCTCTCCTGCATGGAATATGAAAAAAGATGATAAACTGTTTAACAGGGCTCTGGAAGACAAACTTGCCTATATCCATGATCTTTTCCGTGACGGTGAAGCCTCGGTTAAATAGATCTCTCCGGCTGTTTCTAAGACCCCATGGATCGGTACGGTGGCAGGGTTTTCATCTCTGCTAACCTGTTAACCCAGTAAGGAATAAAAATCATGAAATCAAAACTACTTAAACATAGTGAGGAAACAGATAAACAATTTAACGAATTTCTTGACAATGTCAGCGAGGCGGGTGTGCTCTTTCGTGAGGCCACGGAAGACTACTTTCAAGGCGATCTCGAGGCCTTTCAACAAAAACGGGATCGGATGAACGACTTGGAACATCGGGGTGATGCTCTGCGTCGCAGCCTCGCACATATTTTATATACAAAAACATTGGTCCCTGAGTCTCGCGGAGATATCATGGAACTTCTCGAGAATATGGACGCCCTCCTCGACCATTACAAGGCCATAATATGGCGCTTCGATATAGAGCAACCGGCTATTCTGCCAGAGCTTTACGATGACTTCAGAGAACTGATCGCCTCAGGGGTAAACGCTGTGGAAGCTACCGTCCAGTCGTGCAAGACGTTTTTCCGGGAAGTAGAAGAGGTCTGCAATTTTACCCACAAGGTCATATTCTGGGAGAGCGAGGGAGACATGGTGTCCACCAGGCTCCAGAAGCGCATCTTCAGAAACGAAAACCTGCGATTGAGCCAGAAGAGACATATCCGCGACTTCGCACGGTTCATCGAAAAGATTGGTGATGAAGCCGAGGATGTGATAGACCGCTTCAGTATCTATATTGTCAAACGGGCTATTTAACCCTTTTCTGTAACCGTGGTGGCTACATCAATACGTAACTTACTTTGAAGACTCAACATATTCCACGATCTTTCCCGCAAGCGTGTGTATCGTTTTTTCGAATTTGTCTATGTCTTTCTCCAGCAGCGTCAACCTGAAACCGGGAAGGGCGGTGAAGAACGATGTCAGCGGCACCACGCAGATTCCTGTAGACCCGAGGAGATAGTAAACAAAACGCTTATCATTTTCTATATTACCGCTCGTTATCCCCTCCACGTATGTTGTTATAGAGGCGTTTTTCATCCGTAACTTTTGTCTGTCGTTAAGCACCGCTTCATTAAACACAATAGTCATATAGAAAGCGCCGTCTGTCCTGTTCACCACAATGTACGGGACATCCTTGAGGATGTTATATGCTATATTAGAGAGTTTTTCGTAGTGTCTGACCCTCTTGCTGAGATATTTCTGGTATTCAGGATGGGTCATAAATCTTGGGATGGCCATCTGGGGCAGCGTCGTGGAGCAGACCTCGGACATCTTCTGCGTTAGTATGGCGTTTATGTATCGGGCAAAGGTCTCGTCCTTGTCGGCGTTGTACACCTCTATCCATCCACACCGTGAGCCGGGCCAGGGGAACTCCTTCGATATACCCTTCATGCTCATACCGGGTACATCCTCGATAATGTCAGATAGGGGAAGGGTCTTAGACCCGTTGTACAGGATATTCCGGTACGTTTCATCGAATACAAGGAAGAGGTCATACTTTCGAGCAATCTCCACGATTCTCTCGAGACTCTTTTCGGGATAGACGAATCCGGTCGGGTTATCGGGATTGATGACAAGGGCACCGACGATCGTATTGTGACTCTTCACCTTTCTCTCGAGTTCCGCGAGATCCGGATGCCAGTTGTGGTAGGGATTCATCCGGTAGGTGTTCGGCGGAAAAGAGGCATGATGAATCTCTGCGAGAAGATGGGTGGAATAGGTCGGTTCCGGCATGATGATCCGCGCATCGACCCGTATGGCACTGTAAGCCCTCGCAATCGCATCGCCGAGGCCGTTAAAGAAGATGATGTCGTTTTTATTCATCTGATATTTGCCCCGCTTATTCACCTCCTCGGCAAGGAATTCCCTCGTCTCATCCATGCCCCGAGTGGGTGAGTAGGCGTAAGAAATATCATTTTTTATAATGTCGGTCAGGGTGTCCTTCATCCACTCAGGGATTTGTTCTCCCTTTATGACAGGGTCGCCGATATTTTCCCAGGTAACGTCGACATCGTACTCTTTTAGCTTTTCCGCTATGTTTACGATATTACGTATTTCGTATGCTATGCCTGTTCCGCTTTTTGCGATATCAAATCTCATGATTACCTCTTTCTCCGGTTTTCCGGCCGGTTTTGCCGAAAGAATCTATAGGGTATAAATTGTATGAAGGCCCATAACTGTATAAGTAAAGGGAAGTTAAAAACTTCCCTTTATGCTTCCTATACCTGAGTAGCAGCAAAAATTCTACAAATAATTTAAGCCACCGAGTGTATGGAATGATCAGGATACAAAAAAACATACAAATTTTTTGACAAATAGTTGACCTGCACGGTGTTGACAGGTATATCAATAAAATTCGGAGTTACACATCAGGGGCATATTGAAAACGATCTCACGAAGGAGAAAACGTATTATACCCCAACTCGGCCCGATACAGGTGATACCAGGAGAAGACAGGAGCAGATTTCCCTCTTGCCGTTCTATTTTTATCGACGATGATGTGAAGATCCTCATCGATCCCGGGGCAGGGTATCAGCGCCTGGCTGACCTGAGAAAGAAGCATTCCGTCGATATGGTTTTCAACACACACTTTCACTATGACCATATCGCCTTCAACTATCTCTTTGATGACTCCCGCATACTGATAAATACCAAAGAAGCTGCCTGTTTTCGCGACAGGAGGGCAATACCTCCGCTCATCGGCATAGAGGAGGTATACGGGGAGAAATGGGCCGATGGCTGGCTTCAACGGATTGCCGATCCTGCAACCAGGAAGAGCCCGTATTCGCCCCAGAACAACCACGAATGGTGGCTTTCCACAGCCAGACTTGATGGGGAATACGAGTGGGGGGATGTGTTCGACTTCGGAAAGACACAGATGCACGTCATCGGCGCACCCGGTCACTCCTCCGGATTCAGTTGCATGTATTTCCCCCGGTATGGCGCCATCTACGTGGGGGATCTGGATCTCACGCCTTTCGGGCCCTGGTATGCCGGGTCAGACGGTGATATCGATCAATTTATCTCGTCGTGCCGGGAGATTGAAAATGTCGATGCCGAGATCTTCATAACCGGTCATGAGATGGGAATTCTCAACAGAGAAGAATTCCAGACAGGCATGGACGGCTATCTGGCGATTATCGAAGAGAGGGACAGAAAGATTATCTCTGTACTGTCTGTGCCCCTTACCCTGGAGGAGGTGGCTGATCGAGGGTTGATATACGGCAGAAAATATCATGTGGATGAATGGGTATACATGTGGGAACTCATTACGATCAAAAAGCACCTCCAGAGAATGGAAAAACAACAACGGATATCGCGGCTTGACGAAAGATTTATCGCGGTATAGAAAAACCGCATCCGCTTGGGGATGTGTCTTAATATTTGTTCGCGTACCGAGAGGTTGAAAACAGTATGTCACATAAAGAATATCCCGATCTCCCCCGCGTCGGTGTCGGGGCGGTGGTGATCTACAACAATAAGGTTCTTTTGGTGAAGAGGGGTATACCACCGAGTGAAAGGCTCTGGGCCATTCCCGGCGGCAACATGAAGCTTGGGGAAACACTGAAAGAAACGGCCGAGAGGGAAATACTTGAAGAAACAGGTATTGTAATTGAGACCGGGGACCCCGTCTACGCCTTCGATTTCATTGAACGCGATAACGAAGGCGCTATCCGTTACCACTACGTTGTTATCGATCTGATCGCCGAATACATATCGGGTGAACCGCACGGTGCCGACGATGCCTTGGAAGCTCGCTGGCATACGTGGCAGGATCTGCTCTCATTGCCGGTCTCAAAAAATACCCTCGCACTCCTCCGGAAAATCGGCTTCGACCGTACATCCGATTCCGCTTGCTGATTCCCTGTAAGATGTTATTATCTTTTGCGGATATTTTTTGATATACCGTAGATACGATTGGAAAGGGGGTGGTGAATAATCGGGTTTTTTGTTCTTTAATTACAGCACCGGTGCGTCGTTTCTAATGTACACATACTTCAAAAAAAGGGGGGGTACGGTATGGATCTTGGAACTCTGGTTGCACGCAATGCGCGGATGATTCCCGATAGGGAGGGAGTCGTATATGGAGAGAAAAGGTATACGTGGAAAGAGGTGAATGAAAGGGTAAACGCCGTTTCCAATACTCTTCTTAAGGGGGGGCTGAAGAAGGGTGATAAGGTTGCCATGTGGATGTTCAACTCGGATATGTTTGCCTTTGTCTTCTATGGAATAGTGAAAGCGGGGGGCGTTGCCGTTCCCGTTAATTTCAGGCTGGCCGCCCCCGAGGCAGAGTATATCTTTAACAACTGTGATGCCATAGCCTTGATCTTTGATGACATCTTTGAACCCCTTGTTCGCGAGATGAAGCCGCGCCTTTCGAATATCAAAGCTTTCCTCTCGGCGGGCAGCGGGCGTTTCGAGGGATTCGATCCTCTCGAAGATGTATTGGCCTCGGGAGATATCGACGAACCGGGAGTCACCGTCGATGAGTTCGATGAAAGTGAAATCCTCTATACATCGGGGACCACGGGAAGACCGAAGGGTGCCCTCTTTGTCCATCACAATCACATAACCCTGGTAACCACGATGACCTCTCTTGTAGGCATAAACCCGCAAGACCGTATTCTCCATGTGGCGCCACTCTTTCACGCAGCGGAACTGACTCTCTATTTAAATCCCGGAACATACCTCGGCTCAACCCATGTCATCATGCGGGACTTCATCCCCGACAAGGTCCTCGAACAGATCGAGAAGGAAAAGATAACCCAGTTCTTCGGAGCCCCGGTCATGTACAGTTTTATGATGATGGCTCCCGACTTTGAGAAATACGATCTCTCGTCAATCCGTTATTACGGGTACGGAGCGGCCCCCATGGCGGCGGAGTCGGTAAAGGCGATGATGGCAAAGTTCAACACAACGAACTTCTTCTGCCTCTGCGGTTTCACCGAAGGCGGCCCCGGAGGAATCGGACTCCTTCCGGAGGATCAGATACGAAAGGCGGGCGCCGGAGGAAAATATGTCGTCAATATGGAATCCCGCCTTGTCGACGAAGCGGGAAAAACCGTTACCGAACCGGGCGTGGTAGGAGAACTCGTCATTAAAGGCGAAACCATCATGAAAGGTTACTACAAAAACCCGGAGGCGACGAAAGCGGCGATTAAGGACGGCTGGGTCCATTCGGGAGATCTCGGCATCATGGATGATGAGGGGTATATTACGCTTGTGGACAGAAAGAAAGATATGATCATCACGGGCGGAGAAAATGTCTACAGCAAAGAGGTCGAGGACGCCATATACGAAAATCCGAAAATCAGGGAAGCGGTTATTATCGGCGTGCCTCATCCGGACTGGGGAGAGACGGTGGTTGCGGTGGCGAGCCTCCACCAGGATACGGCCCTTACCCTCGAGGAATTGCGGGAATTTCTGAAAACCAGGATCGCCGATTATAAGATCCCGAGACGACTTGAGATCGTGAGCGAACTGCCGAGAAATGTTTCGGGGAAGGTGCTGAAATATCAGCTGCGGGAAACCTTGCAAAAGCGATAACAGGTGAAGGCTGAGAGGATATACAGAGGGGCCGGTGTGGTCCGGCCCCTTCTTTGTGCATACAGACGGACCGCTCTCACGATCCGCCGGGGTGGCCGATAGGGGACAAGTTTTCCTTGACTTATATCCTTGTTACTCTATAGAATTTTTCTATTCAGGTAGTCTTGAAAAGAGATAAGAACCGTGGCTGACATGTGCCTGTCAGCGTTGCGCTGTTTCGTGACGAGCGTACGATTTGTAAGGGGGGAACAGGTGATGGGCAAGGGATACATGGGCAAGATTTTGATGGTCAACCTGAGTGGGGGGAACATTCAAGAGGAAATAATACCGGATGAGGTATATGAGAAATACCTGTCCGGCATGGGACTTGCCGCTTACATCCTTTACAACAGAATTCCAGCAGGCGCGGACCCCCTTGGTCCGGATAACATCCTGGGTTTTGTGTCGGGTCTTCTGACCGGCACGGGCAGCCTCTTTGCAGGCAGATGGATGGTCGTGGGGAAATCACCCCTTACCGGCGGTTGGGGCGACGCAAACTGCGGGGGCAATCTTTCACCCGCCATAAAACGGTGCGGATATGACGGGATATTTTTCAAAGGTATAAGCAGCAAACCGGTATATCTGTACATCGAGAAGGGAAAAGCCGAGCTCCGTGATGCATCTCATCTGTGGGGCCAGGATACGGTGGAGGCAGAAAAGATGCTGCTGGAGGAGGCGGCCGCGGGAGCCCGTGTTGCCCTGATTGGTCCCTCAGGAGAAAAGCTGTCGTTAATATCCGGTATATCCAATGACAGGGGGAGGATGGCCGCCAGGTCGGGTCTCGGCGCTGTCATGGGATCAAAGAGGTTAAAGGCGCTGGTTCTGGCCGGTGCGAAAAGAATTCCCGTTCACAATAGAGAAGGTATCAAACGGCTGAGTCAGAAGTGCAATAGATGGGTTCAGTTTCAGCCTCCTTTTGTGTCCGGATCAATGATGCCCTATGTCGGCGCATTCATGCGGATTATGCCCACCGTGCTTGCCCAGGACGGCATGCTGTACAAGACACTCCTCAGAAAATGGGGCACGGGGAGCATGAACCAGGCATCCATTGAGATGGGAGACTCCCCGATAAAAAACTGGAAAGGAACAAATGAGGATTTCGGGCCGAAACGGTCTCTGACCACCAATCCGGATGTGTTCACGGATCGTGAGATAATAAAGTATCACTGTCATTCGTGTCCTCTGGGCTGCGGCGGGATCTGTTCAATGACAGGGAAGTACTCGGAAACCCACAAACCGGAATATGAAACGGTCCTTGCCTTAGGGGGGTTGTGCATGAATGAGGATGTGAACAGTATCTTCCACCTCAACGAGTCCCTGAACAGGGCCGGTATGGACACCATATCGGCAGGAGCAACCGCAGCCTTTGCCATCGAGTGCTATGAGGAGGGGCTCCTGACAAAGGAAGACACAGACGGTCTTGAACTGACGTGGGGGAACTCCGAGGCGATCACTGCCCTTATCGAGAAGATGATAGACAGGGAGGGTATCGGGGATATCCTGGCAGACGGTTCTAAAGTGGCCGCCCGGAAGCTGGGAAGGGGATCGGAGCGGTATGCAGTACATGCAGGGGGACAGGAGCCGGCCATGCATGACAGCAGGAATGATCCTGGTTTCGCTCTCCACTACAGTGTCGAACCGGCACCCGGCAGGCATACCATAGGATCGGGACTCTACTATGAAATGTTTCAGCTGTGGAAAAGGGTGAAAGGACTGCCGAAAGTCGGGCCGCTTTATTTCAAGGGAAGTAAGTATGTGGTGGATGAAGAGAAGGCCGTGAGAGGGGCAGCGTGCAGCAAGTTCACGAATCTGTTGAACGGCTCCGGTCTCTGCATGTTCGGCGCTTTCTTGGGCGTGAAGAAGATACCGACCTTCGACTGGTTGAATGCGGCAACGGGCTGGAACAAGACACCGGAAGAGTATATGAAGATCGGCGAACGGCTACAGACGTTGAAACAGGCCTTCAATGTCAAGCATGGTATAGAGCCGAAGAATTTCAAGATAAGCAGCCGTGCCATCGGGGCACCTCCACAGACAAGGGGTGCGAACAAGGGCAGGTCAGTGGGTTTAGACGAGATGATGGGGGATTACTGGAAACAGTTCGGCTGGGACACGCTGACCGGCAAGCCCAGTGAAGAATGTCTGGCCAGGCTCGATATAGAAGTACAGTGATCTTGGACATGGGGGGAAACAATGGCGTACAGAATAACGGATGCCTGCAACGGATGCGGTGCGTGTCAGAAGATATGTCCCGTGGACGCGATTGATGGAGAGAAGAAAGAACTTCACGTGATAGATGAAGCACGTTGCATAGAATGCGGAAGCTGTGGCAGGATATGCCCCCAGCAGGCGGTTCAGGACGGATTCGGAATCGCATGCGAAACAATCAAACATTCCAAGTGGGAGAAGCCCGTTTTTGATAGAAAGAAATGTATGTCGTGCACAATCTGTATCGATGCGTGCCCCGTAAAATGCCTTGCTCTTTCCGAAGCCGAGGCCAAGGACCCGCACGGGTACCCATACCTGGAGAAAGAGAAAATCTGCCTGGGCTGTGGCTTCTGTGCCTATGAGTGCCCGGTTAACGCGGTTACCATGGCGGTGCCGCAATCTGTTTCTTAAGCGAGAAAGATGATATATTACAAATCCCGGCGTAGGAGAGGGATCTTTCAGTCTTTGCCTCGGGAATCGTGGTTACTTGATGCGATGGTTGAAGGGAGAAGAACATGGATGATTTTAAGGAAGTGACTGTGGGAACAAAACCCTTTAAGAGGGCCTATGTTGCCGTTATGCTGTGGTTCGTCGGCAGGGCCATTCAGGCGGCTGCCAGGGTTGACAAAGAGGTGAAGAGGGAATTTGAAAGACTGCCGGACGGATTCACCTTCTGTCTCGGCGTTCAGCCCCACGGGCCATATATGATTGTGGGAAAGAACGAAAAGGGGCGTGTAAAATACATGGGATGGAATCCCGACGGCAGGCATATCGACCTTGCCATGAAGATCAAGAATATCGAGGCCGCCATATTGATGTTTACCTTTCAGGAGAGTACGGCCGTTGCGAGTGCCAGAGAGCGCATGATTGTGGATGGAGAGCTGCCCTACGTCTGTGCTATCGTCCGCGTGCTGGATATAGGGGAGGTCTACCTGCTCCCGAAATTGATTGCCAGACTGGCGGTGAAGCGGTATCCCGTGTGGTCGTTCAGCCGGAAGTATATCGGCCGGATTCGCATATATCTTCGCGCAATACTGGGGTATTGATAGACGCACACAAAAAGGAGCACACTATGTTCTTCCCAGATACTTACGAATTTTATTGTCCGGTAAAGATCAATTCGGGCAAAAGGGCGCTGGAAAACCTTCCTGTAGAGCTGGATGCCCTGAATGCCAGAAAACCCCTTATTATCAGCGATAAAGAACATGCGAAAAAGGGAGTGGTAACGACGATCACTGATGCTTTAAAGGATTCGGGCATGATCGTAGGCATCTTTGACGGTGTTCCCCCTGCTCCCGATCGCAAGCTGGTCAGGGGACTCATGAACAGGTATCGTGATACCGGATGTGATTCGATTGTAGCGGTAGGAGAAGGGGCCGTTGCAGATACGGCCAAGGCGCTTAACATCGTGGTCTCCGGGAGGCCGGAAGATCTCCAGGAGGCGGCGGGAGCGGACAGGATACAGAATCCTCTGGGACCTTTTGTCTTTATACCGATCCTTTCCGGAACGGGGTTCGAGGCATCCCGATACGCCTCGCTGGAGGAGTTGCACATCTCTTCGCATTATGTAATGCCCGATCTTGTGATTATTGACCCCCGCATCGTAAAGGCTCAGGCGGCGGAAGCGGTTGTTTCCACATCGATGGTCGCCCTTGCCCACAGCGCGCAGGCCTATACCTGTCCGGCAAAGAATCCCATGAATGACACCTACGCCTATACCGCCATACAGTTTATCGGGGAGAATCTGGTCAATGTGATCAGATACGGCGACAAACAAGGGCGTCTTGCGCTGGCCAACGCCGCTATCCTGGCGGGCATAGCCTTTTCGAACTCTCCACGGGGAATGATTCACGAACTGGGGTGGGTTACGGGAGACATCTCTGGACTCTCTCATGGCATATGCATGGGCATCCTTCTGCCCTATATCCTTGAATACCATCTTGACAGTAATGAGTATCACATGTCCGATATGCTGCTGCCCATCGCCGGCGCCGAGGCGTATGCCGGAACGGCGGAGAATCTGAAGGCCAGAATGGCAATCAATCTCATCTATGATATGCAGCATGATATTCACGATTTCACCAAAGGGAAGATTCCTCTCACCCTGAAGGAGGCGGGAATCTCGAAAGATGCTCTGGACAATATAGCCGGAGCGGCCGTCGTGAAAGGTCACGAGGGATTTACCGCGGACGATTGTAGGGTGATTCTGAACCATGCCTGGGAGGGTACGCCGATACTCTCTTCCTGATACCGATACATAGCGGGAGAGACGGACTTGATGTATGTGATGATCATAAAGGAGTAATCGTATGATATTACCTGGATACTATGAATTCTGCTGTCGGGTCAAGGTGATTGCCGGTCATGATGCGCTCGAGAAAATTCCCGGCGCCCTTGCACAACTGCATGCCAAGAGACCGCTGCTTATCACGGATAAGGGTGTCTCCGGGGCCGGGTTGGTTGATACCGTAATCGATGCCATACGAGATGGGGTCGACATCGGGGCCGTGGCGGATGACGTGCCGCAGGATTCATCTCTGACGGTTGTCAATCGTCTGGCGGTTCTGTACCGGGCAAATAACTGCGATTCCATCATCGCGGTGGGCGGCGGTTCGGTCATGGATACGGCCAAAGGGGTCAATATCGTGGTCTCCGAGAATGCGGACGATCTGATGAAATTCAGCGGCGTCGGCGCCCTGAAGAGGGCATTGAAACCGCTTGTCGTAATACCGACAACCTCCGGGACCGGTTCGGAGGTTACCATGGCTGCCGTGATAAAGGACCATGAGAGACACCTGAAGATGGCTTTTGCCAGTTATTTCCTTCTGCCCGATATTGCCATACTGGATTCACGCATGACCCTTACGCTTCCTCCGCACCTCACGGCATCGACCGCCATGGATGCCATGGCACATGCCGTTGAGGCCTATACGGGTCTGGGAAAGAATCCCATGAGCGATGCCAATGCCATAGCCGCCATCAACCTTATCAGCGGCAATCTGTTGCATGTCGTCGAGAATCCCTCGGACAGAAACGGTCGCCTCGCCCTGGCAAACGGAGCAACCTTGGCCGGAGCCGCCTTTTCCAATTCCCTGGTAGGGGTGGTTCACTGTCTCGGACACGCGACCGGTTCCGTGTGCGGCGTTCCCCACGGCGTGTGCATGGCCATACTCCTGCCCTATGGAATGGAGTATAATATGCACAAGGTCGCTCATACTATCGGAGAACTTCTGCTGCCCATGGTAGGACCGGAAGTGTATGCCGCTACGCCGAAACACCTGAGAGCGGAGGGGGCGATTGCCTTTATCCGCAAGATGAATCAGAGCCTGTACGATGCGACGGACGGGAAACATCCCCGGTTTTTCGAGGAGGTCAAAGACAGAGACGGAAGGCGCATGGTGCCGAGAGATAAGCTGGTGGATATTGCCGAGGCGGCACTCGATGACGGATCCATACTCTACAACCCGGAGGACTGCGATTACGAGGATTTCCTGATGATCATGAGGGCTGCCTGGGAAGGGGCGCCCCTCGACAGGAGCTTGATCAGGAAGGGATAAGAATTCGGGTACAAGGAGCGTAATCAGGGTCGGTGCAATCATGAAATGTCCTATTTTTCTCTTGACACACTGCCCTTACTCTCTTATACACCCCAACTAGACAAGGATCTCGAAAACAATCAATTCATATACAGGTGGATGTGAGGAAGAGGGGTGCAATCCCCCCGCTGCCCCGCAGCCGTAAAGGGAACGAAAACCCACAATAGCCACTGTTCCGATATACAGGGGATGGGAAGGCGGGTGAGTAGGGCGCCCTGAGCCGGAAGACAACTCCACCTGCAAATCCTCGAGGGAGGTGTATCACGAAATGGTTTTCCTGTTTTACCATCCGTATGGTTTCACACAAGAGAAGATAGCTTCAACCTGTTGGCGCCGTGGTGCGGCATGAAACGATCTGTCGTCACCTCTCCGTCAAGGATAATCAGGATAAGCGCCGTATTACTCATCGCTTTTGCGGTTGTGGCGGCTGTGTCCGCCCTGACCGGACCGGCCGGAATCGGCATCGGCAGGGTATTGAAAGGTCTTGCATTTGGGTGGCGTGAAGGTTCCCCCGCCCTTGAACCTTTTGAAAAGACGATTCTTGTTTCGGTCAGACTGCCGAGAATCATCTTTGCCGGAATCGTCGGTGCGGCACTTTCGACCGCGGGGGTAGTGTTTCAGGCACTTCTCAGAAATCCCCTCGCGGATCCTTATATTCTCGGCGTCTCAGGCGGTTCCGCCGTCGGGGCAATAATGGGTATCATCATTGGAGTGGGATGTATCCCTTTCGGTATCCCCGCCCTTGCCTTTCTGGGTGCTGTCTTGACGGTGGCGCTGGTTTTTATGATAGGCAGCAGAGACGGGCGCCTCGATTCCAATACCCTCCTTCTCGCCGGTGTTATCGTCAACGCCTTCTTCTCGGCGGTTATCATGTTCTTCATCTCCACCGGTTCCAATGCCGATCTGCACAATATCGCCTTCTGGATGATGGGCGATATGAGTCTGGCCGACTGGGACAAGATCGTACTGATGATTTTCCTGCTTGCGGTCGGGACCGGTATCGTCTGCTGCTGCGCCAGACCGCTGAATCTGATCGTTGCCGGCGAGGAGACCGCCATGCAACTCGGGGTTGATGTAAGGAAGATCAAGATCGTGCTGTTTTTTGCCGGATCTCTTGTGACTGCCGTTGCGGTGTCTTTTACCGGTATTATCGGATTTGTGGGGCTTGTCATCCCTCATATGATGAGGATGATGCTGGGAACGGATCACCGGTTGCTCCTGCCGGCGTCGTTCCTCTTTGGCGCTTCGTTTCTGGTCATTGCCGATACGGTAGCCAGAGCGGTATTCCCCGGTATGGAGCTGCCCGTCGGAGTGATTACGGCGCTGTGCGGAGCACCGTACTTCATATATCTCCTGCGGACGAGGAGTGCATGACATGGCCATGATAACCATTGCAGGGATCGATTTTCGATATAAGGACATATGGGCGCTAAGGGATGTATCGTTCGATGTCAGACGGGGGGAATTCCTGGGTATTATCGGTCCCAACGGTTCGGGCAAAAGTACGCTTATCAGGATTGTTGATGGTATCCTCGCGCCTGAGAAAGGCGACATCAAAATCAATGGGGAGGATATAGGGGGGATGCGAAGGCGGGATCTTGCCAGACTCGTTGCGGTGGTTCCCCAGGATTCCGCCATGATCTTCCCCTTCAAGGCGGTTGAAGTTGTGATGATGGGGAGATCGCCCCATCTGGGGATGTTACGGTATGAGGGAGATCGGGATTTTGAGGTGGTCCGGAGGGCGATGGAGATGACGGATACCCTTTCACTGGCGGAGCGTTACATGGAAACATTGAGCGGGGGAGAACGCCAGCGGATCCTTATCGCGAGAGCTCTGGCACAGGAACCGAAGGTGGTTCTTCTCGACGAATCAACGGCGTTCCTGGATATAAGGCATCAGACGGCATTTTTTGATTTGATGAAGGCGTTGAATGAGGAAAAGGGGCTTACCGTCGTTGCCGCGACGCACGATATAAATCTTGCGGCCGCGTATTGCAACCGGATTATGCTGCTTCGGAACGGACATATTCACAGTCTGGGAGTGCCGGGTGATGTGATTACGGAAACAAATATACGGGCGGTTTATGAAACCGATGTTCTGGTTGATGACAATCCGTTGAACGGATTGCCACGGGTAACGTTAATGAGTGCGAACCTGTCAGGTCGAGGAAGCCGGTCAAAAGCCGGCGCTGCCCCGCAACTGTAGGCGGAACGAAACCCGCAGAGTGCCACTGTTTTCCGGAGAGGGGAGATGGGAAGGCGCGGGAAGTAGGTAAGGCCGCAAGCCAGGAGATTCGACTGACGGGTAAAAATAATTCCCAACCGAGGGGAAAGGAGATTAGAGGGTATGAAAAAGGCAGTTAGGGTGTTGGCAGGTGTCGTTGTGCTATGTACGGTGATCTTTTGTACGGGTGTTTCCTTTGCGCAAGAGGTAAAAAACCCTGCGGAGCTTGAAGAGGTGGTGGTCACAGCTACGGGAAAGGCGGAAGAGGTCCGCAAGATACCCGCTCATGTCACCGTTATTACCGCAAAAGAAATTGCCGAAGCGGGAGCGGTCAGTATTGTGGATGTGCTGGACGGATTGGCCGGCATCAATTTCAGGACTTTCAGCGCCAATCCTTCACAGGCCCAGCTGGATCTGCGCGGTTTCGGGGAGAACGGTTTCGGCAGAACCCTTGTTCTGCTGGATGGCAGAAAGTTAAACAGACCGGACATGGCTTCCGTTAACTGGCTCCAGATACCGATCAGCAATGTGGAAAGGATAGAGATCGTTCGAGGAGCCTCCAGTGTCCTCTACGGTGACTGCGCTCTTGCCGGTGTCGTCAATATCATAACAAAAGCAGGGTCAGGCAAACCAAAAGCGGAGGCATCAATTATTGCCGGAAGTTATGGTCTTCATGATGAACGAGTCAGTGTTTCCGGATCGGGAGAACGGGTCACCTATGCCCTGAATGGTGAAAATCAGGAATCGTCCGGATACAGGGAGCAATCGGACTTTTCATCGAGGGGTGCGGGATTTGATGTAGGGTACGACGTAACCGATACCCTGAATGTATCTGCGGGGGTATCTTTCAATCATACCGACTTTGAAATGCCGGGCTGTCTGACAGAGGAAGAGATGGAAGAAGACCGCAGACAGTATCAACCGGGTCATTCGGATGACGACTCATCGAATGAATACCTCAACGCGGATCTGAAGATAGAATACATGCCGTCAGACCTGGGGATATTCAGCGCCAATCTCGCATACGGAAATAAAAAGATTGAAACGAATACGCCTGCCTGGTTCTCGTATAATAACCTGGACATTGATACGATAGGTCTGACACCCCGGTATGAACTGGAGAGTTCTCTGCTGGGACACGCAAACAAACTGACCATAGGAACCGATTATTATCACGAGACGCTGGATAAAGAAAAGTATGACAGCCGCGGGCGTGATTCCATGACCTTTGTGGCCGATCTGACACGGAACAGTATCGGATGGTACATACGGGATGAATTCAGCCTGACCGAAAACCTGATACTGGGTGCCGGTTACCGGATGGAACGAGTGACCATAGAAGGAGATGAAACGGATTTATCCACTGATGAAAAGGCCTTCGACAGTAAGAAGGTGCATGCGGGAGAGGCGTATGAGACGTCATTAACCTACCTGCTGGGGAAACAGGGAAAGGTCTTTGCCCGGTATGCGAAGGTATTCCGTATTCCCTTTCTTGATGAGCAGGTTTCGTATTACGGATACGCGGGTTCCGATGCCTTTTACAACGATATCGAAAAGGAGACAGGAAAGAGCATGGAGATCGGAACGCGGCTGTACCCCCTTGCATGTCTGGACGTGGGCTTGACTCTGTTCAGGGTCGACATGGAGGACGAGATCGCCTATAACGGTGTTACCTGGCAGAATGAGAACATGGACGAAACGAGGCATGAAGGTGTCGAGCTTTCCTTCTCTTGTAGGCCCGACAGGTGGATTTCGGTATCAGGAAACTGCACGTACCAGAATACCTCCTTTACCGAGGGTGCCGACAAGGACAAGGAAATACCCCTTGTACCGGAAACGATGGCGAATCTGAAGATGGATCTGTCTCTTCCCTTTGATCTGGTGCTCAGTTCCACGATGCAATACGTCGGGACGTGTTATCTGGGTAATGACAGAGACAACAGTTCCGATCAGATGGATGATTATACACTCTTCGACGCCTTTCTGTATTACCGGCCTGTTCCTGAAAACTGCAGAATTTCTGCATTCTTCGGTGTCGAGAACCTGACGGACGAACAGTATTCAACGATTGGATATGAAGGTTCTTGGGGCGGGTCCGACACCTACTATCCGTCGCCGGGGATTACCGTAAAGGGAGGAATCTCGGTCAGATTCTAATATCGTGTGGTGAAAGGGAAATCAGATGCTGAACTATTTTTATCAGGGCGGACCGATCATGTATCCGCTTCTTTTCTGCTCTCTGGTGTCATGTACCATTGTTATTGAAAGGGTTTTCTTCTGGATACGAGAGAAGAGAAGACGGGACAGAAAGCTGCTCGACAGGTTCATGTCTCTTGTCGAAAAAGGAGAGCTTGAGGACGCCAGGGAATGTGTGGAAGATTCGCGCGACCCGGTTGTACGTGTTCTGGTGTGCGGGATCGTCCACCGGGAATTTTCGCTGAAGGACGCCCTCCGTATGAGCGCCGATGAAGAGATCGCCCGCATGCGGCGGTACCTCCCCATCCTCGATACGATGATAACCCTTTCACCGCTTCTCGGCATCTTGGGGACGGTCACCGGTATCATATATTCCTTCAATATGCTGGGGGGAGCCGGTGTGGAGAATCCCGCCATGATCACCGCGGGAATAGGGCAGGCCCTTCTGACCACCGCCTTCGGGCTTGCCATAGCGATCTTCAGTCTCATACCTTATAACTATTTTCTGTCCAGGATCGAAAAGACCACGCAGGAGATGGAGAAATACGGTACCACCCTGGAGATACTCTTTGAGAAGCTCAAGATATGACCGTCATGGTGAGTGTTGATGAAAATTTCGAGGAACCACACCGATAAAGCACGCATCGAGATGATACCCCTTATCGACGTCGTCTTTCTTCTCCTGGTGGCATTCATATTCTTTGCCATGTCGATGACCGTCAACAGGGGAATTCCTGTTACCCTCCCGGTCTCGTCCGCCGGACAGGTCAAGGAGACCGATTGTGTCAGAATCACGATTCGGAAAGACGGAGAGCTGTTTTTCAACCGGGAGAAAATGAATACGCAGGCCCTTCTCGCCCGGCTTGTTCTGCTTCACAAGGAGAAGCCCGGAACAAAGGTCATCATCTCCGGAGACAGAAAGGCGTCGTACGAATCAATTGTGTTGGTCATAGATACAGTGAAAAAGGCCGGCATATCCGGCCTGTCGTTACAAACGGAATTCGACGGGGAGTCGGGTCTCTGATCAAAAAACACGCTACGGGACCATACCTCATGTCTGGAAAAACTCTAGTGATTGCCGCTATCATTGCCGTTGCCCTTCACTGCAGCGTTGCATTCGTGCCTGCACCCGCTGTGGATCTCCTCGAAATCAGAGAGAATAAAACCCTTGAAATGTCGCTTGTTCCTGCTTATAAAGAAGCCTCTGACGTGTCCGAAGTCGAGGAGCGTGAACCGGTAAAGGAAAGACCCACGGTGGTCCACAGAAAAACGGAGCCGTTAAACAAGCGGGTGGAAAAAACCGTAACAAGAAAAGAGGCCGATCAGACGGAAGAGGAACAAAAGCACGATCTTCCCCGGGAAATTATTCCCGCTGAACCATCACAAAAGGCTACGGAAGAAACTGACCCCCCTCAGGAAATTGTTTCCGTAGAGAAGCCCGGGGAGGAAACAAAAGAACCTGTTCCTCCACGGGAGATCGTAGCCGCAACGATATCCGAGGAACGGCCACCTCTTCAGACCGTACCCCATGAAGACGGGCAGTCCGAACAGGCCGTGATTGTACCTGCCATGCCGCGGTATCAATGCAATCCTCCTCCGAAGTATCCGGCAATTGCACGCAGGAGAGGATATGAGGGAAGGGTTTTGCTCTCTGCGATGATATCGACTGACGGTACGGTGGTAGAGCTGACGGTAAAGGAATCATCGGGGCACCTGATCCTGGACCGGGCCGCCGTGAAGGCGGTTGAGACGTGGAAGTTCGATCCCGCCACACGGATGGGATTTCCGATTCCCCTGTCGGTGGATGTTCCGGTGCGATTTGTGCTAAATCACCCGTAGCATTTCCGGAAAGAAGGAGTGAGCACCCATGAGAAGAGCAGGCATACAAATTGTCGCACTGTCGTTATCTCTTGTGCTGTTTCTCACGGTTCAGGCATATTGCGCGTCGTCAAATACCTATTATCTCGAGGGAGATAACTATCTCTCCAAGAAAAAATACGACAAGGCAATCGACAATTATAAAAAGGCGATCGCGATTAACCCCAAGATTGCCAAATATTATTTCAAGCTGGGAGAATCGTATCGGTTGAAAGAGCTGGACGATGAAGCCATCGGCTATTACGAACAGGCGATCAAGCTCTATGCAAAATACTATTCTGCATACGAGGGCTTGGGTGAGATCTATTTTAAAAAGGGAGACCGTGAGAAGGCCGTACAGTGTTTCAGAAAGGCCGTGGAGGTGTGCTCTACAGACAGCAAGGATCATTATTTTCTCGGCAGGATATGCGATATCAACGGGGACACGGACGGTGCCATCAAGGAATATGAAAGGGCGGTACAGATACGTTCGCGTTTCTTCGAGGCCCTTTCCAATCTCGCCGTGAATCATGCCGGTAAAGGAGATTTTGAAAAGGCCGTTTCCTGTTATCTCAAAGCACGGGAACTGCGGCCTTATGATGAACGTGTCGTGGTGGGGCTGGGGATGGCGTACACACACCTCAGGAAATATGACAAGGCACTGGAAACACTGCTGATAGCACTCAAGATAAATCTCTTTAGCCGTGATACGCGCTACTATCTCGGAAAGGCATATTACGGTGCCGGTGATCTCGATCAGGCCATAAAACAGACGGAGAAAGCCCTTGAAATAGATCCCGATAACGCAGAGACCCATTTCACATTGGGCCTGTATTATGATAAAAAGGGATGGGCAGATCTGGCTGTGGCCGAGTACCGTGAAAGTCAGCGGCTTGATCCCAATTATATCATTACAAAAGTTAAAGAAATTGAGAATAGATCGAATAACAGAGGAGATACTATAAAATGAACCATAGCGAAATGAGGACACGACTGGCGCACATGATAGTGGAACGCACCTTCCGATACCGGGACAATCCGCCCTTTACCCTGGTCTCCGGCAAGCAGAGCAACTTTTATTTCAACTGTAAACCCACGACCCTTGATCCGGAGGGAATGAACCTGATAGGGAATATTATGTTTGACATGCTCGAAAATTCAGCCGTTTCAGCGGTTGGAGGACTTACCCTGGGGGCGGATCCGATGGCCAACGCCGTTGCCGTCATATCATACCAGAGAAACCATCCCATCAAGGCCTTCATCGTCAGGAAGGACGCCAAGGATCACGGCACAAAGAGTTCGATAGAGGGAAACGTACAGGAAGGAGAGCGGGTGGCTATCCTCGACGATGTTATCACCACGGGAAGATCGACCATTATTGCCATCGAAAAAGCTCGGGAAGCTGGACTCATCGTCGATCGCGTAATCACCCTGATTGATCGCGAAGAGGAAGAGGGGAAGGAGAACATAGAAAAATATGTGAAGAGGGTCGAATCCATCTTTACGCGGACCGACATTATGGGCCTCTATGAACAGGAGGGGAGGGAATAAATCATGAGGAGCATCGGATCCTTTGTGATGATGCTTTTTTTTATCGCACTTATAACCATCACCCTGCCGGGATCGGTCACAGCCGATGGGAACAGCTGTTTGACCGTGGCCGGCTTTGATTCGGACACGATGGAAAACGGCGCCCCGGCCGGGTGGGAACTGGTGGAGAACAAGGGAGTTGCAAACCTTGCCCTTGAAAGCGCAGGGGACCGATTCACGCTGCATATGAAAAGCGACAGCGAATCTTCTTTCGGAATCAAGAAAGAGATGGAGGTCGCCATACAGGAGTACCCCTTTCTGAGCTGGGAGTGGAAGGTTGCCAAGCTGCCTGCCGGGGCGGATGTCAGGAATGCAGATACCGATGATCAGGCGATTCAGATATATGTCGCCTTCAAACCGACCGGGTGGCCCGCAAAACTGAAAACCCCCACCATAGGGTATATATGGGATGTGGAATGTCCAAAGGATACGGTAGTCACCAGCCAGCAGACACTCGCGGACAAGGTTCGATATATCGTAATCAGAGACAAGAGTGATACGTTGAACGAGTGGTATGAGGAGAAGCGAAATCTGATGGAGGATTACAAAAAGCTGTTTCCCGATATCGATGAAGGGCAGCCGCGTGACATCATCGGCATTTCCTTTTATATTAACTCACAGCACACAAAAAGTGAGGCAGAAAGCTATATCCATAATGTCCGCTTCAGCAGGGAATGACGGAGACGGGTGTCGATTGTTGTAGAGAAGAGGACGTGCTGAGGGCCGCACTGGCGATTTCATGGGTTTGTTCTGCTTTTAACATTCCTGTTGCAACCGTAGCTCATTGACGATCAGGTGCGCCTTCCTCGTGGGTTCGGGCAGGCGATATCCTCTGCAGCTTGAGAGGATGATGTCTACCGCCCTGTCAAGCCCTATCTTATGTCCCTGCGATACGAAGACCGGTTTTACATTCCTTTTTGTGCGGAGAACGGCGCCCCTTGTTTCGCCATCGTAAAGAAGGGGTGAAGTATCGCCCGGTTCGTTCCCCGGTTCATCGAATGATCCGACCAGCAGCGTCTTCGCGCAGCCGATGGATGGTATGTTGAGAAACAGACCCATATGGGACGCAAGGCCGATACCCCTCGGATGAGAGATTCCGTGCCCGTCAAAGATAATGACATCGGGTGAAATGGCGACCTTTCTGAAGGCTTCCAGAAGGATGGGGCCTTCCCTGAATGTGAGCAGACCGGGGATATAGGGAAAGTCGATCGTCCCGCTGGCGGATGCCTGTTCGATAATCTCCATCGTTGCAAAATCGAAGATCGCAACAGCCGCAAAGAAGAGGTTGCTGTTTCTTGAATAGGAAATATCGGCACCCGCTATCGTCTCTATCCGGTCGGGAAGATCTTTGCTGTCGAGGATAAGCGTTTCCCGCAGTTCGTTCTGTATCTTTCTGGCTTTTTCGTAACTGATATTCCAGTCGTGCAGAGGTTCTATGTTCATTGCTTTGTCACGGGGTCGGTCATCCAGGATGACAGAATTTCCCTGGCTCGTTCGATGTCCTTCTGTATCTGCCTGCCAAGTTCTTCGGGATTGTTGAATTTTTTCTCATCGCGCAGCCGGGCAATAAAATGGATAGTGATTTCCCTTCCGTATATATCGCCCTTAAAATCGAGCAAATGCACCTCCGCTGAGATCTCTTTGTTGCCGAACGTGGGATTGGTCCCTATGTTTATGACACCTGAGTGCCTGACGCCATCGAGCTCGGCGATAATGGCATAGACGCCTATGGCCGGGATGACCTTTTCGGATTTTATGTTGGCTGTGGGATAGCCCACCATGTCTGTGCCTCTCCGGTACCCTTTGACGACGGTTCCGGTTACTCCATAGGGTCTCCCCAGCATTTCTGACGCCTGCTTGACATTGCCGTCGAGGATCGCGAGCCGTACGGCAGTGCTGCTGGAAATCATGCCGTCTGACTTCACGGCACCTATTTCCTCTACTTCAAAGCCCAGTTTCTCACCGGACGCCTTGAGAAATCCCGCGTTTCCCTCTTTCCCCTTTCCGAATGCGTAATCATACCCCACGAGCAATTTGCGTAACCGCAGTTTCTCCCACAAGATATTCTCTACAAATTCTTGTGCGGTAGTTTTGGCAAATTCCATGGAAAAGGGGATCAGGATAACGGCATCCACATCGCAGGACTGTATGAGACTCAGCTTTTCATCCAGTGTGGTCAGCATGAAGAAAGGTCTCATTTCCGGATGCAGAATCTTCTGTGGATGGGGTTCAAAGGTAATGACTACGGACTTTGTATTTCGTGCCCTGGCTTCACTGACGAGCTTCCTGAAGAGTTCCCTGTGTCCGAGATGTATGCCGTCGAAGTTGCCTATTGTAACAATGCAATTTTTCAGGTCTTCGGGGATGTTTTCAATGTTTCGTATAATTTTCATAACCCGTTCCGTAAAAATGATACTTATGGAAAACCACCTTTATAAAGACATGCACAATAGCACGTATAACAGGATTTTCAAGGGTAATTTCTCTTGACAATATTGGGGTGTATCAGTATAAGCGTTCAATAGTTTTTGTGCCGAAGTGGCGGAATTGGTAGACGCGCTAGGT
>Ga0116164_10000233_pt1 | contig 53215 bp, 45 predicted proteins | sample AD_UKC109_MetaG_FD_89888 | JGI IMG/M metagenome (GOLD analysis project Ga0116164, IMG submission 89888) | Active sludge microbial communities of municipal wastewater-treating anaerobic digesters from Hong Kong - AD_UKC109_MetaG | ecosystem: Engineered > Bioreactor > Anaerobic > Digestate... | reverse complement strand
GGGTTCTTCGCTGGCGATCACAAGGATGAAGTCCGAATAGGTGCTGCCGCTTTTACGCAGCGCCATTTTGTAAATCCAGTCGCTGCCGGACTGTACGACCTCCAGCAGGTAGCTCTTGTACACAATGGTGCGGCCGTCGTAGCGGGCGATATCCTGTACGAGCGTATCGTAGCTGGGGGTTACGGCATCGGCCTTGATGCGGCTGATCATATCCTCGGCAGTCCAGTTGCGCGAAAACGTGATGGGGATGCGGCGGTCGGCCAGGCCCTTTTTGGAAAAGACCAGCAGCACCTCGTAAATTCCCTCGTCCTTGGTGCTGATCTCAACGGAGAATCTGCCGTCGGTTGCTACTTTCTTGGTATCGACCGCTTCATCGTTGACGAACACCTGTATCTCGGCGCGGGGTTCCGCCGAGCCAAGGATGGTCAGGCTATCGGAGCCGACGTTCTCGGGAACCTGGGTGTCGATATTCACGGCCAGCAGGGTGCGCGAATAGGTTGTCGAGGGGAATATGATTTCCGCAACAACCTCCCCGTTGTATTCGGCCTCAAGCGTGGTAAGGAAAACGCCCTCGCGGGGGAGCTCGATGGGGATTTTGAAGCTGCCGGATTTGGTGAGCTCAACCGTGTTGAGGATTTTATCGGAATAGTTCATGCCCATGGTGACCGTGGTAAACTTTACGCCTTTGGCTGCCGTGCCGCTGATGGTGAACGAAGCCGCGTTGGTCTCCTGGGGCGGCGGCTGGGCGATGTTGATCTGCGCCTGGGCCTTGGCCGGGAGCGGCATGACGGTGACGAACTCAAAGCTGTCCCAGATCTTGTTCAGGGCGTAGTTGTCCTTGGAGTTTGGCTTGCGGCCGTAAACTTGCATATCGAAGGTGATCTCGTAGCCGTTGCGTATCGTGCGGCGCATATAGCCGCGGTGGTCGATCTCGCCGTACTTGCGCATGATGTATTCCAGGATCAGAAACCGTCCGCTGTCGGTATGCTTCCAGTTGGATGTGGAAAAGGTATACCCCTGCGAGGTGTACTCGTTATCCGGGTAGAAGCTCGTGCGGTAGGTGCCGCGGTAATCGCTGGTCTGCTCGTTAACGTCAAACACCAGCAGGGTGTCTTCGGATTGCGTGGCGATCAGCTCAAAGCGCCGGTCGGTGACCTCCTGGTCCCAGGCCTGCAACAGCACGCCGCGCTTGAGCATATCGTTGACCGTCTCTTCGGAGGTGACGCCCTGCCCGGACAGCCACTCGGCATAGGTGGCAATGTTGTCCGGTGTGATCACAACGTAGGTCTCGGGGATATCCACCGTTGCCATCAGCGAATCAAGCACATAGGTTTGCGCCTGAGCGGCGGCGGAAATAAAAATCAACGACAATGCAAGTACAATGCCGATCAGCCATTTGCGCATATTGCACCTTCCTTTGAGCGTGGGTCCGGAAACGTTCGAATCTGCCCTATCTTACCATAAAATACCGGAAAAGCGCAACACGGCAGGCGTTATGGCACCTGATTATTACATTTGGAAATCTGCGGCAGGATCCCAGCCGCAGGGCTCAGCCGTTGCCGGGGGAAAAGTTTGCAGCGGGCATATACCCCGCGATGCCGTCTAAGGTAATCACGTGCAGCCAGTCGTCGCCGACGATGCCGATCACAAAGATCACATTGCGCCCCGCGCCCCGGTCGTAGGATATTCCCGCAAGCGCGCTTTCCGTGTCCGGGGCTGTATAAATGTTGAGCGGCTCACCGGCGAGCGATTCTTTGATATACTGCACCGGGAACGCGGTCAACACGTTGAACATATCTTGGCCGATGGCAAGGTAATGCTTCATCATAAAGCCGTCCACGCCCGCGACGGTGACCCGCGCCCAATCGCCCAGATCCTCCTGGATATATACGGGCGTACCGTTGTAGTACTTTCCCTTGGATGCGGCGTCGGTGTCCGGCGCTTCGCGCAGGTGCAGGCGGTCGGCGGGATTTTCATTGTTCACCAGGGCGTATCCGTCGATGTTGAGCGTTTCCTGGGCGTTTTCCAGCTCCGGCGGGTACTTGTGCGGATCGAAATCCGCAAGCGCGGGGGATGTGTTTTGCGCGTACAGCACGCGCCCTGCCCCGATATACTGCTCCAGCAGCCAATAGCGCATACACAGGTAGGTGCTCCTGCCCTGCACATAGCGCAAACGCCACGTGCCGCTATAATCAGGCTCGAAACAATACAGCAGCGCTTCGGAATACGCAAGGGTGACCGATGCGTATCCCGCGATGAGCGAAGGCTTGATTCCGTTCATCTCCGGCAAACCAATGCATTCCGCCTGCAAACCATATTGATCACCCTGGGCTTTGAAGATGCGCAGGCTTCTGGTGCCGTTCTGCTCCTGGGTGAGGATGTACCAATATCCATCGTCGACTGCGATGGCCTGCACAAGGGCGGAGTCCTCTAGCACGTAGCGCAGTGCTGCGGGCAGGTCCTCCTGCGGCATGGAGATGGACGGGTCCCAGGCTGCCGCCGGCAGCGCGGACAGGCAGAGCAGGATGAGGATGATGACCGACAGGATGCGTTTCATCGCAAGCCCTCCGTTTTGGCGTGTTTGCGGGGTGTGTTCCTTTATGTAACGCGCGGCAATGCAAAATCCCTGCATGCGGGAGCATTTTCCGGCAGCAGAAATCCCCGCGCCTGCGGTTGCCGCTGGAATGCCGAGTATGGTATACTGGGCGCACATCAATGTGATAAAGGGGGCGGGGGAAATGGCGCTGTTTGACGCGGATGCCGCAGGCGTTCTTTGGGATAGCATCGCGCTGCCCAATGCCTTCATTATTGAGTACATGCCCACCGCGCCCGAAAACTATGTGAAGGTCTACATTTACGGGCTGATGTACGCGCGTTTTTCCTGCGCGGGCGATGGGCTGACGGTCGCGGCCTTGGCCAAGGAGCTTGGCATGGAGGAAGCGGATGTGCTTGCGGCCCTGCAATACTGGGAGCGGGCGCGGCTTGTTTCCCGCACGCAGGATAAGCCGCCGCGCTATACCTACCTAAACGTACAGCAGGCCATGATGGGGCGGCAGGCCGCTCCGGTAGACGACAAGTATATGGAATTTGCCCAGGCGCTGTACGCCATTTTCGGCGACCGCCGCAAGCTGCACGGCGGCGAAACCCAGCTGTGTTACGAGTGGGTGGAGCAGCTCGGCCTGCCCAGCGAGGTGGTGCTGTTGCTTGTGCAGCATCTAGCGTTTACGCGCGGGGTGAACTTTTCCTTCAAGGCCGCCCAGAAGGTGGCGCTGGAGATGAAGGAACGCAATATCGTACGCCTGGAGGACGCGGAGCAGTTTTTCGCCCGCAGCTCCGCCGCGTGGGACGGCACAAGGAAAATCCTGCGCCGGATATCCAAATTCCGTCCGCCGACGACCGATGAAATCGATCTCTACCTGAAATGGACGAAGGAATGGGGCTTTGCGCCCAAGGCTATCGAAACCGCCTGCGCGGAGATGACCGGCGGAGACCCAAGCTTTAAATACCTGGACAGCATTCTGCGCGGCCTGCACGAGCGCTCTGGCCGCAAGGAAACCTCCTCGGCGCAGCTGGAAAAGCAGCTGAACCGGGAAAAGGAACAGAGCGCCGACATCCGCGAGGTGCTGAGCGCCGCCGGGCTCAAAATCAGCCCCAACCACCCGACCATCAAGGAAAGCTACCAGAAAATGATTTCCATGGTCAACCACGACGCCGTGGTGATGGCCGCCAGGGAAATCAGCCGGTCCCGGAAAAACCAGTCCGTGCAGAAGCTGGAAGAGCTTGTGGAAAAGTGGCACCAGAAGGGCATCAAAACTGCGGACGACGTGCAGGAGCACCTGTCGCTGGTGAAGCAGCAAAACGCGTTCCTGCAAACCCTGTTTGCGGCCATGGGCGCGGAGCTCAGCCCCTCGCCCGCCGACCGGGAGCTGTTGCGCAAGTGGCGCGGGGACTGGGCCTTTTCCGACGAGGTACTCCGCGAGGTCGCCGGATATTCGCAGGGGAAAACCGCGCCGATGGCGTTTATGAACAAGGTGCTGGAAGGCTGCTTCAAGAAGGATCTCAAGTCGCTGGCCGCCGTGCGCAAGGCGCACGAGGAGCACGGGCAAAGCTACCAGGCGCCCGCCAAGAAGCGCGGCAAAACCGTGATCGAGCAGCAGTACAGCCAGCGGGAGTACGATCCCAAAGATTACGACGGCCTGACGCCAGAGGAAATAGAGGAGGCGCTCAAGTATGACGCGTGACCGGATGATCGCCGTTTTGCAGGATGAATATGCAGCGCGGCGCGACAAAAACCTGGCCGCCTATGACGAGCGCGTCGCCGGCATCTGCGAGCAGGTTCAGGGGCTGGAAGCCCTGCTCAACACACGCCGCACGATGATCATGTCCGGCATCCGCAACGCCTTTTACCCCAACCGCAAAAACGAGGGCGCGAACCAGGGCATGACCAACGCCCTGCAGGACCTGAACAAAAAAATCAACGCGCTGCTTAAGGAAAACGGGTTCAAGCCTTCGGTGCTCGACCCCATCTACACCTGCCCCGTCTGCCGCGACGAGGGCTTTGTGTACGATCCATCCCGCCGCATGTGCGATTGCTTTGAAACAGAGCTCAACTGCCGTATGCTCCGGGAGCTGGGGCTGAACGCGGAGCAGACCTTTGAGAATTTCGATCCCGAAACCTTCGCCAAGGCCGAGCCCGCGCCCGTCAGCCAGCGGCAGATGATGCTGCGCAACCGCGACGTGTGCGAGGGCTATGCCGACGTGTTCCCGGATACCCCGTTTTACGATTTGCTGTTTACCGGCCAGAGCGGGCTTGGCAAAACCTACCTGATGCACGCCATCGCCCACCGGGTGACCGCGCGTGGCTTTACGGTAGAATACCTGAGCGCGTTCAAGCTGCTGGACATCATGCGCAGGTCGTACTTTGAAAACAACAACGCCATGCTCGACGCGCTGATTCAGGTGCCGATGCTCCTGATCGACGATCTGGGCACCGAGCCCTTAATGGAGAATATCACCGTTACCCAGCTTTTCAACCTCTTGAACGAGCGGCAAAACCGCGGCAGGCACACGGTGATCTCCACCAACCTCACCATTCCCGAGCTCAAGGCCCGCTATACCGAGCGCATCGCCAGCCGCCTTTTGGACGAAAGCCGCTGCAAGACCCTGAAATTCATCGGCAGCGACGTGCGCCCGACGCTCAAGAACAAAGCCAAATGAACATTCAGATTTATGTCACCAAGGGCAACCCCGACGTGCTCAAGGCCGAGCGCTTTTTCAAGGAGCGCAAAATTCCCGTGCAGCGCATCGACATCAAAAAGCACAAGCCCGGCCGCCGCGAGCTGGAGCTTTTCGCCCGCGCCGCAGGCAGCGCCCGCGCCCTGGTGGACCGCCAGGGCATGAAAGCGCTGGAGCGCCCCGTCGCCCACATGACCGACGATAACCTCATCCTCTCCGAGCTCCAAAACGACCCCATGGCGCTCCTCAGCCCCATTGTGCGCAACGGCCAGAAGATCACGGTCGGGGTGGATGAGCAAGCATGGTTGCAGTGGATCAAGGAGAACAGCTGAATCCTGTTGTGCATTGCACAATTTTCATGGATATGATACTGTTGTGCCCTCTGGGCGGTCGCGTTTGCGGTCGCGCCCGGAAGGTGCGGCAGATTTGCGCGCAGAGACCCGCAGACATAGCAGCGCTATTTCAAGCGGTCGATAGGCGCATAGATGCCGTGCGTTATGGGTGCAAACGTGAATGTTGACCGGCCAAGAGGACACAATTATATAATTGGAGGAGATCCCAATGAAAAAATTCTCTCAGTTTACTGTCAAAGACCTTGCTATCGCCGCCGTGATCGCCGCGCTGTATGCTGCGCTTACGGTGGTTTTTGCACCCATCAGCTACGGCGTGGTGCAGTTCCGCATTGCCGAAGCGTTGACGCTTCTGCCCATCCTGTTCCCGCAGGCCATTCCGGGGCTTGCGGTAGGCTGCCTGGTAGCCAACCTCGTGGGCGGCTTTGGCATTTGGGATGTGGTGTTCGGCACGCTCGCGACCCTGATCGCCGCCCTGCTCACCTACAGGCTGCGTAAAAATATTTGGTTTGCCGCCGCGCCGCCGGTGCTGGTCAACGCGGTTATCGTCAGCCTTTTGTTGCATTTCGTGCTGGAACTGCCCCTGCTCCCCACCATGGGCACGGTGGGGCTGGGGCAGCTGGCGGTGGTGTATGTGCTGGGCATCCCGCTGATGCTTGCGCTGTCGCGGGTGCCTGCTTTTCGCAATTTCACGGACAAAGTGCAAAAGAAATAATCAGTCCTCGTCGTTATCCTCCTGATCGAGGTGCTTCTCAATCGTGTCGATCACGGTGCGGAGCACCTTGATGCGCGCGTATTCCTTATCGTTGGCTTCCACCACGGTCCAGGGGGCGTTGGCGGTATGGGTGCGCTGGAGCACCTCGTCGACGGCCTGCTCGTAGCGCGGCCATTTGTCGCGGTTGCGCCAGTCCTCGTCGGTCAGCTTCCACTGCTTTTCGGGATCGTCCTTGCGGTCATTGAAGCGCGCAAGCTGGGTGGCCTCGTCAATCTGGAGCCAGAACTTGCACAGAATGCCGCCCGCGTCCGTCCACAGCTTCTCAAAACGGTTGATCTCCTCGTAGGCGCGCTGCCATTGCGGCTGGGTGCAGAGCCCTTCCACGCGCTCCACCATCACCCGCCCATACCAGGTGCGGTCAAAAATCCCGATGTGCCCCTTGGGCGGCAGCGCCTGAAAGAAACGCCACAGATAATGGTGGCTCAGCTCCACGGGCGTGGGCGCGCTGACAGGCGTTACCGTAAAGCCGCGCGCATCCAGCGCCGAGCACAGGCGGCGGATAGCGCCGCCCTTGCCCGCGGCGTCCCAGCCTTCAAACGCGGCGACCAGCGGGATGCCCTTGCGGTAGAGCTTTTCCTGCAGCTTTTTGAGCTTCTTGGTCAGCTTCTTGAGCTCATCCTTGTAGTCGGCTTCCAGCTGCTGGTCCAGCTCAATCGCCCGCAGCGGCCGGAACCCAAGCGACGCGAGGGGGGAAAGGTTGGGAAGCATCGGCACATCCCACGGGCGCAGGTTGGCTTCCTGCTCCCGCAGCGCGTCCTGAAACGCACGGATGACCGTTTCGTAAATCTCACGCCTGCAGGCTTTCAGGTCGGTCGCGTCCAGAATATGCCAGGGCGCGCCTTTTAGGTTGGTGATGGACATCAGGTTGTCCATCTCCTTCATATACTCGTCGTACCGCTTGTTTTGCTCATGGTCCTGATCCACCACATGCCAGGCGGTCGATTTTTTGCTTTCCATTTTTTTCAGGCGGTCGTACTGCTCCTGCTGGGAGATATGCAGGAAGAACTTCAAAATCAACGTACCGTCGCAGATCAGCTGGCTTTCCATGCCGATGATCTCGTTGAGCCGCTGGGGCAGAATCTCTGGAATGTCGTCCTCGTGCGCTATGCAGGTTTTGTTCAGCTCGCCGTACCAGCTGGAGCAAAACAGCGCGATGTTGCCCTTTTTGGGCATGTTCGTCCAGTAGCGCCACATGGGAGGATAAGCCTCCTCCACACAGTTGGGCGTGCGGATGGGGTGGGTCTGGTACCCGCGCGAATCCAGCCCCTCAATCAGCATGCCAAGCATGGCGCCCTTACCCGAAGCGCTCAAGCCCTCCAGTACGATCACCACGGGGATTTTCGCATCGCGGATCTTTTGCTGCAGCGCCATTAAATCTTTGCGCAGGTCGCCCATGCTGCGTTTGGGCTCGGGCGAGGGGATCTGGGGCGGCTGCCCGCCGGATATCCCCGCGTTCAAGGCGCTGGCGAAGATGGACTTCATCAGCTCCATCATGTGTACCTGCTCGTCTGTGGGCCGGTACGAGGTCGGGGGCTTTTGCGCCGGCTTTGGCGGCTCGTCGCCTAAGTCCGGTTCCTCGTCCTCGTCTGTTTCCGGTTCGTCCGGCATCTGCGGCAGGGGTTCTGGTATGGTTTCGATCGGTGCCTGCGGCAGCGGCTCCATAACCTGTTTCGGGGCGGGAGCAGGCGTTACCGGCGGCGCGGGAAAAAAAGCATCGTCGTCCTCGTCGCTATCCTCCGCGTCGGAGAACAGGTCGTCGACTGGCTTGATCTGTGCTGTTTTGGGCAGGGAGAACAGGTTGTCGTCGTCGTCATCGTCCGGCAAAACGGACGCCATTGCCTGCTTGGGCGGCGTAACCGGCTCGCTTTCCTGCCTGGCGGCAGCGGGCGGCGCGGCGGGACCATCCGCCGCTTTGCGCAGGGGTTTGAACAGCGCGGCATTGTCCAGCGGCTTGAGGTGCAAATCAGATTGTAAACCCTGGTCGCCCATATCGGTGCTCCCTTCGTGGTTCCTGCATAGCGTATTCTGTACACAGGCGGCGCACTCCTGCTTGTGTTACGATACGCTCCATGTTACAATTCTACCATATTCAGGGCGTTTGGGAGGAAAAAAATATGAAAGCATTGCTTGTTGGCGGAACCGGCACGATTTCTACGGCTGTCTCCGCGCTGCTTGTGGAACAGGGCTGGGAGCTGTACCTGCTCAACCGCGGAAACCGCGGCGCACTCGTGCCGGAAGGCGCGCATGTGATTACCGCGGATATCAGCGATATGGACGATGTGGAGGACAAGCTATCCGGTATGCACTTTGATGTGGTCGCGGATTTTATCGCGTTTACGACCGATCATGTCAGGCGCGATATCGAGCTGTTTGAAGACCTCTGCGACCAGTACATCTTCATTTCATCGGCATCGGCGTATCAAAAACCGCTGTCCAATCCCGTAATTACCGAATCAACCCCGCTGTTCAACCCCTATTGGGAGTACAGCCGCAATAAAATCGCCTGCGAAAAAAAGCTGATGAAGGCGTACCGCAAAACGGGATTCCCCATCACCATCGTGCGTCCAAGCCACACCTACGGCGATACCTCCGTGCCGCTGGCCGTGCACGGGCGGGAGGGCAGCTACTCGGTGATCGAGCGCATCCGCCAGGGCAAGCCTGTGATTATCCATGGCGACGGCAGCTCGCTTTGGACCATGACGCACAATACGGATTTCGCCAAGGCCTTCTGCGGGCTGATGGGCAATATACATGCCATCGGCGAAACCTACCAGATCACCAGCGACGAGAGCCTGACCTGGAACCAGATTTACGAGATCATCGCCTCGGCGCTGGGTGTGGAGCTGCACGCCGTTCACATTCCCACCGATATTCTGGCTGCCTGCTCGGCGGAGTTTTACGGCGGCATCAAGGGCGACAAGGCGCATACCGTGATTTTCGACAACACCAAAATCAAGCGCGCCGTGCCCGGCTTTACCGCCACCGTGCGCTTTGACCAGGGTGTGCGCAGAACGCTTGATTACGTCCTCAGCCATGCCGAGTGCCGCAAGCCCGATCCCGCCTTTGACGCCTGGACGGACGAGATGATCGACCGCTACCAAAAGACAGCGGACAAGCTTCCCGCGCTGCCGTATTAGTGCCTTATTGACACATGTTCGCATGACCGCGCAACGGTCATCGTTTGTCGCTTTTTGCGCCATGCTGTGTTGCTTTCGCTCGAAATACCTCCAGTATTCCTTCGCAAAAGCGCCGTGCCTGACACAAAAATCACCGAAAAGCTGGCAGTTGTGAGTCCAGTGAACACGCATCAAACGGCCATAGCGAAATTCTATAATATTCAAGGGAACCCGCTTGCATTCCAAATACAGGTTGTGCTATAATTCCTAAGCTGACCCCGCAAGGGTCGGCGCAAGCACGGGGCATTAGCACAGTTGGTAGCGCGCTACATTCGCATTGTAGAGGTCAGGAGTTCGAATCTCCTATGCTCCACCAAAAAGAAGCGTTGATAAACGCTTCTTTTCTTATATCAGGAGATTCGAACTCGAAAGGGCTGGCGCTGTAAAGAATACAACCCAATGCGGTTGTTTTCGGGTGTCAGCGTGAGGGAGGAACGACCGAGCGGGTAGCGCGCGAAGCGAGTGGCGAATCTCCTACGCTCCACAGGGCTTGGCGATATGTTGGAGCCTTTATTTGATATTACAGATTATTCGTTTGAGAACGCGTTGGTTAGGTGCTATAATAAAACCGGGGTTAGTTACGATGAAGAAAACACAGAAGTATTTGGTGGCATATTTAGATTTATTAGGTACAAAACACCAAATTGAAACAGATGACAATTGCGATTTACTTAATATCGTTAGTAGTTGCTATGAAAATGTCATTCGCACATTGAGCACTATCATGCCAATATCGGGAATTGAGGATTGTAAGATTAAGGTATTTTCTGACAATATTATTGTGGCAATACCGAGCGATACAACTCAAAGGGACGATCATCATCCAATTATTGCATTGAATAGGATTGGACCTGCGGTCAGATATTTACAAAGAGAATTTCTTAATAAGAAAATCCTAATAAGAGGCGGCGTTACATATGGGCAACTATATATTGATGATGTTTTTGTTTGGGGTAAAGCGTTAATAGATGCATATTCTCTTGAAAGTACTATAGCGAAATATCCCCGTATTGTTATTGATCAAAGTATTGTTGAATTGAAAGGCCTAGTGCTCTTTGATGATCAATCGCTTGATTTCCTATCTATAAATAAAATAAAGAAAGATTATGATGGCGAGTTTTTCTTTGATTACTTGAATTATCCGCGAGACGTCAAAACACGGGCACTGATTGATAGTTCATTAGATGATATAAATATGAGAATAGAATCTGAAACCAAGAAAGATGTACTCGAAAAATATATTTGGCATAGGAACTATCTATTATCATGTAATAATGTCAGTGAAATAAGTGAGTAGATATAACTTTTGTTTATGTCAAACAACAATCTCGAACTCGCTGAAAAATACATAGTTGTTCTTATTTGGGTTCATTTGATCTACCATTCGCACCAAGAAAATGTCTGTGAAACCATTGTGTAGAAAAGATAGAAGAATGCCATGTTATTGTTGCCTGAAACAAAGATACTCGTTACTGTTTTTCCTCCGGGAGGGTATCGAACCTTTGGACGCGCTCCAGGTCGTGATCCCAGTTCGCCCGATGGGAATAGAAGATGTGCGCCTGCGGCCGCAGGGGGACGTCGGTGTCCAGGCAGCCCGCAGGTACCGCCAGCAGCGTTCCGTCCAGCTGCAGATTGGGTAGGGCGGAGCCGCAAATGGAGCAGAAGCTTTTGATGTGGCCTTCCTGAAGGTAGTTGAAGGTTTGCACCTTGTCCTCGCCGGACAGCCAGCGCAGGGCGGCCGTTGACGAGAACAGATTGGCCGCATGGGCCGAGCCCGTGTCCTTGCGGCAGCGCTCGCAATGGCACAGATAGAAGCTGTCAAAATCGCCTTCAATTGCAAACGTGACCGCGCCGCAAAGGCATGAACCTGTATGTGTCAACTGAACATCACTTCCGGAGCTGTTTTTGGGTTGCTGTGCCTGCACAAAGAATCAACCCGATACAGGAAATGGTATCATCGCAGCACGCCGCAAGTCAAGGTGGCGGCGCGGTGCACACCCGGTATATTCAGCGCTCACCCGGCAAGCACAGTAAGGAAATCAGGCCATCCCCGCGATCAGCAAACCGAATACGGCCCCGTAAATGCTGGAAATGTAGGGGTTGGAGGTAATCGGGCAGGAGCCCGAGGAGCACCCCACCAGTTTGTAATACAAATATCCAAGCCCCCCGCCGATGACCGCGCCAATGATGTATCCAAGCATGATGATCCCTCCGCACATTTGTTCCATGGTACAAAAGTACCATAGCGCACCCGGCCGATTGGGTCTGTGATGAGGTCACAAAACGTGGGGGTTCAGTATGCCCGCGCTGCCTGGGGCAAGCAACAATGATGCGGTTTGCTGTATGGCATCGCTCGCTTTCTCCGCGTGTGTTTCGCCCGGCGGTTTTGTTGACAGGCTATAATGGCACCCCTATACTGAAACGGAACCCGGAGGGAAACGCTTTGTATTCGCTTTGCCGGGGATGTTTCCGCCATTGCCTATCGAAAGAGCTGTTTGTATGATTGAGATCATTTTCATCTCGGCAGTTGTGCTTGTCGGCGTCGTCGGCCTGCTGCTGCTGCCCAAACTTCTGCCGGATCACGACCGCCTGCTTGGCAGGGTCAAGGTCGTTTTATTGCTCCTGTATATCCTGGTCATCCTGTACGAAACGCTTCTGTCCCGCTCGATTACGGGTTATGCCAGCTACAAGCTTTCCCTGTTCTGGTCGTACCGCCGGGCGCTGTCGCTGTACCAGGGCAGCGATGGCTGGCGGCTTTTGATTACAGACAGCGCGCTTCTCAAGCAGATTATCCTGAACATCTTGTTGTATATTCCCTTTGGGTATTTGCTGCCCTTCGCGCGGCCAAGGCTTGCAAAACCGAAACGCGCGTCCTCGCGGTTTTCCGTGATTCGGGTGCTTGGAAAGTTTCCGTGGACCATCGTTCTAATCGGAACCCTGTTCAGCGTGGGGATCGAGATCGCCCAGCTGTTTTTCCGGCTTGGGCTATTTGAGCTGGACGACATCTTCAACAACACGGTCGGGTGCCTGCTCGGCGTTATTCTGTACCAGCTTCTGCTAAGACCCGGAAGCAAAAAAACAGACCCGGCCTGAAGCGGCGGGTCTGTTTGATTTTTCTGTTTTACTTTGCTTGTAAGGCTGTTCAGCGGCCGCTTGCGTTGCGGTCGGCTGCCTCGGCAATGGCCTTGCGCTTCATCATTTCCTTATACTGGTGCATGTTCTCTTCGGCGCGGACGATCATGGTCTTGAAGGTCAAATCGTCGGGCTCGTACTGCGATACGCCGAGGGAGTAATCCGAGTACCCCTCAAAGGCCTTCATATCGCGGCTGACCAGGGGCTTGATGCGCGCAAACATCTGCTGTGTTTCCACGGTGTCGGCATAGGGGCAGACCAGGATGAACTCATCGCCGCCCCAGCGTCCCCAGGAGTCCGTTTCGCGGATCTTGGAGCCGATGCTTTTGGCAAACGCTTTGAGAACCTCGTCCCCGGCCTCCTGGCCGAAGGAGGAGTTGATTTTCTGAAAGTTGTTCAGGTCGATCATCGTGACCGAGAAGGTTTTGAAATAGCGCTTCGCCCGCTCGAACTCGTGCTTTAAAATGTCTTCGATCTTTTTTCTGCTGTAGATTGCCGTCAGCGCATCGGCTTCAGGGTTTTGCGGCGGCAATACTTGCGGCTGCGGCATAGCCTGCATCGGCGGTGCCACTGGCGCAGGTGTGGGCACTTCGACTACTGCTTCCGGCTGCACCGCGGCGGGTACTGTCGCTGGTATTACTTCCGGCTTTGCGGCGGCAGTCTTTTCAGGCGTATCTAGTTTCGGCTCCGCCGCAGCAACCGCCGGGGCGGGTTCGGGCTTTGGCAACAGGAAGGCGTCCAGCTGCTCGGCCAGATCGTCCTCGATAGCGTCGCGCAAATCGGACAGAATATTCGCATACACGGGCTTTAACTTCTTGCCCGGATAGTGCAGCACACAAATGACCCCAAACAGCGCTTCGTCCGGCCATTGCACCGGCAAGCCGAAGCACGTCGTCAGGGATGCGGCGCCCGCCTGGGATCCGCCCTCGCCGTTGTTGGTGATGAGCAGCCCCCGGGTACCGGAATCGGTAATCAGGTACAGGCCGCTGGCCATAAGGGGATCCATATTGACCTGCGCCGGATGCTCGCTTTTGAGCAACGTGCTGACCGAACCGGGCTGGACCTGCAGGATCAGCGCGACGGTTTGATCGGTTTCCATGGCGAGCAGATTGAGCTTGCTCTGCCACTGCGCAAAAACCGCCGGATCGACGGCCGGTTTTCCGGCGTCGGTCATCGCAAGCTCCCGCAGAGAATGTTCTTCCCGTAGAAAGGCCGCATACTTCTTTTTCATGACGTTCTTTTCCTTGGTTCAATCTGTGAAACGCTGTGGATTGTCGCCGGGCCTCACGGGGCGTGCGCAATGCTCCAAAGGCGCAGCCGAAAGGCCGGGGTCTCACAAGATTATAACAAACACTTATCATTTTGTAAACACTTTTGTAATATATTTATTCGTAGTTTAGTAACATTCTTGGGTATTCTGATGATTGCAGCCCTGTATAGGCCGGAATACCCGCCGGGTGCTCCGCTGAACAGCCGGATGCGGTGGATTTTGAGCCTTCGCCTGGGATTGCGAAGGCGTATGTTGCCAGCTTCGTTGACTTGCCATACCCGTGATGATATAATCAGCCTGACTATTTATGCATGTTTCAGCGGCGCTTGCCCGCGTCATCCCGAAGAATACAGGCCTCAGCCGCAGAGCAGCCGGATTGATGGTTCTTGAAATAACGGAAGGAGCCCGGCGATGTTCAAACGCTGGAATCTGCAAAACGCCGACCGCAAGACCGTGTATATGATTTCGTTGATCAGCATCATCCTTCTGGTTGTCGTCGTTGTGGTCATCGCCCTGGTCGCGCAGGATTTGGAGAAAAGAAGCCAGACCCTCGGCGCGTATGGCGACTTGAGCCAGCGCTTTGGCGAGGTACCGGCCGTGGAATACAAGGGTGGGTTCTATCGTCCTTACGAAAAGCTCACCACCATCCTCGTGATTGGTGTCGACCGCTACTCAAGCCAGACAAACCTTGGCGTCACCTACCGCAACGGCGGCCAGGCCGACTACCTGGAGCTGCTGGTTATCAACGAAGAAACCCAAACCATTACCCCCATCCTGATCGACAGGGACACCATGACCAAAATCACCATCCTGGGCGTTCTGGGCGACGAGACCGGCACGCGTGTCGTGCAGATTTGCCTCTCCCACGGCTTTGGCGACGGAAAAGAACAAAGCTGCCTGCTCACGGTGCGGGCGGTCAGCTGGCTTTTGAACGATATTGACATTGATTACTACATCTCCATGGATATGGACGGCATTCCGGCCCTGAACGACGTACTGGGCGGCGTGACCGTCACCCTGGAGGACGATTTCTCCGCTTTGGACCCCGCCATGACCCTTGGCACTACCCTGACGCTGCAGGGCATGCAGGCAGAATACTTTGTACGCGGCCGCATGTACATCGGCGCGGGCACCAACCAGGCGCGCATGGACAGGCAGCAGGTGTTCATGGATGCGCTGGGCGGAAAGCTTTCGCAGCGCCTTGGCGAAAGCGAGAACGCCGCGTTTATCAACGGCCTGCTGGATGTGCTCGACCCCTACCTGCTGACGGATATGAGCCGCGGCCGCATGATTAACGAGGCCTGGAACACCAGAGACTTTGTGCAGCTTGATCCCCTGCGGCTGGACGGCGAGTACGTAAACGGCGCGTACGGATTCAAGGAATTCCATGCGGACGAGGACGCGATCAGCGATCTGATGATGCAGGTATTTTACCATCCGGTAGAACCGGAAACCCAAAGCTAAACCTGCTGTCCACAAACGGCGCAATATGCTATACTATGGTTTCGAGAGGAGTGAAAACAATGACGAAAAGAACGATTAGCTTCTTCCTTGCGCTTGCGCTAATCATTGTTGCTTTTTCCGCGATAGCGGAATCCTCCAGCATGACAGAGAACAGCCAGAATCAACCCGGCGGTACCGATGAGTCGCCAGACTTGAGCGTAACGCTCGGCAACCTGAATCAGGTAACAGAAATCGTACAAAATACAGGCCAGTCGCCCACCATGAGCATGACGCTTGGCAACCTAAACCAGGTCACTGGCACGGGGCAATCGCCCACCATGAGCATGACGCTTGGTAACCTCAACCAGGTGACCGGAACCAACACCGCGCAGGTGCTGTCGCCTACGCTCAGCATGACGCTGAACACCTTAAACCGGTTTTCCGCCACCATCAAAGGGTATGGCGTATCGCTCAACGGCCTGTTCACCATTCAAGACACCCTGACCAGGGACGCGCGTGCAGCCTTCGAGGCAATCGCCGCGTATGTGGGCAAAGGCCAGGCGGTGATCGGGTATTTCGACACCGACGTCACAGGGCTGGTGCTGCGCGGAAAGCTGGCTCCCGGCTATCTGGGGGTCGACTTCTCCAGGCTGATCCTCAGCGAATATGTGTCGCTGAGTATTCATAACACGCTTGAAACCGATATCGACATCACCTCTACCTTCGGGTTTGCCAGCGAGTACAGGGACGGGCAGCCCGTGATGGCGATGTTCGGGTACCGGGAGAAGAACGGCGATATCGTATGGACGGCGCTCAACACCATCACGGTAAACGGCCAGGTTAAGGTTGATATCCCTTCGGAGTTGCTGCGCAGGGCGGGGTCCGAAGCCATCCTCGGAATCTTGTCCTGAAGGCCTGCACGGAAGCGCGCGGGCGCGGCCTAAAGCAGGCACTACCGATATAGGAATGATAGCATGCAAGACAACGATGGGAAGCTCATCCACAAGAAGATGGAAACCGAAATCGACCCGATTGAGCTGATACGGCAGATTTTATCGCATATCGGCCTGATATTGCTGGTTGCGATTGTCTGTATGGCAATCATGGGGATGTACACGTTTTATTACGTGACGCCGATCTACGAATCCACAGCGAAGCTGTACGTGCTCAACTCCGGCGACTCCGCCATAAACCTGGCCGATTTGCAGGTGGGCGCATACCTGGCAAGCGACTATATCGAGGTGTTCAAAACCTGGGAAGTTCACCAAATGGTGATCAATAACCTGAACCTCCCCTACACCAATGGGTATATGCAGGATATGCTGTCCGTGACCAACCCCAGCAACACGCGCATCCTGTATATCACCTTCAAGTCGCCCGATCCGCACGAGGCCATGGAGATCGCCAACGAATACGCCAAGGTGGCCATCCAGTTTATTTCCAAAACCATGTCCACCGAGGAACCCAACATTATGTCCGAGGCGCTGGAGCCCGTGTATCCCACGTCCCCGAAAAAATCGTTCAATCTTATCTTCGGGTTTATGATTGGTGTGATCCTCTCCGTGGGCGCTATCACGCTGCGTTTTGTGATCGACGACAAGATCAAAACGGCGGAGGACATCCGCAAGTATTCCAACCTCTCCGTGCTGGCAATCGTTCCCACGCTGAAACGGAACCGGATGAACAACAAACGCGCAAAGCGGGGGAGATAGCCATGAGAAGCATTGAGTTTACAAGTTTCCCGAAATTGTCCTACGAGGTCACCGAGGCGATCAACACCCTGTGCACGAACCTGACCTTTACCGGCAGAAACTATAAAAAGATCATGATCACCAGCGTCACCGAGGCGGAGGGCAAGTCCTTCCTCGCCATGGAAATCTTCCGCAAAATGGCGGAGCTGGGCAAGAGCATCATTCTGGTGGACGCGGACCTGCGCCGCTCCAAGATCAGCGTACGCTACGGCGTGCAGTACAGCACCTCCAGCGATCTGGGCATCACGCATTATCTTGCGGGCAAGTGCACGCTGGAGGATATCCTCTACTCCACCAACCTCAGGCGGGCATACTATATACCCGTTGGGTATTACGTGTCCAACTCCCTGGCGCTGATCAGCTCGCCGAAGTTCCGGGATCTGCTGGACCAGCTGGCCATGCAGGCGGACTATGTTCTGGTGGACGGCCCTCCCATCGGCATGATTGTGGACGCGGCCGAGATTGCCAAGTCCTGCGACGGGGCGGTTTTCGCCGTCAGCTACAACCGGGTGCACCGGAGCGATTTGTTCGAGGCTGAAAAGCAGATCGAACGCTCCGGCTGCGCGGTGCTTGGCGCGGTGCTCAACAACGTTCCCATGAACGTGTACAACAGCCGCAAGTACAAGGGCATTTACGGCAAGTACCGCAAGATGTATACGCCGGACACCCGCCCCGGCGGCGACGACGATACGGATGATCAGAAAGCCAACACTCGATGATCGACATTCACCACCACATTGTTTACGGGCTGGACGACGGACCCAAGGATATAGAAACCACACAGAGAATGCTGAAGGCCGCCGCAGAGCAGGGCGTTCGTACGATTGTTGCAACGCCGCACTTCGCGCCGGGCATTCAGCATTTTCCCATGACCCTGTATACCCAGCGGCTCCAGGAAGTGCAGGCGCTTTGCGAAGAGATGGCTCTTGACATACGCATCCTGGCAGGCGTGGAAGTGCGCTATACGCACCAAACGGCGGCCTACCTGGCCGAGGGCAGCATTCCCACCCTGGCCGGAAGCAACAAGGTGCTGATCGAGTTCACGGGAAAGGAGCGCTTTGAGGCGATTGAGGAGGCGGTCCAGACCGTGCTTCGTAACGGAGCCGTTCCGGTGCTTGCGCATATCGAACGGTACCGGCACTTTATTGCAAAGGCACAGCGCATCGAGGCCCTCAAAGAGCAGTACGACGTGTATTACCAGGTCAACAGCGAAACGATCCTCAAAAGCCGGATGCACCGTACGGTGCGGCGGCTTTTACAGCAGGGGATGATCGATTTTGTGGCAACGGATACGCACGATCTGGAGAAGCGGCGCTGCAACATGAAAGCAGCATACGAAAAGCTGGTTTCCATGGTGGGCCGGGAGTATGCGGATAAACTGACAGGGCACGGCATGACGGCGGAAACCTATCTCGGGGCTGTAAACGAGCTGGAGATGGAGACCGTCTCCAGGGTGTACCGCCAGAAATCGCAGCTTCGGGACAAATCCAGAAACGTGCGGTAAGCACGGTTGTGCTTTTCCAAAGCAACTCACAAAGTAAAATAGTCAAGGGCTGCAAGTGATTGCAGCCCTTGATGCTTTTCGTATGGTGATGGGAGGCCGATTATACCGTATCGGGTTTTGCGGGCAAATGGACCCATGAGCCCAGCAGGTATTCATACTCAATCGGATCAAAGAAGGCAAACCCGGCAGTCGGGAAAAACGTCAGCTCGCCAAAATAGATCTGGTCGTATATCAGGTACAGGTCCACGCGGATAAACGGTAAACCCTTCGACAGCGTCCTTGCGACCGACAAGAGCTCATTCAGCTGCCTGGGCCTGGGGATGTTCGCGTTGGGATCGTTGGCGCAGTCGTAGGTGATGTCGATGAACTCCCAGTCCGGCGAGTAGTAGTTGCGCCGGTGCTCCGGCGTGAAGCGCTTATAGTCGATTTGTATCAGCTTGGGTTCTCCGCCAAAGCAATACAGCTTATAATCCTTGAGCTCGGTTCCGCTTTCGTCAACCATCAGCTGCTCGGCAAAAACCTTTTTCTTCACATGCTTATAGGGCCATTCCCGCTTTTCCAGATAATAATCCCCGTGCAGGCCCTCGTTCAGGGTCTTGCGAACCTCGGCATAGTCAAGACCTGCCTTGTTTTTGCAGATGCACAGCCCGGCGCCGGAATTGTGGTTGCATTTGAGCACAAACTGCTCCGGCAACGCGTCAAAATCGATATCGTTTGCATCGTCCCACTCGCCCAGAAGCGGAATGATATGCTCCTGGCCGATGATGTTGCCGACGTATTGCTTGGCTTTGATCTTGTCGACCATGTCCGTATAGACCGGTTTCCTGTCGTACAGCTTCATCCACTGCAGCTTTTCGCTGAACAGCTCGGGGTGTTCCAGATTCAGCGGCCTGCAGGTTTCGGATTTGTAGTATTTTTTCAGATACTTGTCGTCGGGCATCCTATCGTAATATCCCAGCTTGCATAAAAACGGCATAATGTATTTCTGCCGCGCCTTCCGGGAACAAACGCACATAAACCCCTTATGCACCTTGGAACGGACACCCATTTGCATTCCCCGCTTCCCACTCTTTTTCCGGCTGCACGCTGCCGGGTTGGCTTGCTTCCATCTGAACCTGTCAGGGATTTGTATCAGGATCTTTGGCGGCGTTTCTATGCTTTTAACCAAATGATCGCGGCAATGGCATCCGGTTGCTCCGGCCTGCGCTGATTCCGTGGCTTTTCAGCCTGCAGGAGGAGCGGCATGAGGAAACCACGATTGTTGGCGTCGAATCCATGGGAATCAGGATGCGCGGGGAGCCTTGTACTCGGTCAATCCATTATAACACAAGTCTTTGGCCGATACTATCCAAATCTATCAAACCCACCTTGGAAACCTTGCGGCTGACGGCGCGCTCCCATCGCGCGCCATTGACAGCAAGCGGTCATGATTCTATACTGGATATAGTTTTGGCAGAGACTGGTTCTCATCGTATCTCCTTTTCAATCCATGCTGTGATAGAAAGAGTGAGTCGTGAGCTTATGGGAATTGGCAATCGCAAGGAATTTGATTCCACGAAAACCTATCTGGTCACAGGGGCGGCCGGGTTTGTCGGATTTCATCTGTGCAGGGAGCTGCTCAAACAGGGCGCTTCGGTGATCGGGTTTGATAACCTCAACGATTACTACGATGTGAACCTCAAGCACGCCCGGCTGAATGTTTTGCGGCAGGAGCCGCAATTCAGCTTTGTGAAGGGCGACCTGGCAAGCGCCGATGCCGTAAATACCCTATTCATGCAATACAAGCCCGATATCGTGGTCAACCTGGCGGCCCAGGCCGGCGTGCGGTATTCCATAGTCAATCCGCGGGCCTATATTGACAGCAATATCATCGGGTTTTTCAACATTCTGGAAGCGGTGCGGCACAGCGGGGACCTCTGCGGCAAGAAAACGGAGCATCTTGTCTTTGCGTCGTCGTCCTCCGTGTATGGCAACCAGGACAAAACGCCCTTTTCCACGGCCGATACCGTCAGCCATCCGGTATCGCTGTATGCAGCGACCAAGCTGAGCGACGAGCTGATGGCCTATACCTACAGCCATCTTTACCATATCCCCACAACCGGGCTGCGCTTCTTTACGGTGTACGGGCCATACGGCCGCCCGGATATGGCGTATTTCTCCTTCACCAACAAAATGATCCAGGGAGAGCCGATTCAGATTTTCAACAACGGCGATATGAAGCGGGACTTCACCTATGTAGACGATATTGTCCGGGGCATCATGAATATGCTGTGCAATCCCCCGGCTTCAGGGGAGGGAACAGCGCCTGCAAAGGTGTATAACATCGGCAATAACAAGCCGGTGGATTTGTTATACTTCATCCAGACCCTGGAAACGTGCCTGCTGGAGGAGGGCGTGATCGCGCATCCGGCCAAAAAGGAATTCCTGCCGATGCAGCCCGGCGATGTGTACCAGACCTATGCCGACGTCAGCGAGCTGATCCGCGATTTCGATTTTCGGCCCGATACCGGCATCGAGGTCGGGTTGAGGCAATTTGCGAAATGGTATAAAGCGTATCATCAGCCAGGCCGGTCGCAGCCCTGAGCCTCGCGCAGTGTAAAAATGAGTATAGAACAGAGGTGACGCTTAGCATGCGGAACGCAAAAAACCCTAACATTGTCGTAGCGGGAATCGGCTACGTCGGACTTTCCAATGCCGTTTTGCTTGCACAGCATACGGCGGTTACCGCGGTGGATATCAGCAAGCAGAGGGTTGACCTGATCAACGCGCGGCAATCCCCGATTGTCGATCCGGAGATCGATGCGTTCTTCAAAACCAAAACGCTGCACTTGTCTGCCACACAGGACAGCGCATCCGCGTATCAGGATGCCGATTATGTGATTGTCGCTACGCCGACGAACTACGATCCGGCCAAGAACTATTTTGATACCAGCTCTGTGGAAAGCGTCATCCAGCAGGTGATCGATGTCAATCCCGATGCGATCATCATCATCAAGTCCACCGTGCCGGTCGGCTATACGGAATCTGTGCGCAAGCGCTTTACCTGCGACAATATTCTGTTTTCGCCGGAGTTTTTGCGGGAAGGAAAGGCGCTATGGGATAACCTGTACCCAAGCCGCATTATTGTGGGCGTCCCGGTGGGCAATCAGCGTTTGGAAAAGGCGGCTGAGAGGTTTGTCGCGCTGCTCAAGCAGGGCGCGATCAAGGAAACCATCGACGTCGTATACATGAATCCCACCGAGGCGGAGGCCGTGAAGCTGTTCGCCAATACGTTCCTTGCGCTTCGCGTGAGCTTCTTCAACGAGCTGGACACCTATGCGGAGGTGCGCGGCCTATCCGCAAAGTCGGTCATCGACGGCGTATGCCTCGACCCGCGGATCGGGTCGCATTACAATAATCCGTCCTTTGGGTACGGCGGGTACTGCCTGCCCAAGGATACCAAGCAGCTGCTGGCCAACTACAACGATGTGCCCAATAACATTATCGGCGCCATTGTGGATGCCAACAGAACGCGCAAGGACTTTATCGCGGATCAGGTTCTGGCAAAGGCGGGGTATCCCGAAAACGAGCATCCCGTGATCGGCGTGTATCGGCTGACGATGAAATCCGGGTCCGACAACTTCCGCCAGAGCAGCATTCAGGGCATCATGAAGCGCATCAAGGCCAAGGGCGTGGAGGTCATGGTGTACGAGCCGACGCTGATGGATGATGAGTTTTTCAACAGCCGGGTCGTGAAGGACCTGGACGGATTCAAGCAGATGTGCGATGTGATTATCACCAACCGCTGGGCCGACGAGCTGGCTGATGTGGGGCAAAAGGTCTATACCAGAGATCTGTATCAGCGGGATTAACCGTTTGACACAACAAAATAGCACGGGCTGCGGAATCCGCGGACCCGTGCTTTTTATTTCCTGCGGTTTCCGATCCGGAGCAAGCCTTTGCACAATCCGGCAAAGCGCAGTGTGTTCTGCCGATAGACAATCAGGTTGATGACAAGCGTTACGGGCAGAGCAATGGCGGCTGTCTTGAGCGCCATGATGCCCCAGGCGCTGTAGCTCACATCACCCAGCCGTAAAACGCTGCACAGCATAACGGCCAGCAGCATATTTACAGCGTCCACGCCCAAATGGATAAAGTAGTGTTTGATGGGCCTGTGCAGGATGTTTTTGGTCAGATACAATGCAAAGTAGGTGGTCCGGTAGAGCATGGCGGCCAGCGTGCCGATGGCAATGCCGGGAAGCCCAAACTGAAATACGAGCGTGACCGATACCACAACGTTGATGCCCGCTTCGATCAGCGCGGCGGTCTGCGTTTGCTTGTAATGCCCGGCGGCCTTGACCATGGTTTGGTAGGGTATCCGGATGCACATAAAGGCAAACGCAATCGCAAGCAGATAGGCAAACAGCGGGGCATCGTAATTCGCGTCCAGGATGCCCCGTGTGTACACCTGAACAAACGGCCGGATTAAAACCAGGGTGCAGCCGTACAGAAACACGACCGCCGTGTGAACCAGCCACTCAAAGAAATCGTATTCCCTGTTCAGCTCCTTCTCCTGCTTGGCAAACATATCGCCCAGCGCCGCCTGGAACCCGAAGGTCAGCGACGACAGGATGCTCTTGATTCCGGCCACCACAATATAGTGAACATAATAGACGGATACATTGGTGAGCGTGGAAAACAGCGTCAGCGTAACGACGTCGGTTTTATCCAGCACGACGGTGGATATATGCTGGGTCAGGCCGTTCCACTTTTGCTTGATCGGCTCTTCGTGCAGAGTCAGCTGCTTGTTGAGCTGATAGTGCTTTTTCACGTACAGGCTCATTCCGAACGGCTGGATGAGAAAAATGACCGAAGAGGCCAGACAGACGATTTGGATCGAAGCGCCCGATTGAACCAGAATGAAAGCGGTGATCGTGCTGATCACCAGAGCAAATGTGCTCAGGTTGATTTGAATGTACCCGACCTGGTCGGCGTTCAACAGCAGCCGATATGTCATGCCGATGAAATACTGCGCGAACAGGCCGATGGAGATTGCCAGAATCAGGCTGATGATAAACCAGGGATCAAAGGGACTGGATACAATCCTTGGATAGACAATCGCAAGGAGCGCCAGGTATCCCACCAGCGCAAACGCCACCTTGCGGAAAAAGCGCTCGCTGGATATGATAATCCGGCTGATTTCATCGTGATTCTTTTCGGCCAGCGGCTTATACAGCGCGGACTGCACAACCGCGCCCACCCCGAACTCCGCCAGGGAAATAAACCCAAGGAACATGGCGACCGATGAGACCAAGCCGTTGGTCTCCGAGCCGTAGTACAACAAATACAGCCTGGGTATGATGAAACCGGTAATGAAGGTGACCAACTGGAAGCCCAGCGCCGACAGCGAGGTTCTCCACAGTTTTTTTTGTCTGTCCATCTTACAATTAACCGCCTCATCATGATTTGGAACCGGAATATTGATCATTCAAGAAACTATGGCTTCCATGTCAATATACCATGGAATCAAGGAGAAATGCTATTGCAAATGTAACATGTTGCCGATGGCTTGGCTGGCGCTGTCCGGGGAGAATGGCAGGTATCCGGCGCTGGGATAGAAGGTGCATTCTTTAAAGTGGATTGGATGATGAAAGCAGTATAATTCAATAAAAATACGAGCTGCGGTCTTCTGCCTGGAATTCTTGTGTACTCATTCGTCGAATCATACGTCTGCTATTGACTGCATTGTACGGCGCGTCCGCAACGGCGAAGGGTATCATGCCCGTGTTCAAACCCCGTTCTGGTATCAGCGCGGGCGCTTAGTCAGCTTCCTTCTGCACACCCTTTTTGTAGAGTATGATCTTGAGCAGATAGGCGATCAGCAGGATCGGGCATATACCGTATACGAACTCCTTCACGAGCAGATAGGCCGCGCCTCTGGGGAAGCCCAGAATGATGTTGGTAAAGGACACGGCGATAAACGCTTTCAGGGGCGACGCGGTGATTTCCGCATGGGTTTGGCACATGCGCAGAACCTTCCCGATCAAGACGCCAAGGATCATCATATAGATAAACCCGCCCCAGTACCCGCCGTTGATATAGGCTTCCCCGATCATGGAAAACCCGGTTCCGTAGTCAAGGCTCAGGTATTCCTGCGAGAGCCAGTCGCCCAGCAGCACCTGGGGCAAGCCGATCTGGGAGAGGAATTCTGATGAAACCGCGCCCAGAATGGACGTCACATAGGTATTCGTATAGGGGTATATGGCGTTTCCCTTGGCAAGCAGGAAGGTGATAATGCCCATGCTGCCGCCCATCTCGAAAAACGCGTCGACGATCGGCGAGTTCTCCGCCTTGAAGGCCTCGGTGAAGTCGCTTGGCGAAAGGCTCCAAATGCCGCCGCTGTTCCTGGAAACGGTGATCACGGACAGAAAATAGATGCCGATAATCCCGATGATGATCAGGCCCAGCAGGCTGCGCTTGCGGTGATCCGGCCGCTTTCTAAGCAGCCAGATCAGCAGTATCATGCTGTACAGCCAGGAGCCCCTGTCGCCGGAGACCAGCCCCATGAAGGCGTACACGCCGAAAATAATCAGCACATTCCGCGTCGTCGCTTTGGAAAACCCGCTTCCAACCAGCAATGCGATCAGTCCTGGAAAAAACAGGAAGGAGATGATTTGCAGATATCCGCCCTGCGTGGCGTGTGCGCCGTAGTACAAGGCGGCGTAGCCATAGCGGGCGGAAGTCACGGCCTCGATGCCCTTTTGCAGGATGACGATCGGCGCGATAACCGTGGTGATGATCGCGCCTGCGATAAACAGGGTTTTGCGGTTCACAAACGAATCGACGGTCGGCTTTTTCTCGGATATCCGTTTGTGCGATTTCGCGGTGAAGGCCAGCGCCGTGAGATGGAAGCAGATCAGGCTGATACAGGTGTACCACTTGGCGCTGATCATGTCGGTTTCCGACGGGATGAATCCCGTTCCGTAGTACAGCACGCCGCTGCCGATGCCCTTATCCAGCCCGATATGGAAAGCCCACATCACGCACTGGCCAAAGCTGAAAATGAAAAGGAACGACCAGAAGATGCTATAGAGCGAGAACAGCTCGTCCTTGCTTTCCCAGCGCCATGTAGCCAGGCCGTAAACATAGATAAAGACGCCCAGCCAGTTCAAAAGCATATCACGGCTGTCTGCCATATAGCTTATCGCGCCAAACACACAGATAAACAAGGTGAACAGTATCGTTCTGGCATCAATACGCATGTATACACCCAACACTTTCAAACAGTTTGCCGGAGGAAATCGTACCACTGCTGCGCGACCGTTGTGATGGACAATGTATCCCGGATTGCGCGCGCGTTCGCTTCGTATCGGTTTGCCACGGTATGCTCGGTGAGCACCGTCTGCATGGCATCGGCAAGCGCTGCGCTGTCGCCGCATGGAATCAAATACCCGTTGACGCCATGCCGGATGAACATTCTGGCGCCGCCTACGGGACAATCGGTAGAGATCACCGGAAGGCCTATCCCCAGTGCTTCGAGCATGGAGTTGGATATCCCTTCATAGTCGGAGGAGATGAGCAGCGCGCATGCGTGCCGCATGTGTTCGTGGATATTTTTCTCAAAGCCCTTGAGCATGATATGGTCTTCCAGATGATTGGCGTGGATCAGCTCGGAAAGAGGATCCTTTTCCGGGCCTTCGCCAAAGATGCTGACCTTGCAGTCGGGGTATTTCGGAACCAGGGTACGCATCGCGTCTACGATCATCGGCAGGTTTTTCTGCTTGTTCAGCCGGGAGGCAACAATAAAGTGCTGGTTCGTATCGTCCGGCTGAAACAGCGGCAGGCCGCCCGCCAGCGGATTGGGGATGACCGCCGTGCGCACCCGTTGGGGCAGCAGTTCGCGAAAATATGCCTTGGCGTCCCCGGTTTGGAATACGATGCCGTTTACGCGGGCGTACAGCCGGTTGCGCAGCGCGCGCATCCATGGCTGCGCCGGATCGTTGCCGGGATCGTTGCGTTCGGATACGACAAGCGTCTGGCGCAGGCCCAGCAGCGAGAGGATGACATACAGGTTCACATCCGCCAGAAACGAGATCACTACGTCGGGCTGAATGGCTTTGATTTGCTTTCGAATGGAGCGAAACCGCCGGACGGTCCGAAGGCCCCTGGAGGCGGATTCGTCATACGCGCCGTAGAGCGTAACCCTTTGATCAAGCGCGTAATCCCTGTGACCGCTGAATATTGTAAGAATCGATACCTCATGCCCGTCGTTTGCAAATTGGTTGGACAAATTGGCAACAACGCGTTCCGCGCCGCCATTGCCCAAGGTGCCAATCGCAAACAATAGTTTCATAAGCCCCTCCTGTATAGGGTTTCATCTGCCATCCATTTTACAGGCTCCAAGGCTTTAGAGCAATACTGAATCTCGCGGGGCCTGCCGCTTCCCCGACAAGCCCCGCGAGTGTGCCGCTATATTGCTGTTTTTTATATACTGGTTTATTTGAATAGCCTCCAGTAAAGCCGCATCAGGAAAAAGAGCTTGTGCTTTAAACAGATCGCCACCATGGTGCCCTTCCAGAACAGTAGGGAAAAGCGGCACTGCCTGATCATCGCGGTGGCCGCGTCCTCTTCCAGATGTTGCCGGATATCGGCGTTGATCGTAGCGATGCTATCGCTGCGGTTGTACTGCGACGTGGCCGCGATGAAGATATTATGCGCAAAGTTCCGGCTGATTTGCTGCTGCATATCCTGGTCCGCCGGAATTTCGGCCTGGTAGTGCGCGGCGATGAGCGCGGGAGCTTTCAGGCTGAACGCCTTTTTATTTTTGGTCATCGATTGCTCATTCTGCCTGTAATGGTATAGGCAATCCGGCAGAATATACAGGCTTTCGGCCCGGTAGATGATCGGCTTGGTACAGGCGCCGTCTTCCCCGATGCTGATCCGGTTGTCGACCGTCATTTGGCTCCCGGTGTACAGCTCCCGTTTCACGGCCTTGGTCCACACCGTGGGGGAGAAGATCTCGCCCCGGGCGGATTCGATCAGAATCGGAACCAGGGTATCCCGAATTTCCTGTTTTACGTACAACCCTGCTCTGTGCGGCAGAGGCTCATGTCGGCTCTCCGTTCCCCACTGGTACAGAAACCCAAAACAGACCACGTCCGGCTGATGCGCTAGGATCGCCGCTTCAATGGGGGCAAAATAGCCCTCCGCCACCCAGTCGTCGCCATCCACGTTGAGGATGTATCGGCCGCTGGCCGCCTGGCACCCCGCCTTGCGGGCGCTGACGAGACCGCCGTTCTCCTTGTGGACGACCTTTACCCTTTCGTTTTCGCGGGCGTACGCATCGCAGATCTGCGGGCATGAATCCGGCGAGCCGTCGTCAACCAAAATCAACTCGTAATCCGAGTAGTTCTGGCTGAGAATGCTGTCCACACACTGTTTTAGATATTTCTCCACCTTGTAAATGGGCACGATAATGCTGAATAAAGGTGCCGTCATACATACGCTCCATAAATCTCATCCAGCTTCTGCTGAACGATCCCGGTTGTGAAGTTACAGGCCTTCTCCCTGTTGTAGGCGGACATGGCCGCCCGGTCGGAGCGCAGCACGGTTTGAATGGCGTTTCGGCAATCGTCCGCGCTGTGGGGATCAAACAATGCGCCCCCCTTTGTATCACACAAGTCCGTGTTGCCCCGGATGCGGCTGGCAACCAGCGGCCGACCGCTGGCCATGGCCTCCATCAGGCTGACGGAAAGACCCTCGCGGTAGGAGGGCAATACGAAAATATCCGTGACGGCCAAAAGCTCGGCGATGTCCCTGCGGTAGCCCAAAAACCGGACCCTGTCCTTCATGCCCAGGTCTGCGGCCAAGGCTTTCAGCGCGTCTTCCTGCTCGCCGTCACCGGCGATCAGATAGTAAACGTCCATCCCGGCAATGGCCTCGATGACAGTCCGGTGGTTTTTATTCTCGTTGAGCTCACCGATGGACAAAAGGATCACCGCATCCCGCGGGATGCCAAGCTCCCTGCGTTTTGCCGCAGGGTCAATTCCGGGCGTATTGAACTTTGCCGGATCAATGCCGATGCCCGGCACATACGCAAAGCGCTTTGCGTGCAGGTGCCTTCGCGCCAGGTGGTCGTCCTCGGTGTTGATGGTGATCAGCGTGTCGGTCCAGAAGCTGCAAAGCCATTCCATCGGGTAATACAAAAGCCAGTTTTTGATTGGCGCGCCATGATAGAAGTGAAACCCGTGGGCGGTATACAGTACTGGCAATCCTTGTTTTCTTTGCTTTCTGCAAGCCAGCCGGGTGATTACCGCCGCGTTGGGTGTGTGACAATGCACCAGATCATACTGTGTTTTGCGTACAATGTCCTTCATGACAGCATAGGATTTTTGATAGCTCGAAAGGGTGATTGACCTGGAAAACGGGACATGATGCACAATCGCGCCCATCGATTGCAGCTCGGTTTCATAATGGTGGTCGCTGAAATTCGCGGCGCAGTGAACCTCATATCCCATGTCCTGAAGATGGCGGATATGCTCTACAAAGAAGATATAGGAGATGCTTACGGTAACGACGACCAGTACTTTTTTCATAGTCAACCCCTAAACACAGCTTGTAAATCATGTCAATGGATTCCGGGCGCTACGCGCCGCACGAGCCTTTTTGCTTGCGGATGATGTCTTCCATTTTCAGCACGCTGTTGATCTGGCAAATGAATTTAACCTCGTTCAGGGCGCGCAGCAGTCCCCGGATGGGGTATAGGCAGGCGATAATCAGCCGGATGCCTCCGCGATACCTGATATGCAGCCGGCAGTACGCCTTGCGAAAGCCGAAGTACTTCTCCAGATAATCCTGGAACTGCGTTTCATGCAGCACGGAGCGTTCGCCGTCTACAATATAAATCCCCTGTGCAATATCGTTGTTGAAATGTTCAAGCATGCCGTAGACCAGCGCGGCGTTCAGCTGCTTTTTTTCCATACTTGGCCTGGTCTTTAACGCGTAAAGCGATATATAGCTTGTATGATCGATAATGCACATATAGCCTGCCAGCTCATCCGTTTCTTTTTCGAACGCCGCGAAGGTGATGCAGTTGTATTTGTGCCGATCCTTCAAGCTTGAAACAAACTGATCGTGGTTCAGCTTGGGGCGGTACTTGGCGGGATATACCGCCAGGGCTTCCGCCTCCACCGTATACATCGCTTCCGGATATTCGGTAGGCTCAATGATTCGGATGTCAAAATCCTTTAATCCGCGCCTGATTTTTTGCCGATAATTGGAGCCGACGTCCATGAAATCGAACGGCTGATCCTTAATGACATACCACCACTCGGTCGGACCCGGACAGTCGTAGTTCGATGTCCACCGCGCCAGAAAGGGATGGCCGCCAGCGGATTTCCAAAAGCCTTTTTGTTTCAGGGCTTCTTCATCCACGGCCTCGTGCGGGGCGGTTGTGGGAATGAGCGCGTGGTTGTAGTATGTCCATTTCAACTCTTGCTGCATGCGGACCTTCCTTCCGGTATTGATGAGGAGCCTTTTGGCACGGGCAGTATGCTGATCACATCGAGATCAAATGGGGCTGAGGGTTGTGCGGCGGTTTCCCTGTAGGTTTAAGCCGGGACTGCGATGGCTATGCTGTTACGCTGTGGGAGCACGATACGTTGGATTCTTTCATCGTCCGATAGGGCGCTTCCTTGCTTCCCTGCATTGGCCGGGGCGGACGCGGATCCTGGCTTTGACGGGCGATTTCTTCCATTTTCAGCACGGCGCTGATTTGATAAAACAGCTTGATGCGGCTGAGACAACGGATCAGACCCCGCAGGGGGTACAGGCAGTCGATCATTTGCTTGACCCCCTGCCGATACTGTATGTGCAGCCGACAGTAGGCTTTGCGAAACCCGAAGGTTTTTTCCAAATACTCCTGATGCTGCGTGGGATGGTACACGGTGCGTTCCCCGGCCATGATGTACATGTCTTCTGTTAGCGCTTTGGCGAAGTATTCCAGCTCTCCATAAATCAGCGCGGAGCTGACTTCCTTTTTCTTCTGGCTCGGCTTGGCTTTGAGCAGCAGACCCTCAATATAGCTTTCATGAACGATATCATATAGATAGCCCGCAAGACTGTGATCCTCCAGGCTGAACGCGGCAAAGGTGATACCGTTGCGCCTTTCATATAAGCTTTTGATAAACTGATCGTGATCCACTTTTTGGCGGCAGTTGGCGGGATAATCGGACGCGGCTTCGACCTCAACCTGATACAGCGCCTCGGCGTATTCGGTCGGATCAATCACCCGTACTTCAAAGTTCTTGATACCCTTGCGGACTCGTTTGCGATACCGGTACCCGATATCGCTAAAATCAAAGGGCGTATCCTTGACGATATGCCACCAGCTGGTTTGCTCATGGCAGTCGTAATCCGTGGTCCACCGCGCCAGAAGGGGATGCCCGTCGCTATCGACAGACTTCCAGAAGTCCTTTTGATGCAGAGGTTTTTCGTCCACAGTCTCATGCGGGGCGGTTGTGGGGATGAGCGCGTGGTTGTAGTACATCCATTTCAATGCTTGCTGCATGCGGATCTCCCTTCCAGTATCGATAGCGCCTCCTGTTGGCGCAGGCGGTACTCGGCTTGTGTGATCTTACCGCTTTCCAGCAGATAATCGCCCAGGTCCTGGGCGGTGGCCATGCCGGTATCGTTGATGTTTTCCGCTTTGAAAACCCTGAGGATCGTAATCAGGATGATTTTCATGTCGCCCAAGAAGGTAATCCGCCTTATGTATTGCAGGTCGTAGGCGAGCTTGTCCTCCCACAATATATTGTTGCGGCCGTTGATCTGCGCCAGCCCGGTAAGGCCAGGGCGCACGCTGTGGCGCTGGCGCTGTTCCCCGGTCATGAAGACCATATCGCGCACAAGCTGCGGCCGGGGGCCAACAAAGCTCATGTCGCCAATGAGGATGTTCCAAAGCTCCGGCAGCTCATCCAGGCTCAGGGTTCGCAATAGCTTCCCAAAGCCCGTCAGCCTGTGGGCATCCGGCAGCAGGGTACCGTGTGCATCGCGCCGGTTCGTCATCGTGCGGAACTTGTAGAGCGTGAACAGCGTCTCCTGCCCGGCGGCGTTCTTGCGGCCGGGCCGCACCTGCTGGAACAGGGCGGGCGGCTTCATTTGCAGCCATACCAATACCGCGATAACCGCCAGCAGGGGCGAGAGAACAACCAGCGCCGCCGCCGCGAAAACCATGTCCAGGGCGCGCTTTATGAACAGGACATACAGCCTGTTCAGCATGTGCGTATTCGCGGCGTTCTCCCGGTCCGCAGGCATGGCAGCCAACCCCCTATACGGTTTATATGCAGCCTCTATATGAAGCATCGGCGGATGATTTCAATGATCCTGTCCTGCTCCTCATGGGTCATTTTGATATCGGACGGCAGGCAAAGACCCCGTGCGAAAATATCCTCGCTGACGCTGGCGGCGCTTGTTTCCGCCGGGCTTAATCCCTGCGCGGTCACGAAGGGATGGCTGCGGAAGATGGGCTGCAGGTGCATGGGCTTCCAGATCGGCCTGCACTGCGCGCGCCGGAGGGTCAGCTCGTCATACAGCTGCGAAGGGCAGGTTTTGCCCGGTTCCGCTTCGTAACGGGCTTCCAGCTCTGTGCGAACCTGCCTGCACATGGCCTGGGAATCAACCAGCAGGCAGGAAAGCCAGTAGTTTGGCTCCATCTGCCCCGGAATAGAGGGGTTCATAGTGACGGGAAGCCCCTTGAGCCCGTCCCGGTAGCGCTCATAAATGGCTTTCTTCTGCGCGATGTGCTGGGCAAGGTAGGGGAACTGGCCGCGCACCACCCCCGCGATAACGTTGCTCATCCGGTAATTGTAGCCCAGCTCCTCGTGCTGGTACCAGGGCGCGTTTTCGCGGCTCTGGGTTGACCATTTTCTCGCCTTCTGGGCGGCCTCTTGCGAGTCTGTCAGCATCATGCCGCCCGAGGACCCGGTGATGATCTTGTTGCCGTTGAAGCTGATAACGTTATAGTCGCCGAAGGTGCCGGTCTGCCGGCCCCTGAACGTCGCGCCCAGGGATTCCGCGGCGTCCTCCACCAATCTGGCGCCATGGCTGTCGCAGATGGCCCGAAGCTCGTCCAGCTTGGCGGGCGTGCCGTACAGGTTGGCAACGACAACCACCTTGACAACGGGATAGATCGAAAATGCGCGCTGGAGCGCTATGGGATCCATATTCCAGGTCTCGTATTCCGAATCGATAAAAACGGGAACGCCGCCTTCGTACACTACGGGGTTTACGGTGGCGCTGAAGGTCAGATCCGAGCAGAACACCGTATCGCCCGGCTGAACGCCGCACAGCCGCATGCAGAGGTGCAGCGCGCTGGTGCCGCTGGCAAGCGCCACGGCGTACCTGCAGCCGGTCTGCTCGCAGGCCATGCGCTCCGCCTCGTCGATGTTCTTGCCGATGGTGGTCATCCAGTTGAGCGTGTACGCTTCTGCCATATAGGTCAGCTCTTCACCGTGCATGGTTGGAGACGCCAGCCATACCGTGCTGGCAAACGCCGGAATATCGCCGGTATGCGCAAAAGCCATGCCCGGTGCCGTAGCGTTCATGCCGCCGTGCGCAGTATTGGTATTGCCGGGACGCTTGTCGTTCATCGTTTGATCTCCTGCTGGCTGATTGCCCAGCACTGTCCTGTTTTTCCGTTTGAGAGCGTGGGGTCGAAAAGAAAACGCATTGCTCTGGAAATCGCGCCTGCCCAGGATGAAGATTCCCGGTTTTTTGGACGCTTGTGAGGCGATTATAACAAAAGGCGCTTAATTTGTAAACACTTTTGTAATATTTGGTTAATATAAATGATACTGCTCCTGCTGTACAGTATTTGACTCCGTATATGAATACGAAACAGGCCTATTTCATCCGCGTTGTGAGTGTGTAATTGCAGGCACAGACCATGGGGTCAAACGTTTCAGCGCTTGCGCTTCCTCTGAGCATAGCAGTGGCATCACGCGTTGAGACCGATGATTTCCACGATCGGAAGACCATGGATTTGCAATGCGGCATAAGAGAGGCAATCACCTTTGGTGTTCTTTCTACTATATTGGCTGCGCTGATATGAGCATTGGACCTGCTGTCACCCCTGTTCACCTGCTGCGTCCTGTGTAAACCGGCATTTGGCGGCTGTATGCGCTGCCTGGCCGGACGGCGACAGGCGATATACGAAAGAAAAGAGAACACCGGAGCGGTGCGTTGAACGGTATGAAGCGTTGCTGCGCGGCGAGCTGAATGAATATGACTAAAATATTACGACCCTATGACTTAAACATACCTTTCTGGAAATTCGGCTCCGGGAGAATTCTTCATTGCCATTGCGCGCTTAAAGTCAAGCAATAATTTCCATAAGTCTTCTGTCGTAAGAGAAAGAGGTGGATAGCCTGTGTTGGGCGGCGGCGTGTTTTCAACGCTCACGATCCCGAAAATCATGAGATGAATTAATATTAAATATTAAGAAAAATTTGCGCTTGACATAATTAAGTAACAGAATTATAATAAATTCGCTATCATCGAATCAGAGTATGCGGGTATATTCAGATCATCTCGAGCAACGGCTTGTTGTGCAGTAAGGAGAAGCCGCCGATATGGGAGACAAGAAACGCAGGCGCAAGCAATTGGAACGGCTCGCTGAGATTACGCGGGAGCTGGAGGAGCGCGAATTGGTGCTCAGCCGGGAAACGCGGTATCTGGAAGAGCTGAAAACGGAGCTTGACGAGCGGGAACGCAGACTTGTTGCGGCCGGCGAGGCAATGTCTGCGCGTGCGATTCCAGCGGAAGAACCTGCACAGCCAAACCCCGTATACAGGGAAAGGCCGCTCAGCCAGGAGCAGCCGGAGCAAAAGCCCGTGCAAAAGCCCTCCGAGCCATCAACGGCCAAAATGGTTGCCGAGATGAACGGAATTGTAAAATCCGTTTTCTGGGATTATTCCAGCAATATCCGCCGCATCAGCTCGCAGATGTCCACCGTGACAGCCGCCATGCTCTGCGCGGCGGTGACCAGTATGCTGGAAAACCGCGGCTTTGACATGAAGGATGTCTTTGTGCGTGAGATGGAACGGGTGATGGAAAACGGCGATTTTACCACCGTTGCCCATGCGTCGGCGTTTCAGGGCAAGCGCCCCGCCGGAGGCTGCCCGCCGGCGCCCGAAGCGGCTGCTGAAACCCGAACAGAAAAGCCTGCGCCCGTGCCGGAATCGGTTGCCACGCCTCAAGCGGAGCAGCCTGTGCCTGCACCGGAACCGGCGGATCAGCCCGCTATGGAGCCTGCAGAGAACCTGGCCCCGGAACCCACACCCGAGCCCGCGCCTGCATGGATGATGCCGGATGACGGGGAAGACGAGGAAGCAACCGCAGATACCGCCGCGCCGGAGCAGCCGGAGGGCGAGATTCTGCGCATCGGCAGCGTGATCGAGTTTCAAAAGCTTGGCGACCGCGGCTTCCGCAATGACTATTCCATTACGCGTGTGCAGCTGCCGGAGGGTATCCAGTACCTGCCCAACAACTTTTTCTACGGATGCAGCAATCTCAAAGAAATCTGGCTGCCGGATTCGCTTTTGGAAATCGGTTCCAACTCGTTCTACGGCTGCACGTCGCTTGCCAGCGTTCACATCGGCGAGAAATCCGCCCTGCGGGAGATTGGCGAGTATGCCTTCGCCCTGTGCGAATCGCTTGTCAGCTTCACGGTACCCGCCAAGGTGCAAACGCTTGGCACCAGCGTGTTCCGCTTCTGTGCGTCGCTGCAGAAGCTGCGCTTTGCCAAGGACAGCAGCCTGCGCACGATTGGCAGTCATTTGCTGCAAAACTGTACGTCACTTGAAAAAATTCACCTGCCGGACAGCATTGCCGTGATTCCCACCAGCATGTGCTACGGCTGCGCAAGCCTTCGCAGGGTTGTCGCCCACGGGGCGCACACCATTGAGGACTACGCCTTCTACGGCAACATAAGCCTGCGCACCGTCAGCATGAGCCACAAGAAAATCATAGCGTCGCAGGCCTTCGAGGGCTGTGATCCGGCTTTGGTGATAGAGTACCTGAACGACTAAATTGGTATGGCAGTCGCCATGCAAGGACAGAATGCAGAGATGCAATGGGTGGAAAGCGTATGAGCCGATTTCAGAAGATGAAAGATGCGTCCCTGGCCAGCAAGGGGAATGTGATGCCCTCGCGGGATATGATCCTGTGGGCGATCGATTTTTCCTTGTACGTGATCATTGCCACGTCGATGCTGTTTCTCAGCGACGAGGGGATCTTCCCGCTGTGGAAGAGAATGCTGTCGATCGCCGTGCTGATGACCTTCGTATTTGCCTCCCGCGGCGTGTTCAACATATACCGACAGGTGTGGCGGTACGCGACCGGGCATGAATACCTCGCCGTCATCTGGGCGGATTTCATCGGCGGACTGGGATACCTGCTGTTCAGCTTCCTGCTGAGCCGGTGGAACATGCAGATCATGGTGTGGCAAACCATCACCATCGTCACCGTCAACTGCCTGGCGCTGCTATCGTCGCGCTTTGCCTATGTGTGCTACCATAACGCGATGAAAAAAAGCCTGTTCAAGGGCAAGGCCGAAGGCGGGCTGGGCGTACGGCTGCTGACTGCCATGAAATCCTGCGGCATTTTCGCAAGCGTCTTTCTGCCGTTTTCGGACAAGTATAAGGATGGAAATGCGGATGTGCAGGGCGGCGTGATCGAGGGAGGTCTTCCCGGCGCAGCCGTATTGAACAACAAAATCAACATCGCCATCGTCGGCGCGAAAAACCTGGGCGTTCTGCTGGCAAGGGAGCTGTTGTCCAACCCCAAGGCGCACTATTATCCCTATTGCTTTGTGGATTCGGATGTGCAGAAGGTCGGCAATATGATCGCCGGTATCCGCGTGTATCCTGAGGAGGGCATCATCGAAAGGCTGCGTACGATGCCGGTGCAGGAGATCATCATCGCCCTGCCGCACCTCAACGGTCAGCAAAAGATGGCAAAGTATGAGTTTTACCGCCAGTCCGACTGCAAAGTCAAGCTGTATGACTTCCCCTTCAACCAGAATGACAGCAATGAAGGCAAGCGCATGCTGCGCGAGTTCAGCATTGAGGATCTGCTGGCCCGCGAGGTGATCCAGTTCGGCGACGAGGAAAGCAAGCCCGTTTACCACGGCAAGACCATCCTTGTCACCGGCGGGGGCGGCTCCATCGGCAGCGAGCTGTGCCGCCAGCTGATCAAAATGGAACCGGACACGCTGATCATCTTCGATATTTACGAAAACAACGCCTATGATATTGAGCAGGAGCTGCTGCCAAAGCTTGGCAAGAACGTCAATCTGCGAACCGAAATCGGGTCGGTGCGGGATGAGGAACGGCTCCGCGAGGTCTTTGAAAAGTATCATCCGCACATCGTGTTCCATGCCGCCGCGCACAAGCATGTGCCCATGATGGAGAAAAACAGCGCCGAAGCAGTGAAGAACAACGTGTTCGGCACGCTGACCACCGTAAACCTCGCCGAGGAGTATGAGGTGGAACGCTTCCTGCTCATCTCCACCGATAAGGCGGTCAACCCCACCAACGTGATGGGCGCGTCCAAGCGGCTGTGCGAGATGATCGTCCAAAGCCGCCACCAGAGCAAAACCCGGTTTTCGTCGGTTCGATTCGGTAACGTGCTGGGCTCCAACGGCAGCGTGATCACGCTGTTCAAAAAGCAGATCGTCGCGGGCGGCCCGGTAACGCTGACGGACAAACGCATCATCCGGTATTTTATGACCATTCCCGAGGCGGCGCAGCTGGTGCTGCAAACCTGCGCGCTGTCTAAGGGCGGCGACATCTACGTGCTGGATATGGGCGTTCCCGTTCGCATCCTGACGCTGGCCGAGAATATGATCCGGCTATCCGGCCTCCTGCCGTACAAGGATATTCAGATCAAGGAAATCGGCCTGCGGCCCGGCGAGAAGCTTTACGAGGAGCTGCTGGTCTCTAAGGACAGCGTAACCAAGACCGCCAACGACCTGATTTTCGTCGAGCGTGAAAAGCCGATCAGCATGGCGGAAATGGAAGAGAAGCTGAATGCGATACAGCAAAGCCTGTTGACAAACAATGACGATACGATCGTCCAGGCGCTGCACCAGGTTGTGCCGACCTACCTGCGGCCGGAAATGGTCAACAATCGCGCTGAGAACTCGCTGGAGATGAAGATGTCCCGCATCAAGAGCGACAAAACCCCTGCCGATGACGTGCACAACGTATCAGGTTGGTAAACCCAGGAGTTCCTGTCATCACAAAAACAGCCGCTCAATTGGCGGCTGTTTTTTGATGGATCAGTTTTATGGCTTTGCCAGCGTTTTCATCGCTTCCCCCCATGCGCCCATGGCCTTGCCGCTACGGGAAAAATAGGTGGCGCAGGTGGAAAAGGCGGGAAGCGCGAGCTGTAAGCGCTGCTCTATGCTCGCTTCCTTGTCGGCCAGGGCTTCATGGAGCAGTACGTTGCGCACCTTGCAGATGAACACATCGCTGCCGTCCAAAGGGATGGTGTTGGTCACCTCCAGCTCGAAGCTGACGGGACTGTCGCTGAGCACGGGCACATTCAGCACCGCGCCCTGCATGACCGCAATGGGGATCTCCATTTTGTGCGTGTCATAGCCATGGGTATGGCCCAGCGCATCGGCCAGAGGAATCATCGGCTCGGTCACCAGATTGGCGGAAAATACGCCGGTCGCTTTGATGCGGTCCTTGGTCAGCTTGCTGTTGCCGATGGCGGCCATCACGCTCAGGCCGCCGTCCCAGCAGTAGGAGAACCAGCAGAACAGGCCGAAGTTGGGGGAGCCGTCCTCCTTTTTGGTGCCGTAGAGGAATAGTGTCTGCGGGCAGAAATCATTGCTAAGCGCGCCAGATACCTTGGCGGGCTTCCCCGAAAGCAGCTGTAGCGCGCGCTTGTACAGCGGATCATATGCGCAGCCGCAGGTGCCGCACGCCGCATCGGCCTGCTGCACGGCGGCGACGAGCGCATCCTTGCTGCCTGTGCCGTTTAGATACGCTTTGGCCGGGCCGTCGATCACATCCCAGCCGGATTCCGCAAACGATGTGAGGATACTCGTGAGTTCTGTGCTGATGTTCATACTGTTTCCTCCAGCTCGTCCATCGTGAATTGGCAGCGGCCGCGCCCGTAATAAGCGCCCTTGCTCGCCGTAAATTTCAGCACGCAGTAATCGGGATCGGTCACGCCCTTGGGATAATAGCGCTCAAAGCCCTCCCGCCAGAGAAAATCCTTGGTCTGCTGATCGGTGCAGACCTCCACATTGCCAATGAACAGCGCGCCCTGGTAACTGCCGGGCTTGCAATAATACACCGAGGCTTTTGGATTGGCCAGGAAAAACCCGACCTTGCCCGATGAGGTGTTGGTGGAAAAATACTGCGTGCGAAGGCTATCGTGCTCAAGCACCAGCATGGCGCGGGTTTGGGGATAGCCCTCCGCGTCCACACAGGCCAGGGTTGCGGTGTCGCTCTCCCTGCGCAGGGCTTCAATGGTTTGCTTGGCTTCTTTGTTCATGTGTCAAATCTCGCTTTCTTCCAGATTGCGCAGAATGCGCCGCAGGGTGTTTTCAAAGGTCCCAATTTCGTCGTCGGTCATGTCGGCATAGAAGATCTCGCTCATGCGCCCGGAGAGTGCGTCGTACTCCCCCTGCAGCGTCCGCGCCTGCTTTGTGAGCGATATGCGGATCTGGCGTCGGTCGGCTTTGTCGGCTATACGGGATAGCAGCCCTGCCGCCTCCATGCGGTCGAGCATCGAGGTCAGCGTGGTTTTGGCAAGGCCGGTCTTTTTGGCAAGCTCCGCAATGGGGATGCCGTCCTGCTGCCAGAGCACATACAGTATGCGCCCCTGCGCGCCGTTGAAGGCATCCACGCCCGCCCGCGCCAAAAGCCTTTCGAAGATCCGCCCGCTGACCTGCTTGATTTGCGAGATCAGGAATCCGCCGTTCGTTTTGGATCGCAAATAATCACCCCGTATAGGATAGTACTATATAGGATAATAAATGTCAAGATACAAACACACTTTAGATGCTGGCGTTGTTGACGCGCTGTATTGCCATCGAAAAAAGGTATGTGGTGCCTGCCATGTATTAAAAACCGGCCCGCTGTGGCGGTATATCGCCTGCGGGCCGGTGAATGCGCGGGGATGACGAAATCTAAGGTGCAGTGGTTTCAAACTGTTCCTTTTCCCATTCATTTATGAATTTCTGGTATACCGACTGCGCCTCGAAGCTCAGTGCAACGGCTTCATCCATTGCCTCGGATGCCGCATCCATTTGCGCGCGGTAGGCATCCTGATTCTGAATATAATCGTCTATGGCGGGGGGCATCAGCGGTATGGCATCGCCCGCCCTGTATGCCACAACATAGTTATCCTTGTTTCCCTGCCGTACTTCTTGCACGATGAAGTCATCGCCATAAACCAACGTGTTATCATCCGTCAAGGTGAAACGCATAATATAGTCGGGATACCAGCGGGGCGCAATATCTTGTCCTGTGGGAATGAGTGCAGACATCCAGTGAACGTAGATGATGCCGGTTTCGTCATCAAACGAGCTGGAAACCCCGTGGGAGCTGATGGTTTTGAGGAACTTTGGGATGACATAAACGCTTTTGTTTTCGCTTTGGAAAAGGTGAAGCTCATAATCCTCATTGGGCAGAGCATGCCCTCCCTCCACGAACAGGAAAAAGTAGCAGGTAGACCCCAGTAAGAATACTCCCGCCGTGATCAATGCGGCGATGATTGCAATGCGGGTGCGTTTCCAGACCATGGTTTTCTTCAGCTGCGATATTGCCGATTGGAAGGGTATTGGCATACCGTCACCCTGCGCCTGCGCGCCCTGAATATCGCCTCGCATATCGGCAAACACCTGGGCGCAGGGCTCGCATCCCGCTGTATGGTCGGTCACAAAGGCGGTGCTTGCTTCACTTGCGACCTGGTCGATCACCTGGGGCATCAGGTCGCGGGCGATGGAACAGTTTTTATCCATGGTTTTCTTCCTCTCTGATTTGCGATTGCAGTTTCTGCTTGGCGCGGTAGTAGGTGACGCGCGCCCAGCTTTCAGTTTTCTGAAACAGCCCTGCGATGGCGGCGAAGTTCATTTCGCCGTATACACGAAGCATGAACACTTCCTTATAGGGCTCGGACAGGGCGTGCAGGAGCTGATGGAACCGCCCGGTGGCCTCGGACCGGAAGTACAGATCATCGGGGGTATCGTGTACTGTTTCCGTGGACAGCGCACAGGAGCTCGCCCGGTGCTTTTGCCGCCTGCAATGGTCGAAGTACCGATTCCGCGCAATGCCGATCAGCCACGATTCCACAGCGCAGTCCTCGCGAAAGGTACCGATCTTTTTAAGCGCCGCAAAGAACGTTGCCTGTGTGATTTCCTCGGCCAGCGCCGCGTCGCGGTTTAGCGAGAGCAGGTAGCGATACACGGTTTGGAAGTATCGCTGGTAGACGGTTTCAAAGTCCGGCATCGTTTCAACTCCTCACAGGTTAGACGGGGCGATGGAGGATTCGTTACAAAATCATCGGATTTTCATTCTTTATGTTGGATATTTCCAGACCTTAAACCAAAACCCTCCCGTATCCGTCCAAATATTGGAGACGGAGGAGAGCGCATGCGAAAAATACTGGTTTAGATTGTAGTTTTGCTCCTGCCGGCGCTTGCGGCGGCGGATACGGAAATCACGCTGACGTTCGGCGGCACGCACGATATGAGCACGTTTGACGCCATGCTTACGCGCCACCCTGCGCTTTGACGACAGTGGAAATTATCTGGATGTGCAAATGGAGCTGATTCCCATCACAACCTCCGGCAGCGCGCCGGAGAACGATTTTCGGTCCGTGCTGGTCTGGAGGACGCGGCGCGGATCCTGAGCCTTGTACAGGCGGATTCCGATCTCACGGTTTCGGGATTGCTGTGGTTCCCGTCCGGCCGCGATGCGCTGCAGCCAGTAAACGCCGGGAATTGACGCGCAGCGATCAGCGCTTGGGGCAGGCGCTACACCGTTTGGATACTGAACACGCTGCGCGCTCGCAGACCCTGAACGCTGCCGCGCAGAACTTGTAGGGTTTTCTCACCCGGATTCATATCAAAATAGTTGTCCGACAGGAGCAGATCCGGATCGTCGCTTTCTAAGAAGACGGACTTGGCAAACGCGTCCGCCCGCAGGGTTACGGTATCGCCTTGGGCGCTCATTTGCAGGTTTGGGTCGCGGAACTGGAAAAACTTCGGCGCGCACAATAGCGTGCAGCCTTCGCTTAAAACATTCCCGTCTGTTTCAAAGGAGTAGCTCACGTATTGCACGGTCGGGTCCACGCCGGGGAACTCTGTTTCCGCAAGCCAAACGGAGCACAGCGGCGCGGCTGTCAGCGCTTCCTCGCCCGACCGGAGCACCTGCCCGCCTGCATCCCGCAGCGCCCACTTGACCAGGCCGGATACCGTGGCAAGCGTTTCGTTCGCCACGTTCAGACGCATGCTCAGGCGTACCGGCATGGGGTGATAGGCGTTGATCTGGGGCAGCTGCGTGTGCTCGCCCTCCTCCTGCGCGGAGATCATCACCGGCGCAAAAAAGCGTTTGGCCGTGTAGTGCAGGGCCTTCCAGCGCCCGTAGTAATCGATGGACGACCACGAGGCGACCGGCCAGCAATCGTTGAGCTGCCAGTACAGCGCGCCCATGCAGTGGCCGCGGTGGCGGCGCAGGTGCTCCACCGCAAAGCGGATGGCGTCGGCCTGCAATAGCTGGGAGCAGTAAATCAGGTCGTCAAAGCGCAGCGGATATTGATAGGTTTGAATCAGATAATTGATGATCTTGCCGTTGGCCAGCCCGTTGCGCTGGTGCCGTTCCATGATGCGGGAGGACAGGTTGCGGTCCTCCGGCAGGGTGAAGCTTTCCACCGTGGGGAGGCTTGGGAAGCTCTGGAAGCCGAACTCCGATAAGTAACGGAACTTGTAACGGCGGTACTCGTGAAAGGGCTTGTTGTTTTGCCAGACCTCCCAGTAGTGTACGTCGCCGCTGTGCTCGCTGTTGGGGTCGTCAAAGCCGCCCCGTGTGGAAGGCGTGGACGGCCAGTAGAACACGTCCGGCGCTTCCGCCCTGCAGATGTCCGGCAGAATATACTCAAACAGCTTGATGTAATCGGCAAAGTGCGCCGGGGTCACACAGGCTTCTGGCTGCGTGCCCAAACGCACCCACTCGAAAAACATTTCGTTTTCGTTGTTGCCGCACAGAAGCGCCAGGCAGGCGTGGTGCCGCACACGGCGGATGTTCTGCGCCGCCTCCAGGCGGATGCTCCGGTCAAAGGCGGGGGTCAGGGTGTAGGCCGCGCAGGCAAACATTAAATCCAGCCACACCATCAGGCCCAGCTCGTCGCACAGATCAAAAAACGCGTCGTCCGGGTAATAGCCGCCGCCCCATACGCGGATGCAGTTACAATGGGCGAGCTTGGCATCCGTAAGCAGGCGGCGGGTGCGCTTCGGGGTGACACGGCTTAGGATATTGTCCTCCGGGATATAGTTTGCACCCATGGCGAAAATCTTCACGCCGTTAACCACATGGCAGAACTCCGCGCCGCAGGCGTCCGCTTCGTTGGATATGGTCAGGGTTCGCAGGCCGATGCGGCGCGCACATTGATCCAGCATTGCTTCGCCCTGCAAAAGCGTGATGGCAACGGTATACAGCGGCTGTGCGCCGTACCCCGAGGGCCACCAGAGCTCTGGATCGGGCACGATGAAATGCGCCTGTGTGCCAAGCGGATGCCGTCCGCCGTCCAGCATCATACCGCCGGGCGTGGTGATGGACAGCTGATAGGTTAAACCGGAGGTGTCCTTGCCATCCACGCCGGGCAGCACGAAAAGGGTCACCGTGCCATGATCGTGGGTCTGGCGGATCTCCGGGTCGGTGAGCCTGGCCGTATCAAAGCATAGCAGCGAGATATCGCGGAAAATGCCCGCGTCGGGCAGGCGGGGGCCCCAATCCCAGCCGAACATGCAGTGCGCCTTGCGCAGGTGCTGGTAGCCCGGAATCGCGTCAGCCGAGCCCCAGCCCGGCACGGCCTCCCCGGCCTGTACGATATAGCGTACAGGCGAACGGAAGGTGACGGCGATCTCGTTTTTGCCCTCGCGCAGAAGCGGCTTTACATCCCATTCCCAGCGGATGTGCATATTATCCGCCTTGCCGACCGGCGCGCCGTTCAGGCTGACCTCCGCCAGCGTATCCAGGCCGTTGCAGCACAGCAGAATTTGCTCGGCCGCGAGGGTCTCCGCGTCCAGCGCAAAGCTGCGCTGGTAGACAAAATCATGGTCCATCAGCGCCAGCGCCTGCAGCTCATTGTCGCGGTAGTAGGGGTCGGGCAGGGTGCCGTCGCGCGTGAAATCCGCGTATACCGAGCCGGGTACCTGGGCGGAATGTACCGTCTCTTCACCCAGAATCTGCAGGCTCCATTGGCCGTTCAAGCTATATGTGCCGCGCATGCGTAGCCTCTTTCTCCCGCCCCAGTCAGCGCCGGATGAACGCGGGATATATCTTTTAGCATCGTAAGGGGCAGGTGGGGCTTTGTCAATGGAAATGCGGATGAATGCTTTGTATTTTTTGCGCTTTATCATATACTGTAGGGAAGTGAATCAAAAACCAAGGATGCGAGGTGCGCCATGAACTATACTCATACGAATAAACAGGCCTGGGAAGAGGCGTTTGACCACCGGCACGAGGGCTGGTGCGACGATCTGCCCGCCCGCCTGAAAACCGACGATCTGCCCTATATCAACCCCCAGCTCAGGGATGCGCTCAAGGGCCTGGACCTTAAAGGCAAGACCATCGCGCAGTTTTGCTGCAACAACGGGCGGGAGCTGCTGTCGGCCATGCAGTTGGGGGCTAAGGCCGGATACGGCTTCGACATCGCCGAAAACATGGTCGAATTCGCAAGCGGCGTGGCCCAAAAAGCCGGGCTGCCCTGCACGTTTACGGCTACGGATATTCTGCGGATCGGCGAGGAATACGACGCTTCGTTTGATCTGGTCCTGTTCACCATCGGCGCGATCACCTGGTTTCAGGACCTAAAAGCGCTGTTTGCCGTCGCCGCCCGCTGCCTAAAGCCTGGCGGCATCCTGCTGATTAACGACTATCATCCGTTTGTCAATATGCTGCCGATTCCCGGCGAAGAAACCTACGACGAAAGCGACCTGCACCGCGTTGCCTATTCCTACTTCCGGGATGAACCCTGGTTTGAGCAAAACGGCGCCGGGTATATGGCCGCGCACCAGAACTCGCATACCTTTACCAGCTTTTCGCATACGATGGCAAGCATCATCAACGCAGCCATCGCCGTCGGGCTGCGCATTTCCGATCTGAAGGAATACGACGTGGATATCGGCATGGGGGATGCCTATAACGGCATGGGATATCCGCTGTCGTTCACCCTGCAGGCCGTCAAATAAACCTATAGCCTTTCAAACACCGGCATGATATCGATAGGCGCGGGTGCGTCTATCCACGCGCCCCCGGCAAGCGTTTGGTTTGTGTCCGCGTTTTTCCACAGGCCCGCTGGCAGATACACGCGGCGTGTGCGCTGGCCCGCCTGTATGACGGGCGCGACCAGATACTTTCCGCCCAGCATGTACTGGTCCTTGAGCAGGGCGCAGGTTTCGTCGTCCGGATACTCGTAAAACATCGGGCGCATCACGGGCTTGCCAGTTTCGTGCGTTTCACGCATCATATCCCGCAGATCGCCGCGCAGTGCTTCGCGCACATTGAGATACTTGACTAAAATTGGGTAGGCGTCCTCGCCATAGCTCCAAATTTCGTTGTCCGCGCCGGTGAACAGCACCGGCGTTCCGTCCGCGCGCGCTGGGGTTTCGTGCGGTTCCCGGTCGCCGTGCAGACGCATCACAGGGCAATATGCGCCCCACTGGAACCAGCGGATGAACAGCTCCCGGAAGGCGGGGTCGGTCGGATCGCCGCCGAAAAAGCCGCCGATATCCGTGGTCCACCAGGGGATGCCCGCCACGCCCATGCTCAGGCCTGCGCAAACCTGCTTGCGGAAGGTTTCCCAGTTGGAGTGGATATCGCCGCTCCACACCAGCGCGCCGTAGCGCTGGCTGCCCGCCCAGGCGCAGCGCAGAAGGTTGATGGGCCTGTCAAGTCCGCTGTCCTTCATGCCCTCAAAAAAGTTTTGCGCGAACATCTGCGGATACACATTGCCCACGCGCGTTACGGGGCCGAGGTGATAGCGGAAGTTGTCGTAATCATAGCTGCCGTACTCCGGCTCGGCCTCGTCCAGCCAGAACAGGCGCACGCCCTGATCGTAATAGTTGCGCTTGCATTTGTCCCACACATAGGCGCGGGCGCGGGGGTTGGTAGCGTCGTAAAACATGCTGTCGCCGCCAAAGCGCATGCCGATCTGCTCGCCGCGCTCGGCGCGCACCAAAAGCCCCTGCTGGCGCATTTCCTTGTAGTTCTCGCTTTCCAGCGATACCTGCGGCCATACCGAGACCATCAGCTGGATGCCCATCGCGTTCAGCTCGTCCGCCATGGCTTTGGGATCGGGGAAAAACTCCGTGTCAAAGCGGAAGTCGCCCATTTTGGGCCAGTGGAAGAAATCGCAGACGATCACATCCAGCGGCAGGCCGCGGCGCTTGTGCTCGCGCGCGACGGACAAAAGCTGCTCCTGGTTCCAGTAGCGCAGCTTGCACTGCCAGAAGCCCAGCCCGTATTCCGGCATTTCGGGCGCAAATCCGGTCGCCTTGGCATAGGCCAGGCTGATGTCCGCCGGGGTATCGCCCGCGGTAATCCAGTAATCCATTTGCCGGGTGGCCTTTGCCCGCCACAGCGTGTTGTTCTTGCCAAACGCCACCTCTCCGATGGCGGGATTGTGCCATAAAAACCCGTAGCCACGGCTGCTTAACACAAACGGCACGCTCGCCTGCGAGTTGCGGTGCGCCAGCTCCAGCACGCAGTGCTTTTGGTCCAGGGTTTCCTGCTGGTACTGGCCCATGCCGTAGAGGTGCTCGTCCTCCTGGCCGTCAAAGCGCACGGTCAGCGCATAATCGCCGCCGGGAAGCGCTTCAAACGCGCGGGGCTTGAGCGCAAGGGCACCGGTTTGCCCAGTCTCTTTCAGCAGTACCCTGCCGTTTTGGTTTGTATAGGTTATCGACGGAAAGCCGTGCCAGCCGTCTATTTCTACAGTCGCGGTCAGCTTGCCGTTTGTGATGCTGGCCTGCGTGGCTGAAATGTGGATCTCCGGCTTGGTCTGTGCAGGGCTCAAAAGCGCCCAGCGGTCGTCGGCAAGCTCGCCCATCATCACCGCGCGCACGCGCAGGCTGTTTTTGCCCCAGGCGCGCAGCTCCAGCGTTTCGCCGAGGTTACGTACAATCAGGGCATCTGAATCTGAGTTGAAATACTGCATGGCTTGGCCTCCAATGTGATTTTTATTCACTGTACGCCGGGATGGCGCGCTTGTCAATTTCCATTTGGCCGATATCCGTCCATTGACAATAAATTTCCGTGCAAGGTATAATGCAACCAATGAAACCAATACGCACGCGGGATTGAGTGGGATATCATGAAGCATGACGCGATCATCGTCGGCGGTGGGATTGCCGGGCTGACGGCCGCCGCATTTCTGTGCAAGCAGGGGTGCAGCGTTTTGCTGTGCGAAAAAGAAGACAGGCTTGGCGGGCTGGTGGGCTCATATACCCAAAACGGCTTTACCTTTGATGCGGGTCTGCGCGCGATGGAGAACTCCGGCGTGCTCCTGCCCATGCTTAAAAGCCTGGGCATCGAAATGGAGTTTTTGGAAAACGAGGTCTCCATCGGCGTCGAAAAAAATATCGTGCGGCTGGCCGGGGCGCAGAGCCTGGCGGCATACGGCGATATGCTCAAGAAGACCTTCCCGGAGGATGCCGCGGATATCGACAGGCTGCTGCTCGCCGTACAGCAGACCATGGGCTATATGGATGTGCTCTACGGCATCGACAATCCCGTTTTCATGAACCTGAAAGATACCGCCTATTTGGCGCATACCCTGCTTCCGTGGGCCATGAAGTATATGCTGACCGTCGGCAAGATCAAAAAGCTCAGCTTGCCGATAGAGGACTATTTACGCGGGATCATCCAAAATCCATCGTTAATCGACTGCATCGCCCAGCACTTTTTCAAAGGCACGCCGGCGTTTTTTGCGCTGTCGTACCTGAGCCTGTACCTGGATTACCGCTACCCCAGGGGCGGCACCGGAGCGCTGGTGGAAAAGCTGGAAGCGTATATTCTCGCCCATGGCGGCGAGGTGCAAACCGGCACGAAAATCGTATCCGTCAACCCGACTGTGCAAACCCTGACCGATGGCAACGGCGCGAAATACCCGTACGAAACCATGATCTGGGCGGCGGACATGAACGCCCTGTACATATCCATCGACAAGCTGGAATCCATGGAGGAGCCGGGGCGCACCGCGTCGATGGCGCAGAAAAAATGCCTCGAAGGCCTGCACGGGGGCGACTCGGTGCTTACGCTGTATCTGGCTGCCGATCTGCCAATCGATTATTTCAAGGCCATCCACAGCCCGCATTTTTTCTACACGCCGGAGCAAGCGGGCCTGCATTCCCTGCCGGATACAGGCATCCGTCTGCACGGCGGTACGCTGACCGACGACCGTGAAGCGCTTAAACAGTGGCTGCGGGCGTTTTTGCGGCTGACCACGTATGAAATTTCCATACCCGCGATGCGCGATCCGGCCCTCGCCCCAAAGGGGAAGGCCGGACTGGTGATCAGCACCCTGACGGATTATGAACTTTGGAAGCATATCCGGGATATGGGCTGGTATGATGAGTGCAAAGCCCTGTGCCAGAAAACCATCGAGGAAACGCTTTGCGGCAGCGTTTACCCGGAGCTTGCGGACAAGATCATCAGCGGCTCCGTATCCACGCCGCTGACCCTGGAACAGCGCACGGGCAATACCGGGGGCGCCATCACCGGCTGGGCGTTTACCAATCCGCGCATTCCGGCGGTGAGCAGGATGACGCAGATCGCAAAATCCGTCGTCACGCCCATCCCCAACGTGTGGCAGGCTGGCCAGTGGACGTACAGCCCTTCGGGCTTTCCGATTTCCATTCTCACCGGCAAAATGGCGGCGGACGCCGTATTAAAGCGCCTGCGTTAAGCCCGTAAGCTCCAGGCTTTTTTGCCAGATCTCCCCGCGCAGGGCGTCGTCCAGCGCGGTGGCCATCGGCGGCACATCGACCGTCAGGAAGAAATATCTGCCGGTCGTTTTGCTTAGCTCCGGCGCGGCGGCCAGGTAGTACAGCGCATCGCCCGATATAACCGGGGATTTCATAAACAGCCGCTTGGCGATTGCCATCATCCCCCGGTAAATCGGTCCGTTGTTGTTGCCGATGTTGGAGCCCACGGTGCCCGGGTGCATACAGTTGATGGTCGCGCCGGTGCCCTCCAAAAGCTCGGCTATCGTGCGCATGGTTAACAGCTGCGCAAGCTTCGAGGCCCCGTAGGCTCTCAGCCCGATATAAAAACGGATGCTCCAGTCCAAATCTCTTACGTGCAGACCGCCGAAGCGGTGCCCCTCGGAGTTGACCTGGATGATGCGCCCCTGCGGGCTTTTGGAGATGTTGTTTATGAGCAGCATCGTCAGCATGAAGCTCGCCAGGTGGTTGACCTGAAAGGTCATCTCGTTGCCGTCGGGGGTCATCTTCCGGCGCATGGAGTACAGCCCGGCGGAGTTGATCAGGATGTCGATCACCGGGTAGGCCGCGCGTATCTCCTCGCCCGCCCTGCGCACCTCATCCAGCCGCATGAAGTCCGCGATCACGATGTGAACCTCGGCGCCGTAGGCACTGACCAGCTCCTGCTGCACCGTTTCGGCCTTATCCCGGTTGCGGGCGACCAGCACAAGCTTTGCGCCCCCCTGGGCCAGCCTGCGCGCGGCCGCAAGCCCCACGCCGGAGGTCGCCCCGGTGATCACGCAGAGCTTGCCATGAAGCCGCGCGTCCGTAGTGTGCTGTTTCGCGCCGCGCTGCCGAAGCGATACCAGATCGTTTTTTGTATATTTCATTGTACACCTCACCCGAATTTCCTGTGCATAAAGCGGCGGTAGGGCTTCTTGAACCACGGGATGCCGTTGAAGATATCGCCCCACAGGTCGTAATAATCCCGCTGGGCGATAATGCGTCCGTCCTCGTGCAGCGTCAGCTTTGTACAGCCGTACACGGGGGTCTCCGGGAAGCGCTTGAACATCATGGTCATCGTCCAGTCGAACAGGATTTCACTGTCCCGGACGGCCAGCGTATGCAGGTCCATGCGCAGCTCCTTGCAGCGGTCCGTAAGCCTTTGGCACAGGGCGATAAACGCGTCCTTGCCTTCAATGCGCTGGATGCTGTCCTGAAACACGATCTGGTCGTGATAATAGGGAAACAGGTGCGACCAGTCCGGCTTGCCCTGGGTGTTATAGGTCTGTGACCACAGCAGGCGCACGGTTTCCTCGTTCAGCGGCAGCCGCTCAGGTTGTCGGTCTTCTGTTTGCATATGGCCCTCCCATATTCTCTGGTCACGGTACGGCGGATAGAGTCTGTTCGTTGTTTCCGATTATACCATATTTTCCAGATGTGAAAACTGCATTGCATATCGCTGGTCAATGGCGAACATACGTGCTATAATCAGATATCATGCAAAGCGAGGAATGCCTATGAATCCTGTGAAAACAGCGCTGATCACCGGGGCGTCCGGGCAGGGCATGGGGCGCAGCATTGCGCTGACGCTTGCCAGGGATGGCTATGCCGTTGTGATCAACTACCGGCAGAACGAAAAAGCGGCGCATGACCTCGCCGCGCTGATCCAAAGCCGGGGCGGGCGTGCCGCCGCCGTGCAGGGTGATGTGTTCAAGCAGGAGGACTGCGAAGCTCTGGTGGTAAAGACCGTGGAGCAGTTCGGCAGGCTGGATGTGTGCGTCATCAGCCCCGGAGCAAGCTGGAATCCGGAGCCTGTCACCGCCCTGAAGCCCAAAAAATCTCTGCGCGACATCTACCAGGAGGTCGCGCCGGTTGATTACCTGCTCCCGCATGCCTTGCGGGAAATGCAAAAGCAAAATGGGGGCCGCATCATCGGCATTGCCTCCAACCTCAATATCCCATCACCCTTGTATTCCTACAACGCGGCCAAGGCCGCGCGCATCGAAGCGCTCAGGCAAGCCGTTTCCGCTGCCTGGAAGCTGGGTGTGACGGTGAATATCATTGCGCCCGGCCCCGTGGACCCGTTTCAAAGCCTGGAGCAGGCCGCCGCTTCCGCCAGCAGCCGCTCGCTGGGCGGCAAGGTCAACCCGCAGGATATCGCCGAGGGCGTCGCCTTCCTGTGCTCGGATGCCGCACGCTACATCACCGGCTGCGTACTGCCCTACATGTTCTGACCAAAGAATCAAGGAGTATTGTATATGAAAATGAAACGCTGCCTGTCCGTACTGCTACTGGTGATCATGCTTTTATTGCCCCTTGGCGCGCTGGGGGACGGCGCGCTGTACCAGGTATCCACCTTGCAGGCGTTACTGCAGGGCGATTACTACGGCGCGGTACCCCTGGATACCCTTTTGCAGCACGGCAATACGGGGTTTGGCACCTTTGACGCGCTCGACGGCGAAATGGTGGTGCTGGACGGCGTTGTCTACCAGGCCGCGGTTGACGGCAGCATTCATGTGATGGCAAGCGATGGCCTGACTCCATTTGCCAATGTGGCGTTTATCGGAGACAGCCAAAGCGTGGATAGCTCCTTTGAAGGCGGGTACGATGCCCTGCTTGCCGCGCTGAACGTGCTGGTGCCCGACCGGAACATGCCCGTTTTGTTCCGCATTGCGGGGCGCTTTGAAAGCGTCACGGTACGCAGCGTTCCCAGGCAGACCGAGCCCTACCCGCCGCTGACGGAGGTGGTGAAAAACCAGGCTGTCTTTGAAAAGGCTCTGGTGCAGGGTGTAATCGTCGGCTTCCGTTTCCCGCAGTACATGGGCGATATCAACACCACAGGCTATCATCTTCACTTCCTGTCGGGTGACCTTCGCTTCGGCGGGCATCTGCTGGACGTGGGCGCGGGCACGCTGACCGTGCAGTTTATTGAGCTCAACGAATTCACCATGGTGCTGCCGGATACGCTCAGCCGGTATAACCCGGCCCAAACCACGGATGCCGATGTGGAGGCCGTGGAGCAGCGCTGAGGACCAACGGATAACCAAACAAAACCCCGCAAGCGCGGGGTTTTTGTCTGTGTAGCTGCCAAATGTTCACAGTACGGCCATCTTTATGCGGCCGGGTGTGTTACAATAAGCAGGAACGAAAGCCTTATGGTGCGATATAAGCAATATTGGATCAATTGCGCCCGGCTTTTTTGCTGGTCACGATAGAAAACGAAGGAGCATACCAATGTTTGGAAACAAAATGAACGCGGTTGACAAGGCAATCAAGAAACAGAACGTATCGGCGCTGATCGATCTGAGCCAGGATAAGGACGAGGAGGTCTGCCTCAAAGCCCTTGCGGGACTGGGAACCGTTGGCGGCGATGATGCGACACACTACCTGAACACCCGCCTGCAAAGCCCGGATCCGAAGGTCCGCCTTGTCGTGGTGCAGGCCCTTGGGTCCATCGCCGACAAGCATACCAAGGCATTTTTAGCGGCGCAGCTGAAGCGTGAAGAAGATCCCGTAGTGAAGGAAGCCCTTTTGGATGCGATGGGCAAAATCAAGGAATATTAACAGGGAAACGATTGGTTTTGCGTGTTGCATTGATGATCTAGCTATGATCAGGCAAACATCGCTGTTGCTCACCTGATACACCTTGAAGAAGCCGTCAGGCATGCGCGGCTTCTTTTTGCCGCACATTGCGCCGGGATGGCTTTTCGTTTATGATGAATTTGCGGTAAAAAACGTGCGAACATACTGACCGGCTTGATTGTGAGGGAATTTTATGTTTCATATTCTGGTCATCGACGACGACCGCAGCACCCGCAGGCTGATGCAGGAGGTACTGCAGGCCGAGGGCTACTCCGTGTACACCGCCCAAAACGGGGAGGACGCCCTGCGGGTGATGGACGAGGAGCACGTGGATTTGGCGGTGCTCGATTTGATGATGCCCAAAATGGACGGCTACGCTTTCACCCGTGCGCTGCGCGGAACGAATAACACCCTGCCCATCCTGATGGTTTCGGCCAAGCAGGCCCCGGCCAGCCGCAAGGAGGGCTTTTTGGCGGGCATTGACGATTATATGACCAAGCCCGTGGATGAGGAGGAGATGCTTCTGCGCATCAAGGCGCTGTTGCGCCGGGCGCAAATCACCTCCGAGCGCCGCATCGAGGTCGGCGAAGTCACCCTGGATTACGACAGCCGCACCGTAACCCGCGGAGACGATGCCGTAACCCTTCCGCATAAGGAATTTCTGCTCTTATATAAGCTCCTGTCCTATCCGGGTCGGGTATTCACACGCATCCAGATCATGGACGAGGTCTGGGGCATCCAATCGGAAACGGGATGGGAAACCATCACCGTGCATATCAACCGCCTGCGCAAGCG
>Ga0116164_10000232_pt1 | contig 53279 bp, 39 predicted proteins | sample AD_UKC109_MetaG_FD_89888 | JGI IMG/M metagenome (GOLD analysis project Ga0116164, IMG submission 89888) | Active sludge microbial communities of municipal wastewater-treating anaerobic digesters from Hong Kong - AD_UKC109_MetaG | ecosystem: Engineered > Bioreactor > Anaerobic > Digestate... | reverse complement strand
TATCGTATCATAAAATGCAAGGTTTATGAAGTAAAAATACTCAATTTCTTGCAGTTATGCAAATTTTATATCGTTTAATTTGCTGATTTTCAGAATAAATATCTATTATTCAGCAGACCCTAACTACACCAAGTGTTACCGAGGGAGAGTATTGGGACAGCATTCATTCGGGGATTCAGCATGCACTTGAGGAATATGAGAATATTCGTGTGAAGTGTCTGGTGCACACATACAATGAGTTTGATGTCTACTCCTGTCGTGAAGTGTATGACCGAATTGTTGAAATCGACGCCGATGGGGTGATCATCGGGCTCACCTTTAAGGAGGAAACACTCCGGCTCACTCGCCTGCTGGAAGAGCGGGGGATCCCCTATATCTTCGTGGATTCAACCATGGACAACAGTTCACCTCTCGCATTTTTTACCTCCGATCATTATATGTGCGGTTATTTGATGGCTAAGTTGATCACCTCCATCATCCCTGCAGGCTCTGATATTGGTATGTCGCAAGCTGTTCGGATCGGCGATGAGAGTGCCAATACCAGCATCCTTCGAAAGAAAGGATTTCACGACTACCTGGAGGAGAAGAAGATCGCCAACAGCATCTTGAAAATCCCATTTTCTGCCTTTGAACCGGAGAAAAATGAAGTTTGGATGTCTGAATTTTTCCAAAGCAAACATTCGGTGGGAGGTGTAGTCTTTTTCAACTCACGAGGAGGGATGTTGGCAGACTATTTTGCCAGGAATGGCATCAAAGATATTCACCTCATCGGGGTTGACCTTACGGTATCCAACGTGAAAGGATTGCGTGAGGGATACATAGATTTTCTAATTGGTCAGGAACCCGAACACCAGGGGTTTCTTGCCATGAAGACAATGATAGAGTTCATGATATACAGGAAGCCGGTGAAGCAACGAAATTACGTACGTCTGGATATATTGACCCGGGAAACGATTGATTTTTACAGAGAATTCAATTACTGATTCAGTGAATCATTTATTGTCAGTACAATTATAGGAGTGTCCCCGCCTAAGATCCATTGGGTTTTATGTGCTAGAAGTGATACGCAACAGAACTGTCCATGCAAGGAAAAATTCGAATTAAGGATATTGCTGAAATGTCAGGGGTCTCACCCGGTACAGTCGACCGTATCATTCATAACAGGGGGCGAGTGTCGGAGTCGGCTCGCCAGGCTGTTGAGGAAGTGTTGAAAAAAGTGCACTACAAACCCAATATCCACATTACCGGACTCTCTTTGCGTCGGAAGTACAAGGTGATCATCACCACCCCCGACGTGATGGAGGGAGAGTATTGGGAGAGCATCCACATGGGAATTCGTAAAGCAATCCAGGTGTATGAAAATATCCGCATCAAGTGTTCCGTATATACCTATAACCAGTATGACATCAATTCTTGCCGACGGGTCTATGACGAGATTGCAGAAATGGATACCGATGCTGTAATCATCGGTACCACTTTCAAGGAAGAGACGCTAAAGTTGGTCAGAAAGCTTGAAGAGCGTGAGATTCCCTATTTATTTGTAGACTCGACAGTAGAAGATACTGCACCACTGGCCTATTTCACATCAGACCACTATGTCTGCGGTTATCTAATAGCCCGACTGATCACCTCCATCACAACAATGGGATGCCGCATCGGGATGCTGCAGGCGGTGCGCATCGGTGATGAGAGTGCCAATACCAGTATCCTCCGCAAGAAGGGTTTTGCAGATTATCTGAGTGAGAAAAACATCACCTCGGAAATAGTGCGCATCCCTTTTACTGCAATGGAACCAGAAAATAATGACCAGCAACTTGATCACTATTTTCAGGGAGAGCACGATTTTGGGGGAGTGGTGGTGCTCAACTCCCGGGGAGGCATACTCGCTGACTATTTCTACAGGAAGTCGATAAAAGATGTCCGGTTGATATGTGTGGACATTACGCGACCAAATGTGGAGGGGCTCAGAAATGGTGTTATTGATTTCCTAATCGGTCAGGAGCCCGAACGACAGGGATTTTTGGCCATGAAGACATTATTGGAGTACCTCATTTACAGGGGATCCGTAAAAGTACAGAACTATGTCAGTCTGGATATCCTCACCAAAGATACCATCGATTACTACAACCGATTTAATTTTATCTCCTGATCAATTGCAGCCATTATGCTGCCTATCGATTTCCTGTTTCAGGCATCCCTGCCACATCTTTAGAATCAGTTCATTTATGGTGTGACTTTCTTCAACTCGGTGATTGTCACCGGACCGAGCAATCCAGATGGCATCACCTCCCAAATATCGAACTGTGTTGGTTGGTAAGTGATACTTACAAAATTGATCTCATGGAAAATACGCCACTCCACACCTCTCCGGTCAAAATCGGCAATGCGGTTGGCAGGCAGGTTGGTCACCTCAATCTCGATCACGTTTTCGCCCTCTTTTAACAGGGAACCGATCATTGTTTCAAAAGGAACGGCATAGAGCGTGTCAGCAATTTCTCCGTTGATGCGCACCACGGCACTCTCCCGCACATCTCCTAACGAAAGTTGATACTCTGCTTCCGGTTTTTTACTAAGCTCGAATGTGAGGCTGTACCGACCTGTGCCCATGTTCCGTTGCATATCATCATGCCCCAGTTCAGTCCAGGAGTGAAGGCTGTCGAAGGTAAATGTCTCATCAATGGCAGGCTCACTATCGATGAAACTCAGTTGCCATCCTCTATCCAGTTTTATGATCTGATCAGAGGGCTCATAATAGCTCCACTTTTCTGCCTCTATCGGGTGATTGAATGATTTTACAATCATTGACTCTCCCGGTTTGAGCTGCAGGTATACCTCTGTCCTGCCATTGTTCTTTCGCAGCGCGGCAACACCTTTCCTGCCACTCATCGGATCAAAAAGCATGGCACTCTTGGCGTCTACACCCAGTGTCACCCATTCATCTACCGGGTTGTTCTGCAGCATTGCGAGGAAATAGATGTGCCCCATCTCATGCTTTCTTCTCACCAGCTGACCGCCCAGCTCATTGACAAATTGTTCCCTGTTCTCATCCCAGATGGAGAGCATCTCGCTGTAGTCGGTGCCGGTGATCACGGTCCCTTTTCCCATATTCTGTTGACCAGTTGTTTCGAAGCTGTCCACTTGCGGTAAACCGGAGAGGAGATTGTTGAATTGTTCCCTGCGTTTTTTCAGATCGGTTAGTCCCGGTACATCGGAAGGGTAGTGCTCCGAAAAGAGGATGGTCGCTCCCTGTTCGGTGAGACGGGTGATCTGTTCCATCGTTTTCAGTGGAATTAGTTTCACAGCTGGCAGAATCAGTGCCTTGTAGGTTGTGCCTCCCTCGGTTTTCAGCAATCCGTTTTCCACCGTTGTGGTTTGCAGAAAGCGGTCTGAGATGTAATCCAGGTCGAATCCGCTCTGCATGATCTTCTCTACCGCATTGCCAAATTCGGGCAGTCGCTCACGCATCCCATGGATGGCGAACGTGGTGAAGAAGGAACCCCTCTGTTCATGCCAGATATCGTAGATAGGCAGGTAAAGCAGGAAATCGTTGTCGGGCTGTCCGCTCTGCAGGAACGACTGTACCCGGGTGATGTACCGGAAGAAGGAAGGAGCATCCTTCCAGTATGGATTGGTGGGCGACATATCTACCGAAGCATAGAATTTCCATCCAGGCCATGCCGCCTCTTTTGGAGAGTAGGTGGTGCCATGAAAGAAGACCCGGTTCACACCGGAGGTGAACATCTGATCGATCTCCGGTTTTGCCTGTGAGAGCGATGTGCGGAAGTGCTCTGTGAGCCATGTGAATGTTTCGGACGAGGTGTATGGCTTACCTGTGATGTGAGCCGCGGAAGAGGCATACTTCAGGATGGTGGGATCACTGTCGTTCTTTTTTCGTATGGTGTCTTTTCTCAGGCCGGGAATGTCGAAATCGGTGATACCGAACGATTCGCATTCCGGGATGTCAACAGCTGCGTATAGATCAATCAGGTTGGCTGGTGACCCATGTGCCTGATTGCGTGTCTTTACACCGTGATCATGTGCCCATTCGGTCCAAGGGATGGTGAAGTTTTCCAGCAGCATCTCACCCACTGTCTCGCGATAATCGGCAATGACCCTGGCTGATTGATCTGTTTTCCCATTGGCAAGCAGATCAGGGAGATAATCCTGTAGCTTGTAATTCCTCCTTTTTTCAAACTCATCCAGCAGGGTGGGGGTCCAGTCGGCCCCATACACTTCATAGGAATCGTTGAAGAAGGTGTTCGGAAAGGGTGTGCTATTTTCAGCAAAAGCTCTGTCGAATCTCGCAAAATACCGTTCCACTGCATCCCTGTCCAGATGATCGAGCACATATCCTTCTCCTCCGGGAGCCGCTCTCTTCACCTGTTGTCCGGTCTTACCCACAAAGAGAGCAATCAATCTCCAACTTTTGCCTTCGGGCGAACTCCAGTTCAGTTTACCCTGTTCATCTACTTTGTCGGTGAGGTCCAACACCTCGCCCCCTTCACTGTAGGCCATCAGCTTCTCCAGACGGGCCACTGCTTTCTGCCGTTCCTCTGCTACCTCTACCGGCTCCGTCAGGGATTCTCCCCCCGACAGGCTATATTCACGGAAGAGAGCTCTGGTGGCAGCATCCTCCATGCTTACCTCGGGTCCCCCGAAGGGCCATCCTGTACCGTTGTTCATGTCCACCCCCATTCCCAGTCGTGATGCTTCGGAGATGGTGAAGCCGAGTATATCCATCCATTCTGTTGAAAGATAGTTGATATAATGCTCTTCCCTTCCTTTAACTCCATAGATGGGCGTTATTTCCACCCCGCCAATACCGGCTTCACTAAGCGTTTCCAAGTTGTAGGTGAGGTTTGTCGAATCCAGATCGTTGCCCATCCACCACCAGCGTGTCCAGGGCTTGTTCTCATTTGTCTGTTCAGGCCAATCGGTATCTGCTGCCCGGTTGTTGCATCCGGTAAGCAGCATTGTGAGAGTAGTGAAGAGAAGTGCAATTTGCTTTTTCATTTTCCTTGATTTATTTCCCATGCTTGGTATATTCTTTGATCCTTTTCCACTCTTTACTGTTGATACTAAAAGCGGTCCCATGTCTGGTACCTTGCGGGAATGAAATCTTTTCAGAGACATCTTCCCATGTAATACCATCTTTCGAGCGGATGGCTCCATATTTTTTCTCAATGTACTTGTCGAAATAGACATAGACATACTCCCCTATTCGGAGCGGTGAGGGCCCTTCCGCCCATGCTTCGCCTGATATGTTAGCAGATACAGCCACAGGAAAACCCTTTTTCAGATCATCGGTAAAGACCACTCTCAGGTTCTTTTCTGCCGGTGCGGAGTTTTCATTTTTGAGGATCATCCAGTATTTCCCCTCCTGCCGTATGAATGCGGCATCGATTGCACTGAATCCCGGATCATAGAAGAGCCTGGTCTCACTAAAAGTTACAAAATCCTTTGTCGTGACGGCGTATTGGCGGTGGTTCAGCCCCTTCTCACTTTCTGATGTGGCCATTTCCGGGAATTTACCAGGGATGGTGGAAGCCCAGACAATATAGAAGAGATCATTTGCCTCATCATAGAAGAGTTCGGGTGCCCAGCTGTTTCTTGTTTCCGGTTCATGATACATCACCGGGATTGTGCGTTGTTTTGACCAGTGAAACAGGTCGGGCGAGGAGGCATATCCAATGTGGCGGTCCCACCACCCGGTGGTCCAGACCATGTGGAACAGTCCATCCTTACCCCGGGTGATGCTCGGGTCACGCATCAACCGGTCTTTCCCTACCATTGGTGTCAGGAGTGACTCTCCGTTGTTGAGGGGCTTCCAGCTCAACCCATCGAGGCTGTATGCCAGGTGCAGGCCATCTTCTCCATTTCCGGTGAAATAGGAGAAGAGAAAGACGTTGTTACCTGCCGGGAAGGAAACGTCGTTGCTTTCCGTTACCTGTACGAAAAGATTATCCTCTGAAGTAATATCGATCTGATCCATTTGCCAGTTCTCCGCATGGTTCACCGATCCGGCACTTCCGGCATTGATGGTGATGTCATTCAGGTTGAAGTGCTTCATTTTAGATTGCTCACTACCCTCCACTTTGAGGGCTGTTCTTGCCTTGTGTACGGTGATTCCGGAAAAATGGATATTGTTGAAGCGTGGGATCCCCAGTTCTGCTGGATCAACCGTTTCAAGCATTTTCATCCAGTGTAGAGGCAACTCTTTCCCTTCATACTCTTCGGGCAGTGCCGAGTAACTGTAGGAGGGGTTCCAGTTCATGGAGGCCTCGATGGCGGTACCCACCTCTTCCATCATGATATTTTTGAGGTAGATATGTTCGGTTGTACCTCCCCTGTTCATCGCCGATTTGAAACGAAGTCCCACAGAGGTGCCCTTTGCCCTGAGGTTGTGAGCCAGCACGTAACGAATGCCACCCGAGGTCTCACTGCCGCAGGTGAAAAGGCCGCCGCCGGCACGTGATATACAGTTGCGGATCACTACATACTCAGTGGGGCGGTTTACACGCAGTCCGTCGGCATCGCGTCCTGCTTTGAGGCAGAAGTTATCGTCGTTGCAGTCGATATCGCAGTTCTCCACCAGGATGTGTGATGAGGAGTCGATATCGATCCCGTCGGTGCTGGGACCGTGTCCACCGATGTTATTGCGTACGATCACCCCGTCTACGGTACAGTAACGAGAATAGAGGAGATGAATGGTCCAGAAGCCTGCTCTTTTGAAGGTGACATCCCTCACCGTGATGTCTTCCGCCTCTGATACCAGTAATGTCCGGGGGCGTTTGCAGTCGTAATCGACTATCCATCGCAATCCCCTTGCCTCATAGTCTCTTCTCATCTCCCAGTAGTTGTCCCAAAATGGTTTTCCCTGTCCGTCGATCTCACCCTTGCCTGAAATCATCACATTCTTTTCTCCAATCACATTGATCAGTGCCGAGGGCCATACCATCTCAATCCCTGCCACGCGAGTAGGGATATCGGGATAATCATCTATCTGCTGGCTTCCCAACAGGGTTACCCCTTCCGGAATGAGCAGGTGTACTCCCTCTTTCAGATAGATGGATCCGGTGAGATAGCTGCCGGGGGCAAAGGTGACAATGCCGCCCCCAGCTTCTGCACAGGCTTCAATCGTAGCTTGTATTGCCTTGGTGTTCATAGTTGTGCCATCCGCAACAGCACCAAATGAGCGAACATTGAATGTCTGTTTTCCTTCCGGTTCACTGCGGGCGCCCACATCTTTTGCCCAGGCGAGGTCTGTGATATCGAATCCGGCGAAAAGGGAGATGGGGAGTATCAGGAGAGCGATGATCAGGAGTTTCTTGGTGTTCATTTCTTGCTGTTTAGCTTCATAATTTCAATTGCAGTATTGATGATGAGACCCAATCCATGTTTCTCATTGTCCCCCACGGGGCGATTGAAATAGAATGGTAGATCGTTACTGATACCTGTTCCCACACATACATTCTTGAACTTGCCATCAGATGTGATCTGAGTCTCTTTCAGGGTTTTCCATCCTGCCCTGGCAATAGAGGCATAGGAGGGGTCAATCCATCCGTTGTTGATGGCTTTCGCAATGCCATAGATATACATCGCTGTGATCGACGACTCATCATAGGAGTCACTCTTATCCAGCAGCTGGTTCCACATCCCGTTGGCATTCTGCCAGCGGGATGCACCCACGATCTGTTTCTCCAGCATCTCAATCAATTCTACACGATCGGGATGATCGGCAGGCATTGCTTCTATCAGGTCGGCAAGCGAGATGGTGATCCAGCCATTGGCTCTCCCCCAGTAAGCAACGCCATTGCGATCCAGATCGGCGTAATAACAATGATAATAGAGACCTTTCGACCCATCCCAGAGGTAATTGTCCATCTGGATAAGTTGTTTGGCTGCTTCATCGAAGTAGCGCTGCTCACCCGTGAATTTGCCCATTCGGGTCAGGAAAGAGGTAGCCATATAGGCATCATCCGCCCAGACGGTCATATCTCTTGGAAAGGTGCGACTCAGTGTGCCGTCCTCCAGGCGATCCTGTCCCTCCATGATATGCTTTGCGGCTGTATGAATGTAATCGAGGTACTCCTGTTTTTTTCCCAATTGATATACCTCGATTACGGCTGCACCCATGGCTCCGCAGTCGTCCAACTCCTTCGTGTTCCACAACTGACCAAAAGGCCAGTGCCAGTGATTCCGGTCGTTACGGAATCTCTCCTTAAAGTAGGTATAGTTGTCAAATCCGAATGCCACATGATGCCTGGCATAATCCACATATTTCGGTTCGTTGAGATACTCTCCAAGCTTGATCATGGCCATATCCAGCACACCATTGGAATAGTGCCATTCGGTGAGCGGACTTTTAAATTTCACATCTCGGCCTTCGGGTATCTCTTTGGTGTTGTTGTATACTACACCATCATCCACGCCCACGAACTGGGTAACGGGCTGCGCCAGGATGTTATCCGCAACGACTCTGACCACCTCCTCATCTGTTCGTTGCTGCGCCATCAGGGAGAGGTTAAGTAGTGAGAGGAGAAAGATGATTCCTACATTCTTTTTCATTGTCATTATTGTTTGTGATGTTAATTTCCTTCAGGCTTAGTGACAGAATAAAAAGGTGTCTGAGACACAATGAAGCTATCCGGATCATCGGGATGAGCCGGGTCGAAAGGGATGTAACCTTCATGGATAAATACACTGATTGGTAAGTTGTTGTCAATAATCCCTTTGATGATACACCTTGCCAGTTGGTCTCCCCCATATGCATTGAAATGGGTGTTGTCAGCCAACGCTTCTGTTTGTCCCGGGAAGGTGCCTGCTGGGTAGTGCACAAATGCTCTCTTCGATTGTTCCGGTCCCCAAGCCTCATACAAGGTCTTGCTCATCGAATTCAGATCGATCAGTGCCACCTGCTCCTGTTTTGCCAGTTCTCTCATCGCATTGGGGAATTCACCCAATGTGTTGATGACCATATTGTTCCCGTTAAACCGTCTGCGGTGCATGGGGGTGACCAGGACAGGTGTACCGCCTTTCTCACGTGTCCCTCTGATCAGCTGCTTCAAACTCTCCGTGTAGCTGTCGTAGGGCCCTTTACCCGGTCCTGTTTGCTTCTGGTCGTTGTGACCGAATTCGATGAAGAGCCAATCACCCTTTTTCATCTTTGTCAGGATCTTGGCAAAGCGTCCTGCTGAAATAAAAGAATTACCAGCCTCCCCCGATTCTGCGTAGTTGGCCACTGCGATCTCGTCGTTGAGAAAGAGAGGGAATATCTGTCCCCATCCGCACCAGGGCTCATTATCCTGATCGGTGACAGTTGAGTTCCCGGCCAGAAAGATGGTTGGGACCTCTGCCTTTTCAATCACTATCTCCCGTAGACCGGGACGTTTACCGTTGATCTCTAGGGTAAGTTTATCATCCCAGTTAAGCTTTCCAATTTCACGGGGTTTGAGCTTGACTGACCGGTCTGCCGTGATGCTGGTATTGCGTATGTTTACCACAAATGAGCGTGTGATCATCGAGCCCGCCTTGGTCTCTGCGTTGGCAAGCATCAGTCGCCGTGATTCGGATCGTATGGTTGTGTGGGTATCACGCCTCTGGTCACCCAGCACCACTTTGACCCGGTAGTTACCCTCCGGCAGCTTCACAGAGAAGAAAAAGGGCTCCCCATCCGCATGTGAAGCAATAAGATCATACCCATAGGAGGAATCGTTGTCGTACAACGTAGAACTATTCACTGTCTGATACCCCTCCTTGTTGCCGTCACCGAAGTAGAATCTGAATTCTTCTGCTTTTGCTTCTGCCATGGTGATGACCAAAAGTGTGAACACAATTAGGCAGCAGGATGATTTATATCTGTTCATATTAACAACGCTCTGATCGGCATTATATTATGGCATATAGAAAAGTTCTTCCAGGGGGATCGATACGGGTGAGTTGTCCGGGTTGGTCTCCATGATGTCGGCCATGTAGGCCCACCATTTCTGTACGATCTCCAGCTGCCCCAAATCCTGTGAAGAGCCGTCGCCTTCACTCTTTTGCACGGCAAACAGTACATTGGTCTCTTTGTCCCAAAAGATAGAATAATCTGAAACGCCCTCTTTTTTCAACAATTCGCGCATCTCAGGCCATAGCGCATTGTGTCTTTTCTCGTATTCCTTTTCAAAACCCGGTTTCAGGAACATTTTAAATGCATTTCGTTTCATACAGGGTTTGTTTTATTATGGTTTGATGTATTGATTCAATTGCAGGTCCGGTGTTGCCTGAATACCTTCAATCAACATTTTACCGAACAGTAGGGCTCCTTCGCGTGAGGTGTGTACCCGATCCATGAAAAGAGCGTTTGTTTGCTCTTTCCCCATCGCTTCACACTTTGTTGCGATGAGATCGTTCATGTCGATGTAGCGTACTCCTTCTTCTTCTGCCACCTCTTTCGACCATTTACCGTAGGTGTCACTGTTACGGATCACCCTGTCACCCTCCCAGCTGTTGCCCGGTGTGTGTGAAAGAACGACCGGTATGGCTCCCCTGGCCTTGGCCTGACGGATATAGAGGCGCAGATAATGTCCGAAAGTAAAGACCTCCTCATGACCGCCATTACGTTCCATGATCACCCATTGCGATTCATCACCGGTGCCTTTCAGGGAAGCCCTGGCTCTCCCGGTGTGGAGCGGTCCGCCGTCGTTGTGGCCGAACTGGATGAAGAGGTAGTCTCCTTCGCGAATACCACGCAGCACCTTGTCCCACAACCCTTCGGTGATAAAGGTGCGGCTGCTCCTTCCACCCAGTGCATGATTTTCAACAGAGATGCGTGTGGTGTCAAAAAACTGTTCAAAGAATGATCCCCAGCCCCACTGGCCATTGTCACCCTTGCCTGTGCCATTCTTCATTGTAGAGTCTCCAATCAGAAAAAGCACGGGATTGCTTTTTTTCCTGCTGCTGCCTGAGATGAACTGATCGGTGCGACCGCCCAAGCTGAAGATAGGTGCCGGTGTGGTTTGTTCCATATGGTAGAATTGCACCGCGTTGTCGTTCATCCGGGGGAAGAGGTTATTCAGCAGTTGGATCATCTCTGCACCGGCCCAGATGGCAGGTCCATAACCGTGTGCAGCAAAAACACTGGTGGGACGGCTGTAGTAAAATGCGGGGTCGAACGCCATGCCAGTGCCCACGCAGGTTCCTTCCACCTCTCCCCGCTGATTGATCTTCGTAGAGACGGCATTCCAGCCCAGCGTGGCGACCGGTCCGTAGATCACGGGATTAATCCACCCCTTGTTGATGGCTCGTGCAATGCAGTAGACATAGATTGCAGTAGCGGAGGTCTCCAGGTAGGAGTCATTCCTGTCCAGCAACTGGTGCCAGAATCCGTCGCCCGATTGCAGGGCAGCCAGACCGCTGATATGTGCTTTCAGGAGTTCAAGTATCTCATCTCTTCCGGGATGGTTTACGGGCAGCACGTCCAGTGTCTCCACCAACGTGAGCAGCGCCCACCCGTTGGCTCTCCCCCAGAAGTAGTTGGGTTGCCTGTCGGCTGCTTCCACCCAGCCGTGGCGGAAGAGCCCTTTTTCCTTCACAAACATCTTATCCCTGAAGAGTGATATCTGTCTTACAGCTTCATCGAAATAGCGGCTCTCACCTGTCATTGCACCCATCTGGGCGATGGCCGGGATGCTCATGAACATGTCATCGAGCCAGACGCTGTTCATTTGTGGTCGTTTCCGGGCAAACGTACCATCATGCAACCGATACTCATAGTGCATGATATAGTTCATATAGTTAGAAATGACCGGTTCCAGCTTCAGCTCCGGATTCAACCGCGAAGCCTTAATCATGGCGGCGCACATTGCTCCTGCATCGTCGAGCGCCGCTGGTTTGAGTATCTGCCTCATCTGTGGGTCGGAGGAGCCATAATCTCTCAGCACCTGTTCGAATGCCGGTCTTATTTCCGAAATAAAGCGGAAGCGGTCCATCACATATGCTTTGTATCGTTCATCACCAGTTGTCTCTGCCGCCGTCAGCATGGCTGCATATGTAACTCCCCATTCATAGCTCGACAGGCGGAAATCCCCTTTTTTCAATCCACTATGCCGGTCAATCTGATCGGTTGATTTAATCTCTTCCCCAGTTCGGTTATTTATCAGAGTAGCGGGTGTCACTTCCCAGAGATAGGCCAGGATACGGTCAAGGTCCTGTTTGATGGATTCTGCTTTCGGAACGCCGTATGGTATGTTGTAGTCCGGGTCCAGCAGGTGTAATGGTGTGTTGAAGTCGTTCGCCTGTTCTTTTTTGTTTTGTGCACTTGCAGGCAGCAGAGCGAAAATCAACAAAAGAAATAGAGGAGTAAGCGTTTTTTTCTTCATCGGGATCAATTGATTAAAAAGGTTATAGTGACAAAATCTTACTGCTGATATCCCCGGAAATCGAACCAGAGATTCATATGTATTCCCTCATCACCGATCTTTATCCGGATATTGGAGGGCTGGCTGTTGGGCCCTTGTTGGGAAATCGGTTTGAAACTTCGTATGGCCGGAATTTCGTAGAGGAACGAGATGTCACCCTCCGGGAACTCGGGATGTGCCCGCCAGTTGGTCTTGTTGTCGGTCGGTTCAGCAGGTGTGAAGATCCGCATGAAGAGGCCGTCGCTCTCGCTATAGACCGTAAAGGGAGACTCGGTGGAAATAAGTGTGCTCCAGTAGGTGTTGCCGTGGTATCCTTTGAACTCGGGATAGACCATGTTCCCGAAATCGGCTCCGGTGATGGTGTTGTTGTAATCCTTTTGCCAGAGTCCGTAATTGGCACCCCGGATGCGGTTGCGCCATACACGGTAGGGGCCTCGTCCAAACCATTCCATGCTTTGCACCTTCTCTTCGGGGTAGGAGAAGGTGAAGCCGAAGTTGGGGATGTTGTCTTCGAAGATGGCCTCATCGAAGCCGACGCCAGCCCGTGCGTTGTTCAGCGTCACAGCCTTCATCTGTAACAGTCCCGCCGGAGTCATCTCCCAACGGACGGAATCAACCGCACCCTGGTAGTAAGCGGTGAAAACGGCGTTCGCTCCCTCTTGACGGTGTTTCACCTCTTTGATGCGGGCCTTCATCCCCACAGGTATCGGTCCGTTGTTAAAGGATAGGATGCCACTACTGTTCCGAACTTCGGTGATCATTCCATCTCCTGCATGAAAGGTCACTGACACGTTGCCGGCGGATAATCTGACCACATCTCCCTCCTTCACTACCGATGCTTTTCCTTCCTGTGAGGTTTGATCAAGCTGTTGCTGTGTATAGGCTGCTGCATATCGTATGGGCCAGCTCCATGTGCAGATTTCCTCATTGTGCCGATCCCATGCGGTAATCTCCAGGATGTCACCCTCGAAGAAATTGGCCGGCATCTCCATGATGGCCTTACCGGCTTCTCGCGGGTCAATGGCAGGAAGGGCGACCTCTCCCGAAGCGATTACCTGCTGACGCCTATCTTTGCTTAGCGGAGAAGGGGCATTGAGTACCCTGAATGCCATACGGCAGCTCTCCAGGTTGGAGAAGAGGTAGTCGTTGCGAACGATAAAATTCCCATTAAAGGAAGGTGTGACAAAAAATGGTTCGATCTGAATGGGAGCCCATACCTCCCTAACGGAGTAGTAGCTCCCCTCCTTCTGGCGATAGGGACCCAGGATGCCGTCGCTGCCGTTTGATCCGTCGGAATCGAGGATCCCTCCCTTGTCGGTTCGTTTCACGGCGTTATCGGAAAAATCCCACATGAATCCGCCCGCAAACAGGGGGTGTGAGCTGTATCTCTTCCAGAAGTCCTCCAGACCGGCTCCATGCCCCTGGTCGTACATGCCATGCATGAACTCAGTTGGCATAAAGACTTTGTATCCGTTGTTGAATCGAGCTACACCGGTAAGGTAGGTGGGGTAGTGGTGGGTGTCCAGATTATCAAAGTCAGCCCAGGCATGGATCACATGCCTCTTTTGTGGGTCATGCTTGCGATAGAGGGGGTTGAGCTCATGGTTGAAGCCTCCCTCGTTTCCATTGCTCCAGAGTATGATGGAGGGGTGGTTCACGTCACGGGTAACCAGCGACTTCACCAGCTTCGATCCAATCTCGGTTCCATAGGCGTTCTGCCATCCCGCCAACTCATTCACGACAAAAATACCGAGTGAATCACACACATCCAGAAAGTGAGTGTCGGGTGCATAGTGAAATCGTACGGCGTTGATGTGCATCTCCTTGATTAGCTTTCCATCCATCAGACTGATCTCCTTATTGGTGGTGCGGCCTCCGTCAGGATGGAATGAATGACGGTTAATCCCTTTCAAAACCACCTTCGTTCCATTCACATAGAGTCCATCTTGTGGACGAAACTCCACGGTGCGGAAGCCGATCCGCTGTGTGTGTTGGTGTAACACTTTGTTGTTGCCATCCACCAGCTCCAGCTCGAGGTTGTATAGGTTGGGCGTTTCCGTATTCCAAGGCTCTGCATCGTCCCATTGAAAACGAATCGCATGTTCACTGCCCGCTCCAAGGCTTGTTGTCTGCTCGGTAAATGTTGCATTTTTTTCAATACCGTAAAGTTTTACCGGTACAATACGGGCGTTAAGCGTGAAACCCTCCTCCAGCGGCGTGGTGAAAAGATCTGCATAGAGTGATCCGTCAGCCTTGGCATCAACTGCTATCCGGTGTATGTTTACAGTAGGTTTGGCTTCAAGGTATACGGGACGATAGATGCCACCAAAGATCCACCAGTCGGCTTTGCGTTCGGCTGCATTCACCAGCCGGTCAGCAGATTCCTTGCTGACCTTTACCTCCAGGTTGTTCTTCCCTGGTTTGATCTTATCGGTGATGTCATATGTGAAACGGTTGAATCCACCCTGGTGCATCTCTCCGGCGAGGGTTCCGTTCACATGCACTTCCGTATCGGTCATCACTCCCTCAAAAACAATGGTTACCTGTTTCTCTTTCCAGTTTGAAGGGATGCGGAACATCGTACGGTAGATACCTGTTTCGGTTGAAGGTTTGCCACCCCTGATGGTGTACCACCGTCCGTAACTGTATTCACCGAATCCCTGCAGCTCCCACTGGGAAGGTACTTCGATTTTCGACCATTTCTTGCTGTTCATTCCGTCGCTACAATAGAAATCCCATGTTTTGGTGTCACCCAGTCCTGTTCCGGAAAGATATAGCGTTTCTGTTTGTTGGGCTGTCACATTAAAGGATAGAAACAGAAGCAGTAGCAATGTCAGTTTTTGCATTGTATTAATTATTTAAATGGTATTTTTCATCCGATATTTCACAGTTTACAAATTTAACCAAATCATGGGGTGGTGAGCTAATAAAAATGATATTTTACCTGTATAATTTGATATTGGTTTGTTTGACTTTTGTTCGGTTCTCGTTCTAATCTCGTTCTAATCTCGTTCTAATCTCGCTCTAATCTCGTTCTAATATATCCGAGGCATATTAGACGAAGATAAGAGAGAATTAAGGCGAAATATAGTATTATGTGAAGCGATGTGCATATCTTTATGCCAATTTGTATAGTATTTAAATCATAATTTTCAGTTGATAGCAATTAGGTGTCACTATATTTGTAACATTAGCCGTCAGGCAGACTGACTGTTTGACCCAACTGCTTGAAAGTGAAACACTATAAATACATCTAATCATAACTTATAAACAGATGAAAGCTAAACTATTCTTTTGTGCCTTAATTCTGCAGGGGAGTATCATCACAGCCCAGAACATGACCGATGCCAGCCTCTTCCTGCGAAGTGACAGTACCCGTTATCTAGATCATGTCTCATCAGAATCAGGTGATCTCTACAACGCGCTGGGACATCACGGTCCGGCAATTGAGAATGAATGGCTCGGACTGCGGCTCTATTTCGACAAAAAAGCGGCCATTGATGTCTATTCAAAAGCCAACAGGGGACTTGAACTCTCGCATTATAAGTGGTACCCCACACCGGAGCAGCAGAAACAAGGGAAAGGTGCCGACTACTACAAGGTAGGACCTACAGTCGGTTTGGGTGGTATTCGTTTGTGGGATGCTGAGAAGGTGCTCCCCTTGGATCCGGTCACAAACAGAACGGCAAGGGTTATGAAAAAGGGTTCTGTCTCTTTTATGGAGATGCTGTCGGAAGATGTGCCCTATCGCAACAGCAAGGTGGATATCCTTGTAAGGGTTACCGTCTATTCCGGTCTCAGAAAGGCCAAGGTAGAGGCATTTGCTTTATCGGATGCAGATGTTGAATTTGTGACTGGCATCAATTATCATCCAGGACAACAGGTAGTGGTGGAAGAGGATTGCATCTTCACCTGGGGATTACACCCCGAGGATGTGGCTGCTGAGAAGGTGGAACTGGGTGCCGCAATCTTCCTGAACCCGGATGATTATGCACAGAAGATGGATGATGGCAACCAACATGTCTTTATCTCAAAACCGACAAGATACCTCAGCTACTGGATTTCATCGGCCAATGGAAAGGAGCCTTTTGTCAATACATTGGAAAGGTTTATGGATTATGCAAATTGGGAGATGAACACAAATTAATGTGTTGTTTTATGATACGGACAGTGAATTCGTTCAAATTCGGTAAATACCGGTTCTGTTGTCTTGCTGCGATTTTGATTACTGTTTTCACGAAGAGTGTAGTTGCACAACAACAGGAAACCGTTGCCGGCATCCCTGTCAACTACGATGAATCAAAGACAGGCAGCTGGGAGCTTCCCGACCTCTTTACCCTGCAAAACGGTAGCAGGGTGATCAATGCAAAGGAGTGGATGGAGCAACGTCGCCCTGAGATTGTCCAGCTCTTCGCATCGGAACAGTTTGGCAAGAGCCCCAAGCGGGTGCCGCGTCAGGCAAACCTCTTTGATGCCGGCAGCCTGGCACTCGATGGTAAGGCGCTCAGAAAGCAGGTGAGGCTCTACTTCACCGAAGACACCGCCAGACACCATGCCGACATGGTGATCTATCTGCCGGCAGAGGCAACAGGTCCGGTGCCGCTCTTTTTGACGATCAGCTTCTTGCCCAACGCCTTGATGGTAGATGATCCCGGACTCACTCCGGGATACTACTGGAATCGTGATGGTGAAAGAGTCCCGGTGCAGCTCAGAGCCGAGAATCCCCGCATGGGCGGCCTCGATGTGGAGAAGTTTATCTCGCAAGGGATGGGTGTGGCCACGCTCTATTACGGTGACATTGAACCCGATTTTCCCAAGGGCATCCACCATGGTGTAAGGGGTCACTTTCTGTCCGCCGGCAAGGAATGGCCCGCCCCCGATGAGTGGGGCACCATCTCTGCCTGGGCCTGGGGCCTGAGCTATGCAATGGACTATCTGGAGAGAGAGCCCGGCGTCGACGCCTCTAAGGTGGCCCTGCATGGTGTCTCCCGTCTGGGCAAGACGGTGTTGTGGAGCGGAGCCCTCGATCAGCGCTTCGGTATGATCATCGCCAGCTGCTCCGGTGAGGGAGGCGCTGCCCTTTCACGACGCAACTATGGTGAGACCATCGCCCACATGATCGCACCCACGCGATACTTCTACCAGTTTTGCGGCAACCGTGCCCGCTACGGCGATGACCCGCACCAGTCACCCATAGATGCACACATGTTGGTCTCACTGATTGCTCCCCGACCGCTCCTGTTGCAAACGGGTGACAGCGACGGTTGGTCTGACCCTAAGGGTGAGTTCCTGTCAGCTGTTGCCGCCGAACCGGTCTACCGTCTCTTCGGTAAAAGAGGCCTTGAGAGAACGGAGATGCCTGCCCCGGGTGAACCTATCCTCAATGATATGGGATATTACATGCACGAAGGCGGTCACGGAACCATCCCCGAGGATTATGATATCTATGTCACCTTTATGAAGCAACACTTCATGAAGGGAATCCCTCAGACAGTGCTCCCTCCTGTTTTCGGTCCGGAGTACAGTGGAACCACGCATAAGGATGAATTGACACGGGTCTACATCTCACCGGTAAGGGTTATCTGGAGCTCAGGCAGCACGGAAACGATGGTCAAGAACAGCCGGGTGTTGCTGCAACCGGGTAACAGCCAGTCGGACATGAGCCGCACCACACGCTTCTGTTCTATCACCAGCAGCGAGAACGACACCTCCTCCATCCTGCTCGACTATGGCAAGGAGCTGCATGGCGGCCTCCAGCTGGTGATGGGGGGCTCCTCCCGCCGCGAACCCTCGCTGGTACGCATACGTTTCGGTGAGTCGGTGGGGGAGGCCAACAGCACTACCTACAACTCCGACTGGCTGATGGGGTTCTCCACCGACGATCATGCCAAGCGGGACATTATCATGGAGATTCCCCGCACCGGGATGATAGAGATCGGCAACACGGGGTTCCGCTTCGTGCGGATCGACCTGCTGCAGCCGGGCACCACCATCAACATCAAAGAGGCACGTGCCATCCTGCGCTACCGCGATATCCCCTACCTGGGATCCTTCAAGAGCAGCGATCCGCGGCTCGACTCCATCTGGATCACAGGGGCCTACACCACCCACCTCAACATGCAGGAGTACCTCTGGGACGGCATCAAGCGTGACCGGTTGGTCTGGCTGGGCGACTTCCACCCGGAACTGAAAGCGATCAACACCGTTTTCGGGTACAATGAGGTGGTTCCCAGGAGTCTCGACCTGGCCTGTGAACAGTACCCTCTGCCACAATGGATGAACGGGATGAGCTCCTACTCGATGTGGTACCTGATCATCCACCACGACTGGTACATGCAGAACGGTGACCTGGCTTTCCTGCAGAAGCACCGCGACTACATCGTGGGACTGATTGATCTGATCGATTCACGCATCGCTGCTGACGGTACAGAAACATTGAGCCCCTTCCGCTTTCTGGACTGGCCCTCCACACCCAACAAAGAGGGGGTGGAAGCCGGTTACAGGGCCCTTCTGACATGGGCATTGAGAGATGCACAAAAGTTGTGTGGGGTACTCGGTGAGGATCGCTCTGCCAGCGTGGCAGTCGATGCTGCCAATAAGCTGAACAAAAAGATTATGCCCCATAACAACCTGAAGCAGGCACCCGCACTGATGGCGGTAGCCGGGATCCTGGATCCCCTCTCTGCCAGCAGGGAGGTGGTGGCGGTTGATGGTGCCAAACGTTTCTCCACCTTCTATGGCCTCTATATGCTCGATGCCCTCTCGTTGGCCGGCATGCAGGATGAGGCGTTGCAGATTGTCAGCGACTACTGGGGTGGGATGCTCGACATGGGTGCCACTACCTTCTGGGAGGACTTCAACATAGAGTGGATGGAGAACTCAGCACGCATAGACCAGCTCACGCCAGAGGGGATGAACGATATCCACGGCGATTTTGGTGATTACTGTTACCCCAGCTTCCGCCACAGCCTCTGTCATGGCTGGTCATCCGGTGTGACAGCCTGGCTCACGGAGAATGTGCTGGGCATCACGGTTGTTGAACCGGGATGCCGCACCCTGCAGGTGAAACCCCACCTGGGGGATCTCCAGTGGGTGGAGGGGACCTTCCCCACACCCCATGGGGTGGTGAGGGTACGACATGAACGGTTACCAAACGGTGAGATAGGCTCACAAATTGATGCACCGAAGGAGGTCAAAATCATCAGGTGAAACCCTGAACCGCCCTGCTGAAAATGAAATCACCCCAATAGCTTCTGAAAACTATTGGGGTGATTTGTTCTGATGGTATGGACTACTATGCTGTTCAGAGCATTTTATAGATCTCAGCTCCTGCCATCAGGAACGCGCCCAGCCCGTAATCGTCGAAATCGGGTTCCCGCTCATAGGTGACCGGCTGTGCCTCTTTGGGTTCCTTGCCTGTGCCCTGTACATATCCCAGAAAACCGTTGGGATGCAAACTTTCACTTACCATGGCATTCCATGCCTTGTAAATAACCGGTGCATATTCAGCCCTGTCGAGCAGTCCGTTGTTCACACCGTAGGCCATTCCGTAGATGAACATAGAGGTGCCGGTAAGTTCCTTGCCTCCGTAGTTATCCGGATCATGCAGGCTGACATTCCAGTAGCCATCTTCCCGCTGAACTTTTTTGAGTGCTTCACTCATCTCTACGAGCATGGTTTCATACTCAATCCGATGCGGTTCATCCTGCGGCAGGAGATCCAGCATGCGTGCCATGGCTACCACCACCCATCCGTTGCCGCGCGACCAGTAACAGTCTTCACCGTTCGGTTCGGTATAGGGAGGATCAAAGTCGGCATCTCTCCACCAAAGCTGGTCTTCCGGGTTGTAAAGACCATTCTCACCATGTTGCAGCTTGCTGTACATGTACATGTCGTAGGCCCGGTTGTAATAGGCCGTATCGCCTGTGATATTGCCCAGCTGTGCAAAGATGGGCATCGCCATCTGAATGGCGTCGATCCAGTTCCAGTCATCGATCTTATTGGTAACCATCATCGAGTCAACCGATCTTTTGATGTTTTCAATATAGTGACTCGGCTTAGCGGGATCCTGCTCGTAAAGGAAGAGATATGCCTGGCCGGCACACTGGTTGTCAGCATTACGGGTCATCCACCCCTCAGCTGAGTTTCGCAGGCCCCACTCATGCTTGGTTCCCCATTCCAGGGCATAGTCGAGATAGCGCTGCTGGGGATCGATCTTCCAGAGATCGATCAGTCCTTCGTAATAGTAAGCCCGTGTCCACAGATTCGATTCATACTCTTTGTTACGGGTGGGATAGGGAATCGGTTGACCGGGATCGCTCCACTTGTTCATGAAATAATCGTTGGCCAGTCTCAGTGCATCCAATACCTCCTCTTTTTCAGGAGTGGTTGATGCGGCGGTGTTACCATTGTTACACCCCACCAGAAGTGTGAGGCAGAACAACGAAATAAACAGTCTGTGCAATTTTATCATTACGAGTAAATTAGTAAATTGTTGAATAAATTTGTATTTTGCATCTCTGATTCCAGAGATTTTTTTTCGGGTATCTATGATTAATCTCCCAGGTACCATCCCGGAACAGGTGCTTGCGGATAGCCCTGTGAGCGTTGCAATACATAGCTCCTGTAAATGGGATCCTGCATCAGGGTGATCTTTCTGTCAGCAGCCGGAATCGGGGTATGATAGATGCGTAGCTCTCCCGGCAGCGAGGTGACCACCTCTTCGCGCCAGTCGCCCATAAGGTCGGCAATCATGATGATATCCCCATGAATTTCATGCGCTATCTTCTCTCCTTTCCAGTATCCGATCTGTTGTCCTTTTGCTCCAGATCGTGAGTCGGAACCCCATCGATTGTCATCTCCGAAAAATGTCTGTCTGATGTTGCCTGCATCCCACCATATCCAGTTGCGACAGGGGGGTACATCGTCGTTTGAGGCGAGTCGTTGACCGTCGGAGCTGAGCAGATATTTGTCGGTAGAACCACCCTTGCGATCCTCGCTGGCAAAGCACTCCAATCCTGGTGTTGACGGGTCGATGTCGGCTACCATGCCGTCTCCCACATGAAACGTCTTGTGACCGATACCCCATACCCGTTCACCTGTTGCGGCATCGAGCATGGAGACACCGTAACCGGTCTCCTCAAAGGGCTCAATGGCAAGGAAGACCTCCATGCCGGGTCTCCGCGGATCGATATCGGTAAGATAGGCCTTGTCGGAATGTCCCAAACCGGAAGACCAGAGCAGTGTGCCGTTGTCATCCAGCATGCAGGAGCCTAGAAGGATCTCATCCCTGCCATCACCATCCACATCGCCGCTCACCATGTTGTGCGCCCCCTGGCTTCGAACAACAGGGTTCTCCTCATCACCATCCCAGCGCCATTGTCTTTCCAGCTTACCATCATGAAACTGCCAGGCATCCACTACCATCAGTTTATAGGTGCCTCTTGCAGCCAGGATGGAAGGTGTCTTGCCATCCAGGTAAGCCATCCCTATCTGGTTCCGGTTTTGTCTGTTGACGTTGCCGTAACGGAAATTACGCTCAGGCCATTCCGCTTTTGCCAGCTCCTTGCCGGTCATGCCATCCAGTATGGTGAGATATTCACTGCCTCCGTAAATGCGACCACTTTCATTTTTCAGGTAGTCATCTCCCGTTGTTTTGAGTGCAATCTCTGCTTTTCCGTCGCCATCAAAATCATAGGCTATGAAAGGGGAATACCACACTCCCGGTTCAGTTCCCAGACCCAGGTCCTTTGTCCAAAGCCAGGTACCGTCACTCAGGTAGGCCTCGATCTTGTAGGTGGTTCCATCATTGGGATTGGCCACCCCGGGATCCACGTTGCTGTTGGGATGACGAATGATAAAGTCGTAGTTGCCATCTCCGTTCAAATCGGCAACTGCCACTTTGCCGGCTGTGACACCATTTTTGAGGCTGATGCTTCTGTAACCGGGTGATTGCAACCCGGAGAAGTCAACCTCAATCTTTTCAGATTGAGATCTTTTCTTCACTTCCACACTTTCAATCCAGTAAGATGCTTTTCCTTCTGACGGAGCATTGTCGGTAAAGTCAGTCGTGAGAGAGATTGGCTTTCTGTTGAGTTTTTTCTTTTTGCCATTCACCGAACGAAAAACATTGAATGTGATTCCCTCTGTATCCGATCGCAGCAGACGCCAGTTAAGATACACTCCTTTCCCGTCAGCAGTCAGAGCTGCCTGTAATCCCCTGTTCAAGTTTTCAGTTACCCGTTCGCCGGCATAGCCATCCACGGGAGGTTTAGGTTCATGTGAGGGGGTGAGGATCTCATAGTAATAGTGTCGTTCTCTCAAATCCTGTGCAATGGTGCCGACGACCGACACTAGGACCAGCAACGCTGTAAAAAGAAAATGTTTCATAGTATTCCTTTGAATTATTGGATTAGCCGTTTAATTGTTTTATCTACACAATTAGCAGTCTACAAAAATAGGGTAATCCAAATTGTTTCGACTAACTTTTATGACAATAGACATGTGATATTTGATTCAAGTTTCACATGTTTATCCTATTGAGATGGATAAAGCAATATTTGTTTGCAGATTTTTCGCCTGTTTTTGGACGCTCCATCTATATTCTAAACTTATTGCAACCTTATATCCACTCCCATAATTATTGAGGTGGTTATAAGGGTGCAATAAGGGTGCAATAAGGCTAGAGGCACCAAAGACCTTGTCTCGTTCCTTTCATTCCGTTATTTTATGCGAATAATTATACTGAATTTTTATTCGCAAAACTTCAATAATTGACACTTCTGCAAATAAAAACGGATGGAAACCGGAATTTTTACATCCCTGGTTTCCATCCGATAATAAATAGAAAAAAGTTGGAACGAATCGTTTACCAGCCCGGATTCTGGAACGATGCTTTCTGTTCATCAGTCAACGGTGAGCCATCGTCTTGTGTCAAACCATCGATAAAGGTTTGGGGGATTGGACGAAGCTGATGCTTTTCCTGGATGTTGGGAGCAGCCTGTGGATTGAATGCCCGGGCACGTTTTACCAGCAAACCGGCACGACTAAGCTCTTCCCAGCGGTTCCATTCTCCGTTCAACTCACGTGTGCGTTCGTTGAAGATGAAGTTCAGCATACGGTCGTATTGACTTGAAGCACCCAGTTTGGTGAGAATTGCTTCGTCTTCCTCCGGCAGGCTGGCAGGTCCACTGATCTGGAGTGAGGAGGCAGCTGTTGTCTTTGCAATTCCTGTTGAGAGGTAATAGGTGTTCTTTGTCAGGTAGACATTGCCCGCGGCATCCTTCAATGCCCCGTCGTTGTAACCGGGATGTGAGTTTGCAAACCAATTGACATAGTTATCAGTCTTCCCGTTCTTGCTGAAATTGGTGGAGGGGGAGTAAAGCGAGTTGCTCATGGGAAACGCAATGGTTGCATCCACATAGAGTTCGCGGTCTTCTCCGGCTTTCCACTGCGCACGGGCCCGCAATTGGTTGACAGTTGAAATGGCCTCAGCAAATTTGTTCTGCCTTACCTGTGCTTCTGCCTTGATGAGATAAGTCTCACCGGTGCGGGCCATGGTCACGTCGCGGTAACCGTCTCCACCCTCTGCCGTACGGGTACCATCCTGGGTCTTATTCAATCCGGCAAATACATTCGATTTGCTGGCATCACCATTACTGTTGTAATTGGGCAACACATATTCACCTTCCAGGTAGAGCGGGAATGCATTGGGTACCCACTTATTGGTCTCCGGATTGATAAAAGTACCGCCGGCGTTGGGACGTCCAAACTTGCCGTAGGGCTCCCCATCGAAACGTGAGTCATCCTTTTTGTTCAGGATGAAAATGATACCCTGGTCACCCAGTTCAACCGCATGTTCGCCAAACGACTGGTTCAGGTTGTTATCCCTGATGTTGTTGACTCCGTAAACCGTCTTGAACGATTTCCACAGACGGGCATCATTCACGTTGTCATAGGTGGAGTAGTTGTACTCCGTGGGGCGACAACGCTGAAAATCCTGACTTCCGATGTGTGCTCCGCGACTTACCCAACCACCACTGAAAGTGTTGAACTGCGGCGAGAAATAAGAGTGCGTGCGGTTTCCGAAACGACCTTTGGTTGATGAATCAGCGTTGTGTTGTGCCGACATCAGTATCTCGGGTAATCCCTCGTTGGGGTTATCCACACCTGTCCAACGTGCATAAAGATCCCAGTAGTCATTGGCTAGCGGACGGGCTGCAATCACTTCATCGGCAAGGGAGATGCACTTGGTCAGGTCGGCATCAACATAGGCAGCGTTCCATGCACTGTTTCGTTCAGAAGCGCGGAACAAAAGTGCTTTGGCCCAGAAATGGGCAGCCGCATATTTGGTCCAGGTACCCATTCCACGCCAGTTGTCTGTTGGCAACAGCTTGTAAGCATTTTCAAAATCGGAGATGATCTGTGCCATCGTCTCCTCTTCACTGGCACGGTTGAAGTTGCGCACAACGCCCGCCACCGGTTCGGTTTGAAGCACAACCCCTCCATATTGAGCAAAGAGGCGGTAGTAGTTATATCCGCGAAGGAAATAGGCTTCACCCATGCATTTGTTACGAATCTCCTCATTGCTGATTTTCTCTCCTTTTGCAATGATCATGTTGGCTGATGAGATGCCGAAATACATCTGATTCCACAAACCATCTACCGGTGGGCAGTTTTTATTTGCAGCACCGGTTTCAACGGTAGCATTGGATGCGTTGAGACGACTGTCGTAGGTGTTCCAGGGCTCACTGGTTAGGTCGGCGCCATTGGTGAATTCATCGGTACCGTAGAGTGTGATGCCGTAAGCCCATTCATAGCCGAAATGCCAGCGGATGTTGCCGTAGAGGGAGGTAGCCAGTGCCGTAAGGCCCTCTTCCGTTTCAAAATATTGTGTCGTGTAGGCCGTGGTATTTTCCTCATAGAGAAAGTCATCACCACAGGACCAAAGACCGACGGATGACAGGATGATTGCTCCGATCAGTAATTTGTTGTATAAATATTTCATAATCTGTCTTTGTTTGTAAGTGAATAATTAAAATCCTATCTCCACACCAACAGTGATTCCTCTGTTGTAGTATGTAGAGGTACCAAGGTCCAGGTCAAGGAAATCGACCGACGAGTAGAGCGTCCCCGGATTGCGTAACTGAGTGAATAACTTCAGGTTGCTGATTCCAAGAGGCTTGCAGATATTCTCAGGTAGATAATAACCAAGGGAGATGTTCCTGAATTTGATGAACGATGCTTTCTTGAAACCTATCAGACTTGAATAGGCGTCGCCACCCACACCCGGAGTGCCGGTGTAAACCGGTTTCTGCCACTCGGCACCGGTATTCTCGGGAGTCCAGTAATCGATCATCCGCTGGTTGGGGATGCCATTCTGCACCTCACCACCTGTTGATACGAGGTAATTCATGCGACCGTACAGTTCAACACTCAACTCCAGTCCCCTGTAGTTGAAACTGTTGCTCCAGCCGGCAGTGATGCGGGGGTTACGGTTGCCCATTACCACACGGTCATCGCTGTCTATCACATAGTCACCATTCTGGTCTACCGGTCTCACGCTGCCTGCAGTGAAATTCTCACCCTTTTCATTGAATTTGGCCATCTCAGCTTCATCGCCAGCCTGCCATAAACCGGCATTCTCATAGCCGTAGAACACACTGATCGATTCGCCAATGAACCATGAGTTGTCAACCATATCGTTCTTACCGTTGGCCAGCTCTACGATTTCATCTTTCTGCCAGGCAAAGTTAAGCGATGAGTTCCAGCTAAAATCAGCGGTTTGCACCGGGATGAAATTTAAACCTACGTCAATTCCGCGGTTCTTTGTTTTGCCTACGTTGGCCATGGTGCTGTTGTAGCCGGTAAGCGTGGGGATGGTCATCTCCATCAGCAAATCATTGGTATTTGATTTATAGAGATCGATGGTACCACCGATGCGTCCCCTGAAGAAGGAGAAGTCAAGACCTACATTCCATTGCGTTGTTTTCTCCCACTCAAGGGCGGGATTGGCCATCAGCGTGGTGCCTGAGAAGTAGTAGGGTTCGTTGGTGCCGTATGCCAGCACGTTGCCCACACCGCCAAATGGTACGTAAAATGAACGGATGCTTCCCAGTGTTTCGTAGGCTCCGATAGCGGAGTTACCGGTTGTACCCATACCGAGGCGCAGCTTAAACTGATCAAGCCATGAGAGATCCTGCATGAACTGTTCCTGATCCAGTCGCCATCCCAGTGCAGCACTGGGGAAGAAGGCCCACTTATGGCCTTCGGAGAGAACTGAAGAACCGTCGTAGCGACCCGATACGGTGATCAGATAGCGATCCATGTAGGAGTAGTTCAGGCGACCCATATAGGAAGCCAGTTGTGTTTGTGTCAATCCTGTACCCATCGATGCTTTGGCATCGGTGCTGGTGATGTCCACCGCACCCATGTTGTTCCATTTGTAGCTTGCTTTCGGGACATTCTGTTCACTCATGCTCGCACTCTCAGAATCATATCTGGAAGCCGATTGCAGCAGGGTGATATCAAACTTGTGGGCATCCATTGTTTTGCGATAGGTGAGTATGTTGTCGAGCACCCAGGAGAACCTGCGGTCGTAGTTCCATGCTGCATAACTGGTGCCACCCTGACGCACAGCCGAACTCTTGTCAATGTACACACCCCGGCGATAGTATCTGAAGTCAGGGCCGAAGTTGGTTTTGAAGCTCAAACCTTCCAGTGAGTCCCAGATGCCACCAAAGTCGAGATTGGTGTAAAAGCTACCCAAGGCACGCAGTGTTTGTCTCTTTTCATCTGATTTTTCCCACTCATCAATCACAGTATAAACACCGTTGAGGTTGCCGGGGGTGAGAATGATCTCACCGTTCGCATCGTAAGGTTCTGCCACATTGAATATCTGCTTGGCTGCCGCATAGATCTCGGTTGGTCCTGAGCTGGTGGACTGACCGGTGCGGGAAAAACCATAGCTCTGGTTGCTCCATGAAGCATTGACCGATCCTCCCATGGTGAACCATTTGGTTGGAGTGATGTCGGTAGACATGGTGGCATTGTATCGATCGTATGATTGACCAATCTGTGTTCCTTCCTGTTTGAGATAACCCAGCGAGAAGAACGATTTGATCTGTTCGGTACCCCCGCCGGCACTGATGGTGTGTTCCTGTGTGATACCGGTTTGCGTAACCAGTTCGGTCCAGTCGGTGTTGAGTACTTTGGATCCGTCCCAACTACTACCGGACCATCCGCGCATCACATTGTTATAAGCAGTCTCATCCAAAGCACTGAAGAAGGTTTCGTCCTGTGCCTTGGAAGGTTGATTGCCAGGTGTATAGGCTGTGGGGTTTGCATTGTGATGGGCCCACCTGCGCCAGGTGATGTATTCGTTGGCATTCATTGCCGGAGCGAGATCGTGAATGTTCTCAAAAGTGAATGTGCCGGAATAATTCAGTTGCAGTGACCCTGCCTTACCGCGCTTGGTGGTGACAAGGATTACACCATTTGCACCACGTGATCCATAGATGGCCGTTGAGGAGGCATCTTTCAACACGTTGATGCTTTCGATGTCACGCGGGTTGATGCTTTCAATGCCACCGGAGCTCAACACAACACCATCTACCACATACAATGGAGCATTGGTTGCATTCAGTGAGCGATTTCCACGGATGCGCACCGATCCTAATTCACCGGGTCTCTGGGAAGAGGTGATATCCACTCCGGCAACTTTACCCTGAAGGGCCTCAAAGGCATTGGCAACCGGTTTTGTAGAGAGTTCTTCGGCTGAAACGACTGCCACGGCGCCGGTTACGTCACTTTTGCGCATGGTGCCGTATCCCACAACCACAACTTCTTCCAGAAGTTCAGAGTCTTCTTGCATCACTATGTTGATCACTGTTCTGCCGTTAACTGGTACTACTTGTGAGGTCATTCCCACATATGATACTTCCAGGACTGCATTGGATGGAATAGCAGGGATCATGAAATTTCCATCTACGTCGGTAACGGTACCTACGGTTGTTCCCTGAATATGAACCGTCACACCAATCAACGTTTCACCGGAGGTGTCCGTGATCTTTCCTCTGACGGTAATGTTTTGAGCAATGCTACTCAAAGAAAATATTGCCAAAAAGATCAGCAAGATTCCTTTTTTTAGATTTAGTTTGTTTTGTTTCATCTCATTCTTTCATTTGTTTAGATTAGTAATATTCTCTTCGTATTGTTTTAGCCAATATTTGGAGGTGTTTTATTCCAGGTTTGTTGTCCCCATTTCCATTCTGTAGAGTGTCTCGGTCAATCAGTGTAATACTTGGCGATTAAGTTAAAGGGGATTTGTTCTCAACATTGTTGACATTTCTCCAAGGTTTTTATATGATATAAGATACAGAAATGCCCTTTATTGTGTCACATTATTTATCACGCAATGTGCTTTATGCAGCATTGTAAGCGAATGAATTACAGCTATCTAATCACCCAAGTACACACAAAATCCCTACGATATAGACCATTTAGGGTATTAATTTTGTTAAATTGTATTTATATATCACGCAAATTTATAAATGGTTAACCGTTTAAAGCTGTGAAAAATGATATTATTGCTGTGAAAAATGACATAAAATGTTAATTGTGGTGATGCTATTTATTTGTAATTTTGCACCCATGAATATTGTTGTCTCCCCTTCTAACATCCCCTCCTTTAATCTTGCGGCTGAAGAGTATCTCTTTACCCGGAAGGGTGAAGATTACTTTTTTCTCTATCGCAACGCCCCCAGTGTGATCATCGGATCCAATCAGGCGGTAATGAACGAGGTGGATCAGGATTGGTGCATCGAGCATGAGATCCGCATCATACGGCGGATTTCAGGTGGGGGAGCGGTATACCATGATCATGGCAACCTCAACTACTCGCTGTTGTACGACAAGTCAGATGCACCCCTGAGCGGACGCTTCCTGGAACCGGTGGTCGCGGTGCTTAATGTACTCTCCGTACCGGCCGAGGTGGGCCGGAGAAAGGATCTCTGGCTCAATGGGAAAAAGATCTCTGGGACCGCTTCCCATGTCTCGCTGCAGCGGGAGCTGCACCACGGTACACTGCTTTATGACACCAACTTGGAGATGTTGCAACGTGCACTCAACGCAGAGAACAAGCGTCTGATCAAAAAAGCAACCGCCTCTGTGCCCAGCCCGGTGACCAATATCCGCAGCTACCTTGCTGAGAGGGGAGGTGATGCCCCCGATACCGATCGTTTTTTGGAAATGTTTGCTAAAGAGCTGCTTGTGCACTACGGTGGGGGAGAGTTGATGCCCTTTCCGGGTGATGCCCTTGAAGAGATTGAACGGTTACGCAAGGAGAAATATACCCGGCGGAGCTGGAACTACCGGCTTTAAACACCCTTAACGGATCTCCTCTGCAAGACGGAATCCCTGGATGATTCGGTGCGACATGCCTATACCGTCGCGCAGGTTGCCGGCGATGTGGAGCCCGGGATACCCCTTTTCCATCGCAGATATTGTCTGAAACCGCTCTTCGGAGGAGCGTTCATACTGCGGAATCGCATATCGGTGGCGGAAGATACGGATCAGGTCGGGCTCCATTGCTGCCGGAAAGCCAAGCAGGCGGTGAAAGGAGCGAACTACCCGCTCGCCGATCTCTCCGTCTGACAAATCGATGCAGCCGCTGTTTCGCATCCCTCCCATGAAAAAAGAGAAGAGCATTCCTCCCTCGGGACTTCTACCGACAAAGCAGGAGGAGGGGAAGAGCACACCAAGGAAATCCTCTCCCTCTCCTGAGGGAATCAATCCCCCGAAAGCCTTGAAGCGTAGCTTACCCACCTCCTTGACACCCACAGCTACCTGGATCACAGGTGCGTAGCGGAGAAGGGTGAGCTGCTCCATTGTGGGGGAATCGACGAAAGGAAGCAACTCCGGCAGTTGGTGGGCGCCGGGAGTGGTCACCAGGTGGCGTGAGCGAAACGCGATTGGATTACCCTGATGCATTGCGGAAGTGTTCCAGTGTCCCGTCTCCCTATCGGGGGTGACTCTTATGCCGTTGAGAGAGAGAAATATATCCTCTTTGCCAATGGCTGCAGACATTGCACGAGGGAGCTGTTCCATGCCGCCGCGGGTGGAGAAGATTCCCTTCCTGGCTTTGCCGGCTGCCTCTCTTTTTACCTCTCTTGCTTTCTTGATGCTGCCACCAATAAAACTGCCGTACTGCTGCTCCAGGTTGTAGAGCTTCGGTAGGGCGTGGCGGGTGATCAGGGTGTGGGGGTCGCCGGCGTAGATGCCCGAGAGGAACGGATCGACGGCATAGTTGAGGAATGACTTCCCCAGGCGGCGTACGGTCATCGCTGCGACCGTCTCATCGGGGTCACTTCCCCTGTGGCGGAAGGGCTCTCCAAGGATCCGCAGCTTGTCCCATGGGGAGAAGAGGGGTGTGAAGATTCCGCCCACCAGACCGGAAGGGAGGGGGTGAAACCGTCCCTTTTTCCAGATCCATCGGCTCGCCGCTTCCCTGGCAGCAAATTCAATCTCGCATCTGCCGGAGAGGGAGTCATAGAGCGCCATTACCTCCTCCGAAGCCCCCGATCCGGTGTTGGGACCCGATTCGAAGAGGAATTCCCCTTCACGGTGGGTGGCAATCTGCCCACCCGTACGGTTGCTCTTCTCGAGGATGGCCACGGAGAGCCCTCTTTTTTTCAGTTGCAGTGCGGTTGTAAGTCCAGTAAGACCACCGCCGATGATGACCACATCTCGTTCCATGGTTTCTGTTATATCGGTTTTGAAAAAGTCTTATCGCTGTTTATGAGAAGTGGATCGAGTGATGCGGCTACGTTGCGGACATAGGGTGATCCCTTTTCCCGCATCATGATCCCTTCCCGGTTAAAGTGGATAAGCCCGTCCTCAGCAAACTGCTGCATCTGCTCCTCCGAGTAGGCGGTCATTTCCTGCAACTGCTTCACACTTATCTGCAACTGTTCAGCCAGCTCCTGCCAGCGGATCTCCTCATTGCACATCAGGGTGGTGATCACCTCACGCGTCACTTGTTCCTCCCGCGAGAGGCTGTATCCTTTTTTTACCGCGAGATGGCCGCTGAGGATCGTTCGCTTGTACTCCTCGATATCTTTGCTATTTTGGGCGTAGGCACCTGTAAGCTGGCTGATGGCAGTGACGCCGAAGGAATAGACCTGTCCCGTGGTGCGACGCGTGCAGTAGCCCTGGAAGTTGCGGTGTAGGGTGCCGCTGTACAACGCATGGTAAAGTTCATCCTCCTGCTTTACGTAGTGGTCCAGTCCAATCTGTCGGTATCCGGCCTGCAGCAGCAGTTGCTGTGAAGCATGGTAGAGCGCGCTTTTAAGCTCCTCCGTCGGCAACCCTTTTCGTTCCAGCAGCTTTTGTCGCGTGAAGAGATGGGGTACATGCGCATAGGAGAAGGTGACCAACCGATCGGGTTGCAAGGTGATTGCCCTGGCAATGGTGTCGCGGAAGCTCTCTACGGACTGCAGTGGTAGTCCGTAGATGAAGTCGAGGTTGATGCGGATCTGCCACTCCCTTAGCAGAGCAAACAGCTCTTCCATGGGGAGCAGCGAGGGAAGGCGGTTCGATGCCTTCAGCACCTCTTCGTTGAAATCCTGGATGCCGATGCTCATCCGGTTGAAGCCAGCATTGGCCAGTCGCTCGTAAGCGGTGGCTTGCATGTAGCCGGGGTGACATTCAATCGCAATCTCCGGGTCGTTGATGGTGCCGAAGCGGCTGAAGAGTTTCTCGTTGATTGCCGCAATCAGGTCAGGGTTGAAGGTGGAGGGGGAGCCCCCGCCATAGTGGATTTGGGCGATCTTCCTATTTGGATCGATGTGGCTGCAGACCATCTCTGCCTCACGAATCACCGCCTCCACATAGTCGCTGTCACTGCTGTGCCGGGTGCGTGGATAGGCATTGCAGCCGCAGTAGTGGCACATGCGATTGCAGTAGGGCAGATGGATGTAGAAAGAGAGATGGGAGGGCTCCTGCCGGTTGGATGCCTCAATCGCCCTTATCAGTTCTTGCTCACCATACCCTTCGTGAAAAAAATTGGCCGGCGGGTAGCTGGTATAGCGGGGTACAGGTACGTTGTATTTCTCAATCAGTGGATTCATTTCATTTTGACTCTTTTTCTGTCGGACGAAACGGGTTGATAAACAGTATAAAAATAAAGGATAGTGAGGCCAGCAATAACTCCATGATAAATAAACCAGAATATCCGGTCAAATCGCCCACGCGGGCGCTCACCAGTGTGATGACCATCGCGCTGAGGTGGGTGAGCACGATCTGTATCGTGAAGTCTGTTCCCTCGCGTCCGTCGCGCACGATCTCCATGGCAGAGGTGTTAATCATGGTGGAAGCCATGCCGTAGGTACCCCATACCAATGCCACTCCTACCAGAATCAGGACATGGCTCTCGCTGCCGCTTTTGGTGAGCCAGAGGAAGTAGGCAGCGGGGAGTATGATCAGTGCCGAAATGATCTGCCGGGAGCGCAGCTTCCCTTTTCTGCGGATGAAGATGCCGGTGAGAAAAGCGGAGAGGATGCCGGTGGAGACACCGAAGATGCCCACCATCGCACCGATCTCTTTCATCTGGTATCCCTTGTCCACGAGGTAGGGGCTGAGAGAGGAGAGGATGCCGATCAGTCCCGCGTAGAAAAGGATGAGGAAGAGGATCTGTCGCCAGATCTGCTTTCGTGTGAAGAAGAGCCACATGTCACGGGGTGTTGCTTTCTTCCTGTTCTTTCGTTTCTGGAGGGTAATCCTCCTGTTGAATGCCAGGGGAAGCAGTGCCACCAGCACGAAGATGGCTACCCAGGGAAGTAGATGAGACCATCCGATGCGGTGGAAGAGCAGCAACAGAAAACCACCGCCCACCATGCTGCCCGTGAAGGAGCCCATCGACTGGATGCTGTTTAGCAGGCTGCTGTTCCTCCGTTCAAAGGAACGGGCTGCCATCGCGTCGGTGGCGATGTCCTGCGTGGCGGAGGAGATAAATGCGAGCAAGATCAGCAGGATGACCAGTGTGAAGTGGGTCTCCACGTTGAGCATCGCCACCACGAAGATGATCAGCGCATAGAGAATCTCCGAACCGATGATCCACCGTTTGTAGTCTGCTATGGTCTCGGTCCTCCTGTCGACCATCGGCGACCAGAGGAACTTGAAGATCCATGGCAGTTTGATCAGCTTCAGTAGGGCGATGGCAAAGAGGGAATAGTCGCCCTGTCGCATCAGTACCGGCAATGCCGTGGCGAAGAAGCTCATCGGAATTGATTGCGCGATGTAGAGGGTGAAAAAGGTGAAAAGGTTGCCGGTTAGTTTCTGTTTCATGCCAGTGCCGTTAAATCGAATATTCGAAGGTTACCCCTGTTGTGAACGGTTTACCCGGTTTTCCCAGGCTACGCCCGGCAGATTCGAAGTAATAGCCCAGCTGTCTTTCATTCAGGATATTTTTGCCCCAGAGCGTCAATCGCAGCGATCCTTTCTCGATGGCAACGCTGGCGTTGAGCAACCCGTAGAAGGGTTGCTTCACGCGGTTGTCCTCGTGCCAGTAGCGTTCACCCATGCCGGTGTAGCTTGCCTGCAGCAGCAGTCGATCGCTGATGGAAGAGCGCAAGTTGATTCGCTGCTCCGCCCCGACGGTGAGGGTGTGACGGGGTACGAAAGGGAGGTAGTTGCCCCTGTAGTCGATTTCCTCACTGTAGCGGTAGCTGCGGAAGGTGGCGTGGGTGTATCCATAGGTGAGATAGATCAGCGCGGCATCTGATGGCAGAATTTGCAGTGACAGCTCGGCGCCCTTGCTTATGGAGCGGCCGGCGTTGCGGATCTTAACCCCCTGCAGGTCGAGAAGCTGCTTCACCTGCTGGTTGCGAATATCGATATAGAAGAGTGCTGTCTCCGCGATCAACCTTCTGTCAAAGAGGGTTGTCTTACCCCCGATCTCATAGTTCCAGCTTTTCTCAGGGTCGAAAGTCCGTTCATGCTCCGCTTCGAAGACGGTGTTGAAGCCACCGGTCTTGTATCCCCTGGCCCAGGTGGCATAGAGCTGATTAAACCCATTGAAGCGATATTGTAGCGTAACCTTGGGTGTCCATTGTGAGAAGGTGAGGGGGGAGTCATACTGGTTGCGCAACTCTACAGTTCCCCCTGTGAGTTTGTTTTCGCGGTGAATGGAATGAGCCTTTTCGAAATCGTACCGTAACCCAGCCTCCAGTACAAGCCGGGGAGTGATTTGCAGTTCCGACTGGTGATAGAGAGCGATGCCGCTGTTCCGGTCGTCGTAACGTTTTTCCAGTTGATAGGGGGGCTTGGCCATTTGCAGGAAAACATCGGTACTCCTGCGAATAAGATGGTGAAAGGCAAAGAGGCCGAAGTTCCAACCATAGATTCCCTCTGTCGTGTTTCTGAGGTTGATCTCCTGCGAGAGGAGTCGCTGTTTCTCTCCCTGCAGGGCATGGTAGAGGTCACGTGGTGAGGCATCCTGGTCCACTTCATAGGTGTCATCCAGCAGCTGCAGCGAACTCTGCGCACGGAACCAGACCAATGGGGTGTGATAGTCGGCCTGTAGTCCAGCGTCGTAGATCAATCGCTCGTAGTGGCTGGGATGGTTGAGTGAGACGGAATCGACATCGTTTCCTTCACTGTTCACTGTCCCGTAACCGAAGGCGCCCTGTTTCACCTTCTCCAGGCTCTGCTGCAGGCGGAAGCTCAAGTTGTGGCGGGGACGCCACTCCAGCCGGTTACTTAGTGTGGCTGCATTGAGTTTGTCTGCTGTTTCACCGTTGTAGCGATTGATGATAAAGCCATCGGTGTGGTGATAATCGCCGGTGAGCCCCCAGGCAAACTGTTCACCCTCTTTCCGGCGGTGCGACAGTGTGATTCTTGTTTCGTTGTGACTGCCGTAGCTGAGCCGCAGCCGTGTGCCCTGCCGACGAAAGGGGGAGGCGGTATGCACCAGGATGATGCCTCCCATCGCGTTGCGGCCGTAGAGGGTGCCCTGTGGACCCCGCAGGAATTCGATCTTCTCGATATCGGCCAGGTTGATGTCGAAGGAGGATTTCTCAAAGTGGGGGATACCATCCACATACATCGCCACCCCCGGGGCATTGATTAGTGAACCCACACCCCGCACGAACACCGAGGAGGTGAGGCGGGAGTCACGGTCGATCATGATGAAGTTGGGGATCGAGGCGGTGAAATCTTTCATCTCGTTGAGCTGCCTTCGCTGTAGGGTGTTACCGTTGAGCGTGGTGGAGGCTGCCGGCACTCGCCAGGCAGCATGGGGCAGCTTGATGCTCGAGACAACGATGCTGTCGAGATGGTACTGACGCAGCGAGTCGCTCTCATTTGCCCTGATTATGGGAGCAACGAAGAAAAAGAGCATCAAACCCCAAAACAGTTGTCTCAGTCGGGTAGTTTTCATGCAGACTATTTTCAGTTGAACGGGTTCAGGTTCACAGGCTTGGTTTGTCTCATCTTGTCACAAAGGAAAGCAATTCTTCGCGATTCTACAATCACTACTTTTAGTGATATTTGCCTCTTTTTGAACTCCGGAGTAAAGAATTTGTGAAACACCTCTGATGGGACTGAATCTCTTAAGACTCTATCGGGTGTGTGTTATGTCAGGTTGGCATACAAACGTCCTTGTTGGGTAACTTTCTCACGGAATCGCTTGATGATCCTGGCGGTCATTTCATGGTTTTTCATCCCCCAGTCGGGGGCGATTAGGAGTCGTTTGGGCGATTGGGAGGTGAACCGTTCGATGTGGATGGCGGGGCTCAGCCGCTCGGCAAAGCTGACACAGAGATCGATATACTTCTCCGGTTCGAAAAGCCGGAACGACTCCGGCAACAATTTGTATTCCCTGGCCATGGCGGTGTAGCGGATGATCTGTAGCTGGTGGAGCTTAAGGGTGGTGAGTGGCAGTTCCGACAGTCTGTCGGCATGGCAAAGAATCTCCTCCTCGCTCTCACCGGGGAGGCCCAGGATCATGTGAGCACCGACAGGAATGCCCCGCTCTGCTGTTTTGCGGATCATCGCTGCTGACTCCTCGTAACTGTGTTGTCGGTTCACCCGCTCCAGGGTCTTGTTGAGGGTTGATTCCACCCCATATTCAATCAGTAGGAATGTCCTCTTGTTGAGTTGCTCGAAGTAATCCAGCAGTTCGTCCGGCATGCAGTCAGGTCGTGTGCCCACTATCAGTCCCACCACCCCAGGGTATGCCAGTGCTTCTTCATATTTCTCCGTGAGAGAGGTCAGGTTGTCGTAGGTGTTGGTGTAAGATTGAAAGTAGGCAAGGTACTTCATCTCCGGATATTTACGGGAGAAGAATTGAATGCCGTCGGCCATCTGCTCCGAAATTGTTTTGGTGGGCTTGCCGTAGCCGGGACTGAAGCTCTGGTTGTTGCAGTAGGTGCAACCGCCGCGTCCTTTGCTGCCATCGCGGTTGGGACAGGTGAAACCTGCATTGACCGATATCTTCTGTACTTTATACGGAAAACGTGCCGCCAGGTAGTCGGCAAAGTCGCGATAGGGTTTGTCGTTTGTGAACACTTGCTGTGATATTTTCTGCAAAGATACGAAAAATGAACTGAGATGGTGAAAAAGAAGGGGACCGACTGTTATCAGCCGGTCCCCTTACGGATTTGTATGTGAGAAAAAGATCTCGGAAACAGGTGATTTACTCCTTTACTTCCTCGGAAGCGTCTGTTCCTTCAGCTTCAGTTGCGTCTGCTTCTTCTGCCTTTTCTGCCTTTTCTGCTTTAGCAGCTTTCGGCTTCTCATCTTTTTTTACATCTTCTTTTGCATCGGCTTTCGTTTCAACTTCCGTTTTAGCTTCTGCTTTTGCTTCCGCTTTAGCAGCTTCCTTCTTGAAAGCTTCTACCTTTTGGTTGTCGAGTTTCTCCTTCAGGGCTGCCAATTCTTCGATGTCTCCAAGCGTAGTCTTCTCTACAGAAGGCATGGCGACGACTGTTTCATTGCCACCCTCTTTTCTACCACCGCGCTTACTTCTTCTGCGAGAGTCATCACCCGAGAGATCTTCGTGAATACGGCTGTGTGATACGATGATGCGCTTGGAATCCTTGTTGAACTCAATCACCTTGAATTGCAGCTTCTCATCTACCTGTGCCTGTGAGTTGTCTTCCTTCACCAGATGCTTGGGTGTAGCGAATCCTTCCACGCCATATGGCAGTGAGATAACGGCACCCTTGTCGAGCAGTTCCACGATGGTTCCTTCGTGGATGGAACCGGTTGTGAAGATGGTTTCAAACACATCCCAGGGGTTCTCTTCCAGCTGCTTGTGACCCAGGCTCAGACGACGGTTTTCCTTGTCGATGTCGAGCACCTGTACTTCGATTGGTGCAGCGATCTCGGTCACCTCGCTCGGGTGTTTGATCTTCTTGGTCCATGAGAGGTCGGAGATATGAATCAGTCCTTCCACACCCTCTTCAATTTCCACAAATGCACCGAAGTTGGTGAAGTTGCGAACGGTGGCGGTATGGGTGCTTCCTACAGGGTATTTCACCTCGATGTCATCCCATGGATCGGGCTTCAGCTGTTTCACTCCGAGTGACATCTTACGGTCTTCACGATCGAGTGTAAGGATCACGGCATCCACCTCTTCGCCTACGGTCATGAAATCCTGTGCGCTGTGGAGGTGCTGTGTCCAGCTCATCTCAGAAACGTGGATCAATCCCTCAACACCCGGTGCAATTTCTACGAAAGCACCATAGTCGGCGATAACCACTACCTTGCCCTTGATGATGTCACCCACCTTCAGGGTTTCACTCAGGGCATCCCATGGATGCGGGGTGAGCTGTTTCAGGCCAAGTGCGATACGTTTCTTCTCGTTGTCGAAGTCGAGGATCACCACGTTGATCTTGTCGTCCAACTTCACCACCTCTTCGGGGTGTTGAATGCGTCCCCATGAGAGATCGGTGATGTGTACCAAGCCGTCTACACCGCCCAAGTCGACGAATACACCGTAGGATGTGATGTTTTTGACCACCCCTTCGAGTACCTGTCCCTTTTCCAGTTTAGAGATGATCTCTTTCTTCTGCTGCTCGAGTTCTTCTTCGATCAGTGCCTTGTGAGAAACCACCACGTTCTTGTATTCAGGGTTGATCTTCACAACCTTGAATTCCATTGTCTTGTCTACAAAGATATCATAGTCGCGGATCGGCTTCACGTCGATCTGCGATCCCGGAAGGAATGCTTCGATTCCGAATACATCCACAATCATACCACCCTTGGTGCGGCATTTGATATATCCCTTGATGATTTCGTTGTTTTCGAGTGCTGCATTTACACGATCCCACGAGCGTGAAGCACGTGCCTTCTTGTGTGAGAGGATCAGCTGTCCTTTTTTATCTTCCTGGCTTTCGATGTAAACCTCTACTTCGTCGCCAATTTTCAGGTCGGGGTTGTAACGGAACTCGTTCATCGACACCACACCGTCTGATTTGTATCCGATGTTCACAACCACCTCGCGTTTGTTCATGGAGGTTACGATACCATTTACGACCTCTTTGTCACTGATCTTGCTCAGCGTGTTGTCGTAACTTTCGGTAAGTTTTTCCCTGTTCTCTCTGCTGTAAGGATCACCCTCAGCATAGGAGGCCCAGTCGAAATCTTCTATGGGCGCCACATTTTTTAGGTTTTCAGTCATTTGTTGTGTAATAATAAATAATTAAATAAGTGAGACATTATGTTGTACTTTGCTTTCCAGCCATGTTCATGTTGCGTGAGCACCCAATCCTGTCGGGCCCGAAATGCAGCCGGTTCATGAAACGGTAAAAAAAGCGGTGCAAAGGTAGCTGGTTTTTTCTTAATAACCAACTCTTTGCATCATAAATATTCCCGCAAATTAGCACTTGAGCGATATAATTAGGCCGATGATCAGAGGAGCAATCCCTGTGCCACCTCCCTGCGTTTGTCGTTTCCTGCGATTTGCTCTACCAGTGTCAGCGCGAATTCAAACACCAGGCCGGGTCCCCTGCCAGTAGTGATATTGTGGTCGCTTACAACTTTCTCTCCAGTGACCCTTGCGCCGATAAGTTTCTCCTCAAAACCGGGGTAGCAGGTAGCCTGTTTATCCTGTAGCAGGCCCAGGCCACCCAGTATCATTGGTGCCGCACAGATGGCGGCGATTTGTTCTCCGCGATGGTCAAAATCGGTGATCAGCTGCTTCAGTCCTTCGTGCTCATCGAGGTGCCGTGCTCCGGGCATGCCGCCTGGCAGTACCAGGTAGCCCACCTGCGAGAAATCGGTCTCCTTGAACAGGCTGTCTGCGATGACCTGTATCTGGTGTGCACCAGTCACCTCTTTTTTCCCAGTGATGGAAACAGTGGTTACCGGTATCTGCGCTCTTCTCAGGATATCGAGCGTGGCGAGCGCTTCAATTTCTTCAAAGCCGTCTGCCAAAAAGAGTGCTACTTTTTTCATAACACAATCATCTTTATTATTTAAGTCTAAACTGATAGGTAATTGTTCCAACCTGATCTGTCATCGAGTTAATGGCATTGAATTTGGTGTTCCTGGCTGCACGTAATGCCTCATTTCGCAGTGTGGTACTTGGTGTATTAGTGCCACGTCCAATTTCTGCGTTGATTACATTGCCAGATGGATCTACAGTTATATTGACTACAACTTTGCCGTAATCATTTACGGTGTATCGGGGCTGTACCAATCCCCCGCTGCCCAGAGAGCGGCCACCCAGGTCGTAAGAACCGATGCCGCCGGTGCCGATGGGCGATCCCAGCGTGGCGTTACCTGTGGTGACACCCTGTGTGCCGCTCCCCTCGGTGTTGCCACGGCTTTCGGTGCTCTCGCCGAAGAGTCCCGACATTTGTTGGTTAATTTCCCGTTTACGGGCCTCCTCTTCGCGGCGTCTTCGTTCTGCCTCCTCGCGTGCGCGTTGTTCGGCGGCCAGGCGGGCTTGCCGTTCTGTCTCTTCACGTTGTGCCTCAATATCGATGGTAGGCTCGTTGGTTTGGGTGATTAACGGTTCCTCGGGGGTGTTCACCGGAGGCTCAGGTTGTTGCGCGGGCAGGGGTGTAGGTTCACTCATGGGAGGCTCGGCCGCCCCGTAGGCATCCTCCACACTGCCGAACATCACCGGAATACCTTCCAGCTCCTCCGTTGGGGTGCTGAGTGTGAAGTAGGAGAACAACAGGATCAACAGGAGCAATATGGCAAAGATAATTGTTCCTGCAATTCCTCCTATTTTCTCTCTGGTTATCTCCATTGTTCTCCTGTAAGCTATGGGTGAAAAAATCAATCCCTTCAGTTGGGTCTTGTCATCAGTACCATCTTGAACCGGTTCTGGTTGGCAATGTCCAGGATGCGGACAATCTCCTTGTAGGGAACGCTCTCATCGGCGTAGAGCGCTACGAAGATATCCGGTTCGGCACTGTATACCGATTGCAGGAACGGGGTGATCGCTTCAAAGGGCACCTGTCGTTCCCGTTCGTTGGCGTTGGCCACATAGTAGTTCAGATCCTTGTCGATGGTTACCCGGGTGATAGGCTTCGCCTGTGCCTGTTGCTGCGACCTTGGTAGCAACACCTGTATGGCGTTGGGCACTACGATGGTCGAGGTGATCATGAAGAAAATCAGCAACAGGAAAATCACATCGGTCATCGATGCCAGGCTGAAATTCGATTCTATGTTAAATCGTTGTTTTAATGCCATATCTCTTTGATTCGGTGATTTGTTGATTGGCGATGAATCCGCAAATCGGTCAATCCGTTGTACAAGTTATACCGCCGGTTCGTTGAGGATATCCATGAACTCCATGATCCGCATCTCAAGCCTGTTGACGATACCCTTGATTCGCGTGGAGAGGTAGTTGTAGGCAAAGAGGGCGATGATACCCACAATCAGACCACCCACGGTGGTGACCAGTGCTTCGTAGATCCCGGTGGAGAGGATGTTCACATCTACGTTGGCGCCGGCACCTGCCATGCTCATAAAAGCTTTCACCATGCCTGTCACTGTTCCGAGGAAACCCACCATGGGGGCACCCGAGGCGGAGGTGGCCAGCACCGGGATCCCTTTTTCCAGTTTGGAGATCTCGATGTTGCCCTGGTTCTCGATGGCCGACATCACATCTCCCATGGGGCGTCCCAGCCGTGAGATCCCTTTCTCCACCATTCTGGCAGAGGGGGTGTCGGTGTTGTGGCAGAGGTTGAGCGCTGCGTCGATCTTGTCGTCATGAATGTAATCCTTGATACGGTTCATAAAAGAGTTGTCCTCTCTGCCGGCCTTGTTGATCACCAGTGTTCGTTCAATCAGCACATAGATGGTCATCAACAACAGCACCAGCAGAACGATCATGATCCATCCACCTTTCAGTGCCAGGTCGAATGCGTTCATCTGTGAAGCCATCTCTTCCGCAGCGGCTGTTTGCTGCATGGTGTTGTAGATTGTCTGTAGGCTGTCTGCCGGCGAGGGTATTTGTAAAAGATTCATATCAAAATGATTCTGTTATGGTTCGTTTTAGTCGATTGATAAAGATAACTGTTTTGGCTGGTCATAACACATCCGGATCCTCTTTTAAACAATTTTTATAGGCTTTTATCGTTTCTTTGAGTCCCATGTAGAGTGCATCACTGATCAGTGAGTGGCCGATGGAGACCTCCTTCATCCAGGGGATCTGCTGCCAGAGGTAACGGAGGTTGTCGAGATTCAGGTCATGACCGGCGTTGATGCCCAATCCAAGGCTCTTCGCCAGTGTAGCTGCCTCCACAAAAGGAGCCACCGCCTTCTCCCTGTCAATCGGGAACTGCATGGCGTAAGGGCCGGTGTATAGTTCGATGCGATCGGTACCGATCTGTGATGCCATTCGAATCATCTCCGGATCGGGATCCACAAAGATTGAGGTGCGTACACCCATGGACTGAAACTCGCTGATGATATCGCTCAGGAATTCTTTATGGTTGACAGTGTCCCAACCGGCATCGGAAGTGATGGCATCATGGGCATCAGGTACGAGGGTCACCTGCGCCGGTCTGATTTTTCTGATCAGGTTGATGAACTCTGGGGTGGGATTGCCTTCGATATTGAACTCCGTAAAAACCTTCGCCTGCAGGTCAAACACATCGCTGTAGCGGATGTGTCGTTGATCGGGGCGGGGATGTACCGTGATGCCTTCAGCTCCAAAATGCTGACAGTCAACAGCCACTTGTACCAGGTCAGGGATATTGCCCCCGCGTGCATTTCGCAGCGTGGCCACCTTGTTTACATTAACGCTTAACTTCGTCATAATATTTTACACTCTTCACTTCACAATGGCGAAACCAGCCAGTTTTTTTTTGGATAAGAAATAATAAAAAAACCGCACGGGTGCTCAAATAGGTAAAAAATTACCATCTTTGTGGAAGTGATACAAAAGTAATACGAAATAACCGTTTTTCGCAATGTCGGAGAAAGAAATTATCAAAAATCAGGTGGAATGGTTCACTTCTCCCCTAAGCCCCGAACAGTTCGCTGAACTCTCAGAATCAGAAAATTCGCTGATCATTCTGGAGGTGGCGCTAAGGGACTACACCCTCACTGAGATTGCCCGGATTGTGGAGAGCAACAATGCCCATGTGATGGCATTGTCTGTCTTGCCACTCTCGGGAGGATCAGCCCTGATGGTTTCTTTGAAGCTGGATGTGGATGATCCCACCTCCGTGTTGCGAAGCTTCGAACGTTTTAACTACCGGGTAATATATCATTTTATGCGTGAAGGTGAAGTGACCGATAAACAAAGGGAACGGCTCGACGAACTGATGTATTATCTGGATATGTAATTGTTAAACCATAAAGGGATTAGAGGATGAAGTTTGCCTTATTCGGCAGTATGTTTCCCGACCGGACTGCCAGAGCAGAAGAACAGTTCGGCGGGGTCTGTTTATCCATTATTCGGTGTGGAGGAGAACTCTTTCTGCCGGAGAGCTTTTTTCACACACTTCCAGGACATATTCAATACCGCATTGGTCCCTTCTGTGAACTGGTGGAGACATTGCCTCCTGTAGACATGGTATTGAGTGTGGGTGGTGATGGTACCTTTCTGCGTACAGCAGCAACAGTGGGCAACACGGGGGTCCCTGTACTGGGTATCAACACCGGACGACTTGGGTTTCTTGCAGCTATCAATTATTCGGATGTGGATGAAACATTGCAGGAGGTGATGCGCAACGATTACAAGGTGGAGGAGCGTTCTCTCCTGAAGCTGACAACCGATGAGACCTTTCCACCGGATGATTTCAATGCACATGCCCTCAATGAGGTGGCAATTCTAAAGCAGGATACCGCCTCGATGCTCACCATCCATGCCTATATCAACAACGATTATCTAACCTCCTACCAGGCAGACGGGTTGGTAGTTGCCACACCCTCCGGATCAACAGCCTATTCACTCAGTATCGGAGGATCCATCCTCGCCCCCACAACTCCCAGTATGATTCTTTCGGCGATTGCTCCGCACAACCTCACCTCCCGCTCGTTGGTGGTGGATGATAGCAGTTTGATCTCACTAAAGGTGGAGAGCCGCAGCCACATGTTCCTTGTATCTGTCGACGGCCAGTCGCGCGTGCTGGAAGAAACGGTTAGTATTCAGGTGCGCAAAGCTGATTACAGACTACGAGTGGTAAAGCGGGTAGGTCACACATTTTATGAAACATTGCGTGACAAACTGATGTGGGGGGCTGATCTCAGGAAACAGGACTGACGCAATTCAGAGATTCTCATCTTCCGTAACCCTTTCCTCAGAAAACTCCTCTTCCGGTTTTTCTTCCCGGAAAGGCATCAGTCTTTCGAGCAGCAGAATCAGCAGGTAGAAAACAACCATGAAGAGAAAGATTCCTGTCATTCCAATGGCTGCAATCAGCAGTGCTTTTTCAAAAAATGGTGTCATCATCAGGTTTTTTTTAAGCGAAAAAGGGAACCAGTGTCAGGATAATACCGCCTGCCACCACTGAACCTATCTGTCCACCTACATTGGCACTGATTGCCGGCATCAGCAGGTAGTTGAAGGGGTCCTCCTTCTGTCCCATCTGGTGTATCACTCGTGCCGACATGGGAAAGGCAGAAATGCCACAGGCTCCGATCATCGGATTAAATTTGTTCCCTTCTTTGCGGAAGAGATTCAGGAATTTGGCGAAAATCACCCCGCCAAAGGTGTCGAAGACGAAGGCAAAGAGTCCCAGTGCGATGATGATTAGCGTATCTACCCTGATAAAGCGATCAGCAGTCATGGTGCTGGCGATGGTGATGCCCAGGAGTAGTGTCACCAGGCTCGCCAACTCATTTTGTGCCGAGAGGGAGAGCTTGTTGAGTACACCGCATTCACGCACCAGGTTGCCAAACATCAAGAAGCCGATCAACGATAGCGAGGAGGGGGCGATGATGCCTGCCACGATGGTGACTACAATCGGGAAAGCAATCAACGCTTGCTTCGAGATCTTCTTGCTGTTATTACCTGTCATGCGGATCAGCCTCTCCTTGCGGGATGTAAGCATCCGGATCACGGGCGGTTGAATGATCGGCACCAGGGCCATATAGGAGTATGCAGCCACGGATATGGGACCCAACAGTGATGGCGCAAAACGGGAGGCCACCACAATCGAGGTAGGTCCATCTGCCGCACCGATGATGCCGATGGAAGCTGCTTCACGCAGGTCATATCCCAGCAGGGAGGCAAAAAGCATGGTGAGGAAGATGCCAAACTGAGCGGCAGCACCAAACAACAGCAGGGAAGGGTTGCGAAAGAGGGGAGAGAAGTCGATCATCGCCCCTATGGCGATGAAAATCAGCAGGGGAAAAATCTCAGTGGCGATACCCGCCTGAAAGAAAACATTGAGTACCCCCTCCACCGCTTCACCAGTAGCCGGGTCAATCTGAGTGAGGGCCGACGAGAGAGGGATGTTCACCAGGATGGCACCAAACCCCATTGGCAGGAGCAACGTGGGCTCATATTTCCTGGCGATGGCCAGATAGATGAGGAGTACTCCTACACCTATCATGACCAAATGTTGCCAGGTCATGCCTGCAATGGCAGGCAACAACTGTTCCAGGCCCATTGCTGTGACAGTTTGGTTTTTTTATCAATAGAGGAAGCCCAGCATGATACCGGCCGCCACCGCTGAACCAATCACACCGGCCACATTGGGGCCCATGGCATGCATCAGCAGGTAGTTGGAAGGATCATATTCCAGCCCAAGTGACTGTGAAATACGGGCAGCATCGGGAACAGCAGAAACCCCTGCGTTACCGATCAGCGGGTTGATCTTCTTCTCCTTCGAGAGGAAGAGGTTCAGGAACTTCACAAAGAGCAGTCCCGTACAGGTGGCAATCACAAAGGAGAGCGCACCGATGGCAAACACTTTCACAGACTCTACACGCAGGAAGGTGGTAGCTTGCGTAGAAGCACCCACGGTGAAACCCAGCAGGATGGTGATGGTGTCAACCAGCGGTCCGCGGGCGGTTTCTGCCAGACGACGGGTAACACCCGACTCTTTCAGCAGGTTGCCGAAGAAGAGCATCCCCAGCAACGGTAGACCGGAGGGTACCAGGAAAGTGGTGAGTAACATACCCATGATCGGGAAAAGGATCTTTTCGGTCTGTGACACCACACGAGGCGTTTTCATCTTGATTACCCGCTCTTGCTTGCTGGTGAAGAGTCGCATGAAAGGAGGCTGGATCACCGGCACCAGCGCCATGTAGGAGTATGCCGAGATGGCTACAGCCCCCAGCAAGTGGGGTGCCAACTTCGAGGTGGTGAAGATGGCGGTTGGTCCGTCAGCGCCACCAATGATGCCAATCGCGCCTGCTTCGTTGGGAGCAAATCCCATCTGAAGGGCAATGATATAGGCACCGAAGATTCCAAACTGTGCCGCGGCACCGATCAGGATCAGCTTCGGGTTGGCAATCAGTGCGGAGAAGTCGGTCATAGCCCCGATACCCAGGAAGATAAGCGGTGGATACCATCCTTGGGCTACACCCTGATAGAGGATGTTGAGCACCGATCCCTCTTCGTAGATGCCGATCTGCAGGTTGGCTGCCTCGTTGAAGGGTATGTTTCCCATCAGAATACCGAAGCCAATGGGAATCAGCAGCAACGGTTCATACTCCTTGGTGATGGCCAGATAGATAAAAACCAAGCCGATCAGGATCATGATGAGGTGTCCCGGTTCCGCGTTGTAGAACCCGGTATAGCTCCAGAAGGTGCGCAGGTTGTCAGTTAATGAGATTAATGTATTCATCGTATGCGACAGCTTTTATTCGATTACTACCAGATCCGCGCCCTCGAGCACCGAATCACCTTTTTGCACAAGAATTTCGGTTACTTTACCGTTCTTGTTGGCCAGGATGTTGTTCTCCATCTTCATCGCCTCGAGAATCATCAGGGTTTGTCCCTTCTTTACCGAATCACCCACCTTACAGCGGAGATCCAGGATGACACCCGGCAATGGTGATTGTACCGAACTCTTGCCAGCGGCAACGCTCGGCTTGGTCACCAGCGGCGTGGAGGAGCTCTGTGGGGTAGGTGAGCTTACTGTACTAGGTCGTTTCACTCCCGCCAGGGATTTTTTCTTTTTCTGTGCGAGCTCAACGGTAAAAGGGGTGCCGTTTACCTCCAGCTCTACGATTTCGCTGTCTGATTTATTGACCACCACTCTGTAGGGGGTACCGTTGATTTTATAGTTGAATTCTTTCATACGTTTGTTCTGTTTTTCTTTTTGTAACTGATTATCTGGGTAATTCCCGCATCGATTGACGTTTGGTACTCCAGGGTGAGAAGTTGCGTTTTACCTGATGGATGGTGAGGATAGTCGACTCAATATCATGCTGATCTTCCTTCAGCTCATGAATAGCTGTCGAGATGGCTGCCAGTACTTCTCCGGAGAGATGTGAATGGCTGCGGGCAGCTGAGAGGGTGCCACTCTTAACCACTTGTCGCTGCGACATGTTTTTGGCAATGTTGCCGGAGAGCTTGAAGAAGAAATAGAGTGCGATAAGCCCCAGGAATACCACCAGCATCGATGTGAAGGTCAGCAGTCCTCCATCGGCATCATTCTCTTTCAGATACTTTACTTTGGGGTTCTCCTCCAGAATGGCGTTGTTGCTGCTGGGGGTCACACGTTCCAGTAACTGAGCTGTGTGAGTGCCTTCTTCATTATACTTGAATCCATCCTGGTCATACCCGAAGGTCTGGTCGGCCAGCATGCCGGCGGGGACAGTGATCTCATCGAGCAGTGTCTTGCCATCATTGTCATAGAGTCCAATCCAGTTCTCTTTTGCTGGGTCAAGTAGGAAATTGAGATGGAAGGTGCCGTTTATAGGTTTCTCATCAGCAAAGAAGAGTGCATGTTGATGTGGTTTCACACGGGTGAGCACATCTCCGCGTGGGACTGCATATTTTTTTGGATTATTAGGATCGTTGCTTAAATAACGACCCCCTAAGTCCATCGTCTTGGCGGTATTGTTGTAGATCTCGATCCAGGCATGGCGCTGGCCATAACCGTCCATGAAACTGCTCTCATTGACAACCATCACCTCGTTGATCACCCATTCCGGGTTTTTCACCTTGGAGGAGCAGCCGCTGAGCAATGCCACCGTAGCAAAAAGAAATATTATTTGTTTGATAACTCTCATACTAAGCTGCATTTAAAGTGGTAAATTGTCGTGCTTCTTGGGCGGGTTCTGCAGTTTCTTGGTCTGCAGCTGCTGCAGTGCACGGATAACCCGGAAACGGGTGTTGCGCGGTTCGATCACATCATCGATGTATCCATAACGTGCTGCCACATATGGATTGGTGAAGAGGTCGTTGTACTCTTTCTTTTTTTCGTTCACCAATTCAGCCAGTTTCTCCGTATCTTTTTCAGCGCCAATCTCCTTGCTGTAGAGCACTTCCACTGCCCCTTCAGCTCCCATTACCGCGATCTCGGCAGTAGGCCAGGCATAGTTGATGTCACCACGAAGCTGTTTGCAGCTCATAACGATATGGGCTCCTCCGTAGGACTTACGCAGTGTGACGGTCACTTTGGGTACGGTGGCTTCGCCGTATGCGTAAAGCAGCTTGGCGCCGTGGGTAATCACACCACCGTACTCCTGACCGGTTCCGGGAAGGAAGCCGGGCACGTCTACCAACGTTACCAGAGGGATGTTGAAGGCATCGCAAAAGCGTACAAAACGGGCAGCTTTACGGGAAGCATTGATGTCGAGGACACCTGCAAGGAACTTGGGCTGGTTGGCCACGATTCCCACCGACTGACCGTTCATGCGGGCAAAACCGACGATGATGTTCTTGGCATAGTCGGCATGCACCTCAAGAAACTCACCATTGTCGATGACTGCACCAATCACCTCATACATGTCGTAGGGTTTGTTGGGGCTGTCGGGGATGATATCGTTCAATCCATCTTCGAGACGGTCAATGGGATCATCGTTGGGGTATAGCGGTGCTTCTTCCAGGTTGTTCTGGGGGATGTAGCTGAGCAACTTACGGATCAGCTTCATACCATCCTCTTCGGTCTGTACCTGAAACTGTGATACGCCCGATTTTGAAGAGTGTACAGAGGCACCACCCAGCTGCTCCTGGGTCACATCTTCACCCGTTACCGATTTTACTACCTTGGGGCCGGTAAGAAACATGTAGGAGGTCCCCTGGCTCATGATGATGAAGTCGGTGAGTGCCGGTGAGTAAACCGAACCACCTGCACAGGGGCCGAAGATACCTGAGATCTGTGGAATTACTCCCGATGCCAGGATGTTGCGCTGGAAGATCTCTGCATAGCCTGCCAGGGCATTCACCCCCTCTTGTATTCGGGCACCACCTGAATCGTTGATGCCGATCAGCGGGGCACCCATCTTCATGGCCTGGTCCATTACCTTACAGATCTTTTGTGCATGCATCTCTGAGAGGGATCCTCCGGAGACGGTGAAATCCTGTGCGAAGATGTAAATCAAACGACCTTCGATTGTGCCGTAACCGGTCACCACGCCATCGCCAAGGAATTTGGTTTTTTCCATGCCGAAATTGTAGCAGCGATGTTCCACGAACATGTCGAACTCTTCGAAGCTGCCTTCGTCAAGCAGCATGGCAATTCGTTCGCGTGCCGTATATTTGCCTTTCAGGTGTTGTGATTCGATTCTCTTCTCACCCCCGCCTATGCGTGCTTTTTCGCGTAGTTGGATAAGCTCTTTTACTTTCTCGAGTTGGTTGCTCATATGAATGCAATTATAATGTGATGTGTTATTTGATGTTGCGGTTGTTGGTCAAATGGCAGCTGCGGTTATTCAGGATGTTCGCACAGCTCGGTCAGCACGCTGCCGGTAGATTTTGGATGCAGGAAGGCAATGTTGAGCCCCTCAGCACCTCCGCGCGGTTGCTGATCAATCAGGCGCACCCCTTTGGATTCCATCTCCTTCAAAGACTCTCCAAGGTTCTTGGTGGCATAGGCGATGTGGTGGATCCCTTCACCTCTTTTTTCGATGAACTTGGCAATGGTACTCTCTTCACTGGTTGGTTCCAGCAACTCTATCTTAGTCTGGCCGACCATGAAAAAGGCTGTTTTTACCTTCTGATCTTCCACTGTTTCAATGTTGTAGCATTTCAATCCCAGGATCCCTTCGTAATAGGGCAGTTGTTCTTCAATGCTCTTCACTGCGATGCCGATGTGTTCAATGTGTGTTATTTCCATATATAATTAATTGATTAATTTGTCTATAAGCTACAAAAGTACCGCTTTCAATTCGGAAAATATGTTAAACGTGGAGATTTATTTTCCTTCTCGTCATTCATCTCTGCGCTCAGATTGATGAGATGCGCAGCACTTCAAGCAACTCCTCGCTGATCTCTCTTTCTTTACGGATGGCTCGCTTGAAAGGCACATAGTCAATCTCATTCTCCCTGATGCCAATCATCACATTACGCTGGTGTTCCAGCAATGCCTGGATGGCGGCAATACCCATGCGGCTGGCCAGAATGCGATCCTGCGCCGTAGGTGACCCTCCACGCTGCAGGTGCCCCAGGATAGAAACACGTACGTCGTACTGTGGATACTCCTTCTTCACCCGCTGTGCAAGTTTCATGGCACCACCGGTCACCTCGCTCTCGGTAACCAGAACCATGCTACTGCTCTTTGATTTGCGGAATCCCTGCTCAATCAGTTCACCCAACTGGTCTTTCTCAATGCTGATCTCCGGGATAATAGCTGCCTCGGCACCGGAGGCGATGGCACTGTTGAGTGCCAGGTAGCCACAATTTCGTCCCATCACCTCTACGAAGAAGAGTCGTTCGTGTGAGGTGGCAGTGTCGCGTATTTTGTCCATCGACTCCATGATGGTGTTGAGTGCAGTGTCGTAGCCGATGGTTGTATCAGTGCCATTAAGGTCATTGTCGATGGTACCGGGGAGACCAACCACCGGGATGTTGAACTCGTTTGCAAAGATGCTGGCACCGGTGAGCGATCCGTCACCACCAATTACCACAAGGGCATCGATACCATGCTTCTGCATGTTCTCATAAGCAATCTTTCGTCCCTCTTCGGTCATAAACTCGAGTGAACGAGCTGTTTTCAGAATGGTGCCTCCCTGTTGGATAATGTTGCTGACACTGTTGGTCTTGAACTCAACAATCTCATCTGTGATGAGGCCCTTGTAACCTCTGTAGATGCCGTAAACACGCATCCCGTTTGAAATACCGGCGCGGGTGACTGCGCGAATTGCTGCGTTCATACCCGGGGCGTCACCTCCGGAAGTGAGAACCCCTACGCTTTTGATATGTGACTCCATAATGATTGTATCTATTCGTAAGATTACAGGTTACCTGCGTGATAACCCCCAAATCAACAAGGCGCAAAGATACGTTTTTTTAGCGATGGCACAAAAAAAGCTGCTTCAAAAAGCAGCTCTTTCAGGTTCTGATTTTGGCATCATTTTTTTGACGATATCGGCAACCGATTCCATCTGCCACTGTGGAGTGGAGGTAGCACCACAGATGCCGATGCTAATCTCTTCGCGGAGCCACTCCGGGTCCACCTCTTCGGGAGTGTGAATGAGGTATGAGTTAGGGTTCCTGCTCTTGCATTCATCAAACAGCACCTTTCCGTTTGAACTTTTCTCACCGGCGATGAAGATGATCAGGTCGTGACTTGACGCGAACTCCCGGATGTTGGGTACCCGGTTAGATACTTGCCGGCAGATGGAGTCGTTGAAAAAGAAGGATGCTCCCTCCTCCATCCTGGCTTTGATCAATTCACCGATTTCATAAAAACCCTCCAGCGGTTTCGTGGTTTGTGAGAAGAGACTGATGTCGCGAGAGAAATCGAGTTTGTCAATCTCTTCCTTGCTCTCAATGATGATGGCTGACTCACGGGTCTGACCCATCAACCCTTTCACCTCGGCGTGTCCTTTCTTCCCGTATATCACTATTTGAATCCCATTGTCGACTCCAAGTTCATATTTTTTTCTGATCTTCTTCTGCAGTCCCAATACCACCGGGCACGAGGCATCGATCAGCTCAATGTTGTTCTGTTTCGCAATTTCATAGGTGCTGGGAGGTTCGCCGTGTGCACGTAGCAGCACCTTGACATTTTTTAGTTCTTTCAATTGTTCATGATCGATGGTGATCATCCCCATCTTTTCCAGTCGTTCCACTTCGATACTGTTGTGGACGATATCGCCCAGGCAGTAAAGAAACCCATCTTTTTTTAATTCCTCTTCAGCCCGGGTGATCGCTTTGGCAACTCCAAAGCAGCATCCTGACTGTCGGTCTATCTCAATTTTGTTCATTGTTCGCTGTGATTTTGTGATACATATCCAGTGCCCACCGCAACTGCTCATCAATGCCGATATGAGAGTTATCCAGTTCCAGGGCATCGTCTGCCTTGCGCAGAGGGCTCTCCGCGCGGGTGGTGTCCCGCTGGTCCCGCTCTTTCACGTTGGCAAGTACTTCGGCAAAAACGGGATTTTCTCCCTTCCCCTTCATCTCGTCAAAACGACGCCGGGCTCGTACCTCGGGTGAGGCGGTAAGATAGAGTTTTAGCTCTGCATCCGGAAAGACTACCGTGCCAATGTCGCGGCCATCCATTACCACACCCTTTTCTTTGCCCATCAGTTGTTGTTGGCGTACCAGTTCGCGCCGTACGAAAGGGAGGGTGCTGATACGGCTGGCGCCGTTGGCCGCCTCCAGGGTGCGAATCTCCTGCTCCACGTTCTCACCATTGAGGTAGGTCTCCTGCTCTCCCTGTGAGTTCTTGTAGAATGTAATCACCATGCCGGAGATATGTTTTTCCAACTGCTCCTGATTCATATCCTCTTCTGTGATCCAGCCGTTGCGGAGGGCATGGAGGGCAACGGCACGGTACATGGCGCCGCTGTCGATGTAGGTGTATCCCAACTCTCTTGCCAGACCTTTGGCAATGGTGCTCTTGCCACACGAGGAGAAACCATCGACGGCAATGTTGATCTTTTTGTTGTCCATTATTTGATCTTCGTTCCCTGCATAAACACCCCACAAAGGTAGATTGTTTTTTCTTGAAGTTCATTTAACAGATGCAAACAGAATGGAAAAAGAGGCCGTCTCAGGTTTGCAGGATTTTGGCCTGTATTTGGAAGCTCTTCTTATATTCTAAGTTAATTGCTTCTTTATATCCACTCCGATAAATATTGGAGTGGGAATAAGGGTGCAATAAGGGTGCAATAAGGATAGAGACTCTGAGAACCCTGTCTCGTCCTGAAATAGGGTTAGAATAGGGTCTGCTTACTAATTCCCAATCAGGCACACAATTTCATTTGTGGCTTGACTGGATAAATATTTATATTTCTCACTTTCATCAGTTTCGATAGAAACGAGACAAAATAAGGAAGGGGAAT